>VOFH01001173.1_pt1 | contig 190417 bp, 204 predicted proteins | sample 5384091 | NCBI WGS metagenome assembly VOFH01 (sample SAMN12384727, study PRJNA508395) | human gut metagenome | isolation source: healthy gut G | host: Homo sapiens | reverse complement strand
AAGGTATTTTCATAAAATTTATAATATTAAACGAATATCGAGATATAATGTTATAATTAGACAAGCCATCTAAGTAAGTCCAATTAAACATTTAATTATCAATCAACTAAACTTTAAAAATAAGTTCTGATATTTTCTTTATGTAACGCAAAGAAACCATAAGAATATTAGTATATACTCCATTTTCCCTACATGCCCTTATAACATTATAATTATTATTAATCAGCAATGATCTTATAGATTTGGTACTTGCACCTCCTAGTCTCATTATCACCATGTCCAAATCCATATATTTATACTTAAGTTTCTTCACTAAAAGAAAACGAACCATCAAATCATAATCACCTGAAATATTAAAAGTCGAATTATACATTCCATACTTCTCATAACATGACTTCCGTGTAAAAAAGGAAGGATGAGGAGGCATAATTCCCCATCGAAACATCCAAGGTCTGAATCCTTTACCAGAATATTTTCGAACAATCCGTGTCTTGTTATTAGGATTGACAAATTGAATATTACCAAAAACAACCTCAATACTATTGTCATTAAAAGCATTAGCAACACTTGCTATAACATTATTGCTTTTATAAAATCATCTGAATTTATAATACCAATTATATCCCCACTAGCCAATTTTATCCCCTTATTCATGGCATCATAGATACCAGAATCTTTCTCGCTTATATACTTCAAACGGCCATTAAATAGAGGCAAATATTCCTTTATAATTTCCAGTGTTGAGTCATTAGATTTTCCATCAATTATTATATATTCAATATTAGAGTAAGATTGTGTCAACACAGATTGAATGGTATCATTAATAGTTTTTTCACTATTATATGTAACTGTTATAATTGAAATTTTCATTAGAAATGATATTAATAAAAGAATGATAAATATCCTGACTATATACAAATTATCAAATAAATATCAACATTTATTCTTTTTAATTTTTTTCAATGACAAGCAATAAAAAAAAGTATATATAAAAACTGCAAACAGAGATAATTTCATCAAATTATAGAGGCTAAAAAAGTACGTATTTCTAGGAGAAGACACAATCCAATAAAAAATTTCAAAAGAAAAAAATAGATAATAACGATTTATTTTCATTGTTTCTATCTTATTAATAATCCAAGCAAATAAAATAGCTCCTAATCCAACACCCAATAATCCAAATTCATATAATTCTGTCACACTAGAAGACCCTAGAGAAAAACCATTTAAATAATATGAAGGATTTATTGTATAAATTAATTGATGTCCTAAACCTGATCGAGTAGCTAATACTTCATATGATTGTCCTGTAGCTCCCATCACTGATCCCCAAAGTGGATCAAATATAAAAGGATAGTGATAATACAACAAATTATCTTTATATGTTATATATAATGGCATTAAATAAAAACTTGTAGATTGAAGAAAAAAACATAGTAATTAAGCCAATTATTGAAAATTGAGAATCAATATCATCACGCATCAATGCTATTATTTGCAATAAAATAACAATTAAGCATCCCCAAAATAAAACCAAAGATGTTTTAAATTTTTGGCAATAGACTTTATGTAAATACCAAAAAAGAAAAAGAAAATATACAGCAAACAACATACGATTACCTATCATCAAAGAAGGAATAATAGGAACGAAATAAAATATAGAGTACAATATAAATATTTTTTTAGGAGGATTACTAGCTATTATAAAATAATATCCTAATATTAAAAATGTACTCATAAACCTAATAAATACAGGAATTCCTAAATTAGCAGATCCCTCCATAAACAAAAAGAGCCCTGTTTTCTCTTAATAATTGAAACTCAAGAAATGACCTATATACTGTAAATATTATGCTAAACCAGAATACTATTCTCCCTACTCTATAAAGAAATTTATTAAATGAAATGTCATTGCATTTCACCAATAATGATTCTGGTCTTATATTTTTTTATCAAAAAATTATAAGACCAATAAATTGTTATTAAAAAGAATATATAAACTAAAATAGATTCATTAAAAATATTATCAGGAATCCTTTCTGTCGTTATAGCATGTGCCGAAAGATCTTTATAATCCACTTTATCAGAAAATAAAGATATAAATATTCCCATGAACGAGAATAGTGCTAAAGTCAATAAGAAAATCGAGAATAAATTAAAGATACCCTTCTTACGCAAAGTTTTTAATATAATAAAAAGGTATAATATAAATAATTGAATCTCAAAATAAATTGCAGGTATTTCAACATATTTACTTAGAATAAATTCAAAGATAAATATTGAATAAAACAAAAATTTTAATGTAAATGATTTATATAATAGCATAGAGAACCGTCTCCGTTAGTTAAGAGATATCAATAATTCATTTATCACATTTTCAACTTTAACATACGATATTTCTCCATCACATCCCAATATAGAATTATAATAAACAACCTTTATACCTAAATCTTCGTATTCTAAAGCTAAAGTTGAATTGTACGAAAAGACAATTGAAACTCTAGGGTATGTCTCTTTATCTAAAACAGTAACATTGTCATATACAAGATAGGAATCATATACAGCAGCTGAAATAGTAGGATGTGACTTTATATAAACATGTAATATCGTTTGTGAAAATATATCCATAAGAATTCTTTCTTCCTTACTGTAAAGATCTGAATTACCAACTATTAATATAGCATTTTCAGAATCACCAAAGTCAGTTAGAGACAAACTATAACCGATATATATTACTTCTGGATTATTGATATACTCACCTTTATGCATAAAATAAAACTCTTTTCTCTGTAAACGCATAAACTTTCGATATAGATGACAATTTATAAGGCATATCTATATAATAGCACTCATAGAAACTATCGAACTTAAAAAATGGAATACACTGTGGAGTAGGAAGAGAATACATAAAATTAGTGCCATGCTGAATAATTGTTTTATGAGAATGTGGCAAATAATCTAAAAGCATAGACCAACGATCCTTCTGATTGCTCATAACAATCTCTGTATCAACATCTATATTAGCTAGAACATTATAAAGTAAATAAAAATCGTATGCAGTAAACAAATAAAAAGATGATGAAAAGCCATATTTAGTAATAAAGAGCGATGAACAGAAAAAACAATCTTTAATTGTTTTAAATACAGTCCTACATGTCAACAACTGATGTATATATATCTTCAAATTATCAGATACATTAGCTGTAGAATAAGGAAACATCAACATTACATCGTTTTCTGTGAAAAGATTCTTTTTTATAGCTGATGTAAATCCCAAATGCGAATTTATAAAAATTCTTCTATTTATACAATCAACTTTCTTGGACACAAGAGTTTTCCAGAGATAATACCCACTTTTATAAAAAAAATAAGAGAGAATAAAAAAAGGAATAAAAAATTTCAGAATAGGATACAAATATGTTACATTAATAGTCGTTTTTTGGATTTCATCCAAATACGAAACAAGTCAATATGTTCATGATCAATTTTTAAAACTGCCGCTCCTTCACGATTTAGAAATGCAAAATTAACATAGGAATTTACAAAGGCTTTATATTTATTTTTCATAATGCTTTCAACAAGTTAACATAATTATCGATCATCATTTGTAATGTAAATTTCTCCTCAAACATCCTTTTAGAAAAGTTTCCTGCCTCCAGTAATCTTTCTCTTGACTGGAGAATACTCAATAACTTTTCTTTTATATCCTTTGGATCACGTTGTATAATATCTCCCATCATTGGATTTATCATTTCTTTACATCCTCCGACATCAGTAACTAAGACAAATAACCCCTGACGTAAGGCTTCTATTATACTAATAGGAAGCCCTTCACTTGCAGATGGTAAAATAAAAATATCCATAGATTTCAAAACATCAGGGACATCTTTACACAATCCCGTAAATACCACATAATCTTCCAAGTTATATTGACGAACTAAGCTTCGACAATAGTCATAATCATCGCCATTTCCAACTATATATAATCTTATTTTCAATAATTCTTCCTTAGTAAATAAATTTAAAGCTTCAATAATATATCTCTGTCCTTTACGTTCTAAAACGCTACCCACTGTTACTAAATTAATTAATGAATGTGGCATTTTCTCAAAAGTAAATTCCTCAATTCCATTATAAATCACATTTTTTTTAACGTTTGGTATTGAATTAACTCCATGAGCCGCTCTATTACTTAAAAAAACTATCTTATCAACATTAGAAATAGCAGTCTGCTCCATTTTATCATACCACCTAAACATACATTTGTTTGAATAAAAAAACGGTCTATCTTTTTTTATACATTCATATAAATCTTCTGTAGTATGCAATATAAGAATTGTCTTACGTCTTATATTATCTTTGTTATACTTAAAATAGAAAAAAGCAGAAAGAGCATCCTGAAAAATAATATAATCTCCTTTACTGTCTCTGTATTTACAATAATTAGAAATAGTTTTCTTTGCAGGTCTAACCATTCGATAATATACTAGAAGCAACTCTACCAATGAATTTTTTATATAAAAATGAATTCTTTAAAAACCTATAAAAGTTCTTTTTTAAGTAAGATCTTGCTTGAGAACCAGAAACTTCTGAGTTTTTATATATATCCGAATTTATTCGACAGTCAAACACTCCGCCAGAATAAAAAATGTTACACAATTTCAAATTATGCTTCTCAAAAAAGATTTTCCATGGAGCAACATATTTGTTACATAGTTTACACCATGAACTAAAAACAAATCATGTCCATATATAATATCTATATTAGAATTGTTCATTTCAATTTTCTTATTCAATTATTATTCTTACGCAAAAAACGCACTCTTATACCATTTATATACAAAATAGCGTTGACGCAAAATTCTTCTTTCATACAATACAACACAAAGAAATAAATTAAAGCGTCCAAAGCTACAAGTAGAATAGTATCCATAAAAACCAATAGATTAAATACAAATACAACCAAAGAGGCCACTAAATACGACAACATTCTATGAGTAAATATAAATTTCACATCTTCTATATTTATAATACAAATAATAATCAAGCTAATAATAAAAGTAATCACATAAGAGTATGCAATACCTATGTAATGATAATTAGGTATCAATATATAATTTAAAATGGTGTTTACTATAATCCCTGTTGTATTAACAAATATAATTGACTTTATTCTCCCTAGGGGATAGAGTATTTGAAATATAATTGTATTATATAGAATTGCAAAAAGTATCGAAAAAGAAAGAATCTTTAAGGCCAAAATAGAGTCTTTAAAATCTGCCCCACCCAAAAAATATATAATATAATGCGCACAGTAAAAGACAAATATAACAAGGGGTACACATAGAAAGCAAATTAGTTGTACACTTTTCCTAGATAATTTTTCGAATTCCAAAAACTCTGAATTATTAATATAAAAAGAAGATCTTGGTAAAAGGGTCGTTGCTAAAACATTAAAAAACTGAATACATAATAAAACGACTTTAAGTGCTACACTATATATTCCCACATCCCATTTACTACCCCAAATTCCTAATAAAATGACATCTACCAGTCCAAGATAACGATATGAAATATCAATTATAAAAATACCCATTAATTGTTTTATATGACGTAAACAATGGATATTTCTACATTCCGATAAATCCACAAATCTTAAAACACTATATACATTACAACAAGAAACTAATATAGTACTTAAAGATATAATTGCAACATAAATCAATAAATCATTCCTATCAGTAACAAATAAGAATATACTAACAAGAGACAACAGCTTAACAATAACATTCCTTATGAGTAAATATTTTTGTTTTTCTAAAGCTACAAAAAACCAATCTGCTCCTACACACGTAAACAATACAGATAAATAGAACCAAGAAATAATAAAAGAATCTTTTGGATTAGCTATTGATAATATAACATAAATGACAAAGCATAGGGCCAACAGGCACATAAAGAGATTTATTGATAATAGCTCAAAATATATTCTTGAAATTTGTTTCACATTATTTCTAAAACGACCGATTTCTCGAATGCCATATATACTTATTCCAAGATTTGTCAACAAAATTAAATAAGTCGAAGCTGAAGAATAAAAGTTATATATCCCAAGAGAATCAACCCCTAAAACTCTAGTAACATAAGGATACGTAATAATAGGAATAATTGTATTCAATATTATTCCTAACATTGAAAAAATAACATTATTTCTCATGCATTAATTCCTATTACTATTGATACAAATAATCATAAATGCCTTACTAATTCTTGAGCTCTTCTATAGTCTTCATGTTTGCCAATATCTATCCAGTATCCAGTTATAGGAAAACGCACAACTTTCATTCCCTCACGAATAAGCATCTCTATGAAATCTGTTGCATTAAAAAAGACATCATCTGGCATTCTTTCTAAAAGTTTAGTTTTTATTAAATAGATACCAGCATTTACATAATAATTATAGGTAGGCTTTTCTTTTATGCCATGGATCTCACGCCCTTCCAGTTCAAAAATTCCGTATGGAACAGAAATAGAATACGGAACAGCAGCAACAGACATATCAGCATTATGCTCTTCAAAATGAAGATAAAAATCCTCATAATTTATATTCGTAAATAGGTCAGAGTTCATGACTAATATTGTATCATTATAAAATTTGCTCACATATTTAACAGAGCCAATAGTTCCTAAATAATTAGGTTCTCGTATACAGTCAATCTTGACTGTATTTTTTTAGTTTGAAAATGAGACTCTAACTGCTCATGCAAATAATTAACAGTAACAGATACATGCTCTATTCCATAAGATATCAAACTATCCACATTATAGTCTATAATAGCCTTACTACCTACGGGTAATAAAGGCTTAGGGGTTTTCTCCGTAAGAGGTCTTAGGCGTTCTCCTTTCCCACCAGCCATTAAAACAGCATCAATCGGTAGAATAGATTTATACTTCCTGAGATTATAAATATCAATAATATGTTTCTCTTTATCCAAACATGGAAGTAAAGTTATTCCTAAGGATCTATATTTACGGATCAGTGAGACATTAATCTTATCTTTTTCCAAATAACAAAAGTTCCGATGTGCTACTAAAGTTATAGAATCATCAAGAGAGGTAGAACCAGCCAGATAACGACGAATATCACCATCTGTAACGGTCCCAATCATACAGTCATTTCTATCTATAACAAAAAGAGTTAGTGCATCGCTAGACAAAGCATTGAGCGCAATAAGAGCTTCCCTTATTGTTATATCTGCTTTTACAATATACTTATGAATATCCATCATTATAAGCTCAAAATTCTTTCAGTTATCATTAACTCAGCAACCTTCCAGTCAAATAAAGTATCTAAATCTATTGAATAGTAATCATCCATTACATACTTCTTGATTTTCGTAAATTGCCCCATACCTTTTTCTTTTAGCGATTGAGGATTTATAACATAAATAGAGCCATTAAACTCCCATGCCTTAGGAGCATCCTGACGCCTCTCAATTTGACCATCCCCTTTACTTATCACTAAAAGACCTTCGGCATCCTCTTCAAAGCTATTATAATAAGGATTGAGGTAGCCTCTTTCACAGACACAACCATATCTAATGAAGGATTAAATAATCGAATGGCTTCTTGAAGATGTATCTTCTTTCTAAATGGAGAAGTCGGTTGAAGTAAAACGATTGCATCCACATTCTGTCCCCTTGTTTCATAAAAGGATAGGGCATGGAGAAGTACCCCATTAGTGCCGGCATTATCAGTAGATAATTCTTCAGGACGCTTAAAAGGAACTGAAAGACCATAGTCTTCAACAACTCTGATTATCTCATTATCATCTGTTGAAACACAAATAAATTCATCTGCAACTAATTGTCTAGCAATATCTATTGAATAACAAATCAAAGGTCGACCGCCCAGATCTTTTATATTTTTATGAGGAATACCTTTACTCCCTCCCCTAGCAGGGATCACAATCAATATTTTCATATAATATATGATATTACTTTAACTGAATAGGTTCATCCGTACTATAATCTAAAGAAGCTGTGGTACCTAACAATAAATCCCAATAGGCAGCACTGATTCCACTTCCAACTCGCTTCACTGTTAAATTATCTGCAGTCAAAACTTCTCCTTTCAAAATGGGGCATTTAGCAACTATGGATTTTAATACCACTCCAGATATATTGAGTTCACTTTTTATTGGGACGCTTTATCCCATCTCCCAATGCATCTTCTATATTACGTATTGCTACCACCATCTGTTTTAGCTCCAAAGGATTCAAAGAAGCTTTATGATCCGGCCCAGCCATATTACGATCTAATGTAAAATGCTTTTCAACCAAAGTAGCTCCCATAGCAACTGCGGCTATAGGTACCTCAATTCCCATCGTATGATCAGAATATCCCACCCGGCATTTAAAAGTTTCTTTCAATGTCTGCATTGCACGCAAATTTACCTCACCCATCGGACATGGATAATTTGTTGTACAATGCAATAAGGTAACCTCAGATGCACCTGATGAAAGAAGTGTATCATAAGCCAAAGAAACTTGTCCAATAGTAGACATACCAGTAGACAACACTACCGGTTTCCGATACATACCAATCTTTCGTAAATAAGGTATATTAGTAACCTCTCCTGAACCAATTTTTATAAATGGAAGCCCTAGCCGCATCAAGAAATCAAGGCTGTCCTCTTCGTCAGGAGTAGATAAAAACTCTATATCCAATTCTCGACAGAAAGATTGAAGTTGGATAAACTGTTCATATGAAAGTTCCAACCGCTTTAGCATTTCATACTGGGATAAAGAAACATCCTGGATATTTTTTTCTTGATATGAAGCTAATTGTGCTGAACAGGTCACGATCTTCTCAGTTTTCCATGTTTGAAATTTAACAGCATCGACTCCTGCTTTCTTTGCCTCTTCACACAGACGGAACGCAAGATCTAAATTACCATTATGATTAACTCCAGCTTCAGCAATGATATAAGCTCTCATTATTCAATATTTATATTTTAATAGATGATTAATATAATGCATACTTTTATTCGGATTATTCAATTCCCAGTTCCGACACATCTTATCATAGACGTACTTATTAAAAATAATCTTACCTATTTGAAAAGAATAAAACGACTTTGAGAATTTCTTTTTAAATTCGTACAGAGAATTGTATTCATCAGAATTCGTTCCTCCGCCCAAATGAAATTTTAGAATACCATGGGCTTTCATTTCTTTAGCAGCTTCCCACAGCATAAAGTTATTAGGATAAAGTTTCAATGACTCTTTATCACTTCCGGACAAATGGTAATGACCATAATCTCCCGAACAGAAAAAGATAGACGAAGAAATCACCTTATCCTCTAATAATACAACTCCTAAAAAACTATCAGGAATATTTTTTTTCAATTGATAGTAATAACTATCATCAAAATAATAAAAAGAATCTGCACTCAATTTATCCATTGTACTATTATATAGACGGATAAATTCATCTAAATACTCATACTGATAGTCTGCTATGAATCTCAAGCCTGTTTTAGCACCTCTTTTTATTATATTTCGATTTTTAGTGTGTATCTCCTCCATCCAAACAGAGTCGATATCCTTTTTGCAAATCGATGGCTATTGTATTACGATCTTTAACAACTACCCCAATGGAGTCGAAGGAAAGGGTATTATTTAATAAAGGATGAAAACGAACAAATCCTGCAATATAGTGGTTTTCTTGTCCATAACAGTAAAAACTCTTCCAAGCTTTCGATATGAATTCTTTATTATCAGTATTGAAAATGGGCCCCCATACCCATAGGCTGTTTCAAAATCATGATAACAGACACCGTCAAAATAAAAAGAGCGAAGTAAATAAGGAAATAAAAAACAAAATTCCCATCGGTATAAACAAAGCAAACTGCTTGTTCGTCAAGAGATTGATATAATTTTAAATATTCTTCTCTATAATAAATATCTTGTTGTGATGGAGAAAATCGCTCTAAAAAAGAATTCCAATTTCCTGTTAGCTCAGCGCCCATATAATGAATCTTCTAATATAGTTAATATTCTATCCATATCCTCCAATCCATATCGCTGATCTATTACTAAAGATAGTTCATGATCATAAAGTTCTTCACCCTTTGATAAAGAAAACGAAGAACTACATTTAGGCCAATGGACCGGACAATAAATTTCGTGTTCAAAAAGTCTTTTCCTAATTTTGTCTCTATCATTCAGATAAACCGGTAAGGCCAAAGGGATACAACCCTCTGAAAGGGGAATAAGTAACTCTATGCCAATGGATTTTAAACCATTCTGCAAATAATCTGCATTCCGTTTTCTCAACACCTCTACTTTACGTAAATCAATACCAGAAAATAAATAAATAGTCATATCACTTATCTTACTATTTAAGTTATCATCGATCTGATTTTCACCCGTTTCTAATAAATTCAGATATAAACTATCATCAAAACAACCATAGGGACGAAGTCCCTTCAAGATAGCACCGGCTATCTTATATTGAGAAAAAGTATTACGGGCTATTGGAGAATCCAAATGATAGGATGTTTTTACCCAGCCACCATCCGGTAAAGGTAAAGTCTTACGAAAACTCGTAAAAATAAAGTCACTTTCGGAAGAATGCCACATGGAAAAAAAGGATTGGACATTGTCCTCTATGATACAAATCTCATTATCAATACCGCGAAGATAACTAACCTGTTCTGATAATGAGACCAAACCAAAGTAATTGATCAATAAGACTACACTGTTTTTACGATAGATAGACGGAAACTTTACATAGTTTAATTGAAATGAATCAGAAAGAGGATAAAATACCAACTCAAAATCTACTTTTAACGCTGTGGTGATTATAGACGAACATAAATAATCTGGAAGCATCAAAGTATGAATATCCTTCATATACGTTTTTATATACCTCAGAATATGATACAAAGCAGCTCTTCCAGAAGAATATAAATATCCATCCTGCAAAAAAGAAATATCATAATTTCCAGGTAAACGGTCTAGAGAAATATCAAACTCCCCCAATCATAATAAGTAATCATGAATATATTTTGAGATTCTTTGTGAACTTAAACCATCCCCATAATAATAATCGGGAGAATAAATTTGCCCCTCCAATTTAGACAAGCCCTCTTTTATACTGTTATCAAAGCCTGAGACACTCAATACATTATGGCACAAATGACGTCCTAACTGACGCTCACCCAAATTTAGCACAGGCTTTCCCAAAAATGGAGCCTCAACTATGCCACTCGAAGAATTACCTATGATACAAGCAGCTTCTTTCATGAAGCTTAAATATCTTAATTGCCCTAAAGAAGGGTATAATTGAAACTTCGAAGGGAATGACATAGCTACTTCATGGAAATAATTATTCAATTCAACTCCCCCCAAATCCGCATTGGACTGAGTTATGACAGCTTGCATTCCAGAGTCGTCTTTCAAAGTCTCCATCAGATTCCTTGCCAAGGATAAATTATAAGATAATGATTCTTTGGTTTCCGGATGTAAAGTCACCAAATACCACTTTTTATTAATATCAAGTCCTAAATTTTCAGCCAACACTTTTCTATCCATCAGCTCAAGACGAAGAAAATTATCAAGACCCGGCTCTCCTACACAGAAAACGTTCTCTGTAGAACCGATCATTCTAATAATTCTCTCTGCAGAGCTTTCTGTTCCTGGAAAATGTAAATGGGACATCATTGTTACTGCATTTCGGATCTGATCATCGATAGCACCTTCCGTTATATCTCCACCTGAAATATGTGCAATAGGAATACGCATGACAAGCGCGGCACTACAAATAGGCAAAAGTTCATACCGATCTCCCAAAACGACCATAAGATCAGGAGACAAATCACTCAAAGCGTCAGATATTGAAATTGAACACAGGCCCATTGATTTCGCAATACCTGTAGCGGTTGAAGATGAAAGTAAAAATTCAACCTTCTTATCTATTTGAAAGCCATCATCTTTTATTTCCCGGTAAGTAAATCCATATTCGGAAGATAAATGTGAACCTGTTACCAACAACTGTAATTGGAGAGAAGAGGAACTTTGTAGCTCCCTTAATAACCATCGTAATAAGCCATATTCGGAACGAGCAGCCGTAACAACACAAACTTTTTTCATATTTCTCTTTGCCAAAGATAAAATAGTGCAGCATTCCTTATTAAAGGAAGTTGCCTATATTCACTTTGAGACTTTTTTATAAAACCATTTTTCAATAATATTTTTGAGCTACCTATATTCGCTTCAGAAACCCATGCGACCACACTCCTAACTCCTCTTTTCCCTAAAACATCTATGATAGCGGCTATTAACTCAGTACCTTTCCCTTTTCCTGAATAAAGTTCAGATATACCATAGGCTATTTCAACAGTATATTCATCAATAGTATCTAAGTAACAGTATCCGGCTAAATTATTATCTATCAAAAAAAAATAAATGTTCCGTTTCGTACTACGTAATTGTTTAATATACCATTTATAAAAATGATCCTTGGAAGGAGCTTGAGAAAATCCAGTCCACTCAATATTGGTTCTTTCACATTTTAAAACATAAAAAGATTCAAAATGGTCTAAAGTAGCTTCAACTAACATATAGTCTTTATCTTAAACGAACACTACTTGGTATATTCACAATTCTTTCTTCTAACCACACAGTATTTTCCAAACCATCCGTCTCACATCCACGAAACATCTCAAGTCTGTTCATCAATTCCCAAACGGGGCGGGTCATTACACCATGATCGTTCGTATATTCAAGGAAAGACTGTTGGGCCCGGCGGTCTTTCAAAAGTACAGCGTTCAACCAATAGTTAGAACGGCTGTTCGCAGGCTCAACAACAAACTCAACATCAGGAATATGAGAAAAGAACTCACGATACCGTTCTGCTGTCTCACGTTTATTGGAAACGTACCTGTCAAGATTCTCCATTTGGGCACAACCCAATGCGGCGTTGATATTAGGCATACGGTAATTGTAGCCAATATGATCATGAACAAAGGCCCAACGGTGCGGAACTTTGGCTTGGGTTGTCAAATGTTTGGCAAACTTGCCCAACTCTTCGTCCTGGAAAAGCAACATACCCCCACCACCGGTGGTGATCGTTTTATTACCATTAAAACTGATGGCTCCCACTCTTCCGAAAGTACCCGTATGACGGCCTTTATAGAAACTACCGATACTTTCGGCCGCATCCTCGACAAGTTCTATATGATATTCGTTGCACACTGCCGACAATTCGTCAATCTTCATAGGATGCCCGAACGTATGCATAGGAACACAAGCCTTGATACGGCGTCCCGTCTTCTTATTATAACACTGCCCATTCCTTACTTCCGCATGCCCAGACAACCATCTTTTTACAGCAAGAGGAGAAAGCCCCAAAGTATCTCTATCCACATCAAGAAATACAGGATGTGCACCAATATAACTGATGGCGTTACAGGTAGCGATAAAAAAGTAAGAGCCTGAGTTAAAACTTCATCATCACGCTCGACACCGACAAGAAGCATACCCATGTGTAATGCATTAGTACCACTTACACAGACAACAGCTCTTTTGAACCCGTATAGCAAGCAACAAGCTCCTCAAAGCGATCGACAAATTTGCCCACACTCGAAACAAAAGTAGTATCAATGCATTCTGCAAGGTATTTTTTTTCGTTACCGATAAATAAAGGAGCGTGCAACGGGACAAATTCATCCGTACCAAACAAGTTATGGATGAAAGTAGTTATATTATTATACATACTTGTAAACATTACATTTTCTGATCCAGATTCTTTCCTTTCTCCACGTGTTCGAAATTGGGAAGGAATCTTTTAAGCGCAGTCACGATATCAGACTTATGACAGTCCGGAAAGGCAAAGAGAGACTCCAGTTCATCAAAGAAGGAATCCAATTCAGACAAAGGACGTTTACTGACATCCTCAATCACGCCCAAAGAAGAAAAACGTTCCAGGTTCAACCGCTCACCGGGCACATAGAACTCTTCATAGCCTTTCTCACCCGTGGTATCACTTTTAAAATAAACAACAGGATATATCTTGCTGTCATCCGCCATTTCGGCAGCATATCTTCTGGCTTCTTCATCTGTAGCACACTCTTTCTTTTTTCATAGCCCAGAGTGCGGAGGAAACGGTCACAGATAGAAGAAAAAGTGATCATCTTTTTCCTCACCCAGCTTTGGAAAGAAAAATCTCTCCGTTATTCCCAAGAATACAGGCAAGCATACATATCTGGCCGCTTTCCTCCGGTGAAACAAAGTAACGTTTCACATCATTGGGGCAGCCAGAGGCTGTTTCTTCATGATACGGTCAATAAAACCGGCCAATAGGGAGCCATTGGAAAAGGCGACATTGGCAAAACGGGCAGTAGTGACTTTAAATTTAGAGGAGTAAGCCATTATCATATCTTCCATGATACGTTTGCTGGCACCCATTATATTCACAGGATTGGCAGCCTTATCCGTAGAAACACAAAAAAAGTGACGGGGAGGAAATTCCGATAACAGATCAAGCAGTTTTTTGGCTTTTATTACATTATTTTCAATCAGAGCCTGTACCGAATATTCATCTTTCTCACTCCGTACATGCTTGTGTGCCGAAAAGTTGGCTACAATATCAAAACCCTGCTCCTTACGGAACATACGCTCGAAGATGGGATCTGCAAAATTCAATGTATAAGTACGATACTCGTCCGGAATATACAGACCGTAAGTGGAACGCAAATCGCGGGTGAGTTCGGCCAATCCATTTTCGTTTAAATCGATCACAACAAGTTTGGAAGGCTTAAAAGGAAGAATGGCTTTTATATAAGAAGAACCAATGGAACCCGCACCACCAATCACCAATAAACTCTTACCTTCAACCTCCTGACGAAGACGATCACTGTTTGCTGCAATATCGGGAGCAAACATGCTGGAACGACGAAAAGTGATATGATCGCCGATAAAATTATCTACATTAAGCATATTTATATTATTCTTCAAAAATGCATACAATCAATCTTCTACCTCACTACACGGATACCGATTATCTTCCATTGTCTGCAATGTCTCCATCACTTCCAATTCTTCTTCTGAAAGTGCCCTATTTTTCCAGCTATCCATTATTTGATGTGCTTCTTGTGCTAAATCCTCCTCGAATACCTCGCCATAGCAATAAGTCAGCAATTGGCATTTCAATAGAGAAGCGGGAAGATGGTCCAATACGGCAAAAGAGCGATCTAAAATGCTTTGTATCTTAGATTCTTTGTCGCCATCATTGTAAATGGTAGCATTATAGCCCATTAACAGGGACAGACAAATCGCTGCTTCTTCCTCGGATGTGGCACCTTTCATAGAGAAAAGGGCTTCGGACAAGCGAAAAACTTCGGTGTTCAGTTGACGGAAATGATCGGTATAGATGGGAGAACCATCCATACCCAAATAAAGCAACTCACGGGCAATGTGTTGCAGATTTTGGACTTGATTCATATAATTTTGAAATTACGAATTACGCTGAAAGAATACGAAGGTAACTTTTAGGTACTTTGACGCTGGCAGAAAGAACTCCGTGGATACGAATCACTACGTAAGTACGGTTGGCAAGGCTGGACAATTCGCCCTCAATGCCACAAAATTCTCCTTTGACGACCTGCACTTTTGTACCAACGGTAAGGGGAAGATCATCAAAAGTTACATTTTCCGGAGCTAAATCCATCACAAACTTGAAATCTTCCATCTGTTTGTTGGGAACGATCAACAAAGTATGGGTATAGAGATCCTTCATATAATAAAGAGGAACATGATCATCCTTCGTGATAGACCAGGCACGATCTTTCGTGGTCCGGACAAAAATAAGATTCTTGATAACAGGAACTTCTACCCTACGACGACGATATTTCAGTTGACGGATGACAAATTGTGTTGGAAGAAAGTATTCTATTCCAAGCTTTTCTAAAGCATTGCGAACAGAAAACTCCTGATCCTTCTTTGTCCGAGCGGCAAACCAATACTCCTGTTGTTCAGACATTTATTAGTGGATATTAAAAGTCGAGAGGTTACTTTCGGGTGCGCTACGCGGTTTGGACGAGACATCTTTTCCCATTCAAACCGTAAGAATTTCCGAAACTATTTTTAGTGGTAAAACGAATGAAATTGTTTCAAAAAACGTTCGTCTTTTGGAACACCTTTTTTCGACCTTTTCTAAAAATCATGTTCTTATAGAAAAAACACATATATAAAGATTCTATTTCATGTATATAATACTTTATAATCAGTATACTAAAATAGATAAAGAAAGAAAAACTCAATTTATTTATAAAAATATTTTGTTGTTATAAAAATGTGCCTTACCTTTGTGTTTATAAACGAACGTTTTTTGAAACACCCCTCCCCTTTTCTTCCATCTAAAACAGGTTCTTCGTCAAGTTTGGTGGTAAGTTTTCTTTTACTCATGGAATCTAATTCAGTTTTCGGAAGTGCAAGCCCTCGTTTATAGTTGACAAAAAAGCAAGTATCCCGGCTTTCGCCCGAAGTGTCCATTCGTGAGGTAAAGAAGCGAATATTAGACTAAACTATCTGAAAATCAACATCTTTAAAAAGTAAGATTTCTGTCTTCAAAAGCTTTGTTTTAACACAGAGTTAAAGCTTGTTCTTTGGATATGAATAAGAAGTTCTTTAAATGCAAAAGACTTGTTATTTGCGCACAAGAACCTGACAACCTGTAAAAGGCGTTAACAATGTTAATTGAAGAAAAGTATAAGGATGAAGATACCGGTTCAGACGGCGTAAATTCACTTCCTAAACTTGAGTTATCTTATTCAGCCGATGTCTGTTTTTTCTTATCAAAGCAAGCAAAAAGGACAATTATCAACTTGGAGATAAATATAAAGAATTTACCACCAAATTTGATTTAAATAGGCTATAAATAGTAATATGGAAAAAGTGAAAATCGGAGAAAACTCCAGAAAAGTATGACGAATACTTATACATGCAAGAAAAGTCTCTGTGAAAGAACTTTGCAGCTTGACCTGCCTGAATATAGACGATGTAATGCCTGCTGTCGGATGGTTGGCAAAGAGAACAGTTCTTTTATCGAAAAGAAAGCAGATTCTTTTTATGTCAGCGACGGTTCTGAGTATTACTTCTGCTTCGGATAGGACATGCAGATGAAAGAACGAGGGTGTGTCGAAACTCGTATTCACCACAGATTGCTCTGTGGTGAGTCATGACACACTCTCGTCGTTCTTTATTCTCCTTTTGCCTTCATCAGTTTCCCGGCTTTGAGGTCAATGTAGTAAAGCATTCCCCGGGCTATCTCCATGCGCCCGATCTCCTTACCCGGAAACTCGGCCAGCACTCCGAGCAGGTCTCCTGTCTCCGGATCATAACGCTGTATTTTCCCACTCTTCTGTACCGACATCAGTAATTCGCCTCCGTAGGCAAGCAGTCCGAGCGGTTGAATATCATCGTACTTAAACACGGCATCGGAAGTGATATGTGTCTCTTCACCGAACACGATCTCCATTTTCGACGGAGTGAACACTTGCACACTTTTGTTGTACCAGTCGGTCAGATACATACGCCCGTCATACTCTGCCATACCATGGATACGGGCCTGATAGTCATATCCGACTCCTTCGGGCACTTTCACCTTTCCGATCCAGGGAACCCGGAACGCAGGTTCGGTAACGGCTTCGTAAATCCAATAGCCGCGAATGGTATTTTTATCACGCACCATCAGTCTCTCGCCACACTCACGAAGTCCGTAGCAATGGGTCATGCTATAAATGTCGTCTCCCCACTTTCCGTCTGAACGCCCGATGGCATTGACAAACTGAAGGGTGCGACGGTCAAAAATATTAATACGGGAGTTGTACATACCCACAAAGATATAACGGTCAGAAACAGCCATGTCGCCTATCTCGGCATTAAAGGTCTCTTTGACACCTTTCCGTACCCATGAATCGATACGTCCGATCAGTTCGCCTGTCGTCAGGTTCAGCAACAGCACGGAACGGTCGGCGGCATTGGTATTGGCAACAAACAAAGTGTCCCCCTTGACCCGTACGGACCGGGGAGTGAAATTGGCCGGAAGCACTCCGGGAACAACCACTTCGCCGGCATCTGTAAAGGTGGTGTAAATCGGCTCTTGGGGAGAAGTACTGCCCTTATCCGAAGGTTCTTCGTCCTTGGAACAGGATATACACAGGGCAGATATCAATAATAACAGATATAAAAATTTCAAATTCATGCTTGATTGTTTTCTCAACACAGACGACACAGAAAGTTTTCTTCTCTTAAACCTTCATCCGGATATAGAGGAGTGTACAAACCTACATAATCTGCAGCGAATCGTAATTATTCATTTTTTTAGTCCAGCTCGGATATTTCAACAAACATAACTTTCCCCTGTATCAGCCGGGGAGCATTGGCATTGCGCCCTGCAAGATAGAATGTATCATTATGGAAAAAGAGGCGTCCGGGAGTTCCCAGCCCCACTCCTCCGGCAAAGGATGAATAAGAGCCGAGCTCTTTCCCGGTACGGAGGTCCACTCTCACGATGCGGTTATTTGCGCAGACAACATACATTTCGTTCTGAAAGAATCCCATACTGAGCGGTTTGTTCGGCATGCGATAAGAGCGCAGAAAGCGTACCGGCTCTCCCTTGACCGCCACGGTGGCGGGATCGATCACCAGGATGCGTGAGGTTTCGTAGTCGGACACATAGATCAAGCCTTCATGCCGCGCGACGGACTCAAGATTAAAACCGTTATTAGAAGACGTACTGTCCGTATTCTGAGCAAAGACAGGAACCTTAAAACGATTTTCAGGCGTACAATCTGAAATCTGCACCACTTTAATCTTCTGTTTGTCACGGATGAACAATTTATCACCGGCCACTTCGGCCGCTTCGCATTGCAACAGAGAACTCGACTGCCATCCGGTACGCCCGATGGTGGTCACATACGAATAATCGTTCCGTCGGAACAGGTCGATCCGGGATGAACGGTTCACCACAAAGATGTAATCGCTGCTGACCGCCACATCCATCACCTGATTGTCGAACTTCTCGTTTTTCCCGTTGTAGGTCCAGCCGGTCAGCGAATAAAGCAACTCCCCGGTCGAAGCGCGTACCACCCACACACCGTCAGAACCTTCGGCACGGTTGGCAATGAAAAGAGTATCTCCCGAACGCCGCATTCCCACCGGATTGTAATTTTGGGTCCCCACTCCGACAAAGGCGGCATCCAGCTCTTTATCGAAAGTCAATGTAAGGATGGAGTCGGTCGTGAAACTGAATCCGGGGGCACTATTTTTATCGCATGCGGCAAAGGTGAGCAGCAGGACTGCCAGTACCGTCAGTATGTTATGTCTCTTCATCATAGCTCTATGTCGGGATTGTCGGCATCATTGATGCCGGGATTATAATCATTGTAACTCTTAAAGGGATTGATGATATAAGGCAGCATGCGGTGCTTCATCATGTAGCGATACACTTTCGGTACTATTTCATCGGGCACCGACCCGTAACACAGGCTGCTAGAATGACCATAGCCCAGACAGTGCCCTAGCTCGTGAATCCAGACATGAAGCACCCAGTTGCAATCGATTGCCACCCGGTTCTGGTAGAAGAATCCGGCCAGATATTCTTCACGCAATCCCAAAGCATTTCCTCCACCGAGCCCGGCGATACCGGAACCGGTAACCACTCCGAACACAAGACTTTGTTTATTGAGAATTGAATTCAGTAGCCCTTCACGGTCGATCTCCTTTCCTGCATCATTGTGAATGCTACCTTTGTAGTTCATCAATGAATCACGAAAAATTTCGGAACTGAACATGACAGCCATATTCACCGCCGATGTGGCATAGTAGCGGGCTGCATTTGCTGTCATGACTCCCCAGTTTCCACTGCCGTACTTTCCCATCTGGATACGGGTTTTCATCTTGATGGTCTTCAGCATATCGAATACGGAGTCGTTGCACGAAAGCAGCAATTCATACTGGTCGGGCGACAGTAGTGCCAGATTATTCACACGGACAGGCTTTCCACTCTTCGAAGCATAGACGACCTCTCCCATTTTCAATGGAGAATCAAGTTTGATGTTATAAAAACCGGGGACTTCCTCAAATTGCATCAATTGGATGGTGTCACGCAAATGGGGCATCGTCAGCCAAAGGGAGACTTCCTTGAAATCGTGCGCCATGCCGTTGAACAGCCGGAGCTTTCCATCCGCCATCGAAACATTAAAGGGGTTATTCACATAGAAGGCACGATCGGCGGAAACAATCTCGTCCACGCTTTCGCCATCTTCAAACATCTGTTCTCCCTGATCGAGAAACTCTTGTGCCGTCATCTTCGTCAAAGCAGGCGGAGTGCCAAAAGCATCGAGAATATCGGCTGTATCATCATCCTGACAGGCACACAGCGAGAATGCCAGAAGCGAGATACACAGAATTTGCTTTCTGTTCATAGTGTAGGGTTTATTCATTTTGAGGGCGCAAAGATAATATAAAAAATATTTTTCCCACAAAAAGATTCTTCCTGATAATCGGAGCGAAACATCGCTAATCGCATACCCGATTACCACACAGGCTTTTGGGCAGAAACGGTTTATAATAAAAAACGGCCGATCTGCCAAATCCATAAATGATTCTTTGTAAATTTGCACATAGTTATTAGATAAACATTATGAAGAAACTCTTTTTATGGGCACTGTCAGCTTTGTTAACCCTTCCGGCAGCGACTCAAGACTTCGTCCCCGAAGCCTCGTTTTACGGCGAAAACTACTGGACACCCGACACACTGGGTAACCATCGCGCCATTGTTTCCGTGAACACTCCCGCCTCCGTAGCGGAAGCTTATATCCCCTGGCGCAGACGTGACGCCAATCCCGAACAAAAAGGGATTATTGTGATCAATGCATCTACCGGCAAAGCGGTAGACAATGTACTTCCGGTGGAAATCAACCGTGAATACGGACGCATCCGATTTGACGCAAGCGGAAATGCCGGAGATTATTATGTGTACTACCTCCCCTACCACACCTCGGGAGGGCCCTATCCGAAAGTAAACTATCCTCAGCAACCGGATAAGGCGGATCCGCAATGGAAAGCAACTTGTAAAGCCACTCCGGCCGGAAAGGCGGTACAAGCCAAGCTGGTACGTTTCGAATCGCTGGGCAGTTTCAACAGCTTCTATCCGATGGAAATCATCGCCACAGCACAGGAGAAGCAGGCATTGATCGATGCTAACAGCAACAAGCCTTTCCTACTGTTGCCCGAAGACCGTAAATATCCCATCCGCATGTTCGATGATCTGTCATACCGCCAGGTGACGCAAGGAGCCACAGGCGAGTTTTTCGGTGAAGCGGATCTGAACGAATACTATGTGCTGCAACTGGGACTGTGGGCATTCAAGAATCCGGTGAACGGAGTCAAAGTAACCTTTACCGACCTGAAAGGAAGGAACGAAAGTATACCTGCATCGGCTCTTACGTGTTTCAACACGGAAGGAACCGACTGGCTGGGACGCCCGATACATCCGGAGGTAAACGTCGGTAAAGGCCGTGTACAACCTTTATGGATCGGCATCCAGATGCCGGAACATGCCGGCAGAGGGATCTACCGGGGCACGGTCACCGTGAGCGACCTGAGCGGTGCTTCACAGGAAGTGAACATAGCCATTAACCTGTCGGACAACGTACTGGTAGACAAAGGAGACGGAGACTTGTGGCGTTTGTCACGTTTGCGCTGGCTGAATTCACAGTATGCAGTCAATAACCGGCCGGTGAAGCCATTCATTCCGATAAAGGTGGCAGACCGTACAATCAGCGTGCTGGGACGCAGCGTCACTGCCGGCGAACTGGGACTGCCGGCTTCCATCCGGAGTTACTTCACCGAAGAGATGACTTCCATAGGCAAAGAACCCAAAGACATTCTGTCACAACCGATGGAATTTGTCATTCGCCAGAATGGAAAGCCACTGCCCGTCACCATCACTTCACCGCTAAAGTTCGGCAAGAAGGAAGACGGAACGGTAAGCTGGACCGCTACCGGAAAAGCAGGGGCACTGGAGATAACAGTACTTGCAAGTATGGAATTCGATGGTTTCATGAATTATCAGATCAAAGTAAAGGCTGCCGAAAATACATCGGTAGACGATATAGCCCTGTTAACTTCCATGCCGGCAACAACGGCCAAATATCGTTTGGGAATGGGTTATGAAGGCTCACTGCGCCCGAAAAGCGACCAATGGAAATGGAATGTGGAACGGAATCAGGAAGGTTTCTGGTTTGGCGATGTAAACGCCGGCATGCAATGCCTGTTCCGTGCAGAGAACTATCGCCGTCCGCTAAACACAAACTTCTACAAAATGCAACCGTTGAACATGCCTCCATCCTGGTTTAACAACGGTAAAGGCGGCATCAGCTATAAAGAGAAAGGAAACCAGGTAGACATCAAGACATACAGTGGCAGCCGCACCCTCCAAAAGGGCGAAGAGCTGAACTTCGACTTCTTGGTACTGGTAACTCCCTTCAAGCCCATCGACACGATGAAGCAATGGACCGACCGCTACTACCACGGATACCAGCCTGCCGAGAAACTGAAAGAGGGCGACGCACACGCCTACCAGGCTGTAGACGTTGTGGGAGAAACAGGAGCGAACGTTATCAACCTGCATCACGGCAATGCGGTGAATCCGCATATCAACTATCCTTTCTTCCGCCCTGCCTTCATGAAGCAGTACGTAGACGAATCGCATGCCAAAGGATATAAAGTGAAAATATACTATACGGTACGCGAACTGACGAACCATGCACCGGAGCTGTTTGCCCTGAAGAGCCTTGGACACGAAATCTTCTCACCGGGCAAGGGAGGAGGCTATGCCTGGCTACAGGAACATCTGGACGGCGACTACATCGGAGCCTGGTTTGTAGATGCTTACAAGGATGCGGCAATCGTGAACACCGGCATTTCGCGCTGGCACAACTTCTATGTGGAAGGACTGAACTGGCTGACAAAAATGTCGGCATCGACGGAGTCTATATCGACGACCTGGCTTTCGATCGTAACACGATGAAACGCATCCGCCGGGTACTGGAAAGTAACCGTCCCGATCCGCGCATCGATGTCCATTCAGCCAATCAGTTCAATCCGGCCGACGGTTACATCAACAGCATATTCCTTTACATGGAACACATGCCTTACCTAGACCGCCTTTGGTTTGGAGAATACTTTAAATACGAAAAGTCACCGGAATACTGGCTGACAGATGTATCGGGTATCCCCTTCGGCATGATGAGCGAAATGTTGCAGGATGGCGGCAATCCTTACCGGGGCATGCTGTACGGGATGACCGCACGCGAACCGATGGAATCCGTCCCCTCACAACTCTGGAAGGTGTGGGATGCATTCGGCATAAAAGACAGCCGCATGATGGGCTATTGGGTATCCTACAATCCAGTGAAGACAGGACGCAATGACGTTCTGGCAACCTCGTTTGTGAAAGATGGCAAAGTAATGATTGCCATTGCCAGTTGGGCAAAAAAAGACAGTGATATAAAACTGCAGATAGATTGGGAGAAACTGGGCATTGACGCTGATAAAGCCAGGCTGACGGCTCCTGACATCAAAGGTTTCCAGGAAGGATTCAGCCTGTCGCCAAAAGATAAAATAAAAGTTCCCAAAGACAAAGGATTCATCTTTATTCTGGAATAAAAGTAGATACATGGATGGGGGCGTGCCGAAAATGCTGACCAGGCGGGAAAGTACATCCCGGCACACCTCCATTTTTAAACTGACTCAGTCTAATTTTCGAAGCTAATATATAAAAAAACAGACATATTAGAAGAATCCACAAGATTGACAAAATTCACTTGCAGCCAATGCTACGGCCTCAGGTTCAATTGTAAAAAACAAAATTTTCCGGTATCGGATTTTCTTTCTTTTCCTCGTCATCCTCACGCTGAGAAGCAGTTAACAGTAATACTCCATAGTCCGTGTCATTATCAGTCTATTGTTGTTGATATTATATAAAAAATGTTTTTGATTCTGAGCATAAGTCCACACTGCAAGTCCTGCTCTTTATCATACTTAGATAGATGCCTTAGTAATTCTCAATAATAACATTCCCGAATATATCTTTTTTAATAATTTGCTTTTTCCCATGATTATCTTCGATTATTTTATTACCGAATATATCTGTCTTAATGGTCTTTTTATAACCTTTATTATTTTCAATGACAGTATTTCCAAAGATATCTTTTTGATGCTTTTCCTATTACCGCGATTGTCCTCAATGACAGTATCTCCAAAGATGTCTTTCTTAATGGTTTTCCTATTACCGCAATTGTTCTCAATGACAGTATCTCCAAAGATGTCTTTCTTGATAGTTTTCCTATTACCGTGATTGTCCTCAATGACAGTATCTCCAAAAATGTCTTTCTTGATAGTTTTCCTATTACCGCGATTGTCCTCAATGACAGTATCTCCAAAGATATCTTTCTTAATGGTTTTCCTATTACCGTGATTGTCCTCAATGACAGTATCTCCAAAGATGTCTTTCTTGATGGTTTTCTTTCCTTGATTAGTTACCGAATGTCCATGATTATTTCCGATAGAATTTGCACCATAACTCCCTGTTATCCGAGGGATCAGAATAAACTGAACTGTAAATAGAATAAATAAAATCTTTTTCATGATGTTTTTTTAGGTTTGCAACAAAAGTAAAGCAGGAAAATCATACCTAATCTGTGAATTCTATAATTACTTATAGGGAAAAACCTAAATTTATATGGATTTAAACGGTAAGAACTTATAAAGTACCCCAATTCGCACATCAAAAATCAAGCATCTATACCACTAAAATCAGTACATATCGGGACATCCACTCCAGAGTGAATACTAAAATAATCTGCAAGTAACGTTTGGCAATAAGAAAACAATCAGCACATGCAAATAGCATAAGCATAAATAGAGTTTTTTTCTTGGAAAAGCTGAAATAAGAACTGGTACCTATATAGATAAAGTGGATGGTAAAAAGATATTATTTTTCGGCTCTGCATAAACGATATAACGTGCAGAGTCTTCTTCATCAGGTAACAAGACCGCATTGGTATTATCCGTCACCCATTATAGCACACGGATAAGCATTCGGATATTCTTTTTGCTCAGAAAACAAATCGTTATACAGTCGAAATATCTTTTGTTTATCCTTCTTATCTTCATAAGTAGGTTGTGAATAGAGTAAGCAGAGGTAATTGTAAAGTGAATTGTAGCTATGACTCATGCATAATAAAATAATCCCTCAAAATTTAGGGACGATCCCGAATTCAGATATGATCCTTTACTCCCTTTTCTTTAAGAGGTTCATGGCGTTTTTTTAAAATTTTCCTAAAATCATTGATTATCAAGGAAATTAGCAAATACAGTTCTTACATTCGACTAAATTAGTCTTGATTTAAATTATATATCTATTTCTTTAATGCGTTCCAACTGCCTATTTAGAAAGTAGTCAGAATACTTAGTGTAATCCCCCGTTTCATAAAATCGAATCAACCCTTTCCTGTAATTCAAAATATCAGCATCTTTTGCTGAATATACAGGAATAATATCAGCATTCATCATGACAACACTTTCTATCATGCGAGAAGTTCTTTTATTCCCATCTATAAAAGGTTGCAGCCGTGCAATATTACAATGTAAGAAAACTGCCTTTTCCAATGGATTAGTATAAACGTCTTGCTCATATAATATCTCTCCCAATTTACTTTTTATTTCTTGCAAATCTTTTGGAGGAGCATAATCAGTACGCTGATCCTAACTGCACGTGTCCTTAAAAAGCCTGATTCCTCATTAGAAACCAAACCTGTGGAAATAGATTGATGAAGTCTGAAAAGAGTACATTCATCTATAATCTCCTTATTTTTCTCTTGATGAATATATTCCAGTTCGGAAATGAATGTATTATATAGATTTTTCAGCATTTTAGCATCTTCATATTTTTTTTCGGAAGTGATGCCGTCCTTAAGCAATGCTTCTGTTTCAACATAGGTATAGGTATTACCCTCTATTCTCCCCGAATAATAGCACCATACAACAGCCAAGTCTTTTATCTCGCTTGAGTAAAGTTCCGACAGTTTAGCCAAAGGGCTTTCAAGAATGAATGTTGCTTTTTGGCATTGTTCCTTATTGAAGATATGTTTCATATATCCTATCTATTGCTTAAAAGAGAGATTTTATTTCTCGATTTCATTATTATGCAAAACTACTAAAAAGTACTTAGATACAGCACACTTCCATTATAAAAGTTCTATTCTTAACACCCACCTCTAAGTTTTTGGCACACGCCACATCCTTGTCTATATAATCAGTAAAAATCTTTCCCCATCTTAACGCATAATAACACACGGCCTTTATATCCGGTAATTGCTTGAACAGAATTCCAGCCCTCCGTTTTTGGCTGTCCGTCCACTTACCCGGTGTCTTGAACAGCAGATACCGGCTTCTAGCCAACAATTGCCTAAGAGTATCCTCAAGGAAGAGGATGAAGCAAGTTGCTCAGGAGACATGATTGACTAAATCAAAGTAAGCGAGTATGCCTGAAGGGAGGAACATAGTCAAGATTTTTACGGTGAGCCCCTTCTAATCCTAAAAGAAAAAACTCTTGTAACATATACTGAAATTCAGTTAGTTACAAGAGTTTTTTAAGAGGTTCCTGGCGGATTCGAACCGCCGTACACGGTTTTGCAGACCGCTGACTAAGCCACTCATCCAAGGAACCTTGTTTCTCGTTTGCGGTTGCAAAGGTAGTACAAATTTTGAAACTACCAAACTATCTGCAACAATTTTTCTTTGTATTCTTTTTCTTGGACGAGCACTCCTTCTGCTTCTTTTCCATCATATCCTTTAATTCACAGCCACTTGCACAACTCGCACAAGGGTTATCATTTTCCTTCACACGACGAAAAAAAAGATAAATACCATAAAGAATACGGGCTACGCACAATACAATCAGTAGCCCGACTACCCATTCCTGCCAATTCATAAAAACATTCCTCCTATCTGATAGACGGCAAATGAAACAAGCCATGCCAACGCCGTGGTATATCCTGCCGTGAAGATAGCCCACTTCCAACTACCGGATTCCTGCTTGATGGCTACCAACGTGGCAATGCACGGGAAGTAGATTAACACAAACAGCATATAGCTAAATGCCGCAAGCGGTGTAATTGGAATTCGTTCGGCCAAACTGACTACATCGGCATCGGCATCATTTGTATAGAGTACGCCAAGTGTACTTACCACCAATTCTTTGGCACCGACACCGGAGAGCAAACCGATACTCAGCTTCCAGTCGAAACCCAACGGTTTGAGCACAGGCTCCACTGCCTGACCGATTTGACCAATATAAGAATTTTCCTGCTGTTCTGCCTGGGTAGGATAAGCATCGTGATCGGGATAATACCCCAAGAACCAGATAATGATAGAAGCAATCATGATGATTCCTCCCATCTTTTTGAGGTATTGCGCACCTTTCTCCCATGTATGGCGGAAGATGGATTTCATGGTCGGCATACGATAAGGAGGGAGCTCCATCACAAACGGAGTATCATCCCTTTGACCAGAAAACGACTGAACAGACGCGCCATGATAACTGCCAATGCAATGCCGATAGCATAAATAGCCAATAGGACCAAGCTACCATTCTTTGGGAAAAAAGCACCGACCAATAACAAATAGATAGGCAAACGGGCACTACATGACATCAATGGATTAACAAGCATGGTAATCAAACGGCTCTTTCGGTTTTCAATAGTACGCGAAGCCATAATAGCAGGTACATTACAACCGAAACCCATAATCAAAGGAATGAACGACTTGCCATGCAACCCCATCTTGTGCATGATCTTATCCATAATAAAAGCTGCACGAGCCATATAGCCCGAATCCTCCATCAAAGAAATACAAAAATATAATATCAGGATATTAGGCAAAAAGACGATAACTCCTCCTACTCCACCAATAATACCATCAATCATCAGATCCTTCAGCGGACCTTCAGACATATTATCCCTGATCAGATTCCCCAGTGCCTCAACGAGCCATTCGATACCCATCATCGGATATTCACCGATCACAAAGGTACCTTCGAACATCAGATACATAAAAAGAAAGAAGATGGGATATCCCCAAATGCGATGGGTTACAATAGAGTCGAGCACCTTGGTTGTCTGTTCCTGCTCCAGGTGGTTATCGGTAAAAGTCTCTTTCAGAGCACCACTGATAAAACCATATTTGGCATCAGTCAAAGCCGACTCACTATCTTCATTCATCGTCTCCTGAATGCGACGGGCTGCTTTATCCCGCTTCTTTTCTACTTCCACAGCATTGGGCAGAGTATGAATAAAACGTTCTATTTCCGGATCATTCTCCAATAACTTGATAGCAAGATAACGAGTAGAATACTTGTGACGGATAAACTCGTTCTTCGAAATCTCCTCTTTCACTGCATCAATGGCTTTCTCCAAATCGGGTCCATGATTGATATGAATATGGCGGAACACTTTACCCACCGGTTCTTTGCCATGGGTATAATCAGCCGGATGTTCACCATGGTCTTTAAAATTGGGTAAGGACTGGTGCCAATCCATAATTTCCTTTGCCACCTCCGGATGTATATGCCCTTTTTTATCAATAAAGTCGGCACCTTCATAAAGGTTGATGACTACATGAAAAAGACGGTCCACACCGATATTCCTTTTACAGACAGTAGGCACCATCGGAACTCCGAACAACTTTCCTAACAGGAGATAGTCAAGCGTATTACCACTGGCTTCCAGTTCATCATACATGTTAAGAGCCACTACCATACGTACATTCATATCAATAAGCTGGGTAGTGAGATAGAGGTTACGCTCCAGATTTGAAGAATCAACCACATTGATAATCACATCAGGTGTCTCGTCGATAATATGACGGCGCACATAAATTTCTTCGGGAGTATAGGCAGACAAAGAATAAGTACCCGGCAAATCAACTATTTTGAAGTGATAACCCTGGAAATCAAAATACCCTTCTTTAGCATCTACCGTCACACCACTATAATTACCCACATGTTCGTGAGCACCTGAAGCCAGATTGAAGAGAGACGTTTTACCGCAATTCGGGTTACCGACCAACGCCACATTAATCGTGCGTCGCTTTCCAAGAGCAACCCGTTTCAAGTCTTCCTCCTTCACATCGATATCTTCAGTAAGCCCCTGATGATAAGCAGCCTCCTGTGTTTGTGACTTTGCCTCCTGCTCGCTGATAATCTCAATCATATCAGCCTCCTGTCGTCGCAGAGAGATTTCATAACCCATTATTTTGTATTTGATCGGGTCTTTCAATGGAGCATTAAGCAATACTTCTACGGTTTTACCTTTGATAAAGCCCATCTCCACAATTCGTTTACGGAAGCCACCGTGTCCCAAAACTTTTACAATGACTCCTTTCTCACCTGTTTTTAATTCGGACAATCGCATAGTGTGTGTACCTCAAAATTTTCCGCAAAGATAATTCATAACTTTGGGGCATGCAAATTATTTAGATTGTTTTTAAATAAGGAAGATTTCTTATCATTATTAGCAAAACTATTATCTTTGCAATATGATACAAAATAGAGTAGCACAATACATCGAAAAAGAGAAGCTGTTTTGTCTGAATGACAAGGTATTGGTGACATTAAGCGGAGGGGCCGACTCTGTGGCATTGCTACGTCTCCTGCTATCAATGGGGTATACCTGCGAAGCTGCTCACTGCAATTTCCATTTGCGGGATAAAGAATCGGACAGAGACGAAGCTTTTGTGCGCCGATTATGCCATGAATCAGGGGTTCTTTTACACATAGAACATTTCGATACAACCCAATACGCCGCAAAGAAACATATTTCTATTGAGATGGCTGCCCGGGAATTACGTTATGAATGGTTCGAAACGCTTAGGAGACAACGTGAAGCCAGTGTTATCGCAACAGCGCATCATAAAGATGACAGTGTAGAAACCGTATTGTTGAACCTGATTCGCGGTACGGGTATCAACGGATTACTCGGAATTCGTCCACGAAACGGTAACATTGTTCGCCCTTTACTTTGCCTGAGTCGCGAAGAAATAATAGCCTATCTGCAATATATCGACCAAGATTACGTAACGGACAGCACCAATCTTTTGGATGAATATACCCGGAATAAGATTCGTTTAAACTTATTGCCCCTGATGAAAGAGATCAATCCGTCGGTGAAAGAGAGTATCATCCGCACTACCAACTATCTGAATGACGCAGCAACTTTATACAATCAAAGTATAGGGGAGGCGCGTAAACGTATATTGACCCCCGAAGGCATCCGGATAGAAGCCTTGCTGCAAGAACCGGTACCCGAAGCCATTTTATTCGAAGTATTACACCCGCTAGATTCAACACGACCCAAATAGATAATATAAGGCAAACGCTCGACGGACAACCAGGAAAAATCTTCCTTGGTAAAGGATGGAGAGTCATAAAAGACCGTGACCTGTTATTAATCGAAGAAGATACAACTGCAGAAGAGTCCCAGCCACCTTTCCGGTTAGTTATGGAAGAGTACGATTATACTTCTGAATTTATAATTCCAAAAGATAAAAACACGGCTTGCTTCGATGCTGACAAAATAAATAAAACATGGGAGATACGCAAGTGGAAACCAGGAGATGTTTTTATACCTTTCGGAATGACCGGTAAAAACATGTCAGTGACTACCTGACGGATAAAAAATTCTCTTTGAGTGAAAAAGAAAAGCAATGGATATTATGCTTTGGAGAACAAATAGCCTGGCTGATAGGAGAACGTACGGATAACCGATTTAAGGTAAACGAGAACACAAAGCGGGTAATAATAGTCCGAATCGTTTCCGAACATTCAGATTTTATTGAGGAATAACCTAAAGATACGAAGCATAAATTTGAGGGTGCAAATAGTAAACTCTTTATAGGATAAATTGTATATTTGTGAATATAAACCTTGAAAATATATGATTGATCTGGCCTGTAGACTTCCGATAGAGATACAGATGTAATAATATCTGCGATTTGACTGACAGATGGAAGATGGTTAAAGCCTGGAGTGAAATTCAGTACAGAGTAAAGAAATATAAATCATTGGTTGACAAAATAATAATAAACTAAACGCTTATTTGCTATGAAAGGAAAAAAAGAATCTTTTAATTCTATTCTCCTGTGTTCTTACAGTAATTATCGCAGGACTGTTCGCTTGCACACGCAGCGCAAAAGAAATTATTCCGTCATCGGAATATGCTCCTTATGTCAATGCTTATACAGGTGGAGTCATTTCTCAATCTTCTCCCATACGAATCGAACTGACTCAAGATCAACCAATGGTAGACCTTAACAATGAACTGAAAGACTGTCCGTTCAGTTTTACTCCATCGTTAAAAGGCAAAGCTTATTGGGTGAGTAATAACACCATCGAATTTCTTCCGGAAGAAGGAGAACTAAAGCCGGGCAAGTTATATCAAGGCTCGTTCCAACTAGGCGATTTTGTCGAAGTGGATAGCAAATTGAAAGTTTTCGATTTCTCTTTCCGGGTACAGGAAAGTAATTTCACACTGCATACCGCTCCATTGAAATAGCCTCTTCTTCACCCGATAAGGTAACCGTAAAGGGAGAAATCCGTTTTAGTGATAAAATGACTAAAGAACAAGTTGAAAAAATACTTTCCACTAACGGTACCCCTACAATCACCATAGGATCCACATCTAATCCATTAGAATATAGTTTCATTATCAGTAATATCCAAAGAAAAGAACAGGATTACGATCTTAAAATTACAGCAGACGGGGAACCTGTCGGAATGGACAGGAAACAAAGTGAGTCCATTACGATTCCTGCCAAAGACAGCTTCCGTTTCCTTTCCGCCGAACGTATCAGTCAGCCTGAGAACGGGATACAAATCGTCTTCTCTGATCCGGTTTCTGATACTCAGGATTTAAAAGGTCTAATCGAAATACCCGAGATTCCATCCTATATTTTCCAGATTACGGATAATAAGGTAAATGTTTATTTTGAAGCCGGTCATCTCAGTAAACTGACCCTGAAAATACATGAAGGAGTGAAAAACAATCAAGGCAAAGCATTGGGCGGTTCCCATTCTATCTCTTTCGGCGAACTGAACCTGAAACCTCAAGTCGAAATATCTTCTGCAGGTGCCATCATTCCCGATTCAAAAAATCTTGTAATTCCTTTCCGGGCTGTCAGTCTGTATGCTGTAGACCTACGGGTTATCCGCATTTTTGAGAACAATGTGCTAATGTTTATGCAAAATAACTCACTGTCCTCGGCCAACGAACTAAGACGATCGGGAAGACTGGTTTATAAAAAAGACACTGTTTTTGGGTAAAGATCCTTCAAAAGATCTCCATAAATGGGAAAACTATTCCATCGACCTGGCAGGCCTGATTCATCAGGAACCGGGTGCTATTTATCGTGTTATCCTATCCTTCAAGCAGGAATATTCGGCTTATCCCTGCGGCAGTGGTGAGAATCCGAAAATGCAATTTTCCGAAGAAACCGAATCTCTGACCAAGGTCAAATCTGATATCCTTTCGGAAGAAGATGAAGCCGTCTGGGACAAACCGGAAACATATTATTACTTCAGCGGGAATGAAAATGCCGACTGGAGCCAATATCGATGGGATGAACGGGATAATCCCTGCCATCCGTCCTATTATATGACGTCCGACCGGATAGCAGCTTGTAACGTACTGGCTTCCAATATAGGTATGATCGTAAAACGTAATTCGATGAACAAACTTTGGATAGCCGTAAGCAATATTCTGGACACCAAACCGGTAGAAAAAGCTAAAGTCATTGTCTACAATTTCCAGTTACAGCCTATCGGAGAAGCATTGACAGATGCGGAAGGTTTTGCAATAATAGAAACGAAAGGAACACCTTTTATTGTAGTGGCAGAATCGGAAAAACAGAAAGCTTATGTAAAAGTAGCCGATGGAGAAGAGCAGTCTACCAGTCGTTTTGATGTAGGCGGCAAAGACATCCAAAAAGGCTTGAAAGGATTTGTATACGGTGAAAGAGGTGTATGGCGACCAGGAGACACCTTGCATATCTCGTTTGTTCTGGAGGACCGTAACAAACGTATTCCGGATAAACATCCCGTAACTTTGGAGCTTTACAATCCAAGAGGACAATTTTACAGTAAACAAATTTCAACCAATGGGCTGAATGGTTTCTATGCATTCAAGGTCCCGACACAACCGGAAGATCCCACCGGATTATGGAACGCTTATGTAAAAGTGGGAGGTACCGCTTTCCACAAATCACTCCGTGTGGAGACCATAAAGCCGAACCGTCTGAAAATAAACCTGAAACTGCCCGGAGAGATTCTGAAAGCTGCGGATAAAGAAGTACAAGCACATCTTTCATCAGCTTGGCTGACCGGAGCAACGGCATCGCGTCTGAAAGCAAAAAGTCGAAATGTCTCTGTCGAAAGTCAATACACAATTCAAGAACTACGAGACATACATCTTTAATAATCCGGCAACAGAATTCACATCAATAAGAACCGATATTTTCAACGGTACCCTGGATGAAAATGGTAATACCGGGTTCATGCTGAAACTTCCGACCTCTGAGAATGCTCCGGGAATGCTTCGTGCCAATATCACGACTCAGGTATTCGAACCGGGCGGAGATGCCAGTATCCAGACTCTGTCAGTTCCCTACTCTCCTTTCCCGTCATACGTGGGTATCAATCTGAACCAGCCACAAGGCAGATATATCGAAACAGACAAAGAGCATATTTTTGATATCGTAACGGTCAACTCCGACGGAAAGCCGGTAAATCGTTCCGGTCTGGAATACAAAATATACCGCATCAGTTGGAGTTGGTGGTGGGAAAACGACAACGAATCATTTGAAACATACATCAACAGCAGTTCCATCACCCCCGTAGCTACGGGAAGACTCAACACAACAGGCGGCAAAGGACAATTCAGTTTCAAAGTGAATTATCCGGATTGGGGACGCTATTTGGTTTACGTCAAAGACCGTGAAAGCGGACATGCTACAGGAGGTACCATCTACGTGGACTGGCCTGACTGGCGAGGGCGTTCTAATAAGAGTGACCCGAGTGGCATCAAAATGTTATCTTTTTCCATTGACAAAGACTCTTACGAACCGGGAGAAACCGTAACAGCCATATTACCGGCATCTGCCGGTGGAAGGGCCCTGGTTACGCTCGAAAACGGTTCGTCTGTAATTCAACGGGAATGGATCGAGGTATCAGGGAAAGAAGACACTAAATATCAATTTAAGGTAACCACTGAAATGGCTCCGAATGTTTATCTCCATATCAGCTTGCTACAGCCCCATGCACAGACGGTGAACGATCTTCCTATCCGGATGTACGGCATTATGCCGGTATTCGTGACCGACAAGCAAACCGTTCTTGAACCGCAAATCAAGATGCCGGAAGTACTTCGTCCCGAACAGGCATTCAACCTTACCATAAACGAGAAGCATGGCAGGCCGATGACATATACACTTGCCATTGTAGATGACGGTCTATTAGACTTGACCAATTTCAAGACACCGGATCCCTGGAATAATTTTTATGCCCGCGAAGCATTGGGAATCCGTACGTGGGATATGTACGACGATGTATTAGGAGCCACGGCAGGAAGCTATGGATCAATGTTCAGCACAGGTGGTGACGAGACGCTGAAGCCATCGGACCCAAAAGCGAACCGCTTCAAACCTGTTGTGAAATTTATCGGTCCTTTCAGTATCGGTAAGGGGAAAAGCCGTACGCACCAAATCACTTTACCCATGTATGTAGGTTCTGTCCGTGCTATGATAGTAGCAGGTCAGGACGGAGCATACGGAAATGCCGAAAAGACAGTTCCGGTACGTACCCCTTTGATGATTCTTTCAACATTGCCACGAGTTTTGAGCACCAATGAAGAGATTGAAGTACCAGTCAACGTATTTGCATTGGAAAACAATGTAAAGAACGTCAACGTATCCATACAAGCTTCCGGTGCAGGAATACAAGTGACAGGTAACAAGCAACAAACGCTTACCTTCACTCAAACGGGTGACCGCCTGATCTTTTTCAAGTTAAAGACAGGTACGAAAACCGGAAAAGCCACCATTCATCTTACTGCCAACGGAAACGGACAAAACACCAAAGAGACCATTGAGATAGAGGTTCGTAATCCGAATCCGGTGGTCACCCTGCGTGAAAGCCAATGGGTGGAAACCGGAAAGAGCGAAGAACTCAATTATCAGTTAAGCAGTGGCTCGGAAGGAAACAGTATACAGCTCGAAGTCTCACGTATTCCGTCTGTCGACATCAGCCGCCGTTTTGACTTTCTCTACAATTATCAGCACAACTGTACGGAACAATTAACCTCTAAAGCTCTTCCTTTGCTATTTATCAGCCAGTTCAAAACAGTAGACAACGAAGAATCGGAAAAGATAAAAGTCAATGTACAGGAAGCTATCCGTCAGCTATACGGACGCCAGCTACCGAACGGAGGTTTCGTTTATTGGCCCGGAAATGCCTCGGCAGACGAGTGGATCACCTCCTATGCCGGTATGTTCCTGATACTGGCACAAGAAAAGGGTTATGCAGTAAACAGTAATGTACTGAACAAATGGAAACGTTTCCAACGGGCAGCAGCCCAAAACTGGCAACCCGTTGCCCAAGAACAGAGCTGGTGGTATTGGCAGGCAGATTTCCAGCAGGCCTTCCGCCTCTATACATTGGCCATGGCCGGAGCACCAGAACATGGAGCAATGAACCGCATGAAAGAACTGCCTACACTTTCGCAACAAGCCAAATGGCGTTTGGCAGCCGCTTATGCACTCAACGGTAAAGAAAAAGCAGCCGGCGAACTGGTATTCAGTGCAAAAACGACTGTAGAACCCTATTCATCGAATAATTATGTATATGGTTCATCCGACCGGGACGAAGCAATGATACTTGAAACGCTATTGCTAATGAATCGTCAGCGCGAAGCCATGGAACAAGCTAAAATCGTTTCACATAATCTGACAAGAGAGACGTGGTTCAGTACACAGTCCACCGCTTTCTCACTGATGGCAATGGGACGTCTGGCAGAAAAGTTGTCCGGCACATTGGATTTCAGTTGGACACTGAACGGAAAACAGCAACCGGCAGTAAAATCAGCAAAAGCAGTATACGAGACACCTATTTCCACTTCATCACGTGAAGGAAAGGTAATTCTGAAAAACAATGGAAAAGGAGCTTTGAATGCAGACCTGATCACACGGACCCAATTACTGAACGACACACTGCCTCCGATAGCCAATAACCTGCGGATAAGTGTAAAGTACGTTGATAATAACGGTTCACCGATAGATACGCATTCTCTGCATCAAGGAACAGATTTTATGGCAGTGGTAACTGTTGCCAATACCAGCGGTACAACCGATTATACAAATCTGGCATTAACACACATCATCCCTGCCGGATGGGAGATTTTCAATGAACGAATGACAGGACAGATTAGCACTTCTGCTCCTTATAGCTATCAGGATATCCGCGATGACCGGATACTGACTTACTTTAATTTGCAACAGGGACAAGCCAAAACATTTACCGTCCGGTTGCAGGCAACGTATTCCGGTGACTTTGTCATGCCGGCCATCCAGTGTGAAGCGATGTATGATGCCAATGTACAGGCAAGGACACAGGCAGGCAGAACTAAAGTTGTCAGACAAAGCATCGAATAAGAAAACTGATGAATCAGATTCTTAAGCCACACAATCTTCCCCCCTCCTTTCAAGGGAGGGGGTGGAAGATAAGTATCAAAAGTTGGTGGAAACCTGCCCTTTTCCTCCTTCTTGTCCTGTATATATTTTGCCTTCCCAGCCAATTATTCACCTCCCCTTACTCTACCGTCGTAACAGACCGGAACGGTGAACTTCTCGGTGCCCGTATCGCCACGGATGGACAATGGCGTTTTCCCCCGCGCGACAATATTCCCGAGAAAGTTGCCACTTGCCTGATTGAATTCGAGGATCGCCAGTTCTACCATCATTGGGGAGTCAATCCTTTGGCAATAGGCAGAGCCGTAGTTCAAAACCTCAAGCACAAACGTATCGTCAGCGGAGGAAGTACCCTTACCATGCAGACCATTCGGTTGGCTCGGAACAAGCCGCGTACATTCAAGGAAAAGCTGATTGAAATGGTGTGGGCCACCCGTTTGGAATTTCGTAAATCTAAGAAAGAGATACTGTCACTTTACATTTCACATGCCCCCTTCGGAGGAAACGTAGTAGGACTGGATGCGGCCGCCTGGCGATACTTCGGACATTCGGCTGAAGAACTATCATGGGCAGAATCGGCCATGTTGGCTGTACTCCCCAACTCACCCGCCATGATCCATCTTTCGAAAAGTCGGCAAGCACTCCTCGATAAACGGAACCGACTATTGACACACCTGCATAAAAAAGGAATTCTGGATACTTCGACATATGAACTGGCCATCAGTGAACCACTCCCGCAGGAACCTTTACCTCTTCCACACATAGCGCCTCACCTGACAGACTATTTCTATCAAACCCGAAATGGAAAATACTCCGTATCGACCATCGACAGAGGTATACAGACTCAAATTGAAAGTTTGGTAGAACGATGGAACAGTGAATTCAAACGGAGTGACATCCGTAATCTGGCGATTCTTGTGATTGACATCCGGACGAATCAGGCGATAGCCTATTGTGGCAATGTACATTTCGACAAAGAGCAGAGCGGCAACCAAGTAGATGTCATCCGGTCGCCACGGAGCACCGGCAGTATTCTCAAGCCTTTTCTTTATTATGCCATGCTACAAGAAGGAGAAATTCTCCCAAATACTTTGTTGCCGGACATTCCCGTCAACATCAATGGGTTCACTCCACAAAATTTTAATCTGCAATTTGAAGGAGCCGTACCGGCCTCGGAAGCCATTGCACGCTCTCTTAACATACCTTCGGTAACAATGCTGCAACGTTACGGGGTACCTAAGTTCCACAGTTTCCTGAAACAAATCGGACTGACTACCCTGAACCGTCCCTCAAGCCATTACGGACTTTCTCTGATTCTGGGAGGTGCAGAAGCCACGTTATGGGATATCACTTCGGCCTATGCCAACATGGGACGCAGCCTCAACCGGTTACCTCAATTCCCGTGTACACTCCTCCTGTCGGATTCCACCTCCGTTCATCGTCCATCGTTCCAATCCGGAGCCGTCTGGCAGACTTTTGATGCAATAAAAGAAGTGAACCGACCGGAAGAAATAGACTGGCGTACCATTCCTTCCATGCAAACCATTGCCTGGAAAACCGGCACCAGTTATGGTTTCCGGGATGCCTGGGCAGTGGGTGTAACTCCTAAATATGCAGTGGGTGTATGGGTAGGGAATGCTACGGGTGAGGGAAAACCCGGGCTGGTTGGTGCCCGTACGGCAGGCCCTGTCCTGTTCGATGTATTCAACCTGCTCCCTTCTTCTCCCTGGTTCGAACGTCCTCAGGGCGAACTGGTTGAAGCAGAAATTTGTCGGCAGTCCGGCCATCTGAAAGGACGATTCTGTGAAGAAACAGATACTTTGCTGATCCTTCCGGCAGGTCTCAAAACAGAAGCTTGCCCTTATCATCACCCGGTCACCCTATCGGCAAATGAACGGTTCCGAATATACGAGAATTGTGCCAATAGCGAACCGGTTGTCCGCCGTAACTGGTTTACCCTTCCTCCCGTATGGGAATGGTATTATAAGCAACATCACCCGGAATATCGTCCTCTCCCTCCCTTTAAATCAGGATGTGGAGAAGACCGGTTCCAACCGATGCAATTTATTTATCCGCCAATGGGAGCCCGTATCCATCTGCCCAAACAGATGGATGGCAGCAAAGGGCAGTTGACTGTCGAACTGGTTCACAGTCATCCGAATACAACCATCTACTGGCATCTGGACGAGACATACCTGACGCAAACGCAGGACTTCCACAAACTTTCTCTCCGTCCGTCCCCCGGCAAACACTCCCTGACGGCAGTGGATGACGAGGGAAATACAATTTCGACAACGTTCTTTGTGGAATAGCCTCTAAAATGATAACTTTGTGCCATGAAACAGATTTTGAAAGAAAACGGCGGACTACCGGCTTCGATTCTTTGGACACTTGCTATTGTTGCAGGTATATCGGTAGCCAATCTGTACTATAACCAGCCTTTACTGAACATGATCCGCCATGAATTGGGTGTTTCGGAGTTCGAAACAAACCTGATTGCCATGGTAACGCAGATCGGATATGCCCTCGGACTATTGTTTATCGTCCCCTTAGGCGATTTATATCAGCGAAAGCGGATCATTCTCACCAGCTTCTCCATATTAATCGTTTCGTTGCTGGTGATCGCGATGGCCCCCAACATCCACGTCATCCTGTGTGCCTCGCTCCTCACCGGCATCTGTTCGGTGATGCCACAGATATTCATCCCGATAGCTTCCCAGTTCTCACGTCCGGAAAACAAAGGGAGAAATGTAGGAATCGTCGTATCGGGACTACTGACCGGCATTTTGGCCTCACGTGTAGTCAGCGGGTTTATAGGAGAACTGTTTGGTTGGCGTGAGATGTATTACATCGCTGCCGGCATGATGTTGATATGTGGTATGGTAGTCATGCGGGTATTACCGGACATACGCCCGAACTTTCAGGGCAAATACAGCGACTTAATGAAGTCTTTGCTTTCACTGCTGAAGCAGTATCCCGAGCTCCGCATCTTTTCAGTCCGCGCCGCACTTGCTTTCGGTTCATTTCTAGCCATGTGGTCATGTCTGGCATTTAAAATGGGAAGTGCCCCCTTCTACGCTGACAGCCACATCATCGGTATGTTAGGATTGTGCGGCATTGCCGGCGCCTTATCAGCCTCTCTTGTAGGTAAGTATGTACGGAAAGTGGGAGTCAGACGATTCAATTTCATCGGATGCGGACTGATCTTATCAGCTTGGTTGCTTCTCTTTATCGGAGAGAACTCCTATTGGGGAATCGTTGCCGGTATCATCATCATCGATATCGGCATGCAATGTATCCAATTGAGCAATCAAACCCGTATCTTCGAACTCTGTCCGAGTGCTTCGAACCGCATTAATACTATTTTTATGACAACTTACTTCATAGGAGCCTCCACCGGGACATTTCTGGCAGGAACTTTCTGGCAGGCATTCGGTTGGCATGGAGTCATAGGCACAGGAGTGGCCTTGACTACCGGCTCACTGCTGATTACTTTTTTTTCAAAACGATAATCCGAATAGTAACAAAAGTTGTTATATAAATCATGAAGTACGGAGTAAACAGACAAGTGTTATTAATCACAGCCGGCATCGTCTGGATAGTGGCGGGAGCCAATATTCTCCGGATTGGTATTGTCACCTGGCTTAATGACTCACAATATTGGCTTTTTAAGGTAGGCGAAGCCACAGTTGTTTTCCTGCTCTTTTTTGTCCTTGTCTTCCGAAAGCTCTACTACAAACACACTCGCCGGATTGAGCAAAAGAAAAAAGAGAAAAATTGCCCCTTTTCTTTCTTCGATGCAAAGGGATGGATCGTCATGTGTTTCATGATAGCAATGGGAATCACCATCCGGACATTACACCTGTTGCCCGACACTTTCATTTCGGTATTTTACACCGGACTCTCACTGGCACTTATGTTCACAGGCACATTATTTATACGCTACTGGTGGCGCAGAAGACCACATACTTAGTACCCATGCAAGAGCTCTCTCCGCTCGTTTTTCACAGAGGTCGCCCCCAGAACAGCAGGGAAAGCCGAAGGGAATAAAAGACCTAATGCCCCATAGACTACCCTCCCTATAGAGAAAACTCAAATATCAGTTAGTATTTCCGGACAGTTATTAAACTCCATACCGCCAATTACCACGTATTTCTGAACGGCTGAAATCAACAGGCTCTCAGAAAAAAAGGAGCATTGCCTATTCTTAATGTGGCTAAAGAACTTTTAAATATCCCGACTCAACTTCATGAAATAAATGACATTTGCGCCATTTATTGTATCTTTGCAAAATTAAAAGTGATGAAGATGGACTTGAAGAAAGAAGTGAAGGAAGAGTTTATCCGTTTCCAACGAAATGAGAAAACCGAAAGTATCGTATACGAACGACTGGCCTCTATTGAAAAAGACGAATCGAACCGCAAAGTATTACGTCTGATCTCAGCAGAAGAAAAAGCGCACTATGCCACACTGAAGAAATATACGGAAACCGACGTTGCACCAGACAAGTTGCGTATAGCCAAATATTACTGGCTGGCAAGAATCCTGGGTATTACATTTGCCATTAAACTGATGGAGTCAAGTGAAGAGAATGCACATCATGATTATGCCAAATATACAGATTATCCGGACCTCCGGCAATTGGCCAATGAAGAAGAAGTTCATGAACAGAAATTAATCGGTCTGATCAATGAAGAACGACTTGAATATATGGGTTCGGTAGTGCTCGGTCTGAATGATGCCTTGGTGGAATTTACCGGGGCATTGGCGGGATTCACTCTGGCCTTGAGTGACTCCAGGCTGATAGCCCTGACGGGAAGCATCACGGGGATTGCCGCAGCTTTATCAATGGCTTCTTCCGAATATCTCTCGACCAAATCGGAAGGAGGAGAAACGAAACATCCCATAAAGGCCGCCATCTATACGGGTATTGCTTATATCATCACGGTAGTGGCGCTGGTTGCTCCCTTCATATTGATCGAAAACGTACTGATAGCTTTGGGAGTAATGCTGACCATGGCTTTGGTAATCATTGCATTATTTAATTATTACTATTCGGTAGCACGCGGAGAAAGTTTCCGCAAAAGATTCACCGAGATGGCAGTACTTAGTTTCAGCGTAGCCGGCATTAGCTTTCTGATAGGCTATGCACTGAAAACATTTACAGGAATAGACGCTTAAACATAAAAAAGGAAAAGAAGAATCATGAAAAAAGCCCCCTCACCTCTTGTCTCTCTGATCCCTCTGGTCGTATTGGTTATCATGCTGTTTGCCACCATACGTACCTTTGGTAGCGATGCACTCAGCGGAGGTAGCCAAGTGTCCCTGCTGACTACAACAGCCGTTTGCATACTAATCGGTATGGGATTCTACAAAATAGGCTGGAAAGACTTTGAACTGGCTATCACAAACAACATTACAGGCGTATCTACCGCCCTAATCATTCTGCTGATTATCGGCGCATTGAGCGGTGCATGGATGATAAGCGGTGTGGTCCCCACATTGATTTATTACGGAGTGCAAATCATACATCCCAGTTTTTTCCTGACCTCTACCTGCATTATCTGTGCCTTGGTATCGGTTATGACCGGAAGCTCCTGGACTACGATTGCTACCATCGGAATCGCTTTAATGGGCATTGGCAAGGCACAGGGATTCGAAGAAGGCTGGATAGCCGGAGCCATTATTTCGGGCGCATACTTCGGAGATAAAATCTCTCCATTATCGGATACGACAATATTAGCAGCCTCAGTTACCGATACTCCCCTCTTCAGACATATCCGCTATATGTTGATAACTACCGTACCTTCACTAATCATTACTTTGGTTATCTTTACAGTAGCCGGATTGTCACACAATGCCGGAAGCACAGAACATATAGCCGAATTCTCGGCCGCATTGGCAGGAAAGTTCCACATTACACCATGGCTGCTGATTGTACCGGTAGTTACAGGTGTACTGATTGCTTGGCGGGTACCTTCCGTCATCACCTTATTTCTGTCGGCGGCATTGGCAGGGGCATTCGCCGTATTCTTCCAACCCGACCTGTTACAGGAAATATCCGGTTTGCAAAATTCCGAAGGCACACAGTCCATCTTCAAAGGACTGATGATGACTCTTTATGGAGGGACCAGTCTACAGACAAGCAATGAAGCACTCACCGAACTGGTGGCTACCCGGGGTATGGCAGGCATGATGAATACGGTATGGCTTATTATCTGTGCGATGTGTTTCGGCGGGGCTATGACTGCCGGCGGCATGTTAGGAAGTATCACTTCCGTATTTGTCCGCTTCATGAAAAATACAGTCAGCATGGTGGCCTCTACGGTTTGCTCTGGTATTTTCCTGAACCTCGCCACAGCCGATCAGTATATTAGCATTATCCTGACCGGAAACATGTTCCGGGATATTTATGAAAAGAAAGGTTATGAAAGCTGTTTGCTCAGTCGAACCACGGAAGATTCTGTTACAGTGACCTCCGTATTAATACCATGGAACACCTGCGGAATGACGCAAGCCACGATACTGAGTGTTCCTACACTGGTTTATCTTCCCTATTGCTTCTTCAACATTATCAGTCCGTTAATGAGCATTACGATTGCTGCCATCGGATATAAAATTGTGAGACGCAAGTGAACAATCTGAAAAGGGAGTTGTTCTTGGAATAAACGAACAACAGTTTTAAACCTAAACAAAAAAAGTTATGAAAAAGTTTATTGCATTAGTAGCATTAGTATTAGTAAGTGCATCGACTTTAATGTATGCACAAGAGTCACAGAGAGACATACGCCGCGCTGACCGTAAAGCACAAAGAGACGCAGAAAGAGCCAGACTGAAAGCTGAGGAACAAGCTGCCGACCAAGTGGCCTATCAGCAAGCCGTACAGGCTATCAAAGACAAACAGTTTGTACTGGAAGCCGATCAGGTAATCTTCAAACGCGGCCAGACAGCTTTCGTATCGTCCAACACTAACTTTGTAATGTTGAACGGACAGAGAGCAACCGTACAGGTAGCGTTCAATACTCCGTATCCCGGCCCTAACGGAATTGGCGGTGTAACAGTGGACGGAACCACTTCGGATGTAAAAGTGACTACCGACAAACGAGGCAATGTGAACTGCAACTTCAGCGTACAAGGTATCGGTATCTCGGCACAAGTCTTTATCACATTGACAAACGGAGGCAACAACGCCACTGTGACCATTAATCCGAACTTCAACTCCAATACATTAACGTTGAGCGGCAACCTTGTTCCGCTGAACCAGTCGGATGTATTTAAAGGCCGTTCATGGTAATAAGAGTGACGAGACTCTATTTAAGCTCGTAACTAATTCACATAACTCCGCTGCAAATCGCACAAAAAGTGTACATTTGCAACGGAGTTTTTTTATGGACAGATTATGAGAGAATATATCATCGCAGATAATCAGGACATCACGAAAGCAGGAATGATGTTTCTGTTAAGCAAGCAAAAAGAGGTAAGCTTGTTGCTGGAAGCCGACAATAAGATGGAGTTGGTCCAGTTGTTGCGCATTCATCCGCAAGCGGTGGTTATTTTAGACTATACACTATTTGATTTTTCCGGTGCAGATGAATTGATCATCCTTCAGGAGCGATTCAAAGAATCAGACTGGTTATTGTTTTCGGATGAATTGAGCATCGGATTTCTGAGGCAGGTATTGTTCAGCAGCAATGCTTTCGGAGTCGTGCTGAAAGACAACTCCAAGGAAGAGATAATGTCGGCCCTGCAATGCGCATCACGAAAAGAGCGCTTTATCTGCAATCATGTAAGCAATCTGTTATTATCGGGAAGTGGAAATGTAAACACTGCTTCAGCCGTGCACACTTTCGTACCGCAGGAAGACCGTCTGCTCACACCGACGGAAAAAATAATCTTAAAAGAAATAGCTTCCGGCAAAACGACCAAAGAGATAGCGGCAGAGAAGCATCTGAGTTTTCATACCATCAACAGTCACCGAAAAAATATATTCCGCAAACTGGGAGTGAACAATGTGCACGAGGCTACCAAATATGCCATGCGGGCAGGCATTGTGGATCTGGCGGAATATTATATCTAAAGCAGAAGAGCGTACCGAAAATCAACCCAAATACACCGATTCATACAGACCTCGAGCAGCGACCGATTATTAAGCCGCATCTCTGTACAAACCGGTGTCATCTGAAGGAGCTTTCGTTATATTCTTATCCTATTTCTCCACTCCCGAAACAAACCCGGGATTCGGCGTCATAAATCACGCCAAACTGTCCCGGTGCAATTCCCTGTAATTTTTCGGAAGAAATAATCCGGTATCCCTCTTCGTCATGTAGCAAACGGCCTTTGATAAACTCAGGTGTATGCCGTATCTTAAATGTTACTTCCTCCTCGCCTGTCGAGCCTTCCCACGGGTTATCTGTAATAAAATTGAAGTCTTTCATCCTGAATTCATAACCATACTGCTGCTCGGCATCATAACCATGGGAGACGTAAATAATGTTATCCTGAATATCCTTCTTCACAACGAACCAGGGTCCTCCTCCCAATCCCAATCCTTTTCGCTGGCCAATGGTATGAAACCAATAGCCGCGATGAGTACCAATCTTCTTACCTGTTTCAAATTCGATCACCGCCCCCTCTTTTTCTCCCAGAAAGCGACGGACAAAATCGTTATAATTTATCTTGCCCAAAAAGCAAATTCCCTGACTATCCTTCCGACGGGCACTGGGCAATCCGGCCTGCAACGCTATCTCACGCACTTCATGCTTCATCAGCCCACCTATCGGAAACAACAATTTCGAAACCTGCAAATAGTCAATCTGGGCCAGGAAATCAGTCTGATCTTTTATCGGGTCCTTGGCTGTACCCAGCCAGGTTTTCCCGCCTAGTTGCAAGGTCGTAGCATAATGTCCGGTTGCCGTAAAATCGAAATTCTTTCCGACCTGCTGCTCGAAACAGCCAAACTTAATCAGCTTGTTACACATCACATCCGGATTCGGAGTCTGCCCCTTCCGTATCTTTTCTATGGCATAAGCAGCCACATTATCCCAGTATTCCCGATGTAAATCGACAACCTCCAGTGCCAAACCGTAGCGTCGGGCTATGGCAGTAGACAGTTCTATATCCTCTTCGGCAGAACAGTCCATGTATTCCGCCCCATCCATACCTATTTTGATGTAAAACAGTGTAGGCTTGTAGCCCTGCTCACAAAGCAGATGTACAACAACCGAACTGTCCACTCCTCCCGATAATAATGCTGCTATATCCATTTTTTTAAATTTTCTCTAATGCCTGACGTAAGTCATCAATAATGTCCTCAATATGCTCCGTACCTATCGAAAGTCTGACCGTTCCGGGTTTAATCCCTGTTCCTCCAGCTCCTGCGCATTCAACTGCGAGTGTGTGGTAGTGGCCGGATGAATCACCAGCGACTTCACATCGGCCACATTGGCCAGCAAAGAGAATATCTGCAGACTATCAATAAACTTCTGCGCTTCCTCCGTTCCTCCCTTTACCTCGAAAGTGAAGATAGAACCTGCCCCGCCAGGAAAATAACGTTGATAGATGGCATGATCCGGATGACCGGGCAATGATGGATGATTAACAGCCGCTACCTTCGGATGGTTCACCAGAAAATCAATAACCTTCAAAGCATTGGCCACATGCCGTTCTACACGCAAAGACAAAGTCTCCAACCCTTGCAGCAAGATAAAAGCATTGAACGGGCTGATGGCAGCACCCGTATCGCGCAGCAACACGGCACGTATACGGACAATGTAGGCAGCAGCCCCGGCAGCATCGACAAACCGTACCCCATGATAACTTGCATCCGGCTCGGTCAGTTGCGGGAATTTACCGGAAGCAACCCAGTCAAATTTACCGGAATCGACAATAACTCCTCCCAACGAACTGCCGTGTCCGCCAATGAATTTTGTGGCAGAATGTACCACAATGTCTGCCCCGTGCTCAATGGGACGGATAAGGTAAGGCGTACCGAAAGTATTATCCACAATCAGCGGAATCCGATATTTATGGGCAATGGCAGCTACGGCATCCATATCGATAATATTGGAATTGGGGTTTCCCAGAGTTTCAATGAATATCGCCTTTGTATTTTCACGAATCGCCCGTTCGAAATTAAAAAGATCGGACGGATCTACAAAAGTGGTCGTTACTCCATAAGCAGGCAGAGTATGCGCCAGCAAGTTATATGTGCCCCCATAAATGGTCTTGGCAGCCACAATATGATCACCGGAACGGGTGATATTCTCAATAGCATAGGTCACGGCAGCAGCTCCGGAAGCCACGGCAAGACCACCTACTCCCCCTTCAAGTGCTGCAATGCGTTCCTCCAATACTCCCTGAGTGGAATTGGTCAGTCGTCCATAAATATTCCCAGGGTCTTGCAATCCAAATCGTGCGGCGGCATGGGCCGAATCCCGGAACACATAGGAAGTTGTCTGATAAATAGGTACGGCACGCGCATCGGTTGCCGGGTCGGGAGCCTCCTGTCCAACATGGAGTTGTAAAGTCTCAAAATGTAATTTTTTCGTTTCCATTTGCTATCTATATTTAGAGTTCATTGTCAGTGTCCAATCTTTATATGTGGCAAAGATAGAGGAATCCGGTATGGGAAGAAATCGCACATTGAAGGCATTTTTATACCACAATCGTGGTAGATAGAGCAGGTTATTAACTACATTTGCAGGCAAATAAAACATTATTGATATGAATAAACTTCTATACTGTTTCTTTTTATCATTTTCTGTCATGGCTACCTCGGCATGTACCGATGATAAGGAAGAACGGGAACTTCCTCCGACCCCCGATTTCAGCCTGATGATCCTGAAAGAGAATCTGCACAGTGACGGAGGCGACGTATTACGCACCGATACTTATGTATACGATAACAATAAACTAACGACCCATACCACATTACAGGAGTTCTACGGGCAGAGCCTGACCCACGAAACGACTCTCTCCTACTCCGGTAACGAAGTGACATTGGCAGATGAAAACGGAAATACCGCCATTTATATCTTAGGAAGTGCGGGATATGCCACCGAATGTACTTACAAATTGTCCGACCAAGTCAGAAAGTACACCTTCACCTATTCCGGTGAATATCTTACCCGGATCGATGAAGAAATAAACAGTACGCCTTATTCTTCCGTAGAGTTGGCATACGACGACAACGGGAATTTAAGCCATATCATTGCCAATGGCTTGCAAACCAATTATCAGGCGGGAAATACGGAGAACCTGTATCAGCTCCCTTGCCTGCAAGTTTGCGAAACTTACCCCCTGTCTTTCCACAACGACGCTATTTATGCCGGACTGTTGGGCCGTCAGTCCAAACACCTGATTATCGGCAACACTCCGGAAGAAAACAAAGAGGAGTATACAAAATACACTTATGAACTGGATGAAAACGAAAAGCCAACCGGAATCATCGCTAAGACCACTTCTACAGGTACTGTGATCGACATAAACGGTGATGCATACGATGAAACAAAAACAGACACGAGAACCATCGGCATCACCATCGAATAAGGGGAACGACTTCAATCCTGCCTCCACGAAGTAGTAATGTAATGCCCCATAACAATATATGTTATTTCGATTACATATATTGTTATGGGGCATTACATATATTGGCATTTTCCTTACAAACAATTCCTCCCCGGACTCACCGGCACCTCTCCGGATGCCATACGCCGAGGGAGGAACGGGACGTATAATCCCATGATGCTCCTTATCACTCGCTCTTTACTCTCCGGCAAAGAACTTGCTGAAGAAAAGGATCTGATAATCAATGGAATTATTCCAGTATTTTCCATTGTGTTCACCGGGACGGGTAATAAAATCATGATCTATCTTACGGCCCAACAACCGATCGTGAAAGTCTTTATTCACATTCAGAAAAAAATCATCCTCACCGCAATCTATAATTAAAGCAAGATCACCATTCTGAATCTTATCGAGTTGATTGACTACCGTATGTTCATCCCATATTCTTTTATTTGAGGCCAGTTCACCCAACTGCTTGTTCATGCTCCAGTTTTTGGGGAAAGGACGGATATCGACACCTCCGCTGGTGCTTCCTGCCGCTCCAAACACGTCTTTATGGCGAATACCTAACCACATTGCCCCATGTCCTCCCATGCTGAGACCGGTAATGGCACGTCCCTTCCGATCAGCAATCGTTTTATAATTACGGTCAATGTAGTTCACTAACTCTGAAGAAACAAACGTTTCATATCGGTACGCCGGATTCTTGGGGCTGTCCCAGTACCAACTGTCTTTGCCGTCGGGACACACAAAAATGATCCCTTTTTCATCTGCTATTTCCGGCAAGTTCGGTTTTATCTGAATCCAGGTCTTAGCATGACCGCCATACCCATGCAACAAGTAAAGTACCGGACAAGCCGCTGCATTTTTTCCCAAAGCAACATCAGGGGTCACTACCAACACCTGCACCTCCTTATTCATAGAGGGACTCTTCACCATCAGCGTATCTACCCTTGCGGCACTAAGCGGCAATACAAATAAAAAGCAGACAAGCCAAAAATAAATTTCTTCTTTTCATTTTTAATCTATGTTTTTTAGAGTTTGTCTTTTCAATCTTTCTCTTCCAAAGCAGAAGGGTTGAATTCCGTAACCGGCTTTTCGAAAGCTTTCCCGCAATGGTCGCAGATATATTCCCAATGATTGCCTCCGGGCGGGACAGTAGCCAGCATAGAAACAATGGCAGCGCTGACAGCCCTCACACGATGCTCCTTTTTAAGAACAAACTTAATCCGGTCCGAACCGCAGAAAGGACAAAACTTCTGTTCTTCGGGTATCATCTGATTCTGCCTCAGCAACTGCATGGCTGCTTCATAATCGCAATCCGCCACCAAGACATCCACTCCTGAGATGTCATGGACAAAACCCCGCAACAAGGTCGACATATTTTCATTATGTAATAGAGAATCAATACCTTCATTAGCAAGTGCTCCCTGTATAATATGAGCTTGAAAGGCATCATCGCAAGTAATCAGTTTTACGGTTTTCATCTTTTCTATTTAAAACTTTCCCACAAAAATAGCAGATAAAAACGAGAGACGAAACCATTTTTATATAACTTTGCACAGAATTCACAAAGTATATCGAACCGGGCCAATGAAGAAAAATGTTTTGTTCCTGTTGTTACTCGGCCTGCTCACCACAGTCAGTGCGCAACCGACACACCGAATAAAGGGAACTGTGATTGACAAAGCCAGTCGTCAACCGCTGGAATTTATCAATGTACTGGTCTTAGGGCTGGGACGCGGAGGAGTGACAGATGCCGAAGGGCACTTCAACATCGGAGAAGTCCCTCCGGGCATTTATCGTCTGCAGGCGTCTGCTGTAGGATACAAAACCATACTCACCCCCGAATATATCGTCTCTACTAAAGATCTCACCATCCAAATAGAAACAGAAGAAAACCTGACCGAATTAGAAGGAGTCACGGTTACTGCTTCTCCTTTCCGAAGAGACCCGGAGAGTCCTGTAGGGCTACGTATCATCGGATTGCAGGAAATCGAGAAAAGCCCCGGAGCCAACCGGGATATCTCACGTATTGTCCAATCTTATCCGGGCGTTGCCTTCTCCCCTGCCGGATATCGAAACGACCTGATCGTACGCGGAGGATCTCCTTCCGAAAACCGTTTCTATCTGGATGGAGTAGAAATACCCAATATTAATCATTTCAGCACTCAAGGGGCCTCGGGAGGACCGGTGGGCATCATCAACGCAGACTTGATTCGTGAAGTCAATTTCTATACGGGAGCTTTTCCGACCGACAGGGGGAATGCCATGAGTTCGGTACTCGACTTTAAGCTTCGGGACGGAGATATGGAACGCAATTCATTAAAAGCAACTTTAGGAGCCTCGGAAGTCTCGTTAGCATCGAACGGACATATAGGAAAGAAGACATCTTATCTGGTTTCGGTGCGTCAGTCATACCTCCAGTTTTTATTTGACATGTTGGGGTTACCTTTCCTGCCAACTTTCACCGACGCACAATTTAAACTGAAAATTCGCTTCAATGCCAACAACGAGTTGACAATACTGGGGCTCGGAGGAATCGATAACATGAAACTGAATACCAAGCTGGATGGAGAAAAAAAGCGGAATACATATTGAGTTACCTGCCCAAGATACAGCAGGAGACTTTTACACTGGGAGCCGTATACCGTCACTATGCAGGCATACATGTACAATCTGTAGTCGTCAGCCACAGTTACCTGAACAACCGCAATACCAAATATCTGAATAATGACGAAAGCAGTACGGACAACTTATCCCTGAAGTTGCGCTCAGTGGAACAGGAGACCAAATTCCGGATAGAGAACACCTCGACTTTCGGTAATTGGAAAATTAATTTCGGAGCCAATCTGGATTATTCCCAATACACCAACACCACCTTTCAACGAGTGTATATTGATGAAGGCAGGACGTTTGATTATCACACATATCTGGGTATGTGGCGTTGGGGCATATTCGGAACCATCAACTATGCAACTACCGATGAACGATTCACTGCCTCACTCGGCGTACGAACCGATGCCAACAACTTTTCTTCCGGCATGAAAGGGATGGGCGACCAACTCTCACCCCGCCTGTCACTATCATACCGGCTGACAGACGGATTATATTTAAGTGGAAATGCAGGACTATATTATCAGCTCCCGCCTTATACCGGATTGGGATTTAAAGATAACAATGGAGCATGGGTCAACAAATACCTCCGTTACATGAGCGTCAGTCAAGAAAGTCTCGGCCTGAGTTGGCATCCGGGAAATACATTCGAACTGTCTGCCGAAGGTTTTTACAAACAATATGATAAAATACCGTTCTCCATCACAGACGGCATCCCCCTGGCTTGCAAAGGCAATGACTACGGAGTCATCGGAAACGAAGCCTTGTCCTCTACCGCCCAAGGACGTGCATACGGCATAGAAATATTAATGAAATGGCTGATAGCTAAAAAACTGAATCTGGCATCCTCGTTCACCCTGTTCAAAAGCGAATACCGCAACAACAAACAATCGGAGTACATCGCTTCCGCTTGGGACAACCGGTACATTTTCAATATGAGTGGAACTTATAACTTTCCACACAACTGGAGCCTGGGCATGAAAATCAGCTGTATAGGAGGAGCACCCTATACCCCTTATGATGTGGAAAAATCATCTCTTGTTACGGCATGGAATGCACAAGGACGTCCATACTATGACTACACAAAGTACAATACCGGACGCTTGCCCGCCTTCGGCCAACTGGATGTACGAGTGGACAAAACATTTTATCTGAAACGCTGTATGTTGGGATTCTACATCGATTTGCAGAATGTGACAAACAGCAAATTCAAGCAACCGGATATCCTGATGAGTACAGGCGTTATCGAAAATCCATCCGCCCCCATGGCAGAACAACGCTACAAAATGAAATACATAACCCAGAAAAGCGGAACATTAATGCCAACCTTGGGTATCACATTTGAATATTAAATCTCGAAACAACTATATTATTAACTATAAAAACTCACAAAATGAAAAAAAGAATTGTTTTTATTGCGGCACTTTTATGCGGAATGTGCTTCACGACAGCATCCGCACAGTTCAAAATCGGTGGAAAGAAAATCAATGTAGGCAAAGTGGTACAAGCCGGTAGCGACGCAGCGAAAGCCATCACCTTGTCCGACGCGGACATTGCAGCCATGAGCAAAGAATACATGCAATGGATGGACACCCACAATCCGCTGACCGCAGCCGACAGCGAATACGGCAAACGCCTGGAGAAACTGACCGGACATATCAAAGAAGTGGATGGTTTGAAAGTGAATTTTGGGGTTTATGAAGTGGTTGACGTAAATGCTTTTGCCTGCGGTGACGGCAGCGTACGTATTTGCGCCGGACTAATGGACATCATGACGGATGATGAAGTGATGGCAGTAGTAGGCCACGAGATAGGTCACGTCATCCATACGGATTCCAAAGATGCGATGAAGAATGCTTACCTTCGTTCGGCTGTGAAGAATGCTGCAGGAGCAGCCAGCTCTACCGTTTCCAAACTGACTGATTCGGAACTGGGAGCTATGGCAGAAGCATTAGCCGGTGCCCAATATTCTCAGAAGCAAGAGAGCGAAGCCGATGATTATGGTTTCGAATTCAGCATCAAACATAACATTGATCCGTATGCAATGTACAATGCTCTGAACAAACTACTGGAACTCTCAGCCGAGGCCCCCAAAGAGTCTAAATTCCAGAAAATGTTCTCTTCACACCCCGATACAGCCAAACGTGTAGCACGCGCCAAAGAAAAAGCAGACAACTATACTAAGAACAAGTAAGTTCGAGAACCACAAAACTGAGTTTAACCGAGGCCGGATCCCAATATATGAGGTCCGGCCTCGGTATTTTTGAAAAAATTCATTAATAATTCCGATAGTTTTTGCGTGAGTCCGTACTTTGGTGTAATTTGCGGTCATGAAACTATTCAAACTTATATGGAATTCTTAGTAATTATTCTTTTACTCGTACTGAATGGCATTTTTGCCATGTACGAGATTGCCTTAGTATCCTCAAGTAAAGCACGTCTGGAAACCCTGGTCAGCAAAGGGAACAAATCTGCCCGGGGAGTATTGAAACAATTGGAAGAACCCGAAAAATTTCTTTCTACCATTCAGATTGGTATCACGCTGATCGGTATCGTATCGGGTGCTTTCGGTGGAGTAGCCATTGCCGATGATGTGACTCCGCTCTTTGCCATGATACCGGGAGCCGAAGTCTATGCAAAGGACCTGGCCATGATCACAACCGTAATCGTCATTACCTACCTGTCACTGATTATCGGTGAGCTTGTACCCAAATCCATCGCTCTCAGCAATCCCGAGCGCTATGCAACCTTGCTGAGTCCCGTCATGATTCTGCTGACCAAGATTTCATTCCCTTTTGTCTGGTTGCTCAGCATTTCCACCCGCCTGCTCAACAAACTGATCGGTCTGAAAAGCGAAGAACGCCTGATGACCCAGGAAGAACTGAAAATGATTCTTCACCAAAGCTCGGAGCAGGGTGTGATTGACAAAGAAGAAACCGAAATGCTACGTGATGTCTTTCGCTTTTCGGATAAACGTGCCAACGAACTGATGACTCACCGACGTGATCTGGTGGTGCTACATACGACTGACAGCAAAGAGAAAGTGCTTCAGATCATCGACAACGAGCATTTCAGTAAATACCTCCTGATTGATGACGACACCGACGAAATAGCAGGTGTGGTTTCTGTGAAAGATATCATACTGATGATAGGTAGCGAACAGGAATTCAACCTTAGAGAAATCGCACGTCCCGCCTTGTTTATACCCGAAAGTTTATACGCTAAAAAAGTTTTAGAGCTATTTAAGAAGAACAAAAATAAGTTCGGAGTTGTTGTAAACGAGTATGGCAGCACAGAGGGAATCATTACCCTGCATGACTTGACCGAAAGTATCTTTGGAGACATTCTGGAAGAGGACGATACGGAAGAAGAGGAAATCGTTCGCCGACAGGACGGCTCCTTGTTGGTAGAGGCTTCAATGAATATCGGAGATTTTATGGAAGAGATGGGAATACTCTCTTATGATGATATCGAATCGGAAGACTTTACAACTTTAGGCGGATTGGCTATGTTCCTGATAGGACGTATTCCCAAAGCCGGAGATATATTCACTTACAAAGACCTTCAGTTCGAAGTAGTGGATATGGACCGTGGAAGAGTCGATAAGCTGTTGGTTATTAAGAGAGAAGAGGAGGAATAGCAACTCACTTTTTATATTAATTTAAAGCACTTAACAATGAAAAAAGTAATTATGTTAGCAGCCGTCGTTGCTGCATTGGTATCCTGCCAATCAAAAGGAACGAAAGCTGAAGAAGCAGTCGCAGACAGTCTGGCAGTAGCTATGGAACCCACAATGGAAGAAACCCAGGTATATGAAGGTGTGCTTCCTGCTGCTGACGGTCCGGGCATCCGTTACGTGTTAACTTTGAACACACTGGCGAACGCAACCGATACAACGTATACACTGGACGTCACTTATCTGGATGCTGAAGGTAAAGGCAAAGACAAGACTTTTACTTCTAAAGGAAAGCCGGTAAAAGTGGAGAAAACCGTCAAAGATAAAAAGAAAACGGCCATCAAACTGAATCCGAGTGACGGAAGTGAACCTGTTTATTTCGTAATTGCCAATGATACTACCCTGACACTGGCTGATGACAGCCTGGAAGTATCGGAAAGCGATCTGAATTACAACATTATCCGTGTAAAGTAACGCCGAATTAGGCTTAAACTTACAAAAAAAAAGCCACGCTGTACATATTGACAGTGTGGCTTTTCTTGTTTTATCGGTCCAGAAATTATTTCGTCAGTTTCTCAAAATATGGCAAACGTTCAAGGGGAACATCTATTGTCATTGTCCGCGGCCCTTTAAACACCTTGCCCCGATCATCTTTCCATCTCCCCTTTGGCAACATTACGGTACGGCTTGTTCCGGATGTCAGCATCGGAGCTACCAGATATTTATCCCCCAGCATAAACTGGTCTTTGCAATCGATGAATCCCTGGTGAGGATACTGATATTCCATGTGGCGAACAATGGGTTCACCGGTCTTTGACGCATGTTTTGCCAACTCCAAAATATAATCTCCCATTTGCTGGTGAAGATGGGCATACTTCGCACAAATAGCCACATTCTCTTTACTGAGAATACGCCAAGGAGCTACCGAGAATTGCATCATTGGCATCAGGGCATGCACCTGGCACGAACGTACAATAAGTTCTTCATCAAATTTCTTCACATTCAGAAAAGCTCCGAATTGTCCTCCGCCTACCATATCGGGACAAGTATAATAATGCCCCAACAATCCGGCAGCAGTCATATCGGGAATCAATAACTGAGTCGCACGCCAAGAATAATCTTTATCACCCAGCCGCTGTACCAATGCCTGGCCACCCAACTTCCAAGATGCACGCAATTCATTGTAAGGAAAACTCAAACCTATCTCAGCCCATTTTTCCATAAAAGTATTCACATTGGCATTCTTATCATGAAAAGTATACTCTCCTGTCATATAAGCTACGTCTCCACCATCAAACTTAAATCCGTCGATACCATATTTTTCTTGATTGGCTTTTAACTGTTCCTTCAGATAATTCATAGCCTCCGGATTTGTGGTATCATAACAGGCACTGTAACCATTCCACCAATGAATAATGGCCGTGCGCCCGTTTTTATCTTTCAACAAATATCCTTTTTGCTTCCAATTCACGGAATTCGGGACTATCGGGCGAAACATAGGGAGCCACCCACAACATCACCTTGAATCCCATCCGGTGCAACTCGTCTATCATCCCTTTCGGATCCGGAAACCTCTCGGTTTTGAAGTCAAAGTTACCATAATATCTCTGCCAGTTATCATCTACCATAAACACCCCCTGAGGAAATCCGTTCTCCACAGCTTTATGGGCATAATTCATAATGTCTTCCTGATTTTGATCATACATCAGCTCAATCCAGGTATTATATTGCGGAAGAGAAAAGAAAGTAGGTTCCGGAATCTTTCCCGAAGATGGAAAATGTTTAGCCGATGCAGCCAGCAAAGCCTCTTTCAGCGTAGTTCCGGCTTTCACCGGCTCTATCTTTTCCGAGTCTGAATAAATAATCAGCTGCCCATCCTTTACTTCAAAACAAAACGGATTTTCGGCCCAGATATACCTGCCCTCCGAAGAAAGCATGAACGGCACTACTTGGTTGTTCATATTATTGCGTGACATGTCTTGCATCCGCAAGTGATCATTGAATGGCATTTGATTTCCTAAAGCCACGAATCCACCCCACCATCTTTCATTTTGCAGGGGTTCGATCACTGTTTTCAATTTTTCCTGTGCGACTGCACCGAGCAGCAGCACGAATGTCACGAGAAATAGTAAAGTCGCTTTTCGTTTCATGATAGTTAGATTAATAATTAAAATTCTCAAGGGGCAAAAATAGATAAAAAAGAAAAAGAACAGATCATCTATCGGCAAAGAATTATTATTTCCGGACCGTAGCTTCCCGCATAAAAACAGAATCTAAATTTTCCGATTCCAAATTCTTGTCCGAATTTTGCACATTACAAGCACCTGTTCAAATCTCCCTTGCCTATTTTTCATCGACCGCAGCCACGGTGGTTTAGAGAAGCTTTTATCTTTTTCACCGGAACTTTCGGAATCCAACAGGCCCTAAATAATTATTTTCGCAGTCACAATTCAGAAAAGAATAGAAAAAAGATTCTTTCATTATATTTTTTTCTATCTTTATCAGACAGTTACACATACAATCTAAAAAAAGATGGAACAAACATTTAAAGCGCGAAATCCCCAATTAGGAGTTTGGTTGTTCGCCATAGGTATAATAGCATGCATTGCGATCAGTTTCATAACTATACAAGCAATCTGGATAGGTACCGCATGTATAGGTCCCAGTGTAACCATCTATTTTTCACAAACATCCTGCAAATACATTGTCAAGAAAAACGGAGATTTACAAATAGTAAATGACTTCTTCCGCCAAAAACGAACATTCAGTCATATCACCGATGTTACGTATACTCGCCATGCCTTGGGCATGCAGAAAATAAAGATCAGACACGCCACCGGGTTTGTCATGATAGATCCCCAATCACCCCGGGAACTGATAAAAGCCCTGCAAAAGACGAATCCCGATGTAAGAGTAAAGAACTTTATTTAAGACAGGACTCACAACGGAAAAACCAATCTCCCATCTAACCCAAGATACGAAATGAAAACACCTAAAACATTAAAGATACATTTGCTATTATACCTGTTTTGCCTGAGTGTATCTGCACAAACCACGGACAGTATTGTCCAAAAACTAAGCCAATACGCCTACCTGATCGATAATTTTTCCAAATATATCCCTCAAGAGAAGGTTTACCTGCAATTTGACAATACCAGTTATTACCAAGGTGATAATATCTGGTTTAAATGTTTCCTGGTCACTTCCGACCTGCATCCGGCCACTGACCTGAGCAAGACTTTATATGTCGAATTATTAAATCCCGGTGGTGAAGTTATCGACAAACGGACATTAAAAATAGAAAACGGACAATGCCACGGAGATTTCACACTAAACCAAATCCCGTTTTATTCAGGATTTTATGAAGTTCGTGCCTACACAAAATATATGCTGAATTTTGGAGGAGATATCATTTTCTCAAGACTGTTGCCGGTTTTCGACAAACCTAAGGCAGAAGGCGACTTTACGGAAAAAGAGATGCGGAAATATGCGACAGGAAACTACCCGCTGGAGCGTCCCAAACCGACAAAAGGTAAAAAAGTAAATTTAAAGTTCTTCCCCGAAGGTGGAAATCTGGTTCGGGGGATAGAATCCGAAGTGGCTTTTGAAGCGACAGATACCTATGGAAACCCCATTACCCTCACCGGTATTGTTATTAACGAAGAAAAACAAGAAACAGCCCGTTTCAATGTCACACATGATGGACGGGGAATTTTCAATTACACGCCCACGGGAGAGAAACAAAAAGCAATAGTCGAATTTAATGGCAAAAAGCACCAGTTCAATATGCCGGAAGCCTTACCGGAAGGATATACATTACATGCCGACAATTTATCATACACAGACAGCATTGAAATAGCAGTGCAAAAGAATTCCAATACCCCCTCCGACGTATTGGGACTGGCAGTCATCAGCGGAGGCAAACTATACAAATTCTGCCTGATCGATGTCGAAGGTAATGAAACGATTCGCTTCAAAATAGATAAAAGTAAATTAGTACCCGGAGTTTCCCGAATCGCGTTATTCAACAGTAACGGAGAGGTCCTATCGGATCGTTTGATATTTACCTATCCCCAAGAGCAATTATCCGTTCAGGTACAGGCAGACAAAGAGACATACGACCCTTACGAATTGGTAAACCTTGAACTCACCTTGACCGGAAAAGAAAAGATTCCGGTACAAACCCCATTTGCCCTATCTGTGAGAGACGGCATGAATGAAGTAGAATCAGGGCACAATATGTTGACCGATCTTTTATTAATGTCCGAAATAAAAGGATATGTCAACAATCCCCAATATTATTTCGAATCCCGGGACGATACACGCCGCAAGGCAATCGATCTCTTATTAAGAGTGCAGGGATGGCGCCGCTACTCTTGGAAACAAATGACAGGAATTGAGTCTCTTGACCTTAAATACGGACCGGAGCAAGGTATCGAAACGCGAGGGCAGGTTGTCTCTTTCGTCCGGCAACTTCCCAAGCCTAACGTAGAAGTGTCCTGCTTCCTGAAGAAACGCGGGGAGAATGAGGAAAACAGCAGTTTCATCGAAGCCATCACTACAGATAGTTTAGGACACTTCTCACTAATATCCGATATATACGGAAAATGGGACTTGATATTGGCAGTTACAGTCAATAGAAAAAAGAAAGATTACCGTATTTTATTGGATAGGCTATTCAGTCCTGCTCCCCGAAAATATCATTATGCGGATATGCAGGTAAGCATTACCAATGCAGAAAAAGAGAAAGAACTTATGCCCGAAGTGGAAACCACTCCCCTACCTGAAGAGGATATCGAAGCCTTCTTTGCCGCTTACGCAGATTCGCTGGCAAAGGCAGATAACCATGAAAAGAACTACCGTTTAAAAGAGGTAACCATCAAGGCCAAAAAGAGAACCAAAGAAAAAGAGATATATGAAAGCCGTTCGAAATCGATTGCTTATTATGATGTACATTCCGAACTGGACGACATAAAAGACAGTGGAAAATTTATTGGTGACGACATACACGAACTTATGATGAACATGAATAAAAATTTCAGTCCTGTTTCAGGACGAAATTACCTGTATTATAAAAGTAAAATGCCGCTTTTCGTAATCAACTATGAACGCACCCGGCATACAGAAATGGATTATAATAAGTACAAATATATAAGACTCGAAGCCATTAAATCGATTTATATCACTGAAAATCTATCTACGATTTGCCAGTATGCAGATCCGCGATTGACTCCGTTCGATGTATCCGACTTATACAGTTGTGCCGTACTGATCGAAACATATCCGGAAGGTAAGATACCGACAGAAGCAGGGAAAGGTGTCCGAAAAACATGGCTCGACGGTTACAGCCAAGTTAAAGAATTCTATCACCCCAATTATTCTGTGCTCCCTCCTGTCCCCGACTATCGTCGTACATTATACTGGAATCCGTCTGTCACTCCGGATAAGGAGGGAAAAGCACATATCCGGTTCTATAATAACAGTAGATGCCGGAAACTGAAAATAAGTGCAGAAACTATCACAACGAATGGATTAATCGGTACCTACGGGAATTGATAAAAAACGGGAATCTCCCGAAAGAATACAGAGAAAATACAGTTTTCATTTTTCCTTTCGCCTGTTTTACTTTTCCCAATATGGATAGTCGCCATCATCCATGGGGAGGACATTCAGAAATTTACTAAAAAAGGTGGCATACGGAATAACCGCGAAGCCACCTTTCTTTTACTTTCCAGCCTATCTAGCCACTATCAACTGGACACCAATAGCAAATATAAAATAAGCTACATAGCAGAGTATGGAAACGCCCAGGGAAACAAGCAGTTGTTTCATAAAAGACTTTTCCTGCCGCATATGATTATAATTGAACGTAGCACCCATGATGCCGAACAAGGCTCCAATCAACCCACCTAAAAAGACAAGTAACACAGGCAGACCACCCACTATGTATTCGCGGATAGATAGCCGTTCCTCCAGATCGATTTTCTGTCCGCGGAACACAGCGACATGGACAAAATCAAAACCATAGACAACCTTTATTTCTTCTTTTTCCCCATTGGTGTTAATCACATAATATTTCGGATTGAATCGTCCTTGTTTTTTGATCTCTCTTCCGTCTTGGTATAAACGTTGATTAAAAGGACCGTATTTCAACTTTAAATCACCTTGTACACCTTCCAATGTAAAATTCAACTCTTTTGCCATACTATTTATTTTAGAATTAAGTCTATTTACAAAGATAGACAAAAGCTTTGATTTTCATCACTCATAAATTATTTAATTTAACGTGAATACGATATAATTCATCAATCTGTTATCTTAAAAAAATAGGAATACAGCAATAAAATCATTTAAGTTAGAATATTTAATCATAAGATTCAACAACTTACCACTATAATCACCGAAGATAAAGTTAGTATTCATTTCATAGCCAACACGCTATCAGCCATTACCGTTTATTGTCTCTTTAAAAAACAACCAGCCATTGGTGTAAATTTCACAAATGACGACAACTGAAAATCTTTTAAATAATGTCGACCTCAGGTCAATTACTGATATATAGAAAAAAGTAAAAAAGAATGTAGTATAATGAATTAGAGGATAGCAAAACACTGAAATAAAGGAATAGCCCGACTATATATCTTACAAAAGGAATACAAAAAATAGAACCTTGCTTTGATTGATAAACTTTGATAATGTGTGTCGCTCCTTAAAAAGTAACGTTCAAGCCAACGGTCTATATAAGAGGCCTCAACTATTGCATTTACAACTAGACACCGACGGTGTGGTAATGACATCTGCTCAAGTAGCGGAACAAATAAAATCGATTTTCCCACTATTCTACATATAAGGTAGGTCCCCAAGGGTTATCATTGATCTACGTTGCTCCTCGTTCTTTATTATGCAGACTGATATGTTATATACTAAAAAAAGAAAGTCCTTGAATTATTGAAATTCAAGGACTTATAACTTTGTTTTTTGTTTCCAGCGGAGAGACAGGTTCTATCACCTATCATTTCAAACAATATCACAAACTCGTAATATATTGTTAATTACCAAGTTATTACAAAGTAAACAGAAAATAAAATATCTCTTAATATCTTTGCATATCTCACTTCTTGGGTGTATTTTTGGGTGTCAATTTTCAAACACACCCAATTATGAATATCAAAAGAAACATCATTTTCGCACTGGAAAGCCGGAAGAAAAACGGTGTGCCAATCACAGAGAATGTGCCTATCCGTATGCGTGTGATATTCGCAAGCCAGCGTATAGAGTTTACAACGGGCTACCGCATTGACGCTACCAAATGGGATACGGACAAACAAAGGGTAAAGAACGGATGCACAAACAAACTGAAGCAAAGCGCATCCGAAATCAATGCAGACCTGCTAAGACAGTACACGGAGATACAGAACATCTTCAAAGAGTTTGAAGTACAGAACGTACTACCCACACCCGCACAGATAAAGGACAGCTTCAATGCAAGGATGAAGGATGCACCAGTCACAGAGCAGGAAACAGCCGAAGGACCTAAAATCAGCTTTTGGGAGGCGTTCGAGGAGTTTATAAGGGAATGCGGGAAACAGAACAACTGGACAGACGCAACCTACGAAAAATTCGCTGCGGTAAAGAACCACCTGAAAGAGTTCAGGGATGAACTTTCGAGATACGTTCACGAGAACGGTCTGAATGACTATGTGGACTTCCTGCGTAACAAGAAAGATATGCGTAATAGCACCATAGGCAAGCAGATAGCCTTCCTGAAATGGTTCCTGCGGTGGAGTTTCAAGAAAGGGCACAATCAGAACATGGCTTATGACAGCTTCAAGCCCAAGCTGAAAAACACACCCAAAAAAGTAATATTCCTCACATGGGAGGAACTGAACAGACTGAAAGACTACAAGATACCCCAAACCAAGCAGTATCTCGAACGGGTAAGGGACGTTTTTCTGTTCTGCTGTTTCAGCGGGCTGCGCTATTCGGACGTGTACAACCTCAAACGGAGCGACATCAAGCCCGACCACATAGAAGTGACCACCGTAAAGACAGCGGACAGCCTTATCATAGAGTTAAACAACCACAGCAAGGCGATACTGGAAAAATACAAGAAGCGTACACTTTGAAGATCACAAGGCACTTCCGGTCATCAGCAACCAGAAGATGAACGATTATTTGAAAGAACTGGGGGGAGCTTGCGGAAATCAACGACCCGGTAAGGGAAACTTACTACAAGGGAAATGAACGTATAGACACCGTCACACCCAAATACGCCTTGCTGGGAACCCATGCTGGAAGACGGACATTCATCTGCAACGCTTTGGCATTGGGTATTCCCGCACAAGTAGTGATGAAGTGGACGGGACACAGCGACTACAAGGCGATGAAACCATACATAGACGTTGCCGATGACATCAAGGCCAATGCGATGAACAAATTCAACCAACTGTAACCACAACAATAGCATGGAAGAAAGAATAACCTCAATGATACCCCGCTACGGGAAGCTCAACAAAATATACGCCGAAATAATGCCCGGCGGCAGTTTCTCTTTTGAGAAGCAACAGTTCATTTCTGATTTTTACAGAGAGTACGGGGACACACAGACCTTTGAAAAGGCACTTATCAGCCTCATGCTTGAAGCGGAGGGTACGCACTTCTTCCATATTGCTGAACAGTCTGAAACGGGAGATTGAGGGCAACATCTCGACTTACAGCGCCTGCAAGGAGTTTTTTGACTGTCTCGATACCGGATATGTCTGCCGACAGCATGAAGAGCGTCTTCGACTGGAGCATCGACAGACAAATGAATATCACAAACGAATATTACCGGGAACTTATGGAAGCTAACGGCTCTTTGGAGGCAGTAGGTTTCAGGGAACACGACCGTCAGGAAGAGGAGCTTTTGGAAAAGAGGTACGAACGGTGCAAGCGGGAATACGACAGGGAGAAAGCCAAACTGGATGAACTATACGCAAAGAAGAAACAGGCAAGGCGGGAAGCCCTGCAATACCTGCAAAAACCACTGCGGAGACATATACAGGCTGGACGGATCGCTATTGGCAATTCTTGATAAATACATGACCGGCCAAAAGAAAAAAGGAGAGGGAAGAAAAAGGAAAGTTCCGCATCCGACACCATATCAAAAAAAAGCCCGGTCTATTTCCCCATGCGACTCCTGTCGGCCATTCATGAGAAATGCAACGACAAACAGTTTGAAGCCGTTCCCGAAGCCGATTTCTACGCCGGAATAAACTTGCAGCCATGCAGGAACAGGCTGAAAATAAGACCGGGAGAAAAGGCGCGTGTATGCTACCTGATATTTCTCATGGGAGAAACACTCTCCAATCAGACAGAGAGAAGTGGAAGGAGGAAATCATGAGATTGCTGGAGATAGACATAAAATATTACAAGTCCAAATACAAGGCACCCGTACCCCGGACAGATTTACCCAGTGACAGCAATCAGGAATTTGCGAAGGAAATGCAGTCAATATTCCGATAGCCGGCGATACGCCACGACATTCCACGACACAACCACTTTTACCACCCGAAATATTTTTCTACCACTCTTTTATTATCTCTGATACTTAGTGAGATAGCGTGATACTCCATTCACGCTATCCACATCCTTACCACCCGTACCCGGGATTAACTTTGCACTGTTCGAACGAGGTAAAAAAAGCCCGTGCGCAGGGCTTACAGTACAAACGTTAATTTCATTCTGACATGGAAATCAGAGACCTTTTATCAAAGCCCGTATGGCAGATGACGGGCGAAGAGTTCATATTCCTGAACCGCCATGCCTTGCAGGGAAGCGAAACGAAGCCAGCCCAGCCAGCAGCCGACAAGGACAAGAAATACGTGTACGGGATAGGCGGCATAGCACGCCTGTTCGGGTGCAGCATGCCCACTGCAAACCGCATCAAGAAAAGTGGGAAGATAGACAGAGCCATTACGCAGATAGGACGCAAAATCATCGTAGATGCGGACATGGCACTCGAACTGGCAGGACGTAAAAGCGGGGGACGCAGATAGGGAGGTGCCATATGGAAAACAAGGAAAGAAACATCACGCCCGAAGCGGCGGTGATACTGTGGCAAGCCTCACGGCTCGACCTTTCGGAAGACTACGAGAGGGCACCCGAAATACTGAAAGTACACGGCTCCGTCATAGGCACGCTGGGAAACTTCAGCGCATCAATCGGAAAAGCAAAGAGCAAGAAAACCTTCAATGTTTCCGCAATCGTGGCGGCTGCACTGAAAAACGGGACGGTGCTAAGCTACACGGCGGAACTGCCCGAAAACAGGAGGAAAATACTCTATGTGGATACCGAACAGAGTTCCTACCACTGTGCGAAAGTGGCAAGAAGAATATTGCGCATGGCGGGACTGCCGACAGGCAGCAACCATGAGAACCTCGAGTTCCTCGTCCTGCGGAAATACACGCCCGAGGAGCGCATAGCAATCGTGAGGGAGGCTATCTACCGCACCGAAAATGTAGGGCTGGTAGTCATTGACGGAATACGGGATATGGTGTACGACATCAACAGCCCCGGCGAGTCCACGAAGGTAATCTCCCTGCTGATGACATGGACGGGGGGAAAGACACATACACATACACACCATACTGCATCAGAACAAGGGGGACGAGAACGCAAGGGGGCACATCGGAACGGAGCTTAGCAACAAGGCCGAAACGGTGCTGCAAGTGGAGAAGGACGAAAAGGACCCCGACATCAGTACGGTCAAGGCAGCACATATCAGGGCGATGAACTTCGAACCGTTCGCATTCCGCATCAACGAGGAAGCATTGCCCAAACTGCAGGACGAATACCTGTTCAAGGACAAGGATCCGGGAAAAAGAAAAGGGAGAAGTTCGACCCCTACAAGGACATCACAGAGAAGCAGCACCGCATCGCACTGGAAGCGGCATTCACACTCAAAGATGAATACGGCTACAAGGAGCTTGCGGAAGCCTTGAGGAGGCCTACGCCTCTGTCGGTGCCACACTCGGCGGCAACAAAGCTGGTAAAACTCATCACCGTACTGAAAAGCAAGCGGATGATAGTACAGGAGAACGGCAGGAAATACACTTTCAACCGACTTCCACTATTAGCGGCACAGTATGGGAACCACTTTACTTTAGTCCCGTACCATATATATACGGAAGTAAAGGGTATATATATAATATTCACACTTGTCAAGAACAACGGTAACAGTGAAAAAAAGGGTTCCGGTTGCTGATAAAAGACCGGAAACCGCTTTACTTTAGTCTGGGGGCATATATATAGCAAAGTAAAGTAAAGCGGATGCAGCCCGTAACACATGAAAGGGTACGGGCGAAAAGAACCCAAAAACAATATCTACTTAAAACAGAAATACATGAACATGAATGAAGCGAAGCAGATACGCATAGAGGAATATCTGCACAGTCTTGGATACGGTCCGGTAAGGAAACAGGGTGGTAGTCTATGGTACAAGTCACCGTTCAGGACGAACGGGAACCCTCCTTCAAGGTGAACACCGAACGCAACCTATGGTATGATTTTGCGCAGGCAGGGGAGGCAACATCATCGCACTGGCGCAGGAGCTATACGCATCCGACAGTCTGCCCTACCTCTTGGAAAGGATAAAGGGAGCAGGCGCCCGGCGTGCATCCGGTCTCCTTTTCTTTTGGCAAGCAGGCACTCTCAAAACCGAGCTTCCAACAGTTGGAGGTGGTGCCGCTCTCTTCCCCCGCCTTGTATTCCTATCTGCGGCAGAGAGGGATAAATACGGAGCTGGCGAAAAGAGAATGCAGGGAAGTGCGCTATCTGACCGACGGCAAACCATACTTTGCCATCGGCTTCCCCAACCGTTCGGGAGGCTACGAGATACGCAACAAGTTTTTCAAAGGGTGCATCGCACCGAAGGACATCACCCACATACGGCAGGATCGGAGCCGAGGGAGGCATGCTACATCTTCGAGGGATTCATGGACTACCTCTCTTTCCTCACCCTGCGGCTGGAAAGGTATCCCGACCGTCCCGAACTTGACGGGCAGGACTACATCGTACTGAACTCGACTTCCAACCTCTCCAAGGCAATCCGCCTTTGGGCGGTTACGGGCGCATCCACTGTTTCCTCGACAACGACAAAGCGGGAATGGAAGCTGTTCAGGAACTGCGGGAGGAATACGGGCTGCGCGTCCGGGACGCGTCGCACATATACGGAGGCTACAACGACCTGAACGACTTCCTTTGTGGTAAACGGTCAGGACAAGCGGAACGGCAGCAGCAGAGACCGGAGCCGGAGAAGAGAACAACGGCAGACAGAGCAACTGGAGAAGAAAGGCAGAGGTATCAGGATGTAACCGCACAGCCACCGGAAGGCTTTAAAAAGCCATAGCTCATTAGGGCGTTTTCTTAACGCAATGCACACATTGCTAAAAAAGCCCCAACGAGCCATAAGGGACGCCGCCCCTTTTGGAAACCCCGGCGCCATGCGGCATAAAGGCAAGGGAGGGGAAGTATTAACCTGAAATTATTACAGTTATGGGATATGCAGTTTTGCATCTGGAGAAGGCAAAAGGGACGGACAGCAGGATGTCCGCACACATAGAGCGCACCGTTCACCCGAAGAATGCGGACAGAACGCGCACACACCTGAACCGGGAATTGGTACAGTTCCCGAAGGAGTGAGGAACCGCACGCAGGCAATAGCGCACCGGATAGAGACGGCAGGTATCAGACGCAAGGTGGGTACCAACCAGGTGAAGGCAATCCGGGTACTCCTTACCGGAAGTAACAAGGACATGAAGCAAATGGAAGCGGAAGGACAGCTTGACGACTGGTGTAACGACAGCCTGCAATGGATCCGGGAAACATACGGGGAGCGGAACCTCGTGTCGGCAGTTCTGCACATGGACGAAAAGACACCGCACATACACGCCACAGTCATACCGATAGTGACCGGAGAGCGCAGGAAAGCCGGACAAGGAAGAACAGAACGGGAAAAAGAAGTACAGAAAGAAGAACACGCAGGACGTGAGACTCTGTGCAGATGATGTAATGGCAAGGCACAGGCTAAAACACTATCAGGACACTTACGCACAAGCCATGAGCAAGTACGGCTTGCAGAGAGGCGTGGACGGCTCATTGGCAAGGCACATCTCCACCATGCAATATTACAAGGCTGGTAGAGCAGCAGGACAGCCTGCAGAGAACATAGAAAACCTGCTGGGGCTGGAAGAGGAAGCACAGAAGAAACTGAAGCAGGTAAAGGGAGGAAATCAACGTGCAGAAAATGAAGGGGGCGGCGGTGAACGCCACCACAGCCATAGCGGACGGGGTGAGCTCACTTTTCGGAGGCAGCAAGGTCAGGAGGCTGGAAGCGGAGAATGAAAATTTGAAACGGAACATTGTGAATCTGCAAAAGCAGGTGCAAGCCAAACAGAGGGAGCAGAAGAACATGGAGAACCGCCACAACAGCGAGATAATCAGAGTTGACCGGAGCTACCAACAGAAAATCGCAGAATACGACAATAGGCTGAAACAGATAGACACCTACTTCCCTATCGTAAAGGAACTGATGCCCATAGCCGAACAATGCCGGGAAGTGGGGTTTACCGAGGAACTGACAAGGCGAATCGTCAGCCTGCAGCCCGTAGGATTCAAAGGCAGGCTCTATTCGAAGAACACAAGGAGAAGTTCAGGACGGAGCACTCAACGGCTACCGTGGAGAGGAACCCGCAGGAGAAAGGAAAATTCAGGCTGTGCATTGACGGAATACCCATACTCGATTGGTTCAGGAAGAAGTTTCAGGAAATTAAAGAAAAGTTAGGGCTAAACACACCTGTTGAAAACAAGCAACGAAAAGGATTGAAAATATAATCACTTAATAACGAGAGGCTATAAATTATTAGTGCCAGTAAAAGAATATACTCTTTACTGGCACCTGTTAAACGCAAATTGACACCCTAAATCTAACAAATATAAAAAAATCTATTCTTCACTTGGACAATATCAGAAAACATAACCAACTCCCAATACCAACCTGGAAAAATCTTTATGTGTCACATAATACTGTAAATATACATTTATATGGTTTATAAATCTAATACCAACTTGTGGAGCCACCGCAAAGTGCAACTTATAACCTTCATTGAAAACTCCCACATCTATATTATCAATTGAAACACCAGTTCCCAAACCAACATAGGAATCAACAGATTCATTCCGTAAGAAATGATAATTAGCTGCCGGCATAAGAGATAAAGATCTTCCATTAAAAGTATTATTCAGTACAATTGTGTAACTTTCATAACCTAATTTTAGATTTACACTTAACGGATTGGTGGAAAACCTATATATTCCATTTAAATAAAACCCAACATGATTTTCTTTATATCCATTCTTTTGTAGCCCAATTGGATAATTGGCTCCTAATTCAAATTCGAATCTCCTTCCTTGTGCTAATACCAGCCCAATATTGCATATAAATAACCAAAGAAGTAACATACATACTTTTTTCATAACCAATTTATCTTTTAATACCATATCTCTTATTTATTTGTTCGACAAGGAGTGCTAACTTCAAATTATCGCCACTTCTTTGGCTCATTTATAGCAGGGAGAATTTTGTAAAAACCACCTTCACTAAGACTATATCTGAAAGTGTTTTGTTCATATCGAGTTCTTCTTGGGTTATTATGCGTCCAAACAAATTCTGTGAGCAACAAATCATGTTTTAATTGTAATTCAGTCCCACGGCTATTATTACTCTTAACAAATTCTTCTACTGTTGTATCATCCTTTTCTGTTCTTGGTATTCGAGCCTTCAAATAATGTCTGCTATGTTCTACAATATTAAAAAGAAATGTATCTTGGAGCAACTGTCGGAATCTTAGCCGTTCTATCAGCATAAAAGGCAAGATGTACATCGCCAATTATCTTTTCTCTTTGTAAAGATCTACCCACATAGGAGTCATTTTTTAGATTCCGATATTCAATTCTTGCATATACAGGATCGCTATCAATATCAATTTTAAATTTAACTTTATAAGGTGAATGATCCGACAAATACGCAAAGCTGCAAAATATAGGTTTACCAGGTGTCTCTGCAGAAAAATGCCCTCCTTCACTTATAAATTTGATAAAATCGTCAAATCCGGTAAGGGTCTTTACACCACTGTCACCATTTCCTCCCCCTACATATACTTTCATTCTGGCCTCATCAAAAAAGCCCTTTTCTTCAACTGTCAGAAATTCTTTTTTGTTATATAAAAAGCCATTAACGGCCTTCTTTACAATGGACTCCGCATTCTCGTATATTTCATCGGTTTCAAGAGTTAATATGCCGACCCTTCCATAAGCTATGGAGCTCACATAGACAGGAGAGTATTGGGCATTGATACTACCTTCAATAAAACTCTTCTCAGGAATATCCATATCAATCGTAAAATATTTCTGAATAAACCTTATATATAAGCCACTACTTTTACTAATTCGTTCCTTATGTTCTTGTTGGGAAGATGACGACCCCCAAAATAAAAAGCTCGTATTGGCATTTGATCCAAAAGTCATTTTCAGCTCATCATAAGATGTAAAACGGTGTATATCAAAGTGTACGGAAGCTGATTGTTGCCCTATACCTTTCTGATGCATCAAATCCATTACCAACTGCCTACATGAAGACAAAGATGGCTTTTCAAGTACACCTGTAACTTTTTGGGCAGGAAAGGACACAGAGACATTTATAGGCTTATAGTGGACACTGATTGTTTTATAATCCTGATTGGCAACGCTTGCCCCATCCAAGATAGAGCCAGGATAAATATATCGATTCAGATTATCCAAAACTATCGACTCATCTGCCTGTGCATGAATTGTTTTACCAAACCCATTATCCCATAATGTCTCAGAAATGATTTCTGAAGCTCTTGTATGGATATGTGAAGGAGAAGATAAAACCTTATCTCCCATATCAGGAATATAGTTATGCACATTTATATTCACCACTTGTTCGGGATACTTAGGTAGATTTTGAAAAGAACAGCAATCAGATTGCTGTTCTTTTTTGTCAAATTCTTGTTCACATGAAATTAATCCTATAGCAAATAAAAACAGAGTATATCTTAAGATTCTCATGGTTCTAAGTTATTGTCAATTTTCTAAATGGATTTTAAATTTGGAGTAGAAGGGAGAGTTATCAGATAAATAACTCGCAGTATAAAAAATTGCATCTCCCGGCAGGTCTTTAGAAAATCGACCTCCTTGAATTATAAAATCTTGAAACTCATTCCACCCCTTCGCAGTTTTAACAGTGCCTTCTCCTTCTCCATTATACACCATGACGTTCACCTCTGCTTCTTTAAGAATCTTTTCTTGTTCAAGATTAAAAGATAATTTCCCATTTACAACTTTAGCTTGTAAGGCAGCTTGTAAGGCAATTCTTACTTTATCATAACTTTCAGAAGATTCTATCGAAATTAAGGCCATTCTTCCATAAGTAATGGAACTGATATAAATAGGATCATACTTACCGACAGATCCCATATCATCATGATTTAAAAGAATATTTCCATCAGCAGGAAGGTCCATGTCAACAGTGTAATTACGTTGTACTATTTTCGCAAACAATCCGGTTTTCTTTCTTATTTTTCCCTTATCAAGACTGACATCAATATTAAGGAGCCCGCCTATGTTGACATTTGCTCCAAAAGCAAGTTTTAACTCTTCAAAATAGGAAAATTGCCTCATATTATAAGTAAAAGACCCCAACTGTTTACCTGTCATGCCTTCTTTATTCATTATATTCTGCAAAGATTGCCTTTGTGCTGAAAGGCTCGGTTTTGCGATAATATCAGTAACCCAACGAGCTGGAAAAGAATATGATATTGTAATTGGATCCATAGGTTTTACAATAGGAACAAAGCGCTGCTTTTCAATAGATCCACCTTGAAGAATTGAACCTAAATAAATATACCTCATTAACCCTTGAGTTGGTATATGTTCATTTGTTTCATAAATTAATGTATGTCCATTTCCACTACTCCATACACTATCTTTCAATAATTCAGAAGAACGAGTAACGGAGGTTTTATTAAATGAAGCAAAGCTTTCTGGATTATCCATTGAAATATTTATCACTTCTTGAGGGTATCTCTCAAGAAGAACATGATTAGAGCCACCCATTTCTTCAACTGTATCATCGGAACATGAAATTAAAAACATAATTGGCAAAATCAACAAATATACATACTGTTTCATAATTAATATAATTAAGGTTAATACTGAATATGTTAAAAATCAAAAGTACCATGTTTATAAGAGGATCGAGAAGGTTTATAATAATCCTCACCCGGGGTCTGGGGTTGTATGAAATCCTGTCTGAATATTTCCGTAGGATTATCTGTAATCAAATTTGCATCATGGGTATATATGTTAAAATAACACTCTGGATCTGTTTTTTGGTTATATGGTCCTTCTCCCACAAAAGTGAATTTGTAAAAACCTATTTTTTCTCCGTCTTTTCTGACCGTAAGAAACCAGACATTACCAGTACTTATCGTTTTAAATCTCAATCCATTTAATGATGAATAAGTTTCCTCTATAAACTGATCATTCAAATATGTTTGTTTTTTACAAATAAAAGGCAATTCAAATTTCCCACCTTCAGCTGGTAGAACAAAAGGATTCTGTTCCGAATGGATTTTATACACAAATGTCAACTTCCCTTTATCTATAATTAGGGGAATTTTTTCTACTTTTATACCATTAATAGTAGAGTAAGAAATCTGTAGATCAACATTCAAAATTTTATCTTCCTTATTAATATTTGAGGTTATATTTAATACAACTTGATCACCCTTTATTTTTGTCTCTATATCAGAAAAAAGAGTTTTATCAAATTCTATCGAAACATCCTTGGGAATAATCGGAACCTCTGAATCTAAAATATCATCTATCAATGTTTTTGAATAATTGTAAAAGTAATAGTACGTTTCTCCCCAAACAACTAAATGGTTTAGATACGTTCTCACTTGGCAGCAACTGATATTTAAAAATTTTATTATTTTCTTCTTTTTCACAGGAAAATAATGCTAAGGAAACGAACAGAAGAATGAATATTTTTTTCATATTAATACAATTTAGTTTTTTGCAAATTAAAGGATTTTTCCTGTACAATAAAATACCAATTAATTGGTATTTTATTACAAATAACCATTCAATTTCATTATTATGCCCAAAGCATGAAAATAAAAGTATAACATACAAGAGCTGTAAACAAATCCACGATCAACACAATAAAATAAATCGTTTTTGCATCTTTGCGATATGCATTTATGCAAAATCATACAAATTTCTTTATCAGTAAAATACCCATTAATTAGTATTTCATTGACAAAATGAAATGTACTTTAAAAGCCCAAAGTTATATTCAATTCATAACCTAAATGCCTATCCAATATAAAAATAATGCGTTTAGCACCAAGATACAAACAGAACAACACAAAATCAAGCTCTAAAGGAATGTATTACTATTATAAAGACAGAATTATTCGGGAGATTCCCTACTCTAAAAAAAAGTTAAAGAAAGAAAATGATTCAAATAAATATTAGTATAACAATATCACCAACAACACAATATCCCCTTTTCAAATTATACAATAAATAATAGTTAAAGCAACTAAAGACAGTGCAAAGCCAAATAAGTAATAAAAGAGCAAAGTATTAAATAAAGCAAAAACACCCAATTTTACTTTTTAGGGTGTAAAATTGGGTGCCATTCTTGTAAATCACTGATTATCAGTATTTATTGCGGAGAGACAGGGATTCGAACCCCGGGTACCTCGCAGTACAACGGTTTTCAAGACCGCCGCAATCGACCACTCTGCCACCTCTCCAGAACTACGGTTAAGTAGTGCTTTTCTCTTAAAGCGCTGCAAAGGTACGAATCATTTTTTAACTTGCAAATTATTCCGCAAAAAAATATTAGAAAAGTATATTTGGAAGTAATAACTGCTATCTAGCTTCTCCCCATAAATAGGTATTTTTATGCTATTCAACATAAAATAGGACCCTTTTATATACCTAAACCGAAAAAAGGTTGTAAATTTGCGCGCTCTAAAGGATAACTAACCACTAACTGATTAATTTTATGGAACTGAATAAGACCTTTAAAGATGGACTTTGGAGCAAAGAAATCAATGTAAGGGATTTCGTTAGTAACAACATCACTCCTTATGAAGGGGATGCTTCTTTCCTGCAAGGACCTACCGAACGCACCAAAGCTGTCTGGAATCACTGTCTCAAAGCTCTCGAAGAAGAGAGAAACAATAATGGTATTCGTGCACTCGACTACATAACTGTATCTACTATAACCTCTCACCCTGCCGGCTACATCGATAAAGAGAACGAACTGATCGTCGGACTACAGACCGATCAGGTGTTAAAACGTGCCATCAAACCGTTTGGCGGAATCAATGTGGTTATGAAAGCTTGCCGTGAAAACGGAGTGGAAGTAGATGACAGAGTTAAGGATATCTTCACTCACTATCGCAAGACTCATAATGATGGGGTATTCGATGTGTATACCGAAGAAATTCGTTCGTTCCGTTCATTGGGATTCCTTACCGGACTTCCCGACAACTATGCACGCGGACGTATCATCGGTGATTATCGCCGCCTGGCTCTCTATGGTCTTGACCGTCTGATAGAAGCTAAAAAAGAAGATCTGCATAATCTGACAGGTCCTATGACTGAAGCCCGCATTCGTCTTCGCGAAGAAGTAGCCGAGCAAATCAAGGCCCTGAAAGAGATTAAAGTATTGGGCGAATATTATGGTTTGGATCTGAGCCGACCGGCATATACCGCACAGGAAGCTGTACAATGGGTGTATATGGCTTATCTGGCTGCCGTAAAAGAGCAGGATGGTGCTGCCATGTCACTGGGTAATGTATCTTCATTCCTCGACATCTATCTTGAATATGAATTAAGCCAGGGTACGATAACCGAAACATTCGCTCAGGAACTGATCGACCAATTCGTTATCAAACTCCGTATGGTACGCCACTTGCGTATGCAGTCGTACAACGATATTTTTGCGGGTGATCCCACATGGGTGACCGAATCTATCGGTGGACGTTTCAATGATGGACGTACCAAAGTTACTAAAACTTCTTTCCGCTTCTTGCAGACACTTTATAACTTAGGCCCGTCACCGGAACCTAACATGACTGTACTATGGAGCCCTGAGTTACCCGAAGGTTTCAAAGCATTCTGTGCACAAGTATCTATCGACACTTCTTCCGTACAATACGAAAACGACGACCTAATGCGTGAAGTCCGTCAATCGGATGACTACGGAATCGCTTGTTGTGTTTCATATCAGGAAATCGGAAAGCAGATTCAATTCTTCGGCGCACGTGCCAACCTTGCCAAAGCCCTGCTACTGGCTATCAACGGAGGACGTTGCGAAAATACAGGTACAGTTATGGTAAAAGACATCCCTGTATTGACCGGTGAAACACTGAAGTTCGAAGAAGTAATGGCCAACTATAAGAAAGTATTGATACAAATTGCACGTGTATACAACGAAGCAATGAATATCATACATTACATGCACGATAAGTATTACTACGAAAAGGCGCAGATGGCTTTCGTGGATACTGATCCCCGCATTAACCTCGCTTATGGTGTAGCCGGACTCTCAATCGCCATCGATTCACTGTCCGCCATCAAATATGCACATGTGAAAGCCCGTCGCAACGACATCGGACTGACGGAGGGATTCGATATCGAAGGTGCTTTCCCTTGTTTCGGTAATGACGATGACCGTGTAGACCACCTGGGTGTGGACCTGGTATATTTCTTTAGCGAAGAATTAAAGAAACTCCCCGTATATAAGAATGCCCGTCCTACCCTCTCGCTGCTGACTATCACTTCGAACGTAATGTATGGCAAGAAGACCGGTGCCACTCCTGACGGACGCGCCAAAGGCATTGCCTTTGCTCCCGGTGCCAACCCCATGCACGGACGTGATAAAAATGGTGCAATCGCCTCACTGAGTTCTGTAGCCAAGTTGCGTTATCGCGACTCACAGGATGGTATCAGCAATACATTCTCAATCGTTCCCAAATCATTGGGAGCAACACAAGAAGACCGTATCGACAATCTGGTGACCATGATGGACGGATACTTTACAAAAGGCGCACACCACCTGAACGTAAACGTGCTGAACCGGGAAATGTTGCAGGATGCGATGGAACATCCCGAAAAGTATCCGCAACTGACTATCCGTGTCTCAGGATATGCCGTTAATTTCGTGAAATTGAGCCGCGAACATCAGTTGGAAGTAATCAGCCGCAGTTTCCACGAAAGAATGTAATTGAATGATAAACGTACACTCATACGAGTCAATGGGAACATTCGACGGGCCGGGTCTCCGGCTCGTCGTTTTCCTTCAAGGGTGTAACTTCCGTTGCCTCTATTGTGCCAATCCGGACACAATTGAAGCCAAAGGAGGGACAGCAACCGACCCTGAGGAAATAGTTCGCATGGCCGTCAGTCAGAAAGCTTTCTTCGGTAAAAAGGGAGGTATCACCTTTTCCGGCGGAGAGCCTACTTTTCAAGCTAAATCGCTTATCCCACTTTTTAAAAGACTAAAGGAAAAAGGAATCCATATTTGCCTTGATACCAATGGCGGGCTATGGAACAATGATGTAGAGGAACTATTGGAATTGACTGATCTGGTTTTATTAGATATCAAAGAATTTAATCCGGAACATCATCAGTCTTTAACCGGAAGAAGCAACGAGCAGACCCTGAAAACCGCAGCCTGGCTTGAAACCAATCATAAACCATTCTGGTTGCGATATGTATTAGTGCCCGGCTACAGTGACTTCGAAGACGATATCCGGCAACTGGGAGAGCATCTTGGAACGTACCAGATGATTCAGCGTGTAGAAATATTGCCTTACCACACCTTGGGTGTTCACAAATATGAAGCAATGAACAAAGAATATATGCTGAAAGGAGTGAAAGAGAATACTCCGGAGCAGATAGAAAAGGCTGAGAAACTATTCAGGCAATACTTCCGGACCGTACAAGTGAATTGACTTATATAAGTGTCGAAATTCGTATTCGCCACAGATTACACGAATTTACACAGATAAAGATTCATTGGCAATCAACAGATTAAGTTCACTCTGCGGTGAATTATGACGATTGCGCTTATTTATAATTTTGTAAGTCACGACATAAAAATCTCCCTGTTCTTGCCTCAATTCATTACAATACAAGGCAAGAACAGGGAGATAATGTAACCGGCATATTTTTTGCCACCCTACTTTAATAAGTGAATCGCAATCCTGCCTGCAAGTTAAAGTTACAAGGCCTTTCTTTTCGGATGGTTTGTACTTTGGAGCCATCATCAAAGAAATACGAAACTCCCGGTTCCACATATAGGCCGACATGATCTGTCGCATTGAATTGCGCTCCCACGGCACCGGCTACAGAAAATTGCAAAGGCTTCACATTCACCTTATCATCCGCCAACTTTCCATAAACACACTTTTCAACCATTCCTCCGGCAGATACATAGAGTGTAAAATATTTCTTTTCCAGAAAATTCCAGTTTCCACGTACAGGAATACCTATATAATGCAATTTCTGACTCTGCATCTTGGTATCCCCCTGCCGTTTGATGTCAGAAGACAACAACGTATAAGTCAATCCCGTCTCTACAGAGAAACCTTTGGGAAGAGACTTACGTACAGACAGTCCGAAGCTAACCGGCTGATGATGTTCATAATCCATCACGGCAGTTGTATTGGACTTCAGATAGGGAACCCCTTCTTCAAATATAACTTCCTGATCGGCAGGAATACTCACAGCTCCATTCATGATCGTCATCAAGTCGACCCTGTTAGTCATCGGACGGGGCGCAAAATTTTCGGAACCATTTGTCGGAAGTCCACCTCCATTACCGATACCCACTCCCATCGACCATTTACCACCACGTTTAGCAGAAGAGTCTCCGATAGGCAACTGATACTTGTCTTTACCGGACGGTCGCCGCGCTTCTTTCCTCTTTGGAGGCTGCGCCGTCGCACTTTCTTTTTTCTCGATTGCAGCAATTGCTTCCTGTTGCGGCTCAGATCTCTTTTCCTCCGTCACTGCCTCCGGTCGCTTCTCTACCAGGGAGGATACCTCCGGAACAATCACCGGATCAGTATTCTTTGCCAAATAGCCCGAAACAGGGTTAATACTCGTCGTTCCTACCGGCTTAACTGGTTCGGATACAGCTACCTGTACATCCGGCAAGGCAGGTTCCGGCAATACATCCGGGTTGACAGCCAGTGAAGGAGCCGTTGCATAACGGATTTCATCAGCTACCGGACTATTCAGAAAATACAAACTGACAGCAGTCGTTAGCACCAATACCACAGCTGCCGCAGCAACCGCCCACCGGCGATACGGATATATTCGTTTTTCGGTTACAGGCATCAGTTCCCTTTCCAGTCGTTCCCAACCGGAAGCAGGCATCGGCTCCGAATAATCTTCGAGCTTATCCTTGAATGCTTTAATCCATTTTTCGTCTTCTTTCATCATTCTATTTCATTTTTGAAATCCAAGGTTCACCTCAGTATCTGTAAATACATGTCAACCATTGGTCACCAACCATTCTTTCACTTTCTTTGCCAATACACTTTTTGCGCGAAAAAGCTGTGAGGCAGAAGATTTTTCATTAATCCCCAACATCTGTGCGATTTCCTTGTGCGACTTATCTTCAAAGGTGTATAAATTGAATACGGTACGATATCCGGCGGGGAGTTCATTAATAAATTGCATCAGCACTTTCTGTGGTATTGCTTCAACAGCCGAAGCATCCGGTTCTTCATACGTTTCGGGAACTTCATCCAGTGCCGTGGTCTGGTTCATCACGTCGTTCTTTCTTAAGAACTGTAAAGCCGTATTCACCATTACACGCTCCATCCATGCTCTCAGAGAGCCTTCACCCCGCCAGGTAAACTTGTCGAAGGAGTCGAAAATCTTCAGGAAACCGTCGTGTACCAAGTCTTGTGCCATGTCTCTGTCTCCGGCATAACGAAGACAGACACCAAGCATGCGCCCTGCGTACTGCTCATAAAGTTCTTTGCGGGCACGATTATCTCCCTGCCTGCAACGTTCCGACAGCTCTAATTCATTCATTCTCCTAAACACGTGTTTACCTTATAAATGCAGCAAAGATAGAAATACTGCACAGAGAGAACAACTCTTTTATCACTTTTGTTTCTTTAACATTTTAGGATGCAATATTTCATCACTTCCTGCATTTTCTCAATACAATAAAGAATAAATCTCAATGGATAAATAGGATAAAACCAACAAGAAACTTATGAAGAAATTTAATTTAATAACTTTTGCCGTCATCCTGATGTTATTGCCCATATTACAGTCATGTCTGGACGATGCCAACAACGACGAGTGGGTCACTTGTCCTCCGGGTGGAATATTAGCCATCGGCACAATGAAGATTCCCAATGCGGACACTCCAAGGGACTTTTTCATTGCGTTGGACAATGGAGACAATGTACTTCCGGCAGATACGGCCGATATACGCAACAGGAAATACACTGTTGCAGAAGGTCAAAGAGTCTTCGTTGGCTATCTGCAGATGGGAGAAGAGAAACCCGGATATGAGAACGGTAAAATATTCACGATAGAAGATATATTGACGAAAGAGATCATCCCACTGACGGAAGCTACAGCAGACAGCATTGGAGACGACCGTATCAACGTCACAGCGCATGCACTTACGAAAGATTATCTGACCATCGAATATCAATATCTGGGCAGCATGAATGAAAATAAAAAACACATGCTGAACTTGGTACAAAACGAAATAACAGGTCCCATAAAAGATGACGGATATATCTATCTGGAGTTCCGGCATAATGCCTTTAATGACTCCCCCAATCAATTGGGTTCGAGCCTTGTTTCTTTCAAGCTGGATAGTATAGCCGAGCAATTGGCGACAGCCAAAGGAATAAAACTCCGTGTGAACACCATTTATGACAATATACAGTATGTCACAATAGATATCAACGAAGACAAAAACTTAAAAATAAAATCATTTCATTCTCAATAAAACAACAAGAAACACCTACACAATCAGGCAAAACGAGTAATAATTCTGATACATAAAAGAAATAAGGCGGCGATGTTTGTGAAAATATCGCCGTCGTTTTTATATTATACCAGACACTGAACGGCCTGCAGGGTAAGCATCTCCTTGGGAACCGCCGCCTGAATCTCCTCTTTCAAAACCTGCAGCAGACTGGTGCGGATGAAGTCTTTCCGGGTCACCAGGACAATCTGACGGGTAGGCCGCGGGATAGCAAACGGACGGACCAGTTCTTTCTGCTCTTCGCTCAATTGCATCACTGCCAGTTCGGGAATAAACGTAATCCCCTTACCACTCTCCACCATATGCATAAAGGTTTCCATACTACCCAGCCGATACGCCATTTGGCTGATCTTAACCGCTTCCATCTGACAAAAACGAACCAACTGATCGCGGAAGCAATGCCCTTCGTCAAGAAGCCAAAGCCGTTCCCCTGTCACATCGGACGTACGAATCACATCGTGCTTGAACAACGGTTCCTTCTTTGAGACATAGCCCAGGAATTGCTCGTAGAATAAGGTCTCTTCCGTTAATGCGGCATCATCCAGCATGCTGGCAATGATAGCAGCATCCGCTTCACCGGTCAGCAGAGCCTTGCGAATGTCGGGCGTCTTCATCTCCATCACCCGTATATCAAGATCCGGGTATTTCTCCATCAGTTGCGGAAAGAAACGGGGCAGAAGATAAGGTGCAATCGTCGGTAACACTGCCAATCGGAATGTACCCGACAGGGAGTGCTGTTCTTCGCTGATGATCTCCTTGACACAGATAACTTCCGAAAGAATCTTACGGGCCTGTTCCAGCACTTTCTTACCAATGGCAGTAGGGCAAACCGGTGTCATGCTACGGTCGAACAGTTTCACCCCCAATTCGTCTTCCAGCTTTTGGATCATTGCACTCAAAGTAGGTTGCGTCACCCGGCAATACTCGGCAGCTTTAGCAAAATGCCGGAACTGGTCGACAGCCAGAATATATTCCAATTGTTGTATAGTCATCGTTCTCTGATTTATTAAAGATATAGAATCTATCAATGCAAAGATAGAAATTTTCAGTTTGACACGAATCATTTTGTGCCGTATCTTTGTTCCAGATAAAAAGAAGAAATATAGTATTAACTCAAAAAAAACAATATCATTATGAAGACTTTAAATTATACACATTTGGAAGAAAAAGGAGCTAACACCATCGTACTGTCATTACAGCAACTGCTTGCCGATTTTCAGATTCATTATGCAAACCTGAGAGGATTTCACTGGAACATCAAAGGACACGGTTTCTTCGTACTGCACAGCAAGTTTGAAGATTTATATAATGGAGCCGCCGAAAAGGTGGACGAAATAGCCGAACGTATACTGATGCTGGGAGGAACTCCCGCCAATAAATACAGTGACTATCTGAAGATGGCGCAGATCAAGGAAGTGGACGGAGTGAATAAGGCCGACGACGCCCTGAATCATATTCTCGCAACTTACGGGCATCTGATTGCGGAAGAACGTAAAATCCTGTCTCTCGCCTCTTCACACAACGACGAAGTAACAGTGGCCATGATGAGCGACTACCTGAAAGAACAGGAAAAGATGGTTTGGATGCTGACTGCATACAACGGATAACAGCCGAAAGGGTGTAGCCATCTGACCGAAAAGGTGTAGCCATACAAGCAAAAGGGTGTAGCCATCCCGGCGGGATAGCTACACCCTTTCTGTTTTATTCGATTCAGATGATACTTGTACGTTTGGTAAATTCAATAATCTCCGGAATGTATCCGAATGCGAGCCCGGTCACTGTATCCGCACACCCATAATAGATGGCAATCCGTCCGGTCTCCGAATCATGAAGCGCTGCGCACGGGAAACATACATTAGGAACATCGCCCATACATTCGTAATCCTTCTGAGGTGAAATCAGATAAGGCCCCGAACGGAATTTTACTTTCCAGGGCTGATCGATGTCAAGCAGTGCCGAACCAAAACTATACACAAAACCGTTGCAGGAAGCCAATACACCATGATAGATCAGTAACCAGCCTTCCGAGGTTTCAATCGGGATAGGCCCTGCACCGATCTTGGTACACTGCCAGGCACTGTCTTCGAACGGAGCCGGCGACATAACATGACGATGACGTCCCCAAAACTCCATATCGGGCGACTCACTGTAGAAAATATCTCCAAAGGGAGTATGCCCATTGTCGCTCGGACGGCTCAACATGGCAAAACGACCGTTTATCTTACGAGGGAACAAGACTCCATTCCGATTGAAGGGAATAAAGGCATTCTCCAACTGGTGAAAAGTAACAAAATCATAGGTGTAGGCCACACCGATAGTAGGACCGTGATAGCCGTTGCACCAGGTAACATAATAGCGGTCTTCGATAAAGCAAACCCGTGGGTCATATCCATAGACCCAGGTTCCAACCTCAGCGTCATCACATTGAAACTTTAACGGTTCTTCGTTGATATCCCAATGAACAGCATCCTTACTGAATCCCACATGCAAACGCATGCGACGATTAGTATCATCACAACGGAACACCCCTGCATAGCCATCCTTAAACGGAACTACGGCACTGTTGAATATACTGTTTGAAGTAGGGAGCAAGTCGCGCGGAATAATCGGATTGGCCGAACAACGCCACACTACATCTTTACATCCTGCCGGACGTTCTTCCCAAGGCATAGCCGGCAAAGCAGCACCTGCAATTTTAATTTCTTCCATGATTCGATTAAATTAATATTATGTATATATCTTGTTTATATTGAAAATCTCTTTTTATTTCTTCTTTCCGTCCGGATATGTGAAAGGTACCAGCCAAGTCACGATAAAAGCCGGTATGGTAGCGATAAGTACCCAGATAAAGAAATCGCGATAACCCAGCCAATCGCTCAGGTATCCGCTCATCATTCCGGGAAGCATCACCCCCAGATTCATAATACCGGTAGCAAAAGCATAATGTGCCATCTGATGTTTGCCGGGAGCCACTTGCTGCATCATAAAGAGCATCAATCCGACAAAACCAAACCCGTAACCCAAGTATTCAGACACAATGGCCATACCAATAATCCATAGATCGGAAGGCTGGTAAAGGGCTAACAGGAAATATACCAAGAACGGAATATTAAAAGCGCAACATAAAGAAAACAAAGTCTTCCGAAGTCCGAAAGCCGAAATGTAATAACCGGCCAAAAGCGAACCGAGAATAAAAGCTCCCGCTCCGAACGTACCATATACCAGTCCGATATCCTGAGTGCTGAGTCCCAATCCACCATCCGCAACCGACGCTTTCAGGAACAACGGTACAATCTTGATGGCATATCCTTCGGCAAACCGGTACAAAATGATAAAGACAATGTAGAAAGCAATATGTTTTTTTTGGAAAAAAGAGCGGATGACTTCCCAAAGCATATTCAATGCGTCACTCATCGTATTCACTTCACCGGAAGCGCCTCCTCCCGAAGGCAAAATCCGGATGTGGTAAAGACCGATCAGAATCATAATACCCGCACACATCAACATGACAATCATCCAGGCATGTACCACTCCAAATTCATCCTTCAGCATACCTGCCAGCCAAACCAAGCCTCCGTTGGCAAGTATCTTAGCCAGATTATAAAAAGCTCCCTGCCAACCGATATACTTGGCTTGCTGGGTAGCAGTCAGTTCAGTCAGGTATATACCCGTCACCCGCAATGTCATGAGTCGCACCACTGAGAGCAATGATCCCCATCAGAGCGATGGCATAACGAAAAAAGTCGGGCAGCGGCAGCGAAAGTGCTACCAATGCAAATGCCAGTCCGGTAATGATTTCCGTAGCGACAACAAAGTATTTTTTCGTTTTAAACATTTCCAGAAACGGACTCCATAAAGGCTTCAATGTCCAGGGAAGCATAATGAGAGAAGTCCAGAAAGCAATCTGTGCATTCGACACTTCCATATCGGAAAACATAAGGACAGAAACCATCGAAAGGGCCACAAACGGCAATCCCATAGCAAAGTAAACAGTAGGCACCCAACATACAGGGCTTATCGGCTTTTTATTCATCAGTTAGTTTTTTATAATAATTCCATCGGTTAACAATTCCAGTAAGCAAAGATAGGGGATATTAAAAACATAACCCAAGATTACGACAAGAAGTTGCTTTCATTATTTAATAATACAACTCACCCGGGAAAACTACTAACCTCTATCACCCTTTTTTTATTAAACTTTATCAATACAATACACGCAAAGAAGCACCGAAGACTTTCATCCCCGATGCCTCTCGCCCCCTTATCTACAATCTAAACACCTCTATTGCTTCACATATAAATTTATCTCAGCAAACCCGGTATAATTATCCGGAGTCAGACAGTTTATTCTGAATTCCTTTACATTCGGGATAGGTGGTTCGATGGCCGCATATTGCGGATCAGCCCCTTTAAAATTTCTGAAAGTCAAGACTCTCGGGTAAGTAACCCACTCGGTTTCACCCTCTTTCCGAACCTTAATCTCAGCACTTCTCAGGTTATAACCCGATCCGTAGGCACTCTGTTTAGTGACCGAAAATCCGGTTAAGGTAACAGGCCGGTCCAGTACCGTATTCCACCAACACTCTCCGGCATTAGCCACTCCCCATGTAAACCAAGTAGTATTTATCTCACCGTCAATAGCCAGATGTGCACCATATTTAGCATCATCATCGGCATAAACATTGCTGCAACTTACACTCCACGCACTTCGATCTACAGCGGACCAATTCCCGGGTTTCGTATAACTGGTATAAAGCACGCTGGTATAAATCCGGATATAAACCGTCTTCATAGATGTACTGACAGCCTGTTCGTCCATGCCCGTAACTCCTTTAAGCGTCACGGGAAGCACATATCCGTCAGGATTAGTCAACTTTTCTATATTCTTCAAAACGACCTGAAAAGATGAATCGGCCACTGTCTGTCCCGTTTTTAAGACAACTTCACTTGTTTCAATGGTATAATTATCTTGGGGCAACAACTTACATTTCGTCTTATTGGCAGAATTGTAAGTATCCACTTTCAGCGTATCTACTCCCAAAGCGGCAGTGACATCCCGCGTAACCGGCTGTACGGCACACAATTGTATTTCAAAATCAGAACGGTCGGCAATAGAGGAATTGCTCACACAATCCACCACTACCGCAGCACCCATTTCGGCCCCCGGTGCAACTCCCGTTCTGATATATATCTTTTGATATTTGTCCATTTCATCATCATCGTTGCTGCACGAAGCCAACGATACAAAACCTGTTATCAGGCAGATTAAGGTCACAAAATTCAAATGTCTATTCATATCTTATCTTCTTTTTACATAGTTATTGCTTATCAAAACGAACATGCTCTTTCCAGACAAGAGTTCCTCCTGCCACCAAATCGTATCCGTGTCCGGTACAGTCGACAAAGGCATTTCCCTTACCTTCATCCATTTTCCAATAGCCTATCAGGTTCGGATCGGCGGGCTTCACGGCAAAATACATGTTGGACTGAATTTGCGTCTGGCTGATTGCGCTCTTCCAAAGACGCACCTGGGCCATCTGACAATTGTTGCGGAAGTAGCTACCGCTCGAAACCATGTTCATCTTGTCGAATCTTACCGGACCACCCTTTGTCTGCAGAGTCACGTCGAGCACTCCGTTGATATAAATCGACAATAACCCGGAAGAATTATAAACGAAGGCCAGATGATACCACTTATTCTTCTCAAACAAAGTCACCGTATTGACCTGACTTCCAAGTGTCTTCACCTGTAATGAATTATAAGGGATCATAGCGTCACCGAAACGGATATAAACCTCGTGGTCGCTGCTGCCCGAATTAAATATAGCCTGATTATTAATATCGAATCCGTCCATCTGTACCCAAGCCTCGAGTGACCATTCATTGGTTGTCACTCCCCACAATTCGTCCTTGGCGGGCTTCACGGCATTGGTCGTATTCATAAACGGTACAGACTGTATCAGCGGCTTATCCAGCAAAATGATAAACTTCGACGAAAGCCCGATTGTGGACACCGGTCCCTGAATTTCTGTGAGAGATACCGGAATAGCATACAATTCTCCGTTTTCGTTTGAATAAGGTTTCACTCTAAACTCACTGGGGATTGCGCTAACATCGCCTGCCGCTATCTTTATCTCTTTGTCATAAGTAAAATACTGCTCGGGAAGGACTTCGTACGAAGTTTCATTAGCTTCATTGTACTCTTTAAGAATAGAAGGATCTACCGTCAGGACAGCAGTCACATTTTCGGTTACAGGCTGTCCCACACGTACGGTCAGAGTAGTTGTTGTTACATTTTCAGGATCAACGGTAACCTTTGCCGAACCATTCTCGGATGCTTCATTCAAATAAATCGCATTGTCGATAACCTGGTAATCGGCATCGTTGCATCCTGCCAGGATCATCGGCAGAACGAAACAGGCAAGCAAATATTGTTTTATTGTTATTCTTTTCATAATCAAATTCTTTAAAGTCATTTTACAGCAGGATTCATTATTCTGATTGCTTCACGCAGGTACTTATATTCGATGTCGCCCGGATAGTCATATTCCATGTGATAGGTGCCTACTCCACCCTTCCGTACCTGTTTTCCGTCAATAGTCGGAGTCCAGCGTGCCATGCCGGCAAGTGCTCTCATTTTGTTTCCGTAACGATCTACATAATCACCTCCTCCTGTCGGAGCATAAGATTCGAAATTCTCCGTAACGATGTACATATTAGCCACTTTCTCCGGAGGAAGTATTCCTTTAAAGTTGGCAATCGTACCAGCCAGACGTCTGTCAAGATTAGCATCGGAATTACCCGCAAGGTTAGAGTATGCCTGCACAATGAAATAGTCAAAGTAAGGCCCGGTTTCCGGATGAATACTTTGAGGCTCGCCATCAATCACAAGTAACCGTCCCGTACCCGATTTAGGTCCGATTCTTTCTCCCAGTGCTTTCACGAAAGTGAGCATATTCTCGGGATAACTTGCCAAGTTTCCGGGAGAACCATAATTAGGTTCATAATCGATGTCGAAACCATCGTATCCATACTTATCAATGGAGTCACAAATAGCATTCGCATATTTTCTGATAGCACCGTCGATAGCTTCCTGATCACCATCCTTCCAGCCCCAGTACTCCTTATAATTCTCTTTATGCTCTTCCGAGTCAACTGATCGCCTACATTAGCCACGATAAAACACATTAAGGCGCGTGTACCTTTCTGTTCTTTCACCTTCTTTTTGTCCAACATCCGGGCCTCATCAAGATTTTTCCAGTTACCCCAAATCGAAACGAAGTCCACACTATCGGGAAGCCCCATCAGACTGCCCACCATCGAAGCCCCGACACCCGTCCAGCCTCCAAACCAACCGAATGCAACCGAATGCTCCGAACGTTTATATGCTCTCAGATTCTCGTAATAATCATTTCCCGGCATTTCAAAAAAGTCTTCCGCTTCAGGTTTGGTCCAGTCACTGCAACCCCAAAGCATGCTGACGAACAATGCAAAAACTACTATATTTAAATATCTCTTTTTCATTTTCTTTTCTCTTTATTAGCTTAAACATCAATTCTTTTTAGCCCACCAAAGATCGGTAGCTCCGGTATCCGGACCACCCAACATTGAAACGGCAGCCGAAACATTGGCTGAATTTCCCTGTTTTTCGGACAAGGGAAAAGGTAAACGCCGCAATTGCCGATTGGTGTCGATCACTCCATTACTCAAATTGCTGACAGATGGAAACACTTCCGGATAACCTGTGCGCCGATAGTCGGCCCAACCCTCAAAGCCCAGAGGGAAGTTAGCAATCCATTTCTGAGTAATGATCCGCTCCAGTTTCTCTTCCGTCGAAGCACCTTCGTTCCAGGCAATCGTGATCTTGGTTTTCGGTGTATAATTACATTTAGCCGGGTTTACCGGATCGACAAAAGGTTCAGGCACAGCCACTGCATTGGCCAGATATTCGTCTGCCCCGCTCACTTTCCGTTGGTCGAATGATAGCTTAACGCCTTGCTCGTAGAAGTCACGGGCACTACCTCCCATATCCCAACCACGCAGGGCGCCTTCAGCACGCAAAAAGGCGGTTTCAGCCGCACAAAACATCAACATGTCGTCTTTCTGTTCGTAATTGGGCATGGAATATCCCGAATAAGTTGCCGGCTTCACTCCTTCCAACCCTGACCGCATACCCATATACGGGCTATCGCCTCCCAACTTGGAGGTGGTGAAATAGACTGCACTGCGAGGATCGGAATATCCTTTCATATAACTGGCTATAGTGGCATTGATACGGATCTCTCCCCAACTGGAGGCCACCAGCCAAAGAGGATTGGGCTCGGCACCTACACCGACATACGCGTTATTATCGTTCGTATCTATCAGTCCGCGGGTGCTCTTTACCGCTTCTTCGGCTTTCGTACGGGCAAGTTCGGGGGACACATTACTGATGCGGACAGCCAAACGCAGTTTAAGTGAATTAGCAAAACGCATCCATTTATTATAATCACCATTATAGACCGGATCATAACCCTCCAACGGTTTCAGTCCCCCACTTCATCTACAAATTCACCCAACATCTGTATTGCATAATCCAGATCTTCAAACATATGTTTATACACATCTTCCTGGCTATCGTAGGCAACAGCCGTTTTACCATTGGCCACCTGGCTGTAGGGAATGGGACCGTAACAATCGGTTACACGCAACATTGTATTCACACGAAGGAGTTTTGCCATCGCCCAATAGTGGCCTTTTCCACCTGTCGCAGTCTCCAACTTGAAGTAATTGGAATAGAATTTTTCAAAGGGTGTGTTGAAAGGAATCTGATTCCAGGATTCCGTCTGATTAAAAGTATTGAAGTTGGACCCACCCCATGAGTTGGCCATCGTAAGATAACCACTGAAAGGTCCGGCTACCATTTGATCGATCATCTGATTGTCATTCTGCTGTACATTGATTCCGGTAGTAATCATGGTTGCAAACAGCATGGGCGGATTGAGTGAATGGGGTTCATAGGGATTGGTATTATACTCCTCAAAATTATCGGTACAGCAGCACAGGAAAGGTGTGACAGCTGCGGCCAAAACTATATTTAATATTTTCTTTTTCATGATCGACTGGTTTTAAAATTGAAATTTGACATTGAAGCCAATATTACGTGTACTCGGTTGCATAAAGTAATCTACTCCCTGATAGAAGTTACTGGTAGTGGAAGGTGTCATTTCGGGATCGAACGGTGCTTTACAATAAATCATCCAAAGATTCTTCCCTACGATACCTGCCGTTATGCCTACTTTATTATTAAACCATTTACGAGGTAACGTGTAGCTTAGGTTCAGTTCGGACAATCGTATGTTCGTTGCACTATAAGTATAGTACTGTCCCAACCCTCCGGTAGAACCACCGATGGTCTGATAATAAGATTTGGCATCTACAAATCCGTTATTGATCCATACTCCTCCGGCATCGCGAGCGTCGGCTGTAGCTTTGGACACACCATAATAATCAAGTATACCCTGAGTGTTCGAGACGCACAATCCACCGACACGAGCAGTCAGAACCACTCCCAGATTGATGCCCTTATAAGAGAATGTATTGCTGAATCCCATGTTGAAATCAGGATTCATCGTACCAATTTTCTTCGGTTCGGCATAATCCTGCACTCCAACTTTGCCTGTCTGAGAATCTACCCAGATATTACCGTTACCGTCTGTACGCAACCCTTTATCCACATAGAGGTCTCCCATTGTTCCGCCCTCTCTCAATATAACTCTGGGGCCATATCCGTCGGCACCCAGCACAGCCATACGCAGTTCGGGCATATCGATAATTTCACCGGTTATCGGATTCGTAGCACCGCTGGCAAGACGTTTCACTTTATTACGATTCATCGTATAAGTCAGACTACTGTTCCAGCTAAAGTCTCCCCATGTATTATTGTATCCTAACGCCAACTCCAAACCGTAGTTCTGAATATTACCCGTTTGTACAATGGCCGAAGAATAACCACTCGACGATGCCAAAGTGATATTAAAGGTCTGGTTATAGGTATTCGAATGATAGTAAGTGGCATCTATACTGAAATGATTCCACAGTCTGGCATTCAAACCGATCTCCCACGAACGGGTATCTTCCGGCTTCAAGTTGGTGGCAGGCAGAGTGGTTGAAGATCCCCACTGATGGGATTGTTCATTGAACTCAAAACCCGGATTCGATAAATAACGTTCAAAAGATGAAGCCACAGAACTGTATGAGCCACGTAGCTTTGCATAAGAAATAAACTCGGGCAACCGGAACATCTCGGATAAAACGACAGAACCTCCGATGGAAGGATAAAAGAATGAAGAATGCTTGGTAAATGCAAGTTGGGACTCCCAGTCATTTCGTCCGGTCAGGGTCAGATATGCCATGCTCCGCCATCCCAATTCTATATTGGCAAATACACCCTGAGATTGGTCATGATATCCGAACTGTTTAGGTTTATAATTGCTTTCATAATTGATGTTTCTCACTGTAAAGAAGTTAGGTATCCCTGCCAAATCACCTTCATTCCCCATTTGTTCGTAAACCAAATCCTTGATAGACGCACCGATATTGGCATTCAGCGAGAAGTCCCCTATTCTCTTATCAATGTTTACCATCATATCGGCATACGTATTGCGGTCCGTACGATTTTGATCGGAATAGAAACCATTGGCACCGGCAAAGGTAGTCAGAGTAGATGCATAACGTTCCTGAGTCATGCGAATATCGGAATTATCCACCTTGACACGTCCGGCTACATTGAGCCAATCCGTGAGCTTATAAGTTAAGCTTGCATTAATCATGTAGCGCTTCTTTTCTGTCTTGCGGTTCATGCGTTTCATAATCCAATATGGATTTTGCAAACTTAATCCCTGATGTCCGTAAGGCCAGAACTGTACGTTCACTCCACGGCTTTCGCTATATCGTTCGAACATACGGATCTCCTCAAAATTATCGTTACGGGGAAAGAGGTAGAGTGCCGGCAGCGGATTGAAGTATTGTCCCTGTGCCGTTATATTCTTGTCATTCTGAATGATATAGCTGGCACCTACATCCAGAGTCAGCCTATCTTTTAGGAAAGTGGCCGTATTCCGGATAGAGAAATTGTAGCGGCTATAACTGTTATTAGGCAAAATACCTGTCGCATTGGTTGTTGAAGCCGACGCATAGGTCTGGTTTTTCTTTGTTCCGGTCGAAAAAGAAATAGCGTTAATTACATTCACTCCGGTATTAAAGAAACGGGAAGGATCATAGCTTTGCTTGGTTTTATTGCCCCAGCTTGCAAATTCTCCCGGATTGTTTCCATACCGGTTTTGCATCTCCGGCATCATATATGCGTCAGAGAACATCGTATTATTGCTGACAGTCAGAGTTGTCTTTTCGGCAGATCCTTTCTTGGTATTGATCAATACGACTCCATTGGCAGCCGCATTACCATACAAAGCTGCCGCAGAAGGACCGGTCAGCATATTGATACTTTCAATATCATCCGGGTTAAGATCCGCTACTCCGTCCGAACCGCTTTGGGTGGCAAAAGAACCTTCACTCTTACCAAAGCTTACATTGAACATCGGAATACCGTCAATTACATAAAGAGCATTATTATCTTTCGTAATGGACTTGGTACCGCGCATCACGACTCTCGAAGCAGAACCAACTCCACCGGCTGAGTTATTGATTGTTACTCCGGCAACTTTACCTTGCAAAGAGTTGATAAAATTGGCATCCTTCACTGTATTGATAGCATCACCACCTACTTGCTGTACGTTGTAACTCAACGCCTTTTGCGCCCGCTTGATACCTAAAGCAGTCACTACCACTTCGTCAAGCACTTCTGCGTCTTCTTTCATAACAATCTTCAAAGGCTTGGAGTCTGTCACCGTAATGGCCTGCGGAGCATAACCGATATAGGAGATCTCAATAACATCTCCTTTCGCAACTGGCAAGGAGAAGTGCCCGTTCATATCGGTAATGGTCCCGTTCGATGTTCCTTTCACCAGAATACTCACTCCGATCAGTGGTTCGCCTTTGGCATCCGAAATATTTCCTGTAACCGTAACTTTCTCCTGTTGAATCGAATGGTTCTTATCAGTGGTCGAAAGAATAAGATGTTTGTTCATAATAGAATAGGAAAGTCCCGTCCCACGAAGCAAACGGTTCATGACCGTCGTGATATTTTCGTTAGAAGCCTTGATAGAAACAGGTTGAGTGGGGTTAACATCCCCGGTGTTATACACAATAGATAATGAGGTTTGACGTCCTATTTCATTCAGGACACTGCCCAAAGAGGCTTTGGTAAAGTCGATATTCACCCGTATATCTTGCGCTGAAGCAAAGATAAAAGCAGGCATCGACAATAGAAAAAATAGCAAGTACTGAAACTTGTGTTTCACTGATTTCTTCATCTTGTTCTTTTTTTAATTAGAAAATGTTTTTAGGTAAAATTGAAAGGTTTAGCATAAAGGATCGCTAATACATGTTAAGGCTGGTTTTAAATTAAGGGTCATTATTCATCACTACAGATTTTTAGGTTAACTATATCTCTTTTCTGTTAATAGTACATTTCAACTTATAAACATACTAAATCAAGAAGCGGATTTTTTCGAAAAAAGAATAAAAAAAGAATAAGAATACAGATCAGAAGATAAAAAAAGGGAACTATTTCTTTACAGAAACAGCCCCCTCTTCGTGATTTAGGTTATAAAATATTTTTGTTATCTATTCGTCTTAGGAGTCAATATTATATTGTTATCCTCACATTTATAATCGAAACGTTTGGTAAGAGCGAGTATAGAAAGAATTTGTCTTATATCATCGTCCGTACTAAAAGTACAGGTAAAACGGTCTTTTTGCAATTGTGCATCCGAAATAATGAAATGAACATCAAAATGTTTTTCAAGACACTGCACTATTTCCTGAAGTGTGGCCTGTTCGAATTTCAGTTTTCCGTTAATCCATAGCAATACATCTCCCGGACGGCTGGCTTCTGTAAGCATGGGTTGCATCGTACGGGTATCCACACTCAGCATCTGTCCCGGCTTCAACAAAATACCTTCCTCTTCAGACTGCCCCGGCAATTGGACTTTTTACTGATCCCTTCAATAAAGTGGTCACCACCTTTTCTTCGGACGGACGTGCCCGGACATTGAATTTTGTACCGAGCACGCAAGTCCTGACATCATTACTATTAACAACAAAGGGTTTTGTCTTATTACGTGATACCTCAAAATAAGCCTCACCACTCAAGTCGACCTGTCTTTCCCGCTTCCAGAAAGAAGGCTTATAGACGATCTGTGTTGAAGCATTCAACCATACTTTCGTTCCATCCGGTAAAACTGCCTGTGCCCGCTGCCCTGATTCGGTAGCAAAAATATATCCTGCCGACTTTCCGGAGGAAATCCAGTATAGGGCACCGACAGACACCAACAGACCGCACAGGAAAGCTGCCAAAGGCATCGCGTAACGTTTCCATTTTGATACACGTATTCTATGCACTGATTTTTTCTCTGACTCTTTGTGCTTTATCCGGTCCTTCAAAACGCTTAGTGAATTTTCGGTGTCCACACCATCCATTGCCACCTTACGTTCACCGACAAAAAGCATATAATAAAGTTGGTCCAGTTGTTTTTTGTGTTCTGCAGAAGCATAATACCATGCCTCCACTTCCAGACACTCTTCGGCATCTGATTCTCCTTTCAGATAGTTCAGTAGTTTTGTTTCATCCATTGTTTTAACCAAATCTTTAATACCTATATCATACACTGTTACGTATAATACAGTTCAGAAAACAAAGTTACTAAATAAAACACAAACTTTTTTTTCTTCAGAAAATCATTTTGTAGGTAGCAAAAATTTAGCTACGTTTGTTCGCTAATAACAATGGAGAGAAGAATGGCACAGACTCTGACTAACCTAAACATAAATGATAATAATGCCGTTATATCAGCCCTGCGAGAAGGGGATGAAGAGGTGTTTGATCATATCTACCGTTACTATTTTCGTGGATTATGCGCCTTTTGCTCTCAATATGTCACTCTGAGCGAATCGGAAGAAATCGTGCAGGATACTATGATGTGGCTATGGGAAAACAGAAAAACCCTTATACCGGAACTTACTTTAAAGACTCTTCTCTTTACTATCGTCAAGAACAAAGCGCTTAATAAAATCTCTCATTTTGAAATAAAACGCAAGGTGCATCAGGAAATTGCGGAAAAATATGAAACGGAGTTCTCTTCACCTGACTTTTACCTGGAAAACGAACTATTCAGATTGTACGAAGAGGCTTTAAGAAAACTACCGGCCGAATTTCGCCAGGCATACGAAATGAATCGAAGTCTTCAAATGACTCATAAAGAAATTGCGGAGAAACTGAACGTCTCTCCGCAAACAATCAATTATCGTATAGGGCAAGCCCTGAAAATATTACGGTCCGAACTAAAGGATTATCTCCCGCTGATCATGTTGTTTTTATTTCTGCAAGGGCATAAATGAAATAGCTTGTCCGCCACCGGCTGCCATACGGATATTCAACGTATCGTCTGCAGTCACCTCCTGTTCCGTAATCTGATACTCTGTCGGATTGGTTTTCCAATCAGCTTTCTCACCATCAGCATAGATGATTGCTTTATAGGTCTTCCCCTTCTCTAAAAAATCAAGACTGACAGGCAAGACCCGCGGTTCTTCATTCGTAGAGGCACCCAGGAAATAATTCTGTTTAGCCTTCCGTACCACTGCTACAAACTCTCCCGGCTCACCGGCCAATGCCCTCGATTCGTCACAATCAGGATCGAAATCACGGAAGAACCGGAAGGCAGGATGCCCTTTATAGTGCTCGATCATATCAGATGCCATTTGTAACGGAGAATATAAAATCACCCAATTAGCCAACTGCTTGGCCAATGTTGTATTGACGCGACTATTGCCCTTATCCTGATCATTCCACTTCTGACGTTTAGGAGAATCTTTCGTCTGTGTAAACAAAATATCAAAAGTACCCGGAGTATAGTCCATCGGACCACCCAATAAGCGGGTAAACGGCAACATTTCATGATGTGAAGGAGGATTACCTTCGCTCCAGGCATTCCACTCCATACCGCGGGCGCCTTCACGTGTCATCATATTGGGCCAGGTACGTCGTATACCGGTATCTTTGATAGGTTCGTGCGCATCAAGAGTCATACGATAACGGGCAGCCGTCTCAACCACTTTTTGATAATGGTTCACTCCATATTGTCCATGATGTGAATGTCCGTCAGGAAAAGCACCGGCATAACCTGTTTTCAGAATATGAATGCCCTTATCGGTATACCATTTGATTGCCTTCTCCATCTGGCGCTCGTAGTTGGGAATGTTTCCACCGGTTTCATGATGTCCGATGATCTGAACATTCTTTTCACGTGCATAACGAGTTATTTCATCCATATCAAAGTCGGCATAAGGTTTAGTAAAGTCAAAACTCTGCATACCTCCCCAACTTTCCCATCCTTCATTCCACCCCTCAAACAACACACCTTCGATGTTATTGGCATGAGCAAAATCAATGTATTTCTTGGCATTGGCGGTTGTAGCGCCATGCCGATCGTCCATCTTCCAGGTTTCCACTCCCAGATGCATCCCCCACCAGACACCGACATATTTCATCGGCTTGATCCAGTCGGTGGTATCCAGTTTACAAGGTTCATTCAGGTTAAGGATCAACGACGAATTAATCAGTCCGACAGCTTGCGGAGCAATCTGAATGGTACGCCATGCAGTGGTAAAACGATTCTCTTTACGAGCTTTAATTCCATCGGGCCATGAGGCAAGTTCGGATTTCAGAGTATTTTCACCATCCTTCTTCAAAGTCATTTCCGAAAATCATAAAGAGCAGCTTCATGAATGCTGCCATACACCCCTCCGGATGTTTTGAAAGTGAAAGGAGTATTGGCATTCTCCACTTCACTGATCTTCTGTTTCGAGTACAGCAATTCATAAGTCTCGAAACTGGCAGGAATAGACCAAGAGGTCCCGTCTTCATGAAAGCGGAAAGCAGTCAGTTCATCGGTGATCAACAAAGAGTCGACACCGGGCACCTCATACTCGTAACGAAAGGCTACACCATCATCAAATGCACGAAAACGAAGAGTCAATTCCACATTAGCGGCATTTTTCAGAAGAACCGCCATTTCATTATAATGATTCCGGTTCGTTTTATTCTCTCCCCAAGGCTGCGTCCAGATCTCGTCTTTATCGGTAAAGACAGTGCTCACCACACGAAACCCCCGATTAAGATCGATTCCGTCTTTCGCTTCGAAACCGAGCGGAGAGTTATCCAATAAAAGGGTATCGTTGACAGTCACCCGATACATCATCTTTCCATCGGTATCCGCAGTAAAAGCCACTTTGATATGTCCGTCCGGAGAGGCTAATTCCGTCTTCGGAACACAACTATAAAAGCCCATCAGCATCAAGGCGATGAGTAATATATGCAAAATCTGTTTCATGGTTAGAATTCGTTTATACGGTTTAGAATTCCAAATCAGCCAGATGTGCATTATGATCGGACAAATAGGCGGAATCTGTAATCGCAGAAGAAATAATCTCTGCATCTGCCACCTTGATTTGCGGAGTTACGAAAATGAAATCGATCTTTTCCCGTTCGGCCACAGGTACTCTTCCGAAATCATGGAAAGTATAGTTCTCACCGGACTGTTTCCCGGCTATCTTCCATGCATCTTTCAAGACAAACTCATTGGATGTGATCGTTTTGTAAGCTTCCCACTCTTCAGAAACATTAAAGTCTCCGGTCATCATAGCAGGATGCGTACCGGCTATTTCTTTTATCTTATCAATAATAAGCAGGGCACTGTTACGACGAGCTTCCGTACCAACGTGGTCAAAATGGGTGTTTAACATCAGAAACTCTTTTCCGGTAGTTTTATCCTTTAATTTAGCCCAAGTAGCCACGCGGGTACATGCGGCATCCCAACCAAGTTTGCCGATACTATCCGGATGTTCGGAAAGCCAGAATGTATTACTGTCTAACAAATCATATTTATCTTTTCGATAGAATACAGGAGCATATTCCCCCTGAGTCTTTCCATCCTCGCGTCCCACACCTACATAGGCATAATCGGGCAGGCCGGACAACAGGTCTTTCAACTGATGATTCAGTACTTCCTGCATTCCCAGCACATCGGGATGTTTCTCACGGATAAATTCACAGACCTTCTCTTTACGATACTTCCAGGAATTCAAACTGTCGCCCGGATTATCATAGCGGATATTAAAGGTCGCCACACGAACATGGGAAATCGGATTAGAACTGCAACCCGCCAGAAGCAGGGTAATAAAAACTCCGATAAAAAAGCAAATCTTATTCATTAGTTTATATGTGTTGGTTATTAAATTTAAAGCTATTTCGTATATGATACAACTAAAGAAGAAAAACACTTAGCGATCTGTCCGATAAGTAAGGGCAAGTTGCCGGCAAGCGGCACGATTGATTTTTCCCGTTTCCGTCAAGGGTATAGCCCCGACTGACAAAATCATCTTGGGTAACTGATATTTAGACAGAAGCTCCTTCATCTTTGTTTCCGGTAACTCTGCATCTGCCCCCTTCTCTACCAAAAGCACAACCGCCTCTCCTAATCTGGCATCGGGAACAGAAGTGATTGCAAAAGGAACTCTCATCCAGGGACGAAGTATCTCTTCTATCTGCTCTGCCTGTACTTTGATACCTCCGGTATTGATGGTATTATCCTTCCTACCCAAAATAGAGAAGCTGCCATCGGGATAGATCTCCGCAACATCATTTGTCACCAAAGTGGTATCACAAACCAATGGAGCATCGATCACCAATGTATGTTCGGACGAAAGAGAAAGCCGCACCGAAGGAAAAGGCCGGTACAACATACTCGCATCCGGTCCGTTCAACTGTCTTAAAGCAATATGTGAAAGGGTTTCTGTCATGCCATACGTAGAATAAACCTTAACCGGTAATTGCCGTATCTCAGCTTCCAACCCTGCATCTATTGCCCCTCCGCCTATAATAAGAATATCGGTCCGGCAGAGCTTCTCTTTTTCTGCCGATACCTGCAGTGTGTTGTAAACCTGCAACGGCACCATAGCGGCAAAGCGAAGCGGTATGTCCACGTCCGCCATCGGATGCCCGGAAGGAGTCCGGATAACCAGATTCAACCCTGCCACCAATGCCCGGACCACCACCATCTTCCCGGCAATATATTGCAAAGGCATACACAACAATACGCTATCTCCTTGTCGAAGTCCCAAAACTCACAAGTCAGCCGGGCACTTTGCATCATCTGCTCCTTACGGACCTTCAGCAGTTTGGGAGTCCCGGTAGAACCGGAAGTTTTCACTGTCAGATAAGGAGAATCACTGAACCACTCTTCCAGAAACCGGTAAAGTTCGTACAAAAATCCCGATGCCTCCTCCGTGTGACAAGCCACCAGCCTTTTCACGTCCTCCTTGGAAAGCACACTGCCTTCCAACATTAGGTGTTGTTCTTCTCTATTAAATATCATGTGCCGACTCCTCTTATTTGCAAAACCATAAACAATCTTTTCGAATCTCGAGGGGCATCTCGACATTGTCCGTAAACAGTAGCCCGGTACCTAATCCTTGTGGCAACGGATTCCGGAAAGTCGCACACCATTGGGCTATTGCATTCAGGCCGATATTCGACTCCAGAGCCGAAGTAATCCACCAGCCGATATGCTGCTTTTCCGCTTCGGCAATCCACTCGTTGCCACCACTGATCCCGCCATGCAGAGATGGTTTCAGTATGATATACCGGGGGTGGATAGCCGCCAGCAATTCCCGTTTTCTTTCAAGGGCATTGCAACCTATCAGTTCTTCGTCCAAAGCAATAGGAAGCGGGGACTCAGCCGCCAGACGGGCCATTTCCTCCCACTGCCCCGCACGGATAGGCTGCTCTATGGAATGTAGGTCCAATTCGGCCAACCGATTCAGTTTATCCATAGCATCGGCAGGTGAGAAAGCTCCATTGGCATCCACTCTCAACTCTATTTCTCTGGCGGAATAGTGAGCACGGATATGTCTCAACAGGGCTAATTCTTCTTCAAAGTTTATCGCACCGATTTTTAGTTTGATACAGCGATATCCCGCCTGCATCTTGACTTCGATCTGTTGCAGCATTCTGTCAAAACTCCCCATCCAGATAAGTCCGTTAATAGGTATACCGGCTTCTCCGCGCGAAAAAGGAGTATCCCATAATGCCCAGCTCTGTGTTTCGTAATGGCGCAGTGCTGTCTCGAGTCCGAACAGAATAGAAGGATACCCACGTAAAGATTCTATATCCAGTTCTCCCGTTTGTTCCAGTCGCTGACAGGCACTCCGAAGCACCTGTTCATAATCCGGCAAGTCATCACAACTCAGTTTGGGTAACGGAGCGCACTCTCCTACTCCGACACGTCCCGGACACTCTATGGAAGAAAGATGGATATACCAGACATTCCGGGTAGTATAAGAACCACGCGAAGTTCCCGCAGGTTGCTTGAAATGAAGAACGCGTGGAATAATGTTGATTGTATACATAAAAATGATATAAAGAAAAGGCCTCCCATCAAGAAGGCCTCTGTCTGCTTATGGAAATTTAGGATATTGTTTAAAGTCCGGTTTACGCTTCTCCAGAAAAGCATTCTTGCCTTCCTGTGCTTCATCGGTAAGGTAATAAAGCAGAGTGGCATCACCTGCCAGTTCCTGAATACCGGCTTGACCGTCGAGTTCGGCATTCAGACCCGCTTTAATCATGCGGAGTGCCAACGGACTAAGCTGCATCATCTCCTCCGCCCACTGAACATACTCGTCTTCCAGTTTATCCAGCGGTACCACTTTATTGACCAGCCCCATATCCAGAGCCTCCTGCGCATTATACTTGCGACAAAGGAACCAGATCTCACGGGCCTTCTTCTGTCCCACAACACGGGCAAGATAAGATGATCCGAAGCCGGCATCGAAACTACCTACACGAGGACCTGTCTGTCCGAAGATCGCATTTTCGGAAGCAATAGAGAGATCGCATACGACATGCAACACGTGTCCGCCTCCGATGGCAAATCCGTTAACGGCAGCAATAACCGGTTTCGGAATCGAACGGATTTGTTTTTGCACATCCAGTACACTCAGGCGGGGCACTCCGTCTTTACCGATGTATCCGCCACGGCCCTTTACGTTCTGGTCGCCTCCCGAACAGAAGGCCTTATCGCCTGCACCGGTCAATACCACAACATTGATATCGGGCTCTTCACGACAGATGCGCAGCGCATCGCTCATTTCGCCTGTTGTAGTAGGGGTGAAAGCATTCCGGTAACGTTCGCGATTGATCGTAATACGGGCAATGCCGTTATAGTAATCAAACAGAATATCTTCGTATTCTTTAATAGGAGTCCATTCTCTTTTAGTTTCCATTTCTATTTATTTTGATGATTATTATTTCAGTAATTCCTGTACTTTCTTTTGCAGTTCGGGTGTATGTACATTGGGCGTGTTCAATAAAGCAATTGCAAAATTATCCGCCAGCACCTCTTCCGGATCTATGACATATCCGGTGTTCCGCCCTACTTTATCAAAGAAGTCGGTCGCTTTCTGTAATGGATAAATAACTGTCTTCCCACTCTCCCGGAGAGGCTTGAACGACTCGTCCAACGGAATCAGCCCCACATTGATATACTGATAGAACTTACCCGTGGTATAGGGTCTGTTGGTATAGATAATCATAGTGCAGTTCTGTGGCTTACCGTCAATGGTAAAAGTCGCATAACTATCGCAACGACTGACATCGGGATTGGAGATACGGCTTTTCCGTATATCTTCGGGGAACTCAATCTCTTTGGACAGGATGTTGAAGTCGATAGCTCTGTACAGTTTCTTTTTGAATCCGGGATTGAGACGTGTCAGGATATGGAAAGTTTCATGCACCAGCAGGCGTGTGTGAGAAGCTTCGGTCCCCCGCTGAAAAGTAGCGTCCGTCAATGCGATCCAGTTACTGCGTGTGTATCCTCCCGCCCCTCCTTCGTCTTTCATTGTTGTCTTTACCAGCACAATCTCTTTCGGAAATGGAATCCGATAGCCGTATTTACGAATCGTATCATTCAGGTTCTTCCTGATCTGCTCGATCTGCTGCGCTTCTTCCGCTGTCCATTCACGCACTTCACGAACGGCCAGGCTGACGAGGTCTTCTCTTTTGCCTTCAGGATTTTCAAGTCGGGCAGCGATGTCAAACGGACTCCAATTAGCCGTATAAGAATCTTTGGCCGCTATCAGGCGTTTTGCTTCTCCGGCAGAAGCCAACCGAAAATTGATTGTATCTGCCCTGGCTGCCGATTCCTCCGATACGTATCTCTCGGGAAACATGGCTTGAGCTTTCTCCACAAACAGGGAAGCTGACAAAAGTAGCATCCCACAAAATAGGTTCATCTTGTGCTTAGTCATCATATTAGTTTTTTAGTTGGTGATAGTAGTCTTTCAATATCCGTGCATCTTTATTTTTATTGGTGAAAACCTCCATAATGACAGGTTGAGTCAGTAACTCGGGTTGAGTGAAAGTTTTCATGGCTTCGTCCAACTGTTTTTCATCCTGCACTTCCTGATAGAGGAATCCCCGTTCTTCGGCCCATCCTTGGCAGACGTCTTATGCACGGCAGTCACAAAGCGATGGGAAGTACCGGACATTTCAAGTCCCGGCAAAGTATGAAAAATCTCCCCTCCCCCATTATTCAAAAGCAGAATACGGAGGTTACTTCCAAAATGATTGTTCCACAGGGCATTCATATCATAGAAAAAGCTCAGATCACCAATGACCACAAAGTTCAACTTCTTCGAAGCGGCAGCATAACCGATCGCTGTGGAAAGGGAACCTTCAATGCCGCTCGTACCCCGGTTGCAACAAACCTCTACCGTATCGGGAAGCGAATAAAGCTGGGCATAACGCACGGCGGAACTATTGGCCAGATGCAAAGCACACGAAGCAGGCAACGCCTGAATGAGTGATCCGATAACAGACATTTCGGAATAAGGCAACTCCGGTCGGGGAAGCTCCTTGCAGAAGTTCTCCCATTGCCGGGGATATTCCGGTGTACGGTTATCCAGCAGAAAAGCTATCTTCTCCATAAATTCAAATGGGTCCATCTCGATAATCGTAGTCAATGCCCCTTGGAACAGATCGATCACTTCACCATCCGGCGACACATGCCAATGCTCTTTGGGCGGATGCTGGCGAAGATACTTTTTCATTCGTTTAGAGACGATATGCCCCCCGTAAGTGATCACCAATTCGGGAATCATCTTCTCTTGCATCTCGGGTGACATGGCATAGAGGGCTGCATCGAAGTTCCGGATCGGGATGCCCGGAACGGTCTGATTGCCTAAATGCTCCGTGAACCAGGCAAACTGCTTGTAGAGCATCTTTGAATATTTCTTTTCGAACAGATAAATCAGGTTCATTTGGCCGACGATCATCATACGGCGGTTGTATTTATTGAGGCGGTCGATCAAGCCGTCATAGTCGCGATCATAAACATTCAGTCCTTGATAACGTGTGATGACACGTACTTCGGGAAGTGACTCTGCCGTAAACTGGAACAGGGGTTCGGAAACCGGCACGTTGATGTGCACAGGACCTTTACCATGATGATTCAGTTCAAGCAATGCTTCGTTCAGCAAGCGGTTGCAGTACCATTCATCCTCGTCCGTATGTATTTCGGGCAGATCGACAGACTTCTTCACCAATGACCGGAAAACACCCGGCTGAGGTAAAGTCTGTCCGTCCATCTGGTTGATCCAGGCGGCAGGACGATCGGCGGAAATAACTACTAAAGATACTTTCTGGTAGTATGCCTCTGCTATGGCAGGATGCAAATTCAACAAAGCCGTGCCCGATGTGCAACAAACAGCGGCAGGAGTTCCGCCCTGTAAAGCAAGCCCGATAGCAAAAAAGCCGGCACTCCGCTCGTCTGTTACCGAGTAACAAGTGAAGTCGGGATGTCCGGCAAGTGTATGTACAATCGGTGCATTCCGGCTTCCGGGACATAAAACGACTTTCGTCACCCCATGTGCACGGAGCAACGCTACCAACTGCAATATGTTTTTCTTATCTGAATACATCGCTTTTTATATTATTTTATTTAGGAGTTCAAGTTCTGCATGGTCTGCATCTTCTTTTCCGTCTCCTGAAACTCATCATCCAACTCGGAAGAGGCCAGCAGGCCGCCTCCGGCATACAATGTCAACGAATCTTCTTTCACATTCATACAGCGTAAGTTGACATACAGGTCCGTTCTCCCTTCCGGCCTCAACCAGCCTATAAATCCGGAATAATAGCTGCGGTCATAGCCTTCATTGTCAAGGATAAACCGGTAAGCTTCTTCTTTTGGCAATCCGCATACGGCGGGAGTGGGATGCAACAGCTTCAATAAATCTCCCAACCTCTGACTGTCGTTCAGCGAGAAGTGGAAATCCGTTTTCAGGTGAGACAATGCCCCGGCAAAAGCCGGATAAGGTCCTTTCTCCGTCGGAGAAATCCCCAACGAGCGGAGTTGTTTACGAATATATGCCGCCACATACTCCTGCTCCTCCCGGTTCTTTTCATCCCATTGTTGCGGAAGCTCACCATTCTGTAAAGATTGGGTTCCTGCCAACGCTACCGTATTCCATTCTCCTTTCTCACCCGATAAAATGATTTCCGGAGTACTGCCCATCCACACCCCGGTTTGCGGAGTATAGCAAAGATAGACATACGAATAGATGTAACGCCTGCAAGCCCGGTAGAAAGCCGCTGCGGGAGAGAATCCCGGCTCTCTCCTCACCGTCATTCTGCGGGATAGTACCAACTTATCAAAAGTACGTTCCCTCAAAGCCCTGATAAAGACATCGAAACAAGCCTTATAGGCTTTCTTCGCCCCGAGTGACCGGTCGCTTCGGAACTGTTGCCCGTACGATGCCGCATCGTCCCCCTGTGCAGGGGTATGCAAGTTTCCGGCGCAGGAAGGAATCTCGTGACAATCCGGCCGGATCAATATGATAGGACATTGCGGAGTGACCCGGAAAGGGGCGATGACAAAGCCTGTCCGACCATTCAAATCTTCCATTTTCCGGATAAGGTGTACTTCTCCGCAAGTCTGCATCAGAAAGTGAGGTTCCTCTTCGCCCGGATTACGATACATTGCGAAGCTCCTTCCCTGACGGATCAATTCATCTATAATCTCACAATTATTTGTTTCTTCTAACGTCATCTTTTCTTTAATATACTATTCACTACCCGTATGGAAGACACCAACTTGTCCGTCGACGTAAATACGTCTACATTCCAGACATGTGATGAACGTCCTTTGTGGATAATGGTACCGACGGCACGTACGGTATCTCCCTCGTGGGCAGATGACATGTGGTTACCGCTGACCTGCATACCAACCACAATCTCGTCGGGCTGGCAGAGAATCATCGAACCCAGTCCGGCAACAGTCTCGGCCAGTGCCAACGTGGCACCTCCATGCAGAATGCCGAAAGGCTGACGGGTCCGCTCGTCTACCGGCATAGTAGCCTCTACCCGGTCTTCGGAAGCATAGGTATATTGAATGCCCAGATTTCCCATCAAGGCATGACGTGCACGCTCGTTCAATTGATCGAGAGGAATCTCTGCCGGACGAATCTCAGAAAGAATCGCTTTTTCTACGGCAAGAGCAACTCCGTCTTCTTCATTCGAAGCCGTCACCACATCGGCACATACCTTTACCGAATCCTGAGCATTGCCCATGGCGATACCCAATCCGGCAAACTGGATCATGGAAACATCGCAAACGCCATCACCGATAACAATGATTTCTTCCGGAGTGATATCCAAATGGGAAAGCAAGGCTCCCAACGAAGTTGATTTGTCAATGCCACATGGCAGGACTTCCAGGAAATAGGGTTCCGACCGGAATACATCGAGCGCTCCGTTCAAACGTTTTTTCCAATGTTCTTCCAATCCGATAAGCGCCTCTTCGTCATCACTGACCAACATACATTTGGAAGGAGCAAAATCAACGGCAACCGAAAATTCGGGTTCTTCAATCAACTCCATCCGATTGAGGAATGCTTCCTGAAGAATGTGTTCATTATCTGCCTGATCAGCAATCATTCGGTCTTCGGTGTAAGTAAAGATTGCAAATCCGTTTTTACGGGCTTTCTTCTCCAGATAAGGCAACATTTCGGGGTTAATACGCCGTTCGAGCAATACTTCCCCATTTTTGGCATTAATGACCTGTGCGCCGTTATAGGACAGGATGTATCCGCCATAGTTACCCAGCTCCAGTTTCTTTGCCAAAGGCAAAATCCCATAAGTGGGCCGACCGGAGGCCAAAACAATATGTACTCCCATCTGCTGTACTTTTAACAAAGTGGCAAGGGTACGAGGAGTAATCTCCTTCTCATCATTGAGCAATGTCCCGTCTACATCAAGGACTAACAGTTTATACTTCATGACCTCGAGTTTTTTGTTTAGATTACAAAGGTAAAATATTTAAGGCAACATCCCTGTTTCTTTAGGGAAAATTATACCATAAGGTACAGAAAGAAACCTGCGTCCGGACTCACAGAAGATGCGGGAATCATCGTTTCACCCGACAACCGGACAGAATGAAAGCACCACGCTTCAGGTCTGTAAACAAACGTACCGGGCTGTTACTCTTAAGGATAAAAGTCCGGTCAGTACATCCAGCCTTTCGCAACGACTGCCAAGCCGAAATTTTCATTAAGAAGGTGTTTTTGTATGGACAGAAAGATCGATGCCCTCTCTTACCTACCAACCGGAACTAAGCCTTAAAGAAAGGATATCCGACATGGGGGTGTCGACACATCCGACATGGGGGTGTCAGCATGCCCGACATGGGGGTGTCGGACAACGTTGGTTTAAAGGATAAAAGGGTTAGGGTGGAATGTATCGGGGGAAAGCTCGCCGACCCAATGCCATATACGACAAACGGTGGACAAATAGCACTACACTGCAACTCGTCCACCGTCTTGATCCGGTCTTTTTTATGAAGCGAATCAGAATTCGCTTGTAAAGTGGAACCGGATATTTTTGAAATCCATCTGTGCCATCTGAAGCACATAGTTCGAATCGGCCAGGAAAACATCGCGTCCTTCACGATCCTTGGCCATATACTGATATTTACGTTTCTTGAATGCTTCCAACTCTTCCAGGTCATCGCTTTCAATCCAGCATGCTTTGTACAAACTCAACGGCTCCCAACGGCAAGAAGCATTGTATTCGTTCAGCAAACGATATTGAATAACCTCAAACTGCAACTGACCTACCGTACCGATAATCTTGCGACCGTTGAACTGATTGACAAACAACTGGGCCACACCTTCGTCCATCAACTGGTCGATGCCCTTGGCAAGCTGTTTCTGCTTCATCGGATCGGCATTCTCTATGTACTTGAACATCTCCGGTGAGAAGCTCGGCAAACCACGGAAATGAAGTTGTTCTCCTTCGGTAAGCGTATCGCCAATCTTAAATGTTCCGTTATCCGGCAAACCGATAATATCTCCGGCCCAAGCCTCGTCAATAGTCGTCTTACGTTGTGCCATAAACTGGGTGGGTGAGGAGAAACGCATAGTCTTACCATGACGTACATGCAGATAAGGGGCGTTTCGTACAAACTTACCTGAACAGATTTTGCAGAAGGCCACGCACGAACGGTGATTGGGGTCGATGTTAGCCGTAATCTTGAAAATAAAACCGGTAAATTTAGGCTCCTCGGGGATCACCTCACGTTCTTCTGCATGTACGGGACGGGGGGCGGGGGCAATCTCAACAAAACAGTTGAGCAGTTCCTGCACACCAAAATTATTTAAAGCCGAACCGAAAAAGACCGGTGCACACTCTCCCTGCAGATATGTTTCTACATCAAATTCGGGATATACACCTTCTATCAATTCCAAATCACCGCGTAACTTATCTGCCAGCGTATCGCCGATCTGCCGATCCAACTCGTCAGAATGAATATCTATTTCCACTTTCTCCGTCACCACCTGTTTGGAAGGTTGATAGAGGTCCAGTTTCTGTTCGTAGATATTATAAACTCCCTTGAAACGGGGTCCCTGTTCGATAGGCCAAGACAGAGGACGTACCTGAATCATCAGTTCTTCTTCCAATTCATCCAGCAAGTCAAACGGATCTTTACCTTCACGGTCCATTTTGTTCACAAAGATGATTACCGGGGCATTCCGCATCCGGCAGACTTCCATTAGCTTGCGGGTCTGGGTTTCCACACCCTTCGCTCCATCTACCACGATGATGACACTGTCTACCGCCGTCAAGGTACGATAGGTATCTTCGGCAAAGTCCTGGTGCCCCGGAGTATCCAGAATATTAATCTTATAGTCCCGATAGTCAAACTCCATCACCGAAGTTGTCACCGAGATACCACGTTGTTTCTCGATCTCCATCCAGTCGGAAGTTGCCGTCTTTTTGATCTTGTTACTTTTTACTGCTCCTGCCACCTGAATCTGTCCGCCGAACAACAGTAACTTCTCAGTCAACGAAGTTTTACCGGCATCCGGGTGTGCAATAATGGCGAAAGTGCGCCGTCTTAGTATTTCTGTATTATCTGCCATATTTCGAGAATTGAGGATGAAGAATCAAAGTGTCTCCATTCTTAATTGATTAATGCAACGTTTCAGGCTTTCCTCCCAATGCGGGATCTCAATGCCAAATGTATCTTTTATCTTTGTTTTATCGAGTACGGAATAGTGTGGACGGGGTGCCTTTGCCGGATAATCGGCGGTATGCAACGGTTTTACCTTACACGAAGCAATGCCCGCCAGGCGATGGATGGCTATGGTAAAGTCATACCAGGAACAAACACCTTCGTCACTGAAATGGTAAATGCCGCGGACAACGCCTTTATTGATCGCTGCAAAAATAGCCTGGGCCAAATCATTAGCGTAAGTCGGTGTACCGATCTGATCGAAAATGACTCCCAAAGAATCACGCTCCTGCCCGAGACGAATCATGGTCTTTACAAAATTATTGCCGTAAATGGAATATAACCATGCCGTACGAATTACCATAGCTTTCTCGCAATGATCCATCACGTTCTGTTCGCCCGCCAGCTTGGTAGAGCCATAAACCGAAGCCGGACAAGTAGGTTCCTCTTCCGTATAAGGAATATGCGCTGTACCGTCAAACACATAATCGGTAGAAACTTGAATCATTGCAGCGCCATTAGCCTGAGCCGCCCGTGCCAGATATCCCGGTGCTATATTATTCAGTTTGTCGCAAAGTTCGACATTATCCTCAGCCTTGTCTACCGCTGTATAAGCAGCGCAGTTCACGATGATGTCAATCTTATGTTCACTCACATAGGCATAAACAGCCTGTTCATCACAAATGTCCAACTCCTGTACATCCGTAAAAAAATACGTATGCTGCAGGTTTTCTCTGGCAAGTACCTGCATTTCATTGCCAAGTTGCCCGTTGGCTCCGGTGACCAATATATTCATTTCGGTATTTTTTTAGTTGGATTCACCACAGAGTAACACGGAGTCTCACAGAGTTTTAATCTCTTGTTTATAGGATATTAAGAGAAAACCATCTCTATGGAACCCTGTACTACTCTATGGTGAGTCTAATTCGTTTTATTCCAGTTTTAACTCTCCTTTTCTATCCTTATCATAATAGTTGGCCAACATAGACAAAAAGCTACTGATAGCTTCCATTGCCTTCGTAGTCTCCGGACTGACCGGCTTCTTTTGCAAGCGCAACAGCATCATGCCATACAAAGCTTCGAAACAGGTTTCCAGCTCCGGTTCTTCCTTCTGCCCGTTTTTATTTCGTAATTCTACAATAAAGGGTAATGCTTTGAAATAAGCCGAACTATAGAAAGGAAATTTAGGTGATGCCAACAGGGCAGCGTGCAATTCGGTCAGGTTGATGATTACGTTCCGGTTAATCTGGAGATGTCCTTTCTCACGAACTCCCTCTTCCCGCATCATCGAAGCCAGATTGGCATACCATTCTGTCAGTTCACGACGCTCTTCATCGCTCACTTGATAACGGGAAACGATATTCTCCTCAATCCGGTCGACATCACAATCATTGGCACGGATCAAATCCTCTATCTGCCACATATAAATAAGGTATTCGGCAATGTTCTTCTCCTTGAGTTGTTGCGCTATTTTCATCTTCTGTCTTTTCTCCCATCAATAAATAGATTCTCCCAGCAAAGTGAATATGAGTCCGAACACGGATACTGCCATCACGATACTGCCAATCACCCGGTTCAAAATCCAGATACCCCGCAAATTGAATCGCGTCCGCACTTTATTAACAAAGAAAGTTATTCCAAACCACCACGCCAGCGCTCCGAGGGCAATGGCCAGATAGCCCGTAATCTCTTCAAAGACCAATACTCCGGGTTGCACAAAAGCAAAACGGGCAAACAGACCGATGAAAAGAAAAATAATAAGCGGATTGGAAAGTGTAACCGCAAAGGCGGTAATGAAGTTGTGGAAATAAGAACCTTTATTGGCCGATACAGGCCGAATGGATTGCACAGGATTGCTGCGGAATGTATAAATACCAAAAGCCAATAGCATGATACTTCCGAGGAGTTGCAGATAAAAAATATTTTTATTGATATAATCGAATACGAAGCTCATGCCATATCCCGTCAAAAGAGCATAAGCAATATCACTCAACGAAGCCCCCAGTCCGGTCACAAATCCATACCAACGCCCTTTGTTCAAAGTACGCTGAATACAAAGGACACCTACAGGCCCCAGCGGCGCAGAAACCACAATGCCGATAACGAATCCTTTAACCAGTATATCAAGTATAGTCTCTATCTGAATCATTCCGCAAATATCGCATTTTTTTATGATATGCCAGTATCTTGTTAACGTTTTCTATCACAATTTTGTCCTATTAACCGGTACACATCTTCATTCTCACCTACCACCCACACTACATCTCCTTCTTCAAAAGGAACATTCACGTCAGGCGTCATCAAAGCTTCTCCTCCCCGCTCCACGCCGGCAATCAGGCAATGGTATTTATCACGAATGCCCGATTCACGCAGCGTTTTGCCCAGAAAAGCAGAGTCTGTATCGATCAACAATTGCTTCAAAGTCATTTCACTCTTCTCAAACACTCCCGAATCGATCACAGCAACATGCGACATCTCTTCGGCGAAGATATTCAACTGGTCATCAGTACCGATCACTTGTATTTTGTCCATCGGAAACAGACGGATAGAACCACCCGGAATGTTAATCCTACGTTTTCCCCGAAGAATGGAGACTACATGCACTCCATACTTCTTACCCAGATTCAGTTCAAGCAAGGTTTTTCCGGCCCAAGCCGACTCTCCCGGTATTTCAAAATCAGTCAGATGCAGATCTCTTGAAAGCAAACGTCCGGCATAAGCCGGTTTTTTCTCTCCCAAATACTCAGCGCGTATATCACGTGAACGAAGATTCTGAAAAAATTTACGTTCTATCAAAATGGATTGTTTTTTTAACTGCCTCGAAAGTATCATCAGAATCACCAGTAACAAAGCCACTCCGAACATCAGTCCTACCGAAGCTTTAAACAAACGGGTAATGACAAACATAACAAACAGAACTGACACTGCGACACGAAATACAACCGTGGAAACCAGCGGTCCGCGATTGACACGATTATCATTCCACAAAGTTATAAATTCGATCGAGTGATTCTTCTTCACCATAATGGCCCGCAAAAAAGGGGATATGCACAAGATAGTAAAAACAGCTCCTGCCAATGGGCCCCAGATACCCGGCAAATGTTCGCGTAGCAAAGGTACTACAAAACGGAACGAAAGGGTAATTACCGAAATACTGACAATGGAATACACCACCAGAATACGTGCTAAGGCAAACAATAGCTTCCGCCACAAACTTTCGTGATTGACAGTCCGCGTACCAGTAGTATATCGCATCAGGAAACGTCTCCAGGATTCGGGTAACTTACGATCGACGAAGTTTGAGGCAGGCTCGGCAACACGAATCATATAAGGGGTCAGAAATGTCGTGATCACGGAAACAGCTACTACAATCGGATATAGGAAATCACTTGTCACATGTAATGATAAGCCCAGAGAAGCAATAATAAAAGCAAACTCCCCTATCTGCGTCAGGCTAAAGCCACACTGCATGGCGGTCTTTAAAGGCTGTCCTGCCAACATAACCCCCATTGTTCCGAAAAAGGCCTGTCCCAGAATCACTGCCAACGTAATGACTATGATAGGAACCGCATATTCAATAATCATCGCAGGATCTACCATCATCCCGACCGATACAAAAAAGATAGCACCAAATAAGTCTTTCACAGGCTTTACCAATCGATCGATAGATTCCGCCTCAATTGTCTCGGCCAGGATAGACCCCATAATGAAAGCACCAAAAGCAGCCGAGAAACCGGTATTGGCAGCAATAGCCACCATACCGAAACAAAGAGCCAAAGATACGATTAACAGCGTTTCTTCACTCATCAGTTTCCGACAGCGCTTCAGGAACTCGGGTATGGCATAAATGCCAACGACAAACCAAAGAATAAGGAAAAAAAGTAACTTACCGATACTGCCCAGCATTTCTGTCCCTTCAAAGTTATTGCTGACTGCCATCGTCGAAAGCATGACCATTAAAACAATGGCAAGTATATCTTCAAGAATAAGAATACTGAGTACTAAACCAGTAAACTGTTTCTTCCGCAATCCTAAGTCATCAAATGCCTTATAAATAATTGTAGTAGAAGACATGGCGATCATACCTCCCAAGAACAGGCTATCCATACGTTGCCAGCCGAACCCCATCCCGACGGCAATCCCAAGAAGAATCATACAGAAGATAATGGTACAGGCGGCAATAACAGCCGTACCTCCCACCTTGACTATCTTCTTAAAACTAAATTCCAATCCAAGAGCAAACAGCAGGAAGATAACGCCTATATCAGCCCACGTTTTAATATTGGCTACATCCATCACCGAAGGTGTATAGGGCATATGTGGACTGGCAAGAAATCCGGCAACCACATAGCCCAGCACAAGCGGTTGCTTCAACTTCTTGAATAACAGAGTCATTATACCGGCACAAATCAGAATCAGGGCGAGGTCGGCTATTAATGTTGGAAGTTGTGACATTCGAATAGAATTTAAATCGAATGCAAAATTAGTGTTTTCTGTTAACTAACAACAGAAAAACTATAAAATCATACTTTATAATCTACTCATCTCCCCTTCCACCTGTCGGGCTTTCGAACCGGCAAGTGAATGTCCCAGTTGTGCAGCATGTTCAAAACATTCTTTTGCTTTGTTCAGAATATAGTATCTGGTATTTTTAATATTCCGCTTATCTTTTCTTCCTTTTACTTTTGGTAATTCTTCTACGACAGAGTGTAGCTCAGTACCTAATTTATACCACATTTCCTGTTGTTTATTCATTAACTCCTGGCTCTGAGCATCGATCGTCACCTGTTGGCTCGCAATTGTATTTTTCTGATTAGCTATTGTTTGTTGTTGGTTCGCAATCTCCTGTTTGAGATTGTTGATTTCAATCTCTTTTGCTCAATAATACTTTTCAATTTATCCATCGTTGCCAACAGGTTCTTACTGCCGTCACTACGCTTACCTTCAACTGCACTTAAGCGCTTTTTCAGAGTCTGAAGTTTCTGATTGATCTCTTCTGCTTGACTCAATTCCCCCACTCCATGCTCTACATTCACACGCAAAGAATGTGTATTGCCGGCTATCTGATTTAATTCCGTCACCACATTATTAATAATTTTACTTTTCTCTAAATTATCTTCAATAACAGCCGCTTGCTGTTCGTTCAACTCCTTATACTCGGCAATCTTAGCATCATACTTACTTTTAGCAACCATCTCAGTTGATGAGTTGCTGCAGGACACGATAATAAAAAACAAAAATGGAATAGAATAAATCACTTTGAAATTGTCCATGTCGTTTGTTCATTTATATTAAATACTATTTTAGATTTTCATCGGTTTGACTTAACCGATTGAAGAATAAACTTTTAGCGAATTATTTGAGAAATAGAGGTAACGATTTAGCAACCGTGCGATTTTCAGCGTTTTGCGGTGCTATACTGTCAAATAACTCTTTTTTGCAAAGTTAGAATATCTTTTTAAAATCCCAAACATATATAGGCAAGATTTAATATTTAATTAAATGCTGCTTTGTTATTTTCATATCAAAGCAGCATCCATTCTCTACGTTTCTCTTTTGGAAAGCCGCTGGCGGCAATACGAAGCATGATACGGGACATTCCTTGTTGGTATTTATCAATAAAGAGACTGAGCCGAATAAGGTCGTATTTACCCGCTTCGTGCAACATCCAGCCTACGGCTTTTTGTACCAGTGGGTGAGGTCTTTCCATCAGGGAAAGTGCAAGGCGGAATGTATCTTCCACATTGCCGTTATGTATAAACGTGTATGTCGCCATCATAGCGATACGGTTGTCCCAAGGCGAATCGCTCTGGGCTAACTGGTACAATGCATCGCACGGTTTATCATGCAGGTATTCGCCCACGATATAAGGAGAGGAACTGTCTATCAAATCCCAATCGTTTATACAGTTTGTGTGGTTGATGTAAAACTCAAAAATCTCTGCCCGTTCATGTTCGTTTCCTTGTTTGAACCTTGTTTTGAGTATGATAAGCGCACACATTCGGTGTTCATGTACTTCCGATAAGAGCAACTGTTCTATTTCATCCAAACAGATATGGATGTACCGTTCGGCTACTTTCCTTATTTCCGCAACTTTAATGCCTATAAAAAAATCAGACCCCACACACCCTATTCTGTTTGATTTGGAACGAAAAGCAGTCTGGCTGTCGGCTGCTTCATCCAATTCGCCTATCAACTTATGTACCCGAACAAATAATCGTTCCATTTTATAACTCTTTCAATTTAGGCGATTCCGTTGCGATTAATTTTCTATCAAACGCAGTATATAGATACATAGCAGCCACTGAAGAGTAAGGCGACCATTTCCGACAACGCCGTTTGACCGCTTCCGGTTTTACATTTTGGGTATGGTAAAGCCACTTGTAAGCTGCTAAAAAGGTGGCATCCTCGTACGGAAGCACATCGGGACGATTGATTTTATAGAGATACATTTTAGCTGTCCAATTCCCTATACCCTTGATAGCCGTCAGGGACTTTATAATCTCGGCATCAGAAAGTTCTTGAAGTTTTCCGAAATCGAGACTACCGGTTTTCACCATGAACGCTATTTGCCGGATACACTCTGCTTTTCTCAAGGAAATACCTATCTTTTTTAATTCATCGACAGACAGCGAGCATATTGTACCCGCCGTTATTTCTCCCCGACAAAGGTCTGCCAATCGTCTTGTTATCACATCGGCTACTTGGATAGAAAGCATCTGTCCTATAACCTGCTCTATGAAGAAAAGGAAATCATCTTTTAGGTCAGTATGTGAAAGCGGACCTATCCGTTCTATCAACCAAGCCAATTTCTTATCTCTCTTTTTAAGAAAAGAAACGGCCTCTTCGTACAATGGGAAATTTTGTTCCGTCATATTATTTCATTTTATCATTCAAGAAGATACGACCTTTAACCCTATAATAGATACTATCAGCGTAAAGATAAAGAAGAGTCTCCCGAAACTTACGGGCTCCTTAAAAAAGAGGATGCCTATGAGAACCGTACCGACCGCACCGATACCCGTCCAGACGGCATAAGCTGTACCGATAGGTAAAGTCTTCAGAACCTTAGTCACAATGTACAAACTAAGCGCAATGGCACTTGCCGTGCCTATGCACCACAAACCTTTTTCAAATCCTACAGTCTTGCTCACTTTGCTCAGGCAAAAGGTAAAAACGGTAAAAAAAAGAGCTTTCGATGGTCTGTTTTCTTTACTTTTTAAAAGCCCCCTGATGCGGCTTTTAGCTTGAAAATAATTATACCTAATTGTACTCGAAAGCACTAAAAGAAAATACTCCAACGGCTTTCCCTTGACGAGCGTTGCTGTCTGCCCGTCGCTGAACCCGACAAGGCGGCAGAGGTTTTCGATACGGAGCATTTCACGGAAATAGGGAAACCATGCCGCCGCCCGTGCGATTATCGTTTTCAGAAACGATATTTCCTGCTTGTGCCTCGCTTCCTTGTCCGCTATCTCCCTGCGGTGCTTCTGCTCTACTTCCGCCATTTGTCGGTTGTGGTCGGTCTGCATGGTCTGTATTCGGGTTTGCAGGGCTTCGATGGCTTCCCCGTGCGTGGCTACCTCCCTACGCAGGGCGGTGTTCTCCCTCTCCAGCGTCTTGACCTTGTTGCTACCGAAAAGATAACCGACACTCTCGGCGATGTTGGCGGCTGCGGTGGTCTCCGCCTCTTTCAGCTTCTCGGTCTGTATCTCTTTTTTCGCCCGTCTTAGTTCCTCCTGCGCCGTTTCTTTCTGACGCTGCAAATCCACTACCTCCGCTTTGAGGCTGTCGGCGAGTTTCTTCGTTTCATTGTAATACTGCTGCGTGGACTTGTGCCGTGCCGTTGAGCCGTCTATGCCTCTTTGCAGCCCGTATTTCGCCATCGCCTCGGCATAGGTGTCTTGATAGGATTTCAGCCTTAGCCGTGTCATAATATCATCGGCGCACAGCCTTACGGTGTCGGTCGGCTTCTTGCGGTATCGCTTCTTCGTCTGCTCCTCCCGTTTCCTGCGCTTGCGCTCTCCCTTGACGATGGGAACGAGCGTGACGTGTATGTGCGGCGTTTCCTCGTCCCTATGCAGGTGCGCCGCCACGATGTTCTCCTTTCCGAACGTGTCGGTGAAGTATTTCATATTGTCGGCGCACCACTCGTCCAAACGCCCCTCCCTTTCGATGCGTTCCATGTCCTCGTGCGTTCCCGACACGGTAATGCGGATTGCCCGTACTTGGTTGTTTCCGATTTTGCGTGTCAGTCCAGTTTCTTCTAATCTTCTCTGAATAGCCGCCGAACGGTCTTTTATCCCGTCGGGGTAGGTAACGAGTTTTCGGTTCAGGTGCGTGCGTGTGGGGTCTGCGTTCTTCGGGATGATAAAACGCTCTATGTGGGCGGTCGTTCCGCTGTCGGAACCGTGCGCCTTTTCCATGTGCAATACTACGAAACCCATATATATTCCTTTCTTTTTTAGCTTGTGAAACAATGATCTTGACTATCTTTGGGGGCGGCGAAACAGCCGTCCCCAATGGGGTGTGCAGAGGGGCTTGCCCCTTGCCTTATTGGGGAATTTTCAGCGATACGGAGTATTGCGGCTTGGAAAATTCCCTAATAAGCTACGGTATTTTCTTCGTAAATACCCTGCGGCGTGTCAGCGGTCTTTCTGTGGTGGCTCTCCCTGCCACCTGCTTACCCGTATAACCCCACCTTATTATTTTTCCCTTTCGGTCGGTGGTGGGCGGCGGGGCGGTCGTTTCCGTTTTCAAAGGCTTCTTTGCTCGGGGCGGTCGGATGCAAGGTTTAGGGGAAGAATACTACCCGAAGCATGAGGGTGGAGATTGTTCCCCTAACGGCGTAGCCGCCCGACCTTGCAGCCGACGGAAAGCCCCGTGCTTGCTTCGCCTTTGTAAACGGGAATGACTGCTCCGCTTTCCTGCGGTCGGGAAACAGCCCCTTTCCGTCCGTGCGACGGTATGACCGTATGAATGTATGACCGTGTGACTGTATTACGAACTGATACCCCGACCTACAGACCGTTACGCCATCCATCGGCGGCTCGGCTCGGTGTCGGCAACGACAGATACGATAACCGTCGTTTTCTCTTTTCGCCGGTGCGTTATCCTCTCCAACAACACTTTGCGGACTTTCGCCGCCCCGAACGATTCGATACGGAAAGCGAGGGCGGTTATCGTTTCGAGGTCGTAAACCTCTATGCTGCTTCCGTCCGATAAGCGGACAAGGCGTTCGATGCCGTACTCTTTCAATACCCCGCTCTTGCAGAGTGCCTTTATCCCTGCCCGAACCGTCGGGGCGATAACCCCGAACAATTCGCAGATTTCCCACTCGGTCATGGCGGTTGCGCCTATATCGGTCGGCAGGGAGATATTGCCGTATTCTGTTCCTTTCTTCTTTCATCTGTATGTAGTTTTAAGGTGACTAAATGGCTCGGCAGATATTCTTCTCCATCTCCTCCAGCTTGTGCGACAAGGTTTCCATGTCTTGGCTTATCTTCTGGGCGGTGATTTTGGCGTATATCTGCGTGGTCTTGATATTCGTGTGCCCCAATAGGCGGCTCACGGTTTCGATGGGTACGCCGTGCGACAGAAGTACGGTCGTGGCGTTCGTGTGTCGGGCGACATGATAGGTCAGCCGCACCTTGAAGCCGCATTGTCTGCCTATCTCTTTGAGTGTCTTGTTATAACTGCCGTTGCTCGGAACGGGAAACACACAACCGTCCTTTGTCAGTCCCTTGTATTTCTCGATGATGCGCTTGGGAACGTCTAAAAGGCGGATATTCGATTCGGTATTGGTTTTCTTCCGTCGGGTGATGATCCACAGGTTGCCGTCGAAGAATGTTTGCAGGCGGTCGGCGGTGAGGTTCTTTACGTCCGAGTACGCCAAACCCGTGAAAACCGAAAAGACGAACAAGTCCCGTACAAGTTCATGGCAGGTGTTCTTCATCGGTGCGTCCATGAGCGTCTGTATCTCCTTTTGGGTAAGGTAGCCTCTATTGACGCTTTCGGGAGAGTTGATGTACCCTGCAAAGGGGTTGAACGGCAGACGCCCGTCGTTCCTCGCTATGGAAACGATGTGTTTCAGCACAATCATGTAGCCCCACACGGTATTGGTGCGGCATTTCTTCTTCGTGCGCAGGAAATACTCGAAGTCGTTGATGAATGTGAGGTTGAGTTCCTTTAGCGGAATATCCTCACGCTTGTAGGTATGGGGCAGAAATTCCCGAATGTGGCTGCAGACCGTCCGATAGCGTCGTGAATGTCCCCTGCGCCCTGCTGTGCCCGACCTTCTTGGCGAACTCGGCGTTGTGCTGCTCGAACAGTTTCAATAAGGTTTCCTGCTTGACGCCGATACCGAGATAGGCGTCTTTCAGCTTGGCGGCGGTAACATACCCGTCCGTTTGCATCAGTTCTTGGTAGTGGTGGTTTACCTCCACTCGGATTTTATCCACCGCAAGGTTGATTCTTTGCGCTTCGACGCTCTTGCCCGAAGCACGGCCCGTTTTCACGTCCCACAACCGCAGGGGAACGTCCATCTTGTAACTGAACTGTTTAATCTCTCCGTCCACCGTAAGGCGGCACATCAAAGGCAGGTTGCCGTTAGGCTTCTCGCTGCCTTTCTTCACGTAAAATAAGACCTTGAATGTACTTCGCATAACTCACTCCTTTTTTTGGTTACAAAATTAGTTTATAGTGAGTTACCGACAGCTATGCAAATCAACACAAAACGCAGTAAAAGAACCTCTTAGCAAGAAATCTGCACCCGTTACGGGGGTAATGAGGTGGTAACTGAACTTCTGCACCGTTTGGCTTCACTCCTGAATACGAACTGAAGTGTTTTGCAGAAACAATGGAAGAGTTTCTTCTACACCTCTCTCCTGTATTTGCTTTTGCAAATCTAAATAATCCAGTCCGGAAGTTGCTCCTGTCATATTGCAATAAACCCGATATCGATTACCCAAACGTATTTGAATGAGTTTCGGATTTTTCGAAACAAGCACCAACATCCCTCTATGCTTAAAATCTCTTGACTCGGATATCGAATCTACAAGATCATTAAAACATTCATCAGCATAAGCCCCCATTTGGATGGCCTCGATACTATCTACGGCAAAAAGAATTGGAACAATCCCGGCAGGATAATCAAAATTAAGAAATTCTTCTTTCACTCTATTGCTCAATAGATTACCCGTATCAAAAACTTTAGGGGAATATAGACATTGCTCAGTATCGTCAGTACAAGCCGAAAACAAAAAGAGAGCAATAAAAAACGACAAAAACAAAGATGCCTTTTTCATATAAAAGCCCGTAAGATTAACAATGTAAATTATAGTAAGTTAGTATGCAGTTCAAAGAACAAAAGCTGTTCTTCAATACACATACAAATTCAGTAAACCTTCTGACAAAAGAAAAATATGAAAATCTTCTGATATTCCGCATCCCCGCAAACAGAACATTACGGTCACCGATAAGATTCGTCATTGTCGGTAGTTTCCGTTATCACCAGAATTACACTACCTTTATTAAGAAAGCAACGACAAAATCCATTTTCTAATATCCGATTTTCTAATACCAATAAAATATTTGTTATGTAAGTGTAATACCTCTATCAAATCTTATTATCAAAGATCCTAATTTTCACTTAGTAGATCTTTTCTAAGAAAGAAATGATAATCATTGAACAATCGATTAACATTCTTTCAATATCTTAAATTTTCTATTTAATATCTTTTAGTGTTGCAGCAAATATAGTGCTTAGATTTATTATTTCCAATGATTAAGAAAAAAATTATTCCAATATTTACTAAATTCATGTTATAAGACTCACTATTTACCATCATACAACGATATTTAATACACATTTGTCACTGAAAACAGTGATACGCCTATCACTTTTATATTACACATTCAGTTCATAGGAAACAAAATACAATCATTTAATTGATCTAATTATTCTTTCTATTGCATTATATATATAGATCAAAAATACAAATAAATATTAATTCCAAGAAATCAAAAAAAGTAGAAATCAGAATATAATGCAAATATAATAGCCTATATAGGCAGAAATAGAGATTATTCTGAAATAAAAATATTTCATAGACATAACCAAGAATAATATTAGAAAGGAAATAATATGTTTGAGTATAGAGACAAATTGACTAAGGAAGACTTTTATATCTGTTAAATGAGACCTCTAATATTCCAAACATATCCGAAAGAACGTAAACTTTCCATTTAAACAAAAATCCCCCTCTGCCTTTAAAGACAGAGAGGGATTTCAACGCTTTATTCGTCAATATTCTATTTACGGAAAGGCGGTTTTACTACTACAGCTTTCAACTTACGTCCACGCATATCAATACATATTTCTGTACCGATCTTACTATATTCAGGTTTCACGTATCCCATACCAATACCAATCTTACGAATAGGAGACATTGTACCTGATGTTACTACCCCGATTTTATCACCTTCCGCTGTTGTCAACTCGTAACCATGACGAGGAATCCCCCGGTCAATCATTTCAAAGCCCACTAATTTGCGAACGGTGCCTTCAGCTTTTTGTTTTTCAAGCATCGAACGATTTGTAAAGTTCTTGCCGTCCACAAATTTAGTGATCCATCCCAGTCCGGCTTCAATAGGAGACGTAGTATCGTCCAAGTCATTACCGTACAGACAGAATCCCATTTCAAGACGAAGAGTATCACGCGCACCAAGCCCTATCGGTTTTATGCCAAACTCAGCTCCGGCTTCAAAAACTGCATCCCAAATCTTCATGGCAGCCTCCGGATAGAAGTAAAGTTCAAAACCACCCGCGCCGGTATATCCGGTATTGGAGATAATGACATCCTTTTCTCCGGCAAACTCACCGACTTTAAACGTATAATAAGGAATATCGGCAAGATTAATATCCGTCAATTTTTGCAGAGCTTGAATGGCTTTCGGACCTTGTACGGCAAGTTGTGCCATATTATCTGAAGAGTTTTCCAACTCAGCACCTTCGGTATTGTGAGAAATGCACCAGTTCCAGTCCTTCTCTATATTCGAAGCATTAACAACCAAAAGATATTTTTCCGGTTCATATTGATAGACCAGTAAGTCATCAACGATACCCCCGTCTTCATTTGGAAAACAAGTATATTGAATTTTACCCGGCACCAAAGCTGCCACATTATTTGAAGTCACTTTCTGCAAAAAATCCAACGCATGAGGACCTTTCACCCAAAATTCGCCCATGTGTGACACATCAAAAACACCGACACCGTTACAAACTGTAAGGTGTTCGTCGATGATACCCGAATACTCAATAGGCATGTTATATCCTGCAAACTCGTGCATCTTAGCACCAAGTGCAATATGTTTCTCGGTAAATGGAGTGGTTTTCATGAAATGAGAATTTAAGAATTATATAAATAATGATTACTTCGAAGCTACCAGTTCAGCGATCTTCACAATGACCTTCATTGCCTTTTCCATATTCTGGATGGGAACAAATTCATAGCGACCGTGAAAATTCAAGCCACCGGCAAAGATATTGGGACAAGGCAACCCCTTGAATGATAATTGTGCGCCATCCGTTCCTCCACGAATAGGTTTCACATTCGGTTTCACCCCTACGGCTTCCATTGCAGCAAAAGCAGTGTCGATAATATGCATTACGGGTTCTATCTTTTCACGCATGTTATAGTACTGGTCACGCAATTCGAGCGTAGCAGTGCCTTCACCAAACTCTGCATTGATCTTATTCACCAAATGTTCTATCTCTTTTTTACGATCCTCAAATTTATTACGGTCATGGTCACGAATAATGTAGGATACAGTGCTCTGTTCCACATCTCCTTGGATACCGATTAAGTGGTAGAAACCCTCATATCCGGAAGTATGTTCCGGAGTCTCGTGCCGGGGAAGCATAGTAATAAACTGATTGGCTATACGGATCGAATTGATCATTTTATGTTTAGCATATCCCGGATGCACATTACGTCCTTTAAAAGTGATCTTGGCAGCGGCAGCATTGAAATTTTCAAATTCCAACTCTCCAACTTCTCCTCCGTCCATCGTATAAGCCCACTCACAACCGAACTTCTGAACATCAAACTTATGAGCACCCTCACCTATTTCTTCATCCGGATTGAAACCGATCCGAATTTTACCATGCTTAATTTCGGGATGTTCCTGCAGATAGACAACAGCTGATACTATTTCAGCAATACCTGCCTTATCATCTGCCCCTAACAGAGTTTTACCATTGGTAACAATCAGATCCTCACCCTTATGATCGAGCAACTCAGGAAACTGACTCGGTGAAAGTACGATATTCTCTTCGGCACAAAGCACAATATCCGAACCATCGTATTTTTCTACAATACGTGGAGTGACATTTTTTCCACTCATATCGGGACTCGTATCCATATGTGCTATAAAGCCGATGACAGGCAATTCTTTCTCTGTATTGGCAGGTAAAGTAGCAAAAGATAACCGTTCTCGTCCAATGTTATATCTTCTAACCCCAACGACTCCAACTCAGACTTTAGATATTCCGCAAATACCATTTGGCCCGGAGTGCTGGGGGTAAGTCTTGTCAGTTCATCCGACTGTGTATCAAAGCTTACGTACTTCAAAAAACGTTCTACTAAATTCATATCTTTAAAATTTAATAATTTGCTAAAATCTTATTTTTCACGCCTGTAAAGGTAAAAAAGAGCCGTGAACTGCCAAGCAATTCACGGCTCTTTTTTTATACATAATCTTATATTCAGTCACTAATAGCCACTTAGAAACAACTGGATCCGTCAAAACAATGGGTACAAACTTTACACTTTGGCAATCCGATGGCTTCAATCAGTGTTTCAATCGTGTTGAATTTGAGAGACGAAAGTCCGAAACGCTTGGCGATGATGCCTACCATTTTCTCATATTCCGGCGAACCTGTAGTAGCATATTTATCCAGATTCTTATTTTCATCTCCCTCCAGTTCTTTTATTATCTGCCTGGTGATAAGTTCCATATCCGACTTTGAAGCCGTAAAACCAATAAACGGACAGCCATAAATAAGCGGTGGGCATCCGATACGCATATGTACCTCTTTTGCACCATAATCAAAAAGAATCTTCACATTATCATGCAACTGCGTACCACGCACAATGGAGTCATCACAAAAAATAATACGCTTATCTTGGAGCATAGCACGGTTAGGGATCAACTTCATCTTTGCCACCAAAGAACGTAATTCCTGCTTGCTCGGAGTAAAACTACGGGGCCAGGTAGGAGTATACTTGGTAATAGCACGATGATAAGGAATGCCTTTCCCTTCTGCATACCCCAATGCCTGCCCGATACCCGAATCCGGAATTCCACAAACACAATCAGCATCGCAGTCATCTTGTTCACCCATTTTCAACCCGCTCGTAAAGCGTACCTCTTCTACATTCCGGCCTTCATAACATGAATTGGGAAAACCGTAATACACCCACAAAAATGAACAGATTTGCATTTTGTCATCAGGCTTGCGAAGTTGTTCAAGACGGTCAGCCTGCATACGGACTATTTCACCGGGTCCTAAATAGCGTTCTATTTCAAAATCAAGATTCGGAAAACTGTTAGATTCACTCGTGGCTGCATAAGCGCCCTCCTTTTTCCCGATAACAATAGGAGTACGTCCCCATTTATCTCGTGCGGCAATCACTCCATCTTCTGTCAACAGAAGCATAGAGCACGAACCTTTTATATGGTTATATACATTCTCTATTCCTTCTACAAAATTTTTACCCTGAATAATCAATAAAGCGATAAGTTCCGTTTGATTGGTACTACCCGAACTAAGTTCGGCGAAATGCATGTTTTGTGAAAGTAGTTCCTCTTCGAGTTCTTTAAGGTTTGTGACCTTAGCAACCGTAACAATGGCAAATCTACCGAGATGTGAGTTAATAATAATAGGTTGGGCGTCTGTATCACTGATAATACCGATACCGGCATTTCCTTTAAATTTATCCAGTTCTTCCTCAAATTTGGTACGGAAATATGAACTCTGCAGGTTATGAATCGAGCGGATAAATCCCTGTTCTTCACTATATGTCGCAAGTCCTCCCCGTTTTGTTCCCAGGTGTGAGTTATAGTCTGTGCCGTAGAATAAATCGGTCACACAGCTCGTTTTCGAGACTGTTCCGAAAAAACCTCCCATATGATTCTTTTTTGATGTTGTTTTTAAAAAGATGGCGCAAAAGTACAAAAAAGATTCGTGTTGGCATAGGTTTCTCCTAGAAATCACTTTTTCAAACGTTCCTCCAGAAAAGCTTGTAAAATACGGGCATGATTATAAACCGGCTCCTTCGAAGCATACAAAAGAGTCACTGATTCACAGGATCGTATCCGGGATAAAAACTCGGACGTTTTATCAGAAGTTTCAAGTTCTTTTCGATACATCTCTGCAAACTCTTTCCAGTGTCCCGGAACATCGTCATGAAACCATTTTCTTAAATCAGATGAAGGAGTCAGTTCCTTTGCCCAATAGTCATACTTTAAATGTTCTTTTTTCATTCCGCGCGGCCAAAGGCGATCTACTAAAACACGATACCCATCTGTATCAGAAGGATCCTCATATACACGTTTTATTTTTATTTCAGTCATACCTAATCCTATTTTAATAAAATAACCCATAAAAACCGAAAAGGTTTATTTAAAAAACACCCTCAAACGGCCACAAAAGGCTTTTCACGAAAGTTACAGACATAATCGATTAAACGACCTCCTTTATTTCTCATAACGGAAGTTACAAAAGATGAAATATAGAACATTCCTGTTTAACATACCCCTTACTAGTGCTACAAAGAGATCATAATAATGAATACCTATTTAATAAAGACAATATACTGAGAAACAAACAAATGGAAAAGTGATTCCACAGACGAATTGTCCGGATTTCATTCATAAGCATATAATCTTCTATTTCACAAAGCTTTGCATCTTTACAAAATCAGACAATCTTAAAATAAATGAAGAAATATTTGCAACCAACAAAAACTATTTATATTTTTGCGACCGTTTTGAATTAGGCGTATCAAACGCCGGATTATTAAAAACAATTATTGGCGAATAATAACAATTAATGTTTAACCAAACCAATTTAAAATTTAGAGAAATGAAAAAAAGTATTTTTATGTTTGCATTGGCAACATTGATGAGCGCAAGTGTATTTGCTCAAGACAATGATGCAAAACGTCTTCCGGGATATAAAACAACCTTTGAAGGCAATGGATTTTGGAACAACTGGTTCATGTCAGCAAACTTTGGTGCACAATCTCTGTTCGCAGGTGAAAATTCAAAAGACGCTAAATTCAGAAACACAATCACTTTCATGCCGACACTTTCTGTAGGTAAATGGTTTAATCCTTACTGGGGAGTTCGTTTACAAGGTACAGGCGGTTCACTGCACGGATTTACTTCTGGCGCTAACTCAATGTTGCACTATCAATATGGTGCTGTTCACGCAGACTTTATGTTCGGACTGATCAATTTCTTTGCTCCTTATAAAGAAAACCGTCGTTTTGACATCGTTCCTTTTGCAGGTATTGGTGGAGCATTTATTCGTAAAGGCGACCAGTCGTTTACAATCAATGCAGGTATCCAGGCACGTTACCGTATCTCAAAACGTTTCGATATTAACGTTGAATACCAAGGAGCTATCCTGGATGACGATATGGTGGTTCGCGGTGGTTTCCCGAATGATGGAATCAGCGGTCTGACAGCCGGTGTTACTTTCCGTTTCGGCAAAACAGGTTTCAAGAAAGGCTACTCTTCACGTCAGTACAACGCTATCAAGAGCAACTACTCTGATCTGGAAGCAAACTACGCAACTTTGAAAAAAGAAAATGCTGCACAACAAGCTGAAATAGCAGAACTGAAAGCACGTAAACCGGAAATTGTCAAAGAAGAAACAGTAATCGACAATTCTGAAATCAAGGCTCTTCCGAGTACAATTACTTTCCCATTCAACAGCAGCAAAATCGAGCTTTCACAGGAAGTTAGTATCTTCAATATTGCTGAATTCCTGAAAGCAAATCCAGAAATCCGTGTTCGTCTGACAGGTTATGCTGACAAACGTGGCTCAGAACAAGCTAACAGAATTGTTTCTGAAAGACGTGCCAATGCAGTAACTGAAGTGTTTGTCAACAAATACGGAATTGCAAAAGACCGTATCACTACAGAGTTCAAAGGTACCAGCACTAAGTTTGAAAATGATGACTGGAACCGCGCAGTAGTGGTAGAGCTGATCAAGTAATAACAATTATATTACCTTCAAAAAAGCGCATTGATATTCTCAATCAATGCGCTTTTATTTTAATGATCTTTTTTCAGCTCTACCGCACATTCAGCACAACAGCCTTTCAAGACATAATTTATACTTCGTACAGCAAATCCCTCGGGTAAATCGACCACAGGAACGTGGATATTCTCAAGGCAAAAAGTCTTATGACAATATTCACAATAAAAATGTGTATGTAAATCCTTTACCGCACAAGTACATTCACTATCACAAACCGCATATTTCAAAGACCCTGTACCATCATCTACACTATGTGCCAAATGATGAGAGACAAACAAAGTAATCGTACGAAATATGGTCGACTTATCAACTGTATCCAGCTTATTTTCCAAATCAAGAAGTGAAACAGCCTGCTCCGTCTCCATCATGGCCTTTAAAACCAACATCCGTATGGCTGTAGGTTTTATGCCTCTCTGCTCCAATATCTTCAAACACAAATCTTCCATTATCATTTAATCATTTTCTGTATACGAACAGCATTCATAATTGCAATCAATGTAACACCAACATCCGCAAAGACAGCTTCCCACAAAGTAGCTATACCGCTTGCCCCTAAAATCAGCACCAACAACTTCACACCAAATGCCAACAATACATTTTGCCAGATAATCCGACGCGTACAACGCCCAACCTTAATAGCTGTTGCCACTTTCGAAGGCTGATCGGTCTGGATGACTACATCCGCCGTTTCAATGGCGGCATCGCTACCCAGTACTCCCATAGCAATACCCACATCACTTAGAGCAAGTACCGGAGCATCATTCATCCCATCACCAACAAAAGCAATCTGATTGCCCTTCTCCTCCTTCAATCTCTCAATATGCTCCACCTTTCCCTCCGGCAGGAGATCACCATAAGCTTGAGTTATTCCTAACTTATTTGCAAAAATGGTAACAATACTCTGTTTATCGCCCGACAATATCTGAATATTCTTAATATTTAACTCTTTAAGTGCCTTGACAGTATCTGACGCATCGTCTTTTAACACATCCGATAAGATGATACAACCTATATATTTATCCCCGACAGCACATACAACCGTTGTTTCTGTTATTGAAAACACAGCCTTCGGAAACTCAATGGAATATTTCGATAACAATCTGGTATTACCTACCAGCAGCCTTTTTCCATCAATCTCAGTCATCAACCCATAACCTGCAATCTCTTCTATATTCTTAGTGACAATCAGATCAATCCCTTTATCTTGAGCATAAGCTACAATAGCTCTGGCTATCGGATGGTTACTGTTTTTCTCAATGGAAGCCACTACACGCAATAAATCTTCTTCTGAAGTCCCGGGAACAACCCGACAAGATTCTACTTCGAAAACTCCTTTAGTCAGAGTACCTGTTTTATCGAATACGACTGTATTCACACGAGTTATGGCATCCAGATAATTTCCACCTTTAAACAGAATACCCAATCGGGATGCTGCCCCAATTCCCCCAAAATACCCTAATGGAATACTGATAACCAATGCACACGGGCAAGAAATCACCAGAAAAACCAATGCTTTATACAGCCAATCATTAAAAACAAACCCAAACAACGGATTTATAAATGAATAAATATATGGAATCAACACAATCAGAAATGCAAAGCCGATAACAATAGGAGTATAAACACGTGCAAATTTTCTAATAAACAATTCTGCAGGTGCCTTACGTTCGGAAGCATCCTCTACAAGTTCCAGAATACGAGCCAATGCACTTTTATCAAAAGGCTTTGTCACTTTCATCCGAATTACTTTGTCTGTGACAATCATACCTGCAAGTACCTCTTCTCCCCTACTAATATCCCGGGGAACACTCTCTCCGGTAAGAGCTGCCGTATTGAATGCCGCCACTTCATCCAACATTACTCCATCCAACGGTACACGCTCACCGGCTTTTATCTCAATAATTTCATTTATAAGAACCGATCTCGGATCCACCGTAACAATCTCATTACTTCTCACAACCACAGCCTTTTCAGGTCGAACATCCAGCAAAGCGCTGATATTACGCTTAGCCTTGTCTATCGCTTTATCCTGAAATAATTCACCAACCGAATAAAATAACATAACGGCAACTCCCTCCGGATATTCACCAATATAAAAAGCACCTAACGTTGCAACCGACATCAACGTAAACTCACTAAAGAAGTCTTTCTGAAGAATACTCTCCCATGCTTCTTTTATCACAGGTAAACCTACAGGCAGATAAGCCAGTATATACCAAACCAAAGATATCGTATTATCTCTGAAAAAAGCAACATCCAACTGATTCATTATTGCACCCGCTATCAACATTAATAATGAAAGTATTACCTTCCAATATTCCTTTATGAAGCCATTCGCTTCCCGACAGCTTTCTACTCGCACATTTGCATTCATTTCACATTTACAATGTCCCATAATCCAATCTACTATTAGGTTTATGATGCAAAGGTAGTAGTTTTCAAGTGCAACAAAGTTGCAAAAATTCTATCGGGAAAAGAATCAAGGATATTCAGAGACCGAAAGAAACATCTTCTTACATTAAGACAGGAGCAAGGAGTTTTACCAAAAAATATCCTCCGACAATTAGCCATAAATACAGCAAAGAAGCAAGTACAAATGGCTTGGCACCAGCTTTCTTAAATTTGTCGATACTGGTTTCCGCACCTAATGCAGTCATTGCCATAGTCAGCAAGAAAGTATCCAGATTATTGATAAAAGCTATTAAACTTTGTGGCAATAGATCAAAGGAATTAAAACCGATAACCGCTAAAAAACCGATAGCAAACCACGGAATAGATATGTCCTTCATACTACCTCCTTGTCCACCAGCTTTCACGGCAGCCCTGGATACCATAAAACTGGTTATCAACAAAACAGGTACCAACATCATCACACGAATCATCTTCACGATAATAGCAACATCCGAAACCTCCTTCCCCATCGCATTTCCCGCACCAACAGTGTGCGCCACTTCATGCAACGTAGCACCGGTAAATATCCCCATCTCGTTGGGTGAAAGCACAAAAGTTCCATTTCTATATAATATAGGATAGATAAACATGGACAAAGTTCCGAAAATAACTACAGTAGAAACAGCAACCGCCGTTTTATATGGTTTTGTCTGAATGGTCGATTCGGCCCCTAAAATAGCCGCTGCACCACAAATTCCACTACCGATAGAAGTAAGTAACGCCACTCCACGATCCATTTTAAGCATACGACCGATTAAGATACCTCCAAGAATCGTTATGGTTGCTACAATAGTATCAATCAATATCGCGGGCAGCCCCACCGCCAATACATCCTGAAAAGTCAACTTAAACCCATAGAGGATAATGCCTATCCGTAAAATACGTTTTGAACAGAACTGTATACCCGGTACCCACGTCTCAGGAAGATTGTTTCGAGACTGTTAGCATACAACATGCCCAAAATGATTCCGACAATCATCGGACTGAAAGAGAGTTTCTTTATGAACTCCATGTCACCTATATAAAAGGCCGCACATGAAAACAGGGCTATCAACAAAACCCCGTGAAGCATACTGTTTCTTTTCTCGCTCAACATAAATGAATTTATTTATAATGTCTTTAATTAGTACACTACAAAGGAAGCATTTTAAATTGAGAGACAAACACTTAATTTTTTATCCCTTATAACCTATGGTTATTCACATCCACTGAAAAAGACAGCAAGAACAACCGGTATCTTGAAACAGCAACCACACTATTCAAATCAACATATGATTCTCCGGTGCATCCGCCAATGATAAAATCACTGTAAAACAACTTCCTTTACCTTTTTCAGAGTGTACTTTTATACGTCCCGACAACCGCTCGATAATAACTTTAGAGATGGCAAGACCAAGACCGCTTCCCTGTTCAAACTCGTCAGTTTTATAGAAACGCTCAAAAATCATCATAAGTTCCTTTTCATCAATTCCCTTACCACTATCTTCCACATATATACGAACCTCCCTATGCTTCTTGTCTACTTTACACCCCAAAGCGATATATCCATTTTGGGTAAACTTGTTAGCATTATTCAAAAAGTTTGAAATAACCTGAACAAAACGGAGACGATCTGTATGAACAGGCACAGAAACAGTATCATCCAATTCGAGACGAAACTGTAAAGAAAGCCGGATTAAGGGTTGGTACGTCTTATAAATCTCTTTGACAATATCTGTCATATTCCATTCCTTCATGTCAAAATCCAAACTTCCGGAATCTAGGCGGGAAATTTCCAGTACATCATTAATGAGCTTCAAGAGCAATTCATTATTATGATTAATAATTTCGAGCATACTCGCCTTTTCATCCGGATCAATCTCCTCGGAGCCCTCACCCAACAATACATTTGTAAACCCCACAATGGCATTGAGTGGAGTACGGATTTCATGACTCATATTATTAAGGAAAGATTGTTTCAGTTCAGCTTTCTCAGCCATTTGTTTCGCCACAATCAACTGATGCTCACGTTCTACCGACTCTTGAATATTCTGCATGATCCCCGCCAGCATCATCTCTCCTTTAATATCCTTCAGACTGCGGCATCGTAATTCATACCATTGATAACCTTTCTTTTCATCAAAACGGAAACGTACCCGTTGTATTTCTACACCCGGAGATTTGCACAATGCTTCATAAAAAGAACTTAATAACTGCGAGTCATCAGGATGTACATACTCCAAAAAATCAGTTCTCTTAAACTTCCTTTTTTCTACTCCTGTCAGACGCGCATAATTATCATCAAACTCAATATCACTGCCCTGCATATTCCAAAGCGAAATCTGTCCTCCATCCGCAGAAAGAGTCAAACGCTTGTGTGCCTCTTCCAGTATTTTCAAGTTTTGCGTTCAATCAGCGAACGCCGCCGAGTATGCAGCAAACTGACAGAAATAAAAATGAATGCAAAGACAAATAATACACCCAATAAATAAAATTCCTCACGATAATGATCATAAATAGGATAATTAATAATACGCACATTCTTGCCCACGTTTTTAATATCATAACCATTATAAGTAGAAAAAACGCTCCAATCGAGAACATATTCTTTTCTCAAATCCCTTATTTTAGGCATACCTATTTTTTCTTTATTCATCAACCGGGTAGACAGATCAGCTGCAGCCTGCACAGAAATCTCTTTGGTGGCCATATAGCCACCAACAATTTTATTTCCTTCTCCGAATCCGGCATGTACACAACTAAATGAAGGTATGCTTAAGGCATTCACTATCGGAAACGATACCATATCGAATTTATCAAGCAGAAATGCTTTCTTCCCCTGCTCACTTTTTGAATTTTCCATCATTACAAGCAAAGAAGCACCTTTAATATACCGGAAGGGGCAAAGGCTTATTGTCAGCTCATTCTTTTTATCCGGTTATTTGCTACGGCAGGCATCAGATTATAAAACTCAATCATTTCTCTCATTTCTTTATATTCATACTCCATGGAGAATGCTGATTTATGTCCCAGAATCTGTACATCTTTTCTATCAACCACCTGATTTAATAAGTCAAAAGATTTATGACCGAGAGGCGTCAAGTCAATGTTATAAACGATTTCCAGACCAACATGTGGCTGCAAAGACCTTATAAATTCCATATTATGCTTAAAGTCGGGGGTATCTCTTAGAGCATATACTTTCCTGGACTCATATTTTTTCAAAAGGTCTTCATCAGGAAAATGCACATTACAAGCTACCACCGGAACAGAATAGAGCAAAGGATGTCGAGTCGATAATAAAGAATGGGTAGCCTGATCTCCCATCGCCATAACAAGGTCTATCGGCTTACTTTTCAGAGCTTCAAGATAATTACTGATGTGTTCTATTTCGACTTTTTGGCCGAAACGGTTACAATCAAGATAGTATTTATCAAATATAGGTTCTACACCCTTCGACCTAAATTCTTTCTTCAGCAGTTCTTCAAATTGTCCCCGGTCAGCCTCTTTTTTTGAACAAGAATAGATAAGAGAAATATGTTTTTCGTTTCGATGGTTGGTTACATACCATTGTTTGAAATTATACCCACATAAAAAGCCCCCCAACAAAAGAATGGAGGCAAAAATATACTTAAATTTAGGATTTATGAATTCCATAGTTAATTCTCTATCCAGGCAAAAGTAACATAAATTTAATTAATAAAACAACATCTGAGTAGAAAATGGCAATTGTATTCCATCTTTTATTCTTATCAGTATCTAGACTTTTCCCAATCCTATTTCTTAGCTTTTTTCTTGTAAACCCGATATCTTTTTAATATCTTTATCCCGGATCATTAACATATCTATGATTATCCTGTTCCAATCTACTCAATAACCTTTTTAACTAACCACAATGAGCAATAGAATAGTTAGCCGAAGTTTGATGGGAGCCCTCTGTAGCGCATGTTTCACAACAGCAAGTGCACAAGAACGACCCAATATCATTGTTTTTTTAGTCGACGACATGGGATTAATGGACACCTCCGTTCCCTTTGTTACGGACGAAAATGGAAATGCACAGAGACAACCGTTAAACGATTGGTATCGTACTCCCAATATGGAGCGCCTGGCAAACCAGGGAATCCGCTTTTCCACTTTTTATGCACAAAGCGTGAGTTCCCCTTCCAGAGCATCCATCATGACCGGGCAAAATGCGGCCCGTCACCGCACTACGAACTGGATCAATGCGGAAAGCAACAACCGCACTCCATACGGACCATTCGATTGGAATTGGAAAGGGCTCACTCATCAGGATATGATCTATCCCTATTTATTACAACAAGCCGGATACAAAACGATCCATGTGGGTAAAGCACACTTCGGATGTCTGAAAAGCGAAGGAGAAAACCCTACGAATCTGGGCTTTGATGTCAACATAGCCGGTTCGGCAATCGGCCATCCGGGTAGTTATCATGGAGAAAACGGGTACGGCTGGATCAAGGGTCAAAGAGCAAGAGCCGTGCCCGACTTGGAACAATATCACAAAACTCACACCTTCTTAAGTGATGCACTCACATTAGAAGCCGGTAAAGAGATAGAAAAAGCCGTTGCAGAAAAAAAGCCTTTCTATCTAAACATGGCACACTATGCCGTTCACTCTCCATTCGAAACCGATGAACGCTTCATCAGCCACTATACCGATCCAAACAAATCTCAACAAGCACGCGCTTTTGCCACCCTGATCGAAGGTATGGATAAATCGCTGGGAGACATTCTGGATAAACTCGAAGATATGGGGATAGCGGAAAATACTCTGATCATCTTTTTGGGAGATAATGGTGGTGATGCACCACTCGGGGATGCTGCCGATTATGGTTCATCTGCCCCATTCAAGGGAAAAAAAGGATCGGAATATGAGGGGGGAGTCCGTGTTCCTTTCATTGTCAGCTGGGCACATCCCAACCCAAACAATAAATTCCAAAAGGCATATCCTATAGCCCGGAATGCCATACAAACCCAAATGGGAACGGTTATGGATATATATCCAACCGTACTTTCTGTTGCGGGTGTCAAACCTGCTCCCAACCATATCTTAGACGGAGCCGATTTAAGAAAACTGTTAAAGGGAAAGAGAGATAAAAAGCATCGTGATGATTTCTTAATGCATTTCCCACATGAGCATCGCGGCAGCTATTTCACCTCTTATCGTAAGGGAGACTGGAAATTTATCTATTATTATAACCCACAGACTCCGGAGGCGCCTACCTATAAACTGTTTAACCTCTCAGAAGATCCTTACGAAAAAAATGATCTGTCAAAAACAAACCAACAAAAAGCGAAAGAACTCTTCCGTCTAATGGTTCAAAGGCTGGAAAAAGAACAAGCTCTCTATCCGGTAGATGCCGATAAAAACGTATTGAGTCCGATATTTGTTGCCGAATAATCCCCAAGACAGGGATCTTGTAACAATATTTGCAACACGGGTTACACGGATTATCACAGACTGAAAGCAAATAAAGCAGTGCTTGTCTTGATAATCCGTGTAATTCGTATTGCCTTTTCAGGATTTAAAGTCTTTCACTGCTTTCTTCAGCCTTTCTAAATCCAGTTCTCCAGATTGCCTCCAAAGCTGTTCTCCCTTTCTCATTAAAATAAATGTCGGAACCGATTCGATCGTATAGAAATTAGCCAAAGCATCTTCCTGATCGATATCGATCTGTACTACCTCGAGAGTCCCTTCCATAAGTTTCTTGAATTCTTCTACAACGGGCTGCATACGTTTGCAATGAGGACACCACGTAGCATAAAATTCTGCCATTACCCAATCAGCAGTTGCTAATTTTTCCCTGTTCCGTTTTTGACGGGCTTCTTTTTTCTCTTCCATATCGGTATGTTTTTAAATAACTTACTGCACTCCGAAACAATGCCCAAAGAGAAAAGTTTGTGATATAACATTTATTTAAGCTATAGCGGCCTAAAGAATTTAGATCTAAGCCATGGGAAAATGTTTTTCTTTAATTTGATAAGAACCGGATAACTGTAAGTATAACTTCGGCATATCACTCCTTGAAAGTTGGAGCACGAAGTTCCCAAAAAGCCACAGAAGCAGCAGCCGCCACATTAAGTGAATCTACACTATGCGACATAGGGATGCGAACCACATAATCGGCTTCGGAAATTGTCTCGTACGGCAGTCCGTCTCCTTCGGTACCCATTATGATAGCCAACTTGGGCTCAGTCTTCAAAACCGGATCATCGATAGAGATGGAATCATCAGTAAGTGCCATAGCAGCCGTACGAAATCCCAAATCGCCAAGCCTGCTGAGAGAACCATCTATCCAAGTCCATGATACAAGAAATATTGACCCCATAGATACCCTGACCGCACGGCGATTGAGCGGATCACAAGAGTTCCGCGTCAGCAAAACAGCATCTATGCCGAGGGCAGCAGCCGAACGAAAAATAGCTCCGATGTTAGTGGTGTCAACAACTCCATCTATTACCACGATACGTTTGGCTTCGCGGCATACTTCCTCCACACTTCTTAATTCAGGACGCCGCATGGCACAAAGCACTCCGCGGGTAAGTGTATATCCGGTGAGCAAAGCAAGTATATCACGCTTGCCTGTATAGACAGGAATATCACCACAACGCTCAATGATAACGGCAGCGTCACCGATGATATGTTTTTGCTCACATAAAATAGCCAAAGGTTCATAACCGGCGTCTAAAGCAACTTGAATAACCTTGGGGCTTTCTGCTATAAAATTCCCCGGTCGGAATCGATGCGATTACGCAACTGGGCTTCAGTAAGGGTACTGAATATCTCTACTCCGGGATGAGACAAGGATGATATTTCTATGATAGGCATTTTCTTTGATTTGATTAACTCTATGATTTTTCCTTTTTCAATTGTAATATGTGCAGAAAGTGTCAATACAAACACTCCCCTACCTGCCTCCCGTTATAGCTATCTTGATAACTCCTTCCAGCTTGTTTTCAAAGATACGATAAGCTTCCTCTATTTCGTTCAACGGAAACCTATGCGTAATAAGAGGAGTAGTGTCTATCCTGCCTTGCTCAATCAGACTGAGAATCTCAGCACAATCGCAACCATCTACGCCACCAGTTTTGAAGATCAGATTCTTTCCATACATATCCGGCAAAGGTAAAAACTGAGGTTTGTCATAAAGGGCTACGATGGTAACGATGGCATTGGGGCGGGCACACTCCCACGCCAGACGGAAAGTTTCTTCGGAACCCGCCACTTCCAACACGACATCCGCTCCACCATGATCGCTGTTGCAGAGTACAAAATCCCTACAGTTTTCAGGTTCTGTCACCAGCACGTCAGGATAATGTTCACGAACAAACCGGATTCTCTCAGCAGACCGTTCACAAACAATAATGCGCCGTGGCTTCTTTAACATCACACAGAGCAAAGTACAGATTCCGGTAGGGCCGGCACCTATAATCAAAACCGTATCATCTTCGGATATCTCCGAAATGCGGGTAGCCCAGAACCCCGTCGCAAGCACATCACCTACAAACAGAGCTTGTTCATCACTGACATTATCGGGAATACGATTCAATCCCTGCTCGGCATACGGAACCCTGACATATTCCGCCTGTCCGCCATCAATACGGCAACCTAATGCCCATCCTCCGTCGGGGTCAGTACAGTTGTTCACATATCCATGCCGGCAAAAAAAACATTCTCCACAAAAGGTTTCCACATTGACTGTCACTCTATCACCGGGTCTGACGGAAATGACGCCGGAGCCTACTTCCTCCACAATGCCCACCATCTCGTGGCCGACTGTAATACCAGGAACTGCACGCGGAACACTGCCATGTTTAATATGAAGATCACTGGTGCAGATACTGCCAAGTGTTACACGTACGATTGCATCCCGGGCATCTTTTATTTGTGGCCTCAACTTCTCCAAAAGTTCAAACTTCCCATGTTCGACATATGTATATGCAAGCATTATATCTCCTCCTGATTAATCAATATATCCATATATGCAGCAAAAATAGTGATTTCATCGGTAAAACATATACTTTAATATCTGTTTCTGACTCATGGATAGCATCACTTCACCGGATAGAGTATGTTTTCTGTGTACCCTTCCCAGGAGCATTGCCACTTCAATATCGGCCTGTTTCCCCGTTTCTTTCTATAATTAAGTATACTTTTACAAGTGGTATGCCGTACATTTTTATCAGAATTACGCCAACATTGCATCGTGTCTTTTTGTTTTCTTTAAAGTATGGAGAACGGGATTAAAAAAATATTAAGAGATAAATATGGACTTTTTGAAAAAGATATAGAAATATTGCTTGAAAAGTTCACAAAATTTTCTGTGCCCAAGAGAGAGATTATCCTTCAAGAAGGGCAAACAGATCACTATATCTATTTTGTTGAGAAAGGGATTGTAAAAAGTACGATTCTAAGAGAGGGCAGAGAATATATCATATTTTTTGCATTAGAAAATGATGCCCCACTCAGTTCACCCAACCTGACAGAGAGCAGACAATCACTATATACTTTAGAGGCAGTAGATACTTGTATTTTATGGAGAATCTCCCGTAAAGACTTAGCCACCTCATTCAAAGACTCTCTTAATTTATCCAATTGGGGAAGAATGATTCTTCAGGAATGGCTTACTTCATCTTCTTTTTATTTTTCATCTATCCACTGGATGAGCAAAAAAGAACAATATCAATATCTACTTAAAGAAATGCCCAAACTGATACAAAGATTATCAATGAGAGACCTCTCCGCATGGCTGGACATAACTCCACAATCCTTAAGTAGAATCAGGGCCGATATGCATTAATTACCTTTTGGTAACTTTTCATTCTTCCCTGTAACCTACCTTTGCGCTCAAATTTTAATTCTGTATGATATGAAAAGTTTAAAAGGTATTATTTATGCAATGATTTCATCAGGTACATTTGGGCTCATTCCATTATTTACAATTCCATTAATGGGAAATATGGAAATGAATGAATCCAACATTCTTTTTTATCGATTTCTATTTTCTACCCTTATGATGGGAGCAGTATGTCTTTTGCACAAAAGTACTTTAAAAATAAATATGAAACATCTGATCTCTATCATCGGTTTAGGTGCCTTGTATGCTCTTACAGCGCTATTTCTTATTTATTCCTACCATTATATAACTAGTGGAGTGGCTACAACCATTCACTTTCTCTATCCAATCTGTGTCAGCTTCTTAATGGTAGTATTCTTTAAAGAACAAAAATCCAAATCTCTATTCTTAGCAGCCTCACTCTCACTAATCGGTGTTGCACTTATGTGTTGGTCGGGAGGAGGCAGTATCCGATTGATGGGTATCGGACTCGCAGCTCTTACGATATTAACCTATGGGATATATATTGTTGCTCTGAATCAATTGGATATAGGTAAATTACCTGCTGAAGTGCTTACGTTCTATGTGCTTTTAGGCGGTTGCGTAATCTTTTTCATCTACAGTCTATTTACAGCAGGTATATCCTCCATCCCCAGCACAAAAGCCGGATTTTATATTTTGGCATTGGCATTTCTATCTACCGTCATCTCCGACCTTACGTTGATTTTAGCGGTAAAATATGCCGGTTCGACAACAACAGCCATCCTTGGTTCAATGGAACCTTTGGTCGCAGTGGTTGTAGGCGTATTGGTATTTTCGGAACATTTCACATTACAATCATTAATCGGTTTATTACTGATACTAATGTCTGTTATCATTGTAATATTAGCCGATCAACAAAAAAAGTCGAAGAGAATCACAGAACAGAAAATCATTAAGCCACATTGAGGAATAGAACTCACAATTAGTCTCAGACAATTGTCTTCTACCAATATCTTTATTAAAAGCGTAATGAAAAGTCATTAGAAGGAAAGAGAGGGTATCTGATTAGCATATCTCTGTCGCCTTCCAGCACCTTCCTGTATTCAGCGATACAATATACCTATGGGGGACAAACGAGAAAAGTCCGATCATGCGCACATGACGAGGGTCAGGAGACCGATCCGCAAGTAGCCGATTCTGATAATCATGAATATCGTGAAAATCATCGTCACAATAACGGTCATTCTTTCTAAGAATCTGTCTCCCCCCTTCATACCCCGATTAAATGTTTATTTCTCACAACCTTTTTATTTTGATATTTTCAATCGCTTTCTACTTTCTTTCTTCTTCTCATTCTCTCTCACTACTTGCAGCATTTCATTGATCAATTCCTCTCCGTCTTGCGAATAAAAATACTTTGTCTTTTCCACCCTCTCAACCATATTTCCCCATTTATCATATTTAGAAAGTACAATACGTTTAGACGTATCCGAAAGATAAACGCATCTTACCTCTTTCCCATTCTTATAATAAGTGCTATCAATATCCGTGCAATCGTCCAGTACAATACGATCAACGTGAATATCAAAACTATCCGACTTAAATTCCGTGAAACTACCTGTGAACTTCATGTCAGCGTCGAATATAAATTCCTTTTTCCCTTTTTCGTCAACAATCGTCTTGTTAATAGAACTGACAATACCATTCTTTATACATTTCCTGATAAGGGTATCTCCTGCCATTTTCTCTATATCGCACACGATGTCATAGTCCTCGTCTGTACGGGGAATCCTTTTTTTAGCTTCCTCATAAGATAGTCCCCGAAAGAAGTAAGTGGTTCTTTTTTTCCCTATGTCAAAATAGTATTGCACTCTTTTTGTTAGATTACCATTCCCGTCGTATTCATTTTTTTCCTCATAGTCGTTGTCTTCATGCAGTACATAGTCATTGTTTATATTTCTAACATACACTAATTTGAGTTTACTTTTATCGTAATATTTCTGCAATAAATAATCAATGGTATCCCCTTGGGCATTTAATGTTAACACCTCCTCCCTTTGGGGAGCATATCTCATAATCTTGATATTTCCCGACCTCTTTGACTTTCTTCTTACCGTAAACTCTTCGTTGTTGATATACGTAGAATAATACGTGCTTTTATCATCAATTAAATCAATTGTTTCAGAATCTTCTTCATACCTATGATGAGATGTTCTGGTCAATTGTACCTCTGACAAACGATTATTTTCATCATACTTGTTTTCATAAGTCGTCATGGTTATTCGATCATAAGATTTCTCTTCCGAAACCGTTTTAGTTCCACACGCATACAGAACGAAGACCAAAAACAATAATTTTACTTTCATTGTATATCTTTTTTTTTAGGGTAGGGCAGTGTCGGCAAATCAATAGATTTTCTTATTAATAACTCCTTCCTGTAAATCCCGTATCGTTAATCGTTGATATTCTTGTTTTCTTCTCATGAATGTCACATCAGAATACGTATTCAAACTTCCTGCGTATTCTTCTATTAGCCTAATCAAATCTCTATTTATTTGTATTTTCATTTAAATCATCAACTTCAACAGATCCCATTAGTGTCAAAGCACAATAAATTTCATTTTTCACACATTCATTACATAAGGGCAACCTATATAAATCGGCAGATTGTTGCTTTGGTTGAGACTTACCTAAACAACTTATGACAAACAACATGCAACAAACAATTCTATTGATTTCATAATACAAAATTAGTGTATAGTCTTTTTGCCCGTCTGTACAGCCTGCAAACGTTATTTGATTATTGTTATGTTCTTGGCTGCGATGACAGGCTAATCATGTTTTTCACTTGTCCAAGCATAAATATAAAAAGTCCCGTAAAACCTTGATTTTACGGGACTTACTTTTACTTTTCCGTCATTTATCTTTGACGCTCAGCGGAGAGACAGGTTCTCAAAACAAAAGTTTCATATAATACCATAACATACCAAACTTATTGAAAATAAAAGATTTCAAAGAATGTGCGATATTCTACAATATCATACAATACCGTTTTTGGCATTGTTTTTCGTGTACAAAATCGTGTACATGACTTGCCCAATATCAAATCGTGTACATTAGAGATTATCAAACCGCGACATTGCTTTTGCCTTTAATTCATCAACAATGGCAATATATGGTTTCATTGCCGAATAATCAGAATGCCCCGTCCACTTCATTATGACTTCACTTGGGATGCCAAGTTGCAAGGCGGTAACAACAAATGTTCGCCGTCCGCAATGGGTTGTCAGCAATGCCCACTTGGGCAATACTTCTTCATGCCGGGTGTTCCCTTGAAAAAACACAATACGGGTAGGTTCATCAATGCCACACACTTGCCCAAGTATTTTCAAGTGTGCATTCATTTTCACATTTGATATTATAGGCAATGCCAAGTCCCCCGGAAAGCGGCAATCCTTGTATTTGTCAAGAATGGCTTGTGAATGTTTGTTCAATTCGATACGCAACCCGTCATTGGTTTTCTTGGTAACAACATCAATGAAACCGTCTTTTATATCCGTGCGCTTTAATTTGGCAACGTCTGAATATCGAAGCCCGGTGAAGCAACAAAACAAAAACACATCGCGCACCCGTTCAAGTGCGGATTGTGTAGGCAAGAATGTGAATGATTCAAGAATCTTGATTTCATCTTGGGTCAAGTATATTATTTCTTTTGAATTGCCGTCAATGCCTTTCAATTTCGGTTTAAAGGTATCATGCAGTTTACCAAGATAATACCCCTTGTTTGCCGCCCAACGTAAAAACCAACGGACAAAAGCAAGGTTCTTTGCAATTGTGGTGTTCCGTAATCCAACCTTACTTAAATGTGCAAGGTATGCTTGCATCTTTTCTTCATTCAATGTATAGAATGACAATAACGGGTCAAAGGCTTGCAAATGCGCTTTTATTGCACGGAATTTTTCTTGTGTCGCTTCCGTCCATCCGTTTTGTTTGCCCATTGTTTCGGTAAAAACATCAAATGTCATAAAGAAGTTGTCGCCGGGTGAAGCAAGGGATTCATTGGTTGGGGTCTTTCGCCCCATCATGTCATTAAACAAGTCCTTGACTTCACCCGGTGTTGGAATACGTTTTTCTAACAATTCATATCGGGCAAAGATTTCATTCATTACAGATTTCCATTCATCAATGGTTCGGTTTATGTCTGATGATGAATTGCAAGATGGCAATGCACGCTGGTTTCCCATATCCCAATCGGCAAGGTCTATATTATGCCCGGTCGGAACATCAAAAGGTGTTTGCCCCCTCAATGTAACACGCATTCGGATTGCAAGATTTTCGGAATCACCCTTGCCCCTTTTGTGTAACAAAAACTTTATTCCCTTTTGTATGTGCATTATTTGTCCGATTTAAGCATTTTCCCACGTCCGAGCAACAACCATTCAGCCGATACGCCAAAGTCCGTACAAATGCCCGAAAGCGCGTCCAAATCAATCATCTTGTAAGTCATTTCGTCAAGTGGTTTATTCAAGTCGTTTTTTATCCTTGAATACTTGGTGCGGTTCAATTTGTGGGTATCACAAAAACCTTTCAAACCATTTACCTTGCCCAAGGAAATAGCCATGTCCAATGCTTCAAAAAATCGCCGTTGGATTTCAATTGCCCGTGGATTGATTGATTTTTTCATTGATTCAGCATTTCATTTACAAGGTTATCGATTTCTTTTGATTCGTCATAACCTACGTATTCATTCCAATCACAAACGGATGTTACATTTGTCAAGTCGGGGTCAAATTGAAAAGCAAGAATATTCAATATTGTATTACCGAATTGATTTTTTGAACGGAAAGAATGTTTCATAACATAGCCGTCAAAAACAGGGGAAAAGTTTGATTTTGCTTTATCCTCTAACCCCTTATAATATGAAACTGAATCCGCATACAATGAAACTCTTTGGGTATAATAGTCATATCGTGCTTTATCAATAGTACGCCAAATTTGTGATTCGTCATATAACTTATTACGCATCTTTTGACAAACAACCCTTTTGTCAAATAATGCCGATATAATGAATCGGTTGTGTAATTAGTAAATGTGGAATCTAATTCCCCAAATTCAACACTTTCATAACTTGATTTATCATGCAAGATATTTTTTAAGTGTTTTTCTATCAAAGTTTTTGCGGTGTCAGTATTTGATTTAGTGCATCCAAACAATAAGGACAATGCACATATAATAAATATCACTTGTTTCATTGCTTCATCTTTTTGTCATATTCAACAATCATTCTATCGAAATCATCTTTGTTCACGGTGGCATAATCTTCACCTTTCAGGCTTGCCAATTCGAGTGCATCAAAAATTTCTTGCGGCATTACCGAATAATAAGATGGATTGCCATAATATGCACTTACTTTTATTTGTATGTCCATAATCCAATTATTTATTAGTTAAATTCTCAATTATAGCCAAAAGGCGGTCAATGTGTGATTGGGCTTTTACCAATGCTTCTTCTTTCATCTTCAATAAGTCCATTAACTTTTCCGCATCCGTCTTGTTCACAGTAACATTATTACCGTTGATATTATCTCCATTGATGTTGCTTTGGTCACCACCCCCGGCATACATTTGTGGGTTCTTTAGCAGCCCACGCAAAATTGCGTGCTTCGATTTTGGGATGTTAGAACCATATTCCCAATTTTGCACGGTTTTAGTATCAACACCAAGTCTTTTTGCCAATTCTACTTGGGTTAAGCCTAATTCTTTGCGAATTTTTTTAATGTCTATGTCACTCATAATCAACTAAATTTGATACAATGAAAAATTGTACACGGAAATTTCCGTGCTTTTTTCTTGTTTATATCACGGATTATTCCGTATCTTTGCACTTGTAAAGTTCGACAATGCAAAGTTAAAGCAAAGCCGAACATATACAAATAGCAAAATTACGTCATTTTAATGGCATTCCAAAAGGAAACAACAAAAAAATCATTTTATAAACAACAGAGTATGAGTAAAGAACAATTTTCATTCAACAAAGGATGGTCGCAAGTTAAGAACGGCGATGTCCGAAAGTGTAGAAAGAAGTTGATGGAAGCATTGGGTATAACAACCCGAATGGCTTTCTTAAACCGATTAAGGGGCGATGTAGAGCCGAAAGTATCAGAAGCAAAAGCAATTGAATCAATCTTTGCCGAATTTGGCATTAAAGAAGTTTGGGGGGCTTAATATGGAAAAAGAAGAATTATACCCGGAAGAAGAAATGATGATTGAGCAAGAAGCATACAAATCATTTCTTGATGTTGCAGAATACGGAAAAATAGGTATTGACCATTTCAAAAAAGTATTCGATGAACTTGCAAAACGATTGGAAGATTATGAAAAAGAATAGTGGCGTTATAGGAGTACAAAAACGCTTTCTTTCAAGAAAAGAAGCCGTTGAATACTTGGGTGTTTCTTCAAGTATGATGAACCGCCTTTGCTTTAATCGCAAGGTAAAATATTACCGTCCAAACGGCAAAGACACCTATTTTGCCATTGAAGATTTAGACGCTTATATAATGAGCGGTGAAGTGATAGAAGTGTGTGAAAACCCGGTACATGGTGAAAGGTTTAATCAAGGAAAGAAACAATGAATGAATTTGCAGAATTAACCAAACGCGAATCCGAAATTGCGGAATTGTTCGCTTGGGGTGCAAGCAAAAAACATTGCCACCCGACTTTATATTTCGGAACGGACGGTGGAAAACCATACCCGAAACATATACGAAAAGGTCGGGTGTTCCAAAGTCAATGAATTGTCCGCATGGTGGTTTTGCACGAATTTTCATATTTCTTTCGATTTGTCGCCTTTTAAACGCAATGTAATCACAACGATTCTTCTTGTCTTGATGATTCCGCAAATGATTGACTTTGACAATACGGCAATAAGGATGCGCAACACCACTTGCCGGACAGTGAGAGTTAGAGCAAGAAGAAAATCCGAAAACGACTTTCTAAAGGTCAATTTCACAATGTAGAACATTTAAAATTTCGCAACAATGAAAGAGAATGTAACAATGCAAATTATAAGAAGTTCCATCTTGGGCATATTATGGTCTATTGCACTAATACTTTTATGCGGTGAACCCATTGAAGATGAAACATGGTTTCGGGTGTTCTTTATAACAAAGGGGCTTGCGTTCCTTGTGGGATATATCGCATACAAATTATTTGTACGGTGGGAATCAAAAGGCTTATTGCCCGATATGGACGATGATATTTAACGGCTAATGATAAAAATCGACCCCAATACAAGGATTATCGACCTGACGGTTGGCGAACTTGTGGACTTGCTGGAATCGGCAAGCCCAAGCACCCCACAAGTGCAGACCTTACCCGACAAAAGGTTGGTTTATGGAATTGCCGGAATAGCCCAATTGTTCAATTGCAGCGTGACAACGGCAAACCGAATCAAGGCAAGTGGACGAATAGACCGGGCAATAACACAGACCGGGCGAATCATAGTGGTTGATGCCGACCTTGCCTTGGAATTATATAAAAGAACTAATAAATAATATCTAACAATGAAACAGGTAGTATTAAAATCCCTTACCCTTTGCAACTTCAAAGGTGAAAAGGAACGGACAACAAATTTCAATGCCGATGTCACCACAATAACAGGTGGTAACGGCATGGGTAAATCACGCCATTTTGATGCTTTCATTTGGCTACTATTCGGCAAAGATACCCAAGACCGTAAGGATTATGAAGTAAAAACGCGCGTAAATGGTGAAGAATTGCACAATATAGAATGCAGTGTGTCGGGCGTTATTGTGGTTGATGGTCAAGAAATCACATTGAAACGTGCATTTGTAGAAGATTGGGTGAAGCCACGTGGACAAGTAGAAAGAGTGTTCAAAGGCAACCATACCGAATGTTGGTGGAATGACACCCCGGTAAATGTCGGTGAATACACCAAACGAATTGAAGCCATTATTGATTCATCCGTGTTCAAGATGATTACAAACCCGGCTTTCTTCGTGGGTATGAATTGGAAGTTACAACGTGAACAATTGTTTCAGCTTGCCGGGACTATCACAGATGCCGAAATTGCTTCACGGAATCCCGAATTTGCCCTTTTACTTGACAAGATAAGCGGTAAATCACTTGCAGACTTCAAAAAAAGAATTGGTGGCACGGAAAAAGCGCTTGCAAGATGAATTGGCACAAATCCAACCAAGGATTGACCAAACACACAAGATGAAGCCGGAAAATGAAGATTTCCATGAAATCGAAGTGAAGATTGAACAAATGGACAAGGAGATTGCAGAAATCGACAAGGCAATTGCAGACGTAACCGCCGCAATCCGTCGCCAATATGAAGCGGAACAAAACAAGCAAAAAATGGTAAACAATTTGAAATCAGAATGCCAACAAATTCTTTTCGATGCCAAGACCAAGGCGCAAAATGCCGCCTTTGAAGCCAATGCAAGCCGCCGTGAACTTGAAAGCCAAATCAAGGATAAGGAAAGACTGCTTGAAAACATCCGAAAGGAAATAACCGCCGGGCAAGTTGAAATTGCCAAAATTCACCGTGAAATTGAGGGTATCAAGACCAAGCAAGACGATTTGCGCAACAAATGGTTTGCGGAAAATGAAAAGACCTACAATGGTGAAACTGTTTGCCCGCATTGTGGACAAGAGTTGCCCGAAAATATGATTTCAAAAGCCCGTGAGGTATTCACCAAGGCACAAGCCGAAAAATGCAATGACATATCAACTGAGGGCAAAAGACTTGGTGATAAGGTTTTGGAACTTGAAGCCAAAGTTGATGAAATCAAACAAGATGTGGACAATGCGGTTAAAACCAAAGAAACATTGTGTAATGAACTTGATACGCTCAAAGCAAAAAAATCGTTGAAGTCCCGGTTATTGATATTGCCACCGTTGTCCCTGAACAAATACCCGAATATGTAGCAAAGCAAAAGGAGATTGCCGACATTGAAGCAACCATTATAACCGACAATTCGGGCATTGATACCGCCGATTTACAGACCCAAAAGGCGGAATGTAACAAAAAACGTGGTGATTTGGTCACGCGCCTTGCAAAACGTGATGTCATTGCCCGTTGCGAAAAGGAAATTGCAGACCTTGAAGAAAGGGGCAAGCAACTTGCACAAATGATTGCCGATGCAGAGCGTGAAGAATACACCATTGCACAGTTCACCAAAAACAAGATTGATGAATGTGAAAGCCGTATCAATGCGATGTTTAAAGTTGTTTCATTCCATTTGTTCGATTATACCAACGACGGCAACCCGGTTGAAACGTGCATTCCAACAATCGGCGGTGTTCCTTACGGCAGCGCAAACACTGCAAGCAAGATGAATGCGGGTCTTGACATTATCAACACGTTGTGCAAGTTCTATGGGGTTTGCGCACCAATTTTCATTGATAACCGGGAATCGGTCAATGACATTATCGAAACGCAAAGCCAAATAATCAATTTGGTTGTAAACAAAGACAATTTCTTAACCATCAAATAATATCAATTATGAACGAAATTCAGAAACAAAACCCGGTTGGAGTTGTAACAACCACCAACCCGATGAATGCCGGATTCAACTTCTTTGACCCGGTACAGTTTGAAACTATGCAGAGAGTTTGCAAAATGTTCGCTTCATCCGACCTTGTGCCGGACAATTACAAACCGACATTCAAGCAAGTTCCGGCAAATGCAAATCCCGAACAAATTGCGACAATTCAACTTGAAAACCAAGCCGCGCAAAACAAAGCCGTTGCCAATTGCATGATTGCCATTGAGATTTCAATGCGTATCGGTGCAAGTCCATTGATGGTGATGCAAAACATGGTGCCGATTTATGGCAAGCCGTCTTGGTCGTCAAAGTTCTTGATTGCAACCGTCAATTCTTGCGGTCGCTTTGAACCGCTGCAATACCGCTTCACCAACAAAGGAATGTTGGGAATGGTTGATTATACCGATTATGTTTGGGATTCACGGAGCAACCGAAAACAAGCGGTGCAAAAGCAGTTTGACGGCAAGGCAATACAAGACATTGAATGTGTAGCATACACGACAAAGAAAGGTTCAAAAGAAGTGCTTGAATCATCCCCGGTTTCCGTCCGTCTTGCCATTCAAGAGGGTTGGTTTACAAAGAACGGTTCAAAATGGCAGACCATGACAAAACAAATGTTAATGTATCGTGCTGCTTCGTGGTGGACATCCGTTTATGCACCCGACTTGTCAATGGGTATGCGCACTATTGAGGAACAACAAGATATTGTTGATGTGGATTATCAAGAAGTAATAGAATACCCTGAAGAAGAAAGGCAGAAAAATGCTAATAAAGAAACTATCGGTGCAGATATTGAGGAAAACGGCACTCAAAGCCCCAAACAAGCCCCAAGAAGCACCGAAGCGGAAAACGTGAACAAAGATACTATGGAAGCACCGAAAGAGGAATATAAGCCAAATCCCGGTTTCTAAATGAATAAAATCCGAAAGACTATGGAATTGAAAATTTTGGGTTCTTCTTCAAAGGGTAATTGCTATATACTTGACAATGGCAAGGAAGCCTTGGTAATTGAATGTGGTATTTCATTCAACGAAGTGCAAAAGGCGGTCAATTTTGACATTTCACGCATTAAAGGGGCAATCGTATCACATGAGCATGGCGACCACGCCAAATACGTTGAAAACTTCATTCAAGCCCGTATTCCCGTGTATATGTCCACCGGGACATTGCACGAGGTTGTCAAGAAATTCAAAAGCCCTTATTTGTCGCCGTTGATGATGGATACACAATGCAAGGTTGCAATCGGCAATTTCAGCGTGTTGCCTTTTGCAGTCCAACATGATGCCCGTGAACCTTTCGGATTCCTAATTTACCACCATGAATGTGGAAAGGTCTTGTTCGCGACTGATACACATTACTTGCGTTACACCTTTCAAGGCTTGAACAACATCTTGATTGAATGTAATTACCGACAAGACATATTGGATGCTAATGTGGAATCGGGAAAATTGCCGATGGCTTTGCGCGAACGGACGATTAAAAGCCATTGCAGTTATGACACGTGCAAGGAAGCCTTGATTGCAAACGACTTGTCAAAAGTCAATAACATTGTCTTGATACACCTTTCGGATGGCAATTCAAATGAAAGAGAGTTCAAGCAAGGCATTTTGGAAGCAACAGGCAAGACCATTCACGTTGCACGATGTGGAATGACAATAAAGAACTTTAATGTATCACCATTTTAATAAAAACGAATATGAAAAAGTATGAATTGCACAAGATTGAAGAAAATGAATATCTTGGAACATTTGCGACTAAAGCGGAAGCGGTTGAATTTATGTCGGACTATATCGAAGAAAAGAATGAAGATATTGATTCTGACGATGAAGAATACTTGACCCCGTTTGATTTCACCCTTAATGAGATTGAATACAAGGAAATCAACAAAGTAGTTACAGATTATGAAAAGGCAAGGGAATATCTTGGCGGCAAGCCCAATGCAGATTTTACCGTTGCCAAAAAGATTCTTTCAAGCAATTGTGTTCAACTCGAAGATGTTACAAGGTTGGTTTCAGAACTTAACCCCAAACACATTAAAGCCATTATTGCTTTCAACCGTCTTTGCACTATTGCACAAGCATGGAACAAAGAAGATGGTTTCACCCCGGATTTCTCAAACAGAAATCAAACAAAATGGTTTCCGTGGTTTGTATATTCCGATGATGCTGCGGGGTTCGTGTCTGCGTATACGAATAATACGGCTGCGTCTGCGATTGCGACTTTCGGTTCTCGGCTTTGCTTCAAAACATCCGCTCGCGCCCGCCAATTCGGGGAACAATTTATTGACTTGTGGAATCAAGTTTTGTTATTTAGATAACCAAGTGTATCACTATAAAACGAAATATTATGGATAAGACGCTTGGAAAAGAATACGAAAACAAGATGCAACGTATCGCATTTTTGAAAGACAATTGCGATGGCGTTGAAAACAAAGGGTACATGAAGCCATACACCCCGGAAGAACTGCAAGGGCATAAAGAAAAACTTGCCAATGTTTCAATCGAAATCGCCGAAATAGAAGCGGAAATGAAGCAATCACAAGCCGAATACAAAGGCAGATTGAAACCATTGAAAGAAGCAAGAACAAATATGGTTTCAAATATCAAGTCAAAGGCTGAATATGTGACGGAAGTATGTTACAGATTTACAGACCAAGACAGAAAGGAAACCGGGTTTTACAATGATGAGGGTGATTTGATTGAATGCAGACCAGCAACAGCGGATGAACTTCAACCAACCCTCTTTCAAGGAATACGAATGAACACCGAAAGGAAAACAGGAACTAATGATTAACCATTTTAAAATTGAATAATATGCAGAATGAGAAATTACAAATCAACTTTGCCCCCGGAATGGCAAAAGCTGAATTAGTGTTGCGTGAGGGTGTAGCACCAAAGGAACTTGACCCCAAAGCACCCGTCAAAACCAAATTGAACGGTGTAATTGGTGCAGTCGTTGAATATCTAACAAAGAGAATCAACACAGAACAATTTGCCCAAAAGGATTGCCATATTCTTGTAAACCGTGAAAATATTGAAATCACTTTGATAATCAATGAAGCAGATGAATACAAACGTGGTGAGATAGTCGGCAAATTGGGCTACAACCCCAAATTTGTTGAGTTCGGAATAAATGGCGGTAAGGTTTGGACACCGACAGAACTTGGAATGTTTATCAAGATGAATCGGGCATTCTTTGCCGACCGTGCCGAAAACATGAAATTGGTTTCATGCCTGATGAACTTTACCGCCGATGTGAACAACAAGATTGACCGTGCCGTGAAAGAAAATGGTAATCGGACGGATAATTTTGCACAAGTGGTCAATTCCAATTTGCCTGAATCATTCACAATTCAAATGCCCATTTTCAAGGGTATGCAACCCGAAACAATAGAGGTTGAAACATTTGCACAAGTAAATGGACGTGAAGTTGCGTTCATACTTCTTTCACCCGGTGCGCAAGCCACGCTTGAAGATTTGCGCGACAAGGTGATTGATGAACAATTGAAGCAAATAAGGGAGATTGCGCCGGAAATCGCAATCATTGAGGTTTAACAGATTGCCCCCGGCTTGACTTTGTGCCGGGTCGGGGGCTTAAATATCGCAACAATGAATGATTTTAAGATAACATTGGAATCCCTTGTGGCAAGGTACAACACAATGGCATTTGCGGATAATGACCCGGTGTTGTTTCCACGTTGTTTCTTGGGCAAATCCCAACAAGACATTGAAATTGCCGCGTTCCTTGCTTCAACAATCGCTTGGGGTAATAGGAAACAGATAATGACAGGTTGCCAAAAGATGTTGTTTGACATTATGGATGGCAAGCCTTATGATTTTGTGATGCAAAACGGGTGGAAACAGATAGACCCCGATTGTAATATTCACCGCACTTTCTTTGGGCGGGATTTGGCGTATATGTGTAATGGGTTGCAACTTGCATACCGGATTACGGGAACTTATGACACTTTGGAATATTTCTTCATAGAACGTGGTTTTGACGTATGGGCGGGATTTACCAAGTTGCGTGAGATATTCAAAGATGCAAACGGCAGTTATTCAAAGCATTTTTCCAATCCGCAAGGCAATTCACACAAAGGTGGTTCGGCTTGCAAACGCTTGAACCTGATGTTGCGTTGGTTGTGTCGTCAAGATGGTATTGTAGATTTAGGTATTTGGCATGAATTGACCCCCGACAAGCTGATGATGCCCCTTGATGTCCATGTTGCCCGAATCGGGCGCGAATTGGGGTTGATTACCCGAAAAGCGAACGACCGCAAGACCGTTGAAGAATTGACGCGAAATTTGGCGGTTTTCGACCCCAAAGACCCATGTAAATATGACTTTGCATTGTTTGGCATTGGTGAATCACAAAAACACGTTGTAAGATGAAAGATACATTCTATTTTCAACATGATTACAATGCACGAACCGACCCAAAGTTGCAAGATGTATTGATTGAGCATGGGGCGGCGGGGTTAGGTGTCTTTTGGTGCGTTGTAGAACAATTATACGAACAAGGGGGGCATTTGCCTTTGAAATCGTGCAAAAGTATTGCATTTGCATTGCACGTTGATGTAGCAATGGTTGAAAGTGTCGTGAATGACTTTGATTTGTTCACTAATGATGGTGAAAAGTTTTGGTCAAAGTCAATAATAACACGCCTTGGTAAACGTGCAGACATAGCGGAAAAGCGAAAAGCAGCAGCCATAAAGCGTTGGCAATCAAGTGAGAATAAGCAAGAGCAATGCAAAGCCGATGCAAGTGCATTGCAAAATGATGCAAAGAAAAGGAAAGGAAAGGAAAGGAAAGAAGATAATAAAGAGAATATAAAAGAGAAAAGCGGACACCGCTTTTCACCACCCACAATTGAAGAAATAAGGGATTATATTCTTGAAAAGGGATATTCTTTCGATGCTGAAAGGTTTTTCGACTTCTACGAAAGCAAAGGTTGGTTTGTCGGTAAAAACAAGATGAAAGATTGGAAAGCCGCCATTCGCAATTGGGCAAAAGGAGAAAAAGAAAGGCGGTCGGCATATTCAGGCAATAAGACAACAACAAAAGTGAATGACGAATGGAAGTAAAAGACGGAAATAACAAAAAGATTCAGATGCCAAGTGTTGAACAAATACTTCATGCAATCAACCAACGTGGAATGTTTGCGGGCTTCCAACGCTACCAATACATTCACTATGATGTAAATGAAGCATTGAAGATTGTTGAAGCGATTGGCAAAAGCCGGAACCCGAAATTCGTAATTGATGATGAAAACCGATTCACTTACGAAAACTTCATCAAATGGGCGCATTGCGACCCGTCAATGAAATGCCTTGACCCCAATACGGGGCAAGTGATACCGGGACGGCTGAAACGTGGAATATACATTGCCGGAAACACGGGGTCGGGAAAATCTTGGTGTTTGGAAATAATGCAAGCATATTGCACGGCTTTCGGCTTCAAGATTCTTTGGCAAGATGATTCACAACCGCGCCCCCTATGGTGGCGGATTATTCGAGCGGATGCCCTATGTGATTACTTCGTTGAGAATGGCAATTTCCAGATATTCAAAAAACAACCGATGCTCGGCATTCAGGATTTCGGGCAAGAACCGCAAGAAAACTTGTTCATGGGCAATCGTATTGATGTAGTCCGGCAGCTTATCGAATACCGGGGCGACAAGTGCGATGAAATGACTTTGATAACTTCCAACATGAAGATGCAAGGTGATGTCTTGATGAACCGTTATGGCGACCGTGTGGCAAGTCGGTTGGTGGAAATGTGCAATTACTTTGAAATCAAAGGAAAGGACAGAAGAAAATTATAATCAAATGGAAGATTCAGAATTAAAAAAGCAATTGGGCGATGAACTATGTGCATTTTGCCCTTGGAAAAACGGTGAAATCGCCCATCAATATGATTCATTATGTGAGGGTGTATATTGTGATGAAGCATTTGAAGCATTTATGGACGAGAACCGAGATTTTTTTGATGATGATGCGGAATAATTAACTAACAAATTCTATGATAACAATGAGCGGTATTATCATTCAACAAAACGTGGTCTATAAGACCGAAAAGGGAACGCCCGTGACCGATTCTTTGAAAGTCGCACAGGTGTTTGGAAAAGAACATAAGAACATAATTAGAACAATTCGGGGAATGTTGCAAAGCGGCTCAAAATTGAGCAGCACCGAAAATCGGTCAGCTGAAAATTCAGCCCACCACAAATGGTTTTGTGAATCAACATACTTTGATTCTCGTGGGAACAAGCAACCAATGTTCATAATGACCCGTGACGGCTTTTCCTTGCTTGCAATGGGCTTGACCGGGGCAAAGGCTATGCAATTCAAGGTGGGCTTTATTGAACAATTCAATGCAATGGAAAGGATTGTCAGGCAAGTACGACAAGCCACCACCCCGGCAATACCACAATCTTTTGCCGAAGCATTGCGCCTTGCAGCTTCACAGGCTGAACAAATCGAGCAACAACAAAAGAAGATTGAAGCCGATGCACCACGTGTTTTATTCTCACAAGCCGTTGAAACTTCCAATGAATCGGTCTTGATTGGAGAACTTGCAAAAATCATTTGCCAAAACGGAGTGAATACGGGAGAAAAAAGGCTTTTCGCTTGGATGCGTGAAAATGGCTACTTGTGCCAACACGGTGAAAGGTACAATCAACCGACACAAAAGGCGATGGAACTTGGGTTGTTCGAGATTAAGAAAACGACCATTCAGAAACCCAATGGCGACACACTTATATCTAACACGACCAAAGTAACGGGCAAAGGGCAAGTGTACTTTGTGAATAAGTTTTTGCACAACAACCAAAAGAACTTGCAGCCATGAGAATATACATATCAGGAAAGATAAGCGGTTTGCCTTATGATGAAGTGCAAGAACGGTTCAGTGGTGCGGAAGATTTATTGACCGAACTTGGATTTGAGGTTGCTAACCCCTTGAAAAATGGTCTTGACAAAGATAATTCTTGGAATGAACACTTATGCAAGGACATTGAAATGCTATTGTCTTGTGATGCAATCTACATGATGGACAATTGGGTGGATTCAACCGGGGCTTCAATCGAATATGATATTGCAATAAGGATGAGTAAGGATATTTGGTTTGAATCGAATGTGGTTCGTAACAGTCTTTTTGTGTTGCAGATACAAAATGCCATTCACGAAGTAACGGGCTTGAAATTCAATGAATACATAGCAAAATCAAGAAAGCGTGACGGGTTCTTTGCAAGAATGATTTTCGTGTACCATTGCCGGATGCACAAGATGAAACTTACCAAAATTGCCGAATATGTACACCGCGACCATTCAACGATGCTTCATCTGCTGAAGAAGTATCAAGATGATTTCAAGTACAATCCACAATTCAGAGAAATAGCAACGAGAGTAAATAATATATTAAATAAAACAATTAAATGATGCACAAATATGATTACCGTTGGACGTTGAAAGATGCCGACTTCACCAAGGACAAAGGCAAGGTGTTTTCTTGCTTTGCTTGTGGTGGTGGCTCAACAATGGGTTACAAGTTAGCCGGGTTTGATGTGATAGGGTGCAATGAGATAGACCACCGTATGATGTACACCTATTGCCAAAATCACAATCCGCGTTTTCCTTTCCTTGAACCGATACAAACATTCAAAGAAAAAAAGGATTTGCCACCCGAATTGTTCAATCTTGATATTTTGGACGGTTCACCCCCTTGTTCCACCTTTTCAATAGCCGGAAGCCGTGAAGATGCTTGGGGTAAGATGAAACATTTTCGTGAGGGACAGGCGGAACAAGTGTTGGACACGTTGTTTTTCGACTTCATAGACCTTGCAAAGAAGTTGCAACCCAAAGTGGTTGTTGCGGAAAATGTAAAAGGCTTGTTGCTTGGTGAAGCCAAGGACTATGTAAGGCGCATTTATGATGGTTTCGAGGATGCCGGGTATTATTGCCAACATTGGTTGCTTGATGCACAAAAAATGGGAGTTCCACAACGCCGTGAACGTGTTTTTTTCGTGTGCTTGCGCAAAGATATTGCCGCGCCTTTCCTTGTCCCGAAAGGCTTGTTCGATGTTGTTCCGGCTTTGAATTTAGACTTTAACGAAAAGCCGATAATGTTTGGTGAGGTTGCAGACTTCAAAGGTCGTGAAGCAAAGAGCAAAACAATACGTTTGCTATGGGATAACCGCCAAAAAGGTGATTTGAACCAAGGCGCGGCAAATGAAAGGCTATTCGGCAAAGGAAGCAATTTTAATCAAACTTATGTGTACTTGGATAGAATTTGCCCCACCCTTGCAAGCAAAGAATATTGCTTGATTCATTTTGAGCAACCCCGGTTCTTGGGGCAAAGTGAAGTGTGTTGCATTTCATCATTCCCACAAGATTACAACTTTGCCGGGCAACCACCGCATTATGTTTGCGGAATGTCGGTGCCACCCATAATGATGGCACAAATCGCAAGCCGAATATGGGAGTATTGGCTATCAAAAATTTAAAATCACTTGTATCACTATAAAACAAAAAACAATGAAATTAGTATTTTTCGACCTTGAAACAACAGGAACAACCCCCGGCAAACATGGTATTCATCAAATATCCGGGCAAATCGTGATTGATGGTGCGGTAAAAGAAACATTCGATTTTCACGTTCAACCGAACCCCAAAGCATTGATTGAAGAAGAAGCCTTGAAAGTGGGCGGTGTAACACGCGAACAAATACTTGCATACCCGCCGATGCAACAAGTTTATCAAGAGTTTGTGGCTATGCTTGGCAAGTATGTGGACAAGTTCAACAAAAAGGACAAGTTCTTTTTGGTCGGTTACAACAATGCGGCTTTCGACAATCAATTTTTGCGCGGATTCTTCTTGCAGAATGGCGACCAATACTTTGGTTCTTGGTTTTGGTCAAATTCTATTGATGTGATGGTTCTTGCATCTGCATACCTTGCGACCCGTCGCCCTGAAATGGAGAATTTCAAGTTATCGACAGTCGCAAAAACACTTGGCATTGTGGTTAATGATGATTCGTTGCATGATGCCATGTATGACATTGAATTGACAAAAGCGGTGTTTGACATAGTTACAAGAATGCAATGAACAAAGTTGAATTATTTAATGACCATTTCCAAAATTTCAAAGTTTATGGAATCCCGAAAGCACAATTAATTATTGCCGACCCACCTTACAACTTAGGTGTTAATGCTTATGCAAGCAATCCATCGTGGTATGTGGATGGTGACAATAAAAAGGGAGAATCGGCAAAAGCAGGAAAGGAGTTTTTCGACACGGACAAAGACTTTCGCCCCGCTGAATTTATGCACTTTTGTTCTCAAATGTTGGTAAAAGAGCCAAAAGAAGCAGGGAAAGCCCCTTGTATGATTGTGTTTTGTGAATTTGAACAACAGTTTCAATACATAGAACTTGGTAAAAGATATGGTTTTAACCATTATATCAATCTTGTATTCCGAAAGAATTTTTCAGCACAAGTGTTGAAAGCCAATATGAAAGTCGTTGGGAATTGTGAATATGGCATTTTGCTATATCGTGATAAGTTGCCAAAATTCAACAATGATGGGGCAATGATTTTTAACTGTATGGATTGGGTGCGAGATACCAAGACCCCAAAGGTGCATCCAACACAAAAGCCCGTGCCATTGCTTGAAAGATTGATTAGTATTTTCACAGACCCCGGCGATGTGGTTATTGACCCGACCGCCGGAAGTGGAACAACATTGTATGCAGCAAGAAATCTTGACCGCCGGGCATACGGTTTTGAGATAAAAAAGGAGTTTTTTAAAGCGGCAAACGAAAAAATACTTTCGTTGCCCGTTTTGCCTAAATTATTTTTATAAACATGGACTACAATAAATTAAAAGTAAAAGCACATTCCAATGCCGTAAAACACGGATTTTGGGAAAAAAGATTGAGCAACGAACATTGTTTGATGCTTGTAATAACCGAGATTGGCGAATTGGTAGAAGCCGACAGGAGCAATAAAAGACGTGCAAAGGTAGATTGGTTTAACAAGAAAATGAAAACAAGCATTATTTGCCGAGGACTTGACCCAAATATTTCCAAAGAAAGGGGCTATGAAGTGGCATATAACGAAACAATCAAGGGGTCTATTGAAGAAGAATTTGCCGATATTGCCATTCGCCTTTTTGACATTGCCGGGGCTTTGGGTATTGACTTCGACAAGATGAACCCTTGCCGTTATTACAGGGCTTTTGACAAGTTCGGCTTTACCGAAAACGCATTTGCCTTGTGCAAGGGCTTGTCCCGTGATGTTATCGGGATTGAAAAACGTATTCAATTCGGTATTGAGTATGTCAATAAGTGGGCGGAATCCTTGAATGTTGATTTGGCTTGGCATATCGAGCAGAAAATGAAATACAATGAGAACCGACCAATCATGCACGACAAGAAGTATTGATAAGCAAAAGCAATACACTTGCATAACACTTGGATTATTCACCGACATTGAACCAATCCCGGAATGTGCCACCGATTTGATTGATGGCAAAAGGTTCAGAACACCATTGGATGTTGCAAATGAAATGTTGCGAGAATGTAGGATTTGGCAAAAGAACAATCCGGGTAAAAACGTGATGGATATAATAACGCCCGATTGGGTGAAGTATATAAAACAAAATTTATAAGTTATGTTGCAATTAGAAATTATTGGCAATCTTGGAAATGATGCCGAAATAAAAGAGTTTAGCGGAAAGAAGTATGTTTCAATGAATGTTGCCCATTCTGAAAAGAAAAGGGATGCCAACGGTTCGGTTTTAGAAACAACAACATGGGTGTCCGTGCTTTGGTATGGTGACGGTGGTAATCTTACCCAATACTTGAAAAGGGGGTGCAAAGTCTTTGTCCGGGGTCGTTTGTCCTTAAAGACCTATCAAGACAAGCACGGGAACAACCAAATTGCCGTCAATGTCAATGCGAATGAAGTTACCTTGTGTGGTCTGAAAGGTGAAAGCCAACCCGCCCAACAGTTGCCCCAACCGCAGCCGACCAACAACGCCCCGTCAGGTGTTGATGATGATTTGTCCTTTTAATCCAATGTCTTATGCCGAAATTTGACAATATCATTGCCATTGACCCGGATAAAGAAAAGTCGGGCGTGGCGTTCTTGCAGCCCAAGACAAGGGTCTTGGAAGTTTCAAATTTGACATTCCCCACATTGCTTGACTATCTGCAACATGCAAAAAAGGAACAATCCAAAAGCGGTGAATCCTTGATTGTCGTTGTTGAAGCCGGGTGGATGGTAAGGAAAAGCAATTTCCATGATGCACAAGGACACCGGGCGGAAAAGATTGCAAAGGATGTCGGGGCAAACCATGAAACCGGGCGGAAAATCATTGAAATGTGCAAGCATTATGGAATTGAGGTTGTGCAGCACCCGCCATTGGTGAAGTGTTGGAAAGGCAAAGACCGTAAAATTACACATGAAGAATTGGCTTCATTTACGGGCTTGATGGGTCGGACAAATCAAGATGCCCGCGATGCCGCCTTGCTCGCATGGTCTTTTGCCAACTTGCCTATAAGGTTGAAACTTTGATAAGTTGTGCCTAACTTTTTTTGTTAAAGCGTGTATTACTATAATACACGCTTTAATTTTGCATTTGCATTGCAAACTAAATTCAAAAGCAGATGAAACCAATTGATTTTGCGCAATCCACAAAGGTATTGCAAAGACCGTCCACGATGACGGAAAGTGAATGCCAATCATTACCCGTTTGGAATGATGGCAAACAATGTGTGTCGTGCTGGAAAACGACATTCAAAGAACGATTGAATATTTTGTTCACCGGGAAAGTGTGGTTGGGTGTCCATTCAGGTAAAACACAACCGCCCGTTTTCGTTTCGGGTGAATCGGTTTTTGTAAAAGAGCCGCTAAAAGCCCGATTCTTGGCTTTTATTGCAGAAGTCAAGGAAAGTATCATTGAAGCATGGGAAAATGTCAAGGAAGCCACCAAACAACCCGACAAACGAAAGCATTTCTTTGTCGGTGTTTTGATTTCACTTGTTATCGGAACTTTGCTTGGTTGGTGGGTCGGATTTACCGTTGGAAGTCTTGCCGGAATCTGCAAGGAATGGTGGGATTCCAAAGGACACGGAACGGTTGAAGTAATGGACTTGGTTTTCACGATTATTGGTGCAGCTTGTGCAATCCCATTGTCGTTATTGTTTCACTTCTTAATTTGGTGATGATATGGCAAAGATGATTGAAGCAAGCATTGATTCCTTGATTCCTGATAATAAGAATTTCAATAAGGGAACGGAGTTTGGCGAACACCTTATGGATGAATCATTGCGAAAATTCGGGCTTGGGCGGTCAATCCTTATTGACAAGAGCAACCGAATCATTGCCGGAAACAAAACCGCCGAAAAAGCCGCCGACATAGGCTTTGACAACGTGATTATTGTTGAAACCAACGGCAATTCCCTTGTGGCGGTCAAAAGAACGGACATTGATTTGGATTCAGCCAAAGGGCGTGAACTTGCACTTGCTGATAACGCAACGAGTAAAGCAAACCTTTCATTTGATACGGACTTGATAATGCAAGAAGCCGAAAAGTTCGATTTTGACGCGGAAGATTGGGGTATTCCGGTGGAACAAGGCGACGAAGAAGAACAAAACAATGACGAGGGTAAAAAAGGTGATTGACACACGATTGATTGTTGAATGTGGCGATGTTGCCAAATTATCATTGTTATTCAGTGAGTTACAAGACAGGGGCTTTAAGTGTGAATTGAAAGAATAGTTATGATTGTAATAAAATCAACGTAAAAAAGGAGATTGAGGAATGGCAAAATTCAGTAAAAAAACGGTGGACATGATTGTTGGGCTTGTGAAGTCCGACACCTACACCATTGCGGAAATTTGCCGTCAGGTAGGAATAACACCGAAAACATACCATCAATGGGTGAATGATTATCCCGACTTTGCCGATGCAATCGAACAAGCAAAGGCAGAACGGATGCAAGCGATGGTGATTGAAGCAAAGAAATCCTTGATGAAGAAGATACAAGGCTATGACGTTACCGAAACCAAGGTTGTAACCATACCGGGTAAGCAGAAAGACGAAAAGGGCAATCCAAAGCCTATAATCAAGGAACAAACCACCACAAAAAGCACATTCAGCCGGACACGGCAGCAATCATATTCACCTTGACGAATGGCGACCCGGAACATTGGCGCAACAGGCAATCCACCGAGGTAACAGGCAAGGACGGCAAAGACCTTTTCGCAAGCAAGACCGATGAAGAATTGGATAAGGAAATTGAGGAATTGAAACGCAAGTTGGAGTAATGCAGAAGCGGGCGGACAAAATAAAGTATTACAAGGCATTGAAAGAACGGCTTATTCGTGAAAGTCGTTCCGATTTGTTGCGCTTTACAATGTCCACAATGCCCACGTTTCGCCCGGCAGACTTTCACCGCCGATATTATCATGTATTGACCGACTTTGCAGATGGCAAGATTCGCAAACTTATGGTCTTTATGCCACCCCAACATGGAAAGTCAGAGGGTTCAACAAGGCGTTTACCCGCTTTCTTGGTCGGTCAGAATCCCGATAACAAATTGGCGATTGTGTCTTATAATGCACCCAAAGCAAGAAAGTTCAACCGAGAGATTCAACGTATTATTGACAGCCCCGAATATCACGAGATATTCCCGAATACCAATTTGAATGCTTCAAATGTTACGACGGTGGCGGGGTCTTGGTTGCGAAATGCCGATGAATGCGAAATTGTAGGTTATCGCGGTGGCTTCAAGACGGTTGGCGTGGGTGGAGCATTGACGGGTGAACCCGTTGATATTCTGATAATGGATGATATTTACAAGGATGCTAAAACGGCATGGTCGCCCATTGTCCGTGAAAGTGTGTCCGATTGGTATGATACGGTTGCAGAAACCCGACTTCACAATGATTCCCAACAATTGATTGTCTTTACCCGGTGGCATGAAGATGATTTGGCGGGTACATTATTGCGGCAACAAGGTGTATATGATGAAAAGGAAAACCCGGATGGATGGGTTGTTGTCGTTTATAAAGCAATCAAAGAGGGAAAGCCGACCGAATATGACCCAAGGCAAGAGGGTGAAGCATTGTGGGCGGAACGGCATAATCTGAAAAAGTTGCAGTCCATACGCAAGCGAAATCCGCAAGTGTTCGATTCCTTGTATCAACAAGACCCCCAGCCGCGTGCCGGGTTGATGTATGAAAGTGGTTTCGTTGAATACCTGATTCGCCCGGCAACAAAGTATGTCAAACGCAAATGTTATGTGGACACCGCCGACACGGGCGCGGATTACTTATGTGCGATTGTGTATGATGAAACAGATGTGGGCAACTACATTGTTGATGTGCTTTATACGACACGTCCGGTTGAGTACACAGAACCCGCGCTTGCAAAAATGCTTACCAAACATGATGTTGCCGAATGTATTGTGGAAGCCAACAACGGCGGTCGCCTATTCAAGAACAATGTTGAAAAGCAATGCCGATTGTTAGGCAATGCCAAGACCAAGTTTTCTTCATTCCACCAAACGGAGAATAAAGAAACACGCATTTATCAACATTCGGCAATGGTTCAGAACCTCACATTTATGCCCCAAGGGTGGAAAACACTATTCCCCGAATTTGCAAAGGCTATTTGCGGTTATCTGAAAGCCGGAAAGAATGAACATGATGATGCCCCCGATGCTTTGACGGGTACGATTGAAAAACGTGCAAACCGCAAGAAATCGGACGTGGCAAGTCTTTTTGGATTTTAATGTATCACTATAAAACAATAACGATATGCCAATTGAAGAAATATTTAAGAAAGCAACGGCAAATGATGTCATTTCGGAATTGAAATCTTGCCGATTTATACCACAACCCGATGTGGAATGTGCAAAAAGGCATTGAATCCTAAATTGCACGATGTGAACGACCCGATATTGCGCCCGGATAAAAGGGTGAAAGTAGATGCCGACAATGAAGCGGATTCAGCACAAAAGGTTATTTCAACCGATGGTGAAACGGTCAATTTCAGAACGGAAAAGGTGGCAAGGGTTGCACTTGCCATTCAAAAGTTGATAATCAAACGTGCCGTGTCTTTTTGTTTCGGCAACCCACCCGAATATAATGCAACCCCGACCAATGACAATGAAAAGGGTATCATATACGCTTTGAACCGTATCTTGTATGATGTCAAAAGCAATTCATTGAACCGAAAGATTGCCCGTGCGATATTCGGATTCAAGGAATGTGCGGAATATTGGTACACGGTTGAAAAGCCGCATTCAAAATACGGCTTCAATGCCAAGCACAAGTTGCGTTGTGCTTTGTTTGCCCCTGAATTTGGTGATACTCTTTATCCATACTTCGATGAAACGGGCGATATGGTAGCATTTTCACGAGCATTCAGCCGCAAAGACAACGGCGAAAATGCAATTGATTACTTTGAAACATTCACAGACAAGGAACATTGGTTGTGGGTGAATGGGGCAAACGGTTATGAAGTAGCCCCCGGTTATCCTAAACCGATTGCAATTGGCAAGATTCCGATTGCTTATGGTTATCAACCATATTTTGAAACGGAAGATGTGGACAAGTTGATTGACCGCTTGGAACACTTATTATCAAACTTTGCCGATACCAACGATTATCATTCAAGCCCGAAACTATTTGTTACCGGGCAAATCAATGGTTGGTCAAAGAAAGGTGAAGCAGGTTCGGTAATCGAGGGTGACGAGGGCGCAACAATGAATTATGTTTCTTGGCAGAACGCCCCGGAATCCGTGAAACTTGAAATTGAAACACTTTTGAAGATGATTTACACAATCACCCAAACCCCGGATATTTCATTTGATGCGGTCAAGGGACTTGGGGCGATAAGCGGCATTGCCTTGAAACTGTTATTCATGGATGCACATTTGAAAGTTCAGGATAAAAGGGAGATTTTCGATGATTATTTGCAAAGGCGTGTGAATATCATTTTGGCATATATAGGACAAATGAACACCGCTTGGGAAAAGGATTGTGAAGCCATAATGATTGAACCCGAAATTGTGCCTTATATGCTTACCAATGAACTTGAAGATTTGAATTATTGGCTTACCGCCAACGGCAACAAGCCCGTAATATCACAAGAAGAATCAGTTGAAAAAGCTGGTATTTCAAAGGATGTGGCTTTGACGATGCAGAAAATCAAAGAGCAATCAACCGTGGAAAATTCATTTATGATTGGTGAACCTCAAATTGATGGCGATGCGTAAGGTCTTGTTTGCAATCTTGATGGTGCTTTGTCTTGCAAGCTGCAAGGAAAGCCCGGTAAGCGGGTATGTTGTCGGGAAAGCATTTGTCCCGGCACATAACACGACCCGTTATGATGTGATATTGAAAAAGCCGATGGTTGAGAGCGTACCCGACCAATGGATTGTTTGGGTTGCTGATTCGTGCGGTGTCCACCGTTGCCACGTTGAGAAAAGCACATTTGACCGATTAAGGCATGGTGAGTTTGTAACTTCAAAAGGAATGTATTATGGCAAAACGGAATAAAACAAAAATAGCAGAATCGAAATACCATTGTCATGATTGCGCCCATTCTTATGATTGGCATGAAATCGGGGCTAATGGCAAGCCTTTTATGTGTCGTTGCCCCTATTACACGAATGGCAAATATTGTCGTTTTTTGAACGACCCGCAATGTGAACACTTTAAACTTCGGAGATAATGGCAAAGCGACAAAAGATAACGCGGTTTTCGATTCAATCATACGATGCAGCACATTACAGGCAAACGGAACAATACACACAAGTTGTGAATGCCTTGTTTGACCGTGCCACCACCGAGATTGCAAAGGCGGTGGCAAAAGGTACATACGACCCCGACAAACCCTTTTCTTTTGATGATTACCCCGGTGTTAAATCTGTAATGCAAGGTGTAACAAAGCAACTTGCCGACCGAATGATAACAGTTATCGAAACGGGGTCAAAGAAACAATGGTTGTTTGCTTGTGATAAGAATGATGGCTTCATTGCTTCAATAATGGACACGTCCAAGTTGAGCAAAGCAAGATTGAAGAAGATGCAAGACCGTAACTTGGAAGCCTTGCAGACATTCCAAAAACGTAAGGTCGAGGGAATGAACCTTTCGCAAAGGGTTTGGAAATATGTAGGGCAATACAAAGCACAATTGGAATCCGCCCTTGATGTAGGTTTGGGTGAGGGTCGCAATGCCGCCCAATTATCCCGTGACGTTCGGGAAAACCTTAAAGAGCCAAACCGATTGTTCCGCCGTGTAAGAGATAAGCGCGGAAACCTTGTGTTGTCAAAAGCCGCCAAAGCATTCCACCCCGGACAAGGTGTTTACCGTTCTTCATATAAGAATGCGATGCGCCTTACACGTTCCGAAATCAATATGGCTTATCGTGAAAGTGATTTCTTGCGTTGGCAATCACTTGATTTTGTCGTTGGTTTTGAAATTCGCAGAAGCAACCATGAACCATTGTTCAAGTGTGATATATGTGAAAAGTTGGTTGGGCGTTATCCGAAAACGTTCAAGTTCAAGGGGTGGCATCCACAATGTATGTGCTATGCCGTGCCTATCTTGATGGATGAAGAAACCTTTGATGAAAATGAACTTGGCGACCTCAAAGCCGCATTGCATGGCACGCAATACAAGAAGTTGGAAGCCAAGAACCTTGTTACCGATGTGCCGGACGGCTTCAAACAATGGGTGAAAGACCATGAAGAAGCACAAAAGAAGTGGGCTTCAACACCCTATTTCATCAAAGACAACTTCAAGGATGGAAAATTATCAGAGGGGTTGAAAATAGACTTACCTAAACCAACCGTTCAAGTTGATGTTCTTGCACCATACAAAATGCAGATTGCCCAAGCAAGGCAACAGGCAACAAAGTGGGGCTTGTCCGTGCAACTTGCAATGTTGGAAAAGTACGTTGCCGACAAGGATATACCAAGCATTCAAAGCAGAATTGCAACCATTCAATCAAAAGCAATGCAAATGGAACAAGCCGATGCGGATATTCGCCGCAAGTGTTCAGAATGGGGATTATCCACCTATATTCTTGATGAAGCAATGCGCAATCCTGATTCAAAGAATATCTTGGCAAAGATAGCAGAATTAGAAACAAGGTGCATGGAAGCTGAAAAGGAATACAAGGCATTTATTTCAGATGCAAACCAAGCAATCAAAGAAGCCCGGAAATACAAGGTTGATGTTTCGGGAATGCTTAATGATGTTGCCACCATTATAGGGGATAAGCGCGAATGGGTTATGGGCAAAGCATCATACAAGAAAGCATTGCAAGAATTATTGGACAAGATTGAACAAGCGAAGCCAAAAGACACCGACCCAATGGAAGATTGGTATTCAAGAAGTGATGTTGCCAAAGATATTGTCAAGACAGAGAACGACACACAGATTGAAACAGTGTTGAAAATAACAAAAGGGGTTGATATGACTTTCATAGAAGCGAATGATTTACGCGGTAATCCGAATTATGCAAAAGAATACATACCTGACCCTAATGGTCGTTATCAAGACAGAAAGACAAAGGAACGCTTTTCAAAGAACCCGAACTATAAAAAGAAGTTCACCATAAATTGTCAATCTTGTGTTGTCGCCCATGAGTTGCGCCGACGTGGTTACGATGTTCAGGCGGTCGGAAATACGGCAAATTCAATCCCACGTGTACTTTCACACCATACAGAATTGGCATGGCTTGATTCAAATGGAAATATACCAACATCAAAACAAATTTCATGGGCTTGGCAAGCTGATAAAGATGCGATGGCAAAATCAATGTTGGCTAATTTGGATGCGGCTACAAAGGAAGTAGGACGTTATCATATAAAGTGGACTTGGGGCAATATGCGAAGTGGACACATTATAACTTGTGAACGCCTTGCAGATGGTTCATTACGAGTTTACGACCCACAAAACGGTAAGGAAATAACCGATTTTTCCGAATATGGAAAAGGCTTTTTACATAATTCGTTGAAAGTGTTGCGGGTTGATAACTTACACTTCAACCCACTTTATGCCGGATGTCTGAAAGGCAACAAACGTCCCAAGAAAAAGAAGAAGTGACTTATTCTTTGTCGGTAAGGGTGTCAAGGATTTGTTCCCATTCAAAAGATGCTGCAACCCTTGTGTCCTTACCATCATAAAGAATCAATATAGGTTCGCCAATGAAAGCAACCTTTTCGGGGTCATTGAATATCGGTGTGTAAACTTTATACCCGTTCCATTCGGTAGTAAATTCCGCCCCATCAAATCCGTATGATTGGGCAAGGTTGATGATTGTTTGATTTGGTTTCATTTTACTTAAATTTGGGTACAAAGTTATTCAAAATCAACCATAAAAGAAACAAGGGGCATACACAAGTTATTAAAAACTTGTGCACCCCCTTGTATTTATACATTAAATTTCTTGCGAATCAACGTAAGACATCCTTTCTTTCATTGATGTTATAACAAGTTGTTCCACACGCTTGTTAAGTGCATCAAATTCAATGATGAATTGGTCGGCAATGATGCGTTCCGTATCTTCTGTATTATATATTTCATTGAGTGATTGATAAACCTTGGTGTAAAGGTCTTGCATGGTTTTCATGCAGTCAATGAAATTTTCGGTCTGTTTGCTTACGGTTATCATTGCGCACCCCCTTTCTTTGCTTGTTCGGCTTGCTTTGCCAATTCCGCTTCATTGATGGATTCATAAAGAAACTTGTTCACGAAATAGATTTGACCTTTTCCGGTTACTTTGGTTGTAGTGGTAACAAGGGAATCGCCGTTGGGTTTCTGAATGACGGTCTTTTTGATTTCAAACAAACCGAGCTGCAAGGCTTTTTGCGTGGGCTGATTATACATTTCGCCTTTCTTGCAAAGGTAGCCTTTTTCACGAAGCCAAGCGAACAGGCGGTTTTGCCCTATCTCAACCCCGTTTTGCTTGATGATGCGTGCAAGTTCACCCACCAAAATAGAATGTTCAGATGTTTCAACGGCTTTGGCAAATGTTGCACCGGGTTGCAAGAACTTAATCGTGCGTTGTTGCCCCTCATTCATTGAAGTAAGTGCATCATTTTGGCATTGTAACACATAGTTCTTACTTTCGGCTTTGGCAAGCGCGGCTTGTTGGCGGTCGATGGTTTCTTTAGCAAGCATCAATGCACGTGCCATAATTTGTTCCGGGGTTTCATCTACCTTGGCAACCATGTAGCCACCCGACTTGCGGATGCTTGGCAATACTTCACCACATACCCATTTACGAAATGGCTTTGCCTTTTCAGAATCAGAACGAAGTAATACTTCATACATTCCGGGTTCTGTAACAAAAAGAACTTGTTGATTACCACCTTGCGTAAGGATGTCCATTCGGCGGACACCCTCTTGGTCGATTCGTTTGGCTACATTGCGATGGTTCGTTACATTGATTGCTTTGCATAAATCCGCAAGGCAAAACAATGGTTCTCCACTTTCCGTTACAGATGTACGGATTTGCCCGAATTGGGCATTCTCAAAAATTTTAATTGATTCTTTCATTGTAAAGCGTTTTATGAAAGATATAGGCAATAGAAAACGGCATTGCCTTTCCCGTCGCTTTACACCTACATAGGCAGTGAGTGCATTAACACTTCACACGGGGGTACAATGCCGATATATGTTCCCGTTAGGGTATAAAAATACCGCCAACGGATTATGTTTGCGGTTCTTGCGTTCCGCCTATGTAGTTGTAAAGCATAACAAATGTAGCAAGAATAATTGAAACCGCAATGATTTTCGGTGCAAAAATAGTGGTTTATTTTAATTTTGGGTTACTATAAAACACTCAAATGCGAAGAAAAAAAGGGCACGAAGCCCTTTTGTTATTGTTTTACGAAGATATATGGTAAGCTCAAATCCGGGTCGTGTAGGTGGATTTTAGTTTCACTTTTAATGTCCATATCAAAACCTTTATAACGGCGGTTTGTTTTTTTATCATACAAGGCAAAATAATCAGCATCCCTATTGACAAAATAATAACATTCAACATCTTCATACACTTTATCAACAATAACAAATGCTTTATATGTACATTCTCCTTGTGCGAAAAACAAATGTTCTTCACCATCCATGTAATCATTTTTTGTTACTTCAATTTCCTTGTCATAATGATTGCCGAATACAATTAAGTCCGGGTCGGGTAATAAACTACCTAATTGACCACCCGAAAGATTGGAAAACTGAATGTCCGCCCAAGTTCCATTGAAAAGTGCGAATGCCTTTTCTTGTCTTTCTGAATAAGACGACAATTGTTCATCATCATCTGAACAACCAACCAAAATCATCGGCAGTATCATTGCCAATACCAAAATGAATCTTTTCATATAACTTAATTTTTATAGTATCGCGGCAATTTTTTTTACGTTTGCAAGTTTTTGAATAAACGACTTATCCCGTTTAGCGATAATCATGTCATATTCGGCTTGCAAATTCAACAACAAGTGTGCTGGAATGTCCATTGCTTGTTCACAAAGTAAAGCAAACTTGGTATTCACAGCCCGTTTTCCCCTTACAATGTCATTCAAGACGGTATATGAAACCCCCATATCAGCTGCAAGTTGCTTTTGAGATATGCCCCGACATTCGATTTCATCTTTGAGCAAATCACCCGGATGCGTGGGTTCAAACGGTTCAAGATTATTTGCTATCATTTTAGGGTCTATTCCTTTAACTGTAATCATAATTGTTTTATTTATAATGATTTGACAATTCCAATATATTGCAGATGTAAACAATCGTTTCGCTTTCTTCTTCTATCACGGTAAATTCAATTCGATATTGGTCGTTTACCCTAATTGATGAAATGCCCGCCTTGTCGCCTTTTAGCACTTCATATCGCAATGATGGCAACCGAAACAAATCTTCAATCCCATTTGCGCTTTTAAGGTAATCAATGCCTTTTATATAACGCTTGATTATGTCAGGTTGAAAGCGGTGTTTCTTGTCGCTTTTCCCGGTTTCGTAGAGTTCACGCAAATAATCCTTATCGAAATTTACAATCATATCATGCTGTCGTTTACTTTGCAAAGATAAGTCTTTTTCTTGAAATCCGCAAAAGAGTTGATTTGTTTATTTAGAACAAAGTCCTTTTTTCGCTTTCTCGCTATACGGAATAATATATTCACTACGTTCATATATTATGTAGTATTATATATTTTCTTTTCTTTCCTTTGCATCATTTTGCATTGCAAATGAAATACCCATGGAATGCAATTGCATAAACGCATTGACAATCAATTATTTCAAAAGGTGCAAGTTTGCGGTTTTTGATGCGTCCTCTGGTTATTTAATGCACATTATTGAGTATGCCAAGTGTCACCGATAGCACATTTTTACCGTTTGAAATGCACCCCTTATAATTTTGCATTGCAAGTGTTATGCAATTGCATCAAATTCACTTGCATCGTAGGTTGTCAATCATATTTTGGGCAACCTCTTTTTGAAGTTCAATCACGTTGATTGGGGCTTTGCCAATGGCGGTGTCATAAGTCATTGTGCCGGACACGAACATTTGCAATGCCGATTCAAAGTTTTCTTTGTCAATAACCCTTTCAAAGAGTTCAAAAGTAAAACCTAACGGCAAGCCATATTTGCTTGCAAGTTGTGCTATTCTTTCCATATCTGCAATTTTTAAATGTGTAACAGTTTAATTTTAAACACAAAAATACTTGCTTTATGCAAATGCAGTGCAAAAATGTGGATAAGTAAAGCATAAGTTCAAGTTTGTTTTTATATGTATCACTATAAAACATAATACTTTTGTGATTGATTTGTTTAACATTATAATTATCGGAAAATGAAAGAAACAATTTTGGCATTACTGATTGCAAAATTTTCAGGCGTGCGAAAAGACGGACTTGTTGCATTGGCACGTTCACTTGCGTTACAATGCACGACCGAAGATGAAGCGAAAACCCTTGTGGATAAGTTCACCGATGCGCAAGTGAATGAGTTTGTCAAGGATTACCGCGCCGATGTGGACAAGGAAGTGTCCGAAAGCAACAAAACCTTTGAAACCAATCTGAAAAAGAAGTTCGATTTGGTTCAGAAAACCGAACCCGGCGGTAAGAAGAATCAGAAAGACACCGACACCGACGACATTGCAGCCATTGTAAAAGCAGCGGTTGATGCGGCGGTTGCCCCTTTGAATGAAAAGTTGAATGGTTTTGAAGAAAAGACTATTGCCGAAACAAGGCTTCAAGCATTGAATGAGAAGTTAAACGGATGCAAGGATGAAAATTTCAAGGCTCAAACTTTGAAAGACTTTGCCCGGATGAACTTCAAGGATGATGCAGATTTCAATGAATACTTGACAGGCAAGGAAGCGGACATTGCAACGGCAAATCAAAACAAGGCTGATGCCGATTTGAGCAATTCAGGTGGAAGCCCGCTATTCGCCCAAAAGGAAGAAAGCGGTATTTCAAAAGGTGTTGCCGAATATGTGGAAAGCCTTAAACCCGAAAACACCACGTTCAAGGGTAAAGAAATTTAAGTCAAATTCTAAAATTCAAAACAATGTCATTGACAATCAAAAGGAAAAAGGACAATCGCATTGTGAAGTGCATTCTTCACCGTGTGGCGGACATTCCCGGTGGTGTAACCGTTCAGGTTGCAAACTTGGGTGGGTCGGCATTGTTTGAGGGAACGCCCATTGGTAAGGGGTCGAATGGTCTTTATGTGGTCTGCAAGACAGCACAAGTAATCACCGAAGCGACCGAATCGGCAACAACTTATGAAGTCGCAAAAGGACACCATTTCAAAGTCGGTGACCGATTCGCAACAGCAGCATGTAACGGTCAAACCATTACGGCTATTGACAAGACCGATGCAGCCAAGGACGTTATAACCGTAGGAACAACGCTTGGGGCTAAGATAGCCGCCGGAACTTGTGCATTTGAATCAAGTGGAGCAAACAAGACATTGAAAGTTACCCCGGTTGCCATTGCGGGGTCGAACTATGATGTCGAGCATGGCGACAACTTGTTTGTTGATGCGTGGGTTATCGGTGTGGTAAAAGAAGCCAATGCCCCCGCCGTGGACAATGTCATTAAATCGGCATTGAAATCAATTGTTTATGTGTAACCCCAAAAAGTAAACCAATATGCAGAAATCATTGATGGTTGGGTTGAATGAAAAGGATATGGAAGCCGTAATTCGTAGTTACGACCTCAAAGATTACTATTATCCAACCCTTTTCCCGCTGAAAGAAACAAACTTTCTGACGTGGAAGATGCTTGAAGCGCAATCGGGCTTGAAGATTGCCGCCGACCTTGTGGCAAGGGGTGCGACAATTCAGAGAAAGACCCGTGAAGCCATTTCACGCATTCAAGGTGATATTCCGAAAATCACCATTTCGAGAGAAAAGGACGAAGATGAATTGACCGAATACGACATAATGGTTGCAATGTCGAGCAACAACCCCGACTTGAAAGCACTTGTCGAATTTTGGGCGGAAGATACCAAGTTTTGTTGGGATGGTGTTGCAGCTCGTGCCGAATGGATTGCATTACGCCAAATTTCGCTTGGCAAGGTCAAGTTCACCAATTCCAACAATGCGGCAGTTGTTACCGAATACGATGTTGATTACCTGATTCCGGCGGAACAAAAGATTGGTGTTACCACTTCTTATTCGTCGGGTACAGCAGCAAAGCCTTTGACAAAGGATTTCCCGGCAGCTTTGAAGTTGGGTAAGAAATTGTATGGTGCAACCTACAAATTTGCATTTATGAATGTTGATACCTTTGAAAAGTTTGCTTCACAAGAAGAAGTCTTGAAGAAGTGTTCTTCATTCATTCAAAACGCAACAGGTACGCAAGATGCACCGGATTTGGCAACCGTTAACGCATATCTTGCCAAAAAGAAAGAATTGTACCGTGGTTTGCAGATTATCGTAATTGACCAAGACATTACGATTGAACTTGCAGATGGAACGCGCAACACTTCAAATCCGTTTGAAGATGATGTTATTCTTTTCTCTGAAAGCAAGGTTCTTGGAAAAACCTATTGGAAAAAGCCTATTGACGCAAAGAAAATGCCCGGTAGTGTTGCCGAAAAGGTTATGCACGGACATACTTTGGTCAAGAAGTATTCCAATGAATCACCCGTTCAGGAAGTTACCGAGGGTATTGCAAACCTTTTCCCGGCTTGGAATCTTGCCGGAAGAAGTGTGTTGATGCAGACCAACGCAACTTCTTGGAATAAAAACTAACATTGACCGATGGGGCGTGATGATTTCGGTTGTTTCGCCCCAAGGTCTTTTGCAAGATGGTAAGTTATGACAAACAAAGAGTATTTGACCAAATCATTGAACGGACTTAACCTTATAGAAGATGATATTGATGTTATCTTGGCAAAAGGTGGTCTTGATGCTGATGATAAAGCGGATGTGAAAGCGTGTGATGTGGCGGTTTACAACCGAATGTCCGTTATCCTGAAAGGTATGTTGCAAAACGTGTCCGAGGGTGGATATTCTATTTCTTGGAATATGGAAGCCGTCAAGTTGTATTATGCCGCATTGTGCAATGAGTTGGGCAAAGAAAATGTGTTGGTCGCACGTCCGAAAGTTCGTAACCGTTCAAACATTTGGTGATTATGGCATACGTGAAGCAATATCCGCATTACCTATTCATTGAGGTTGCCGATGAATCCGTGCAAGATTCGCAAGGCAATTGGACGGAATGCGAACCGTCGCGCAAATTCATATCCATGTGCCGCGAGGAATCCGACGGCAAAGGCACGGAATATCAAGTTGCCGGGGGTGAATACCAAAAGGCAACATCTGTTATTCAATGCCCCAAGACTTGCCCAAGGGTAAACAAGGGAACAAGGGTAATTATTGCAAACGACTTTAATTGTATGGACATACGCATTGCCGGAATATGCTTGAACTTTGACCCCTCACAATTGCATTCAAGATTATGGGTATAAAAGCAAACTTCACCAAGGATGATGTCAGAAAGCGTTTTGATGCTTTCTTGAATATGGTCGAGCAAAAGCAGATTGAAAGATTGCAAAGGCTTGGTGAAATGTGCTTGATTGAAGCACGGAACAACAAAGGTTATATGATGCAGACGGGGCTTTGCTTTCGTCAACAGGATATGAAATTTTTGTTGATGGTGTTGCAATACATGGTCAATTTGATGCCGCAAGTGGGGCGGAAAGTGAAGCGGCGACAAAAGGAGTTAAGGCAGGACAAAGCATTGCCGAAAAAATCGGCAAGGAAACCAAGGGTGTTGCCCTTGTTGTGGTTGCCGGAATGAATTATGCCGCCTATGTCGAAGCAAAAGGATATAACGTGCTATCAAGTGCCGAACATCTTGCAGAGCGGGAATTGCCCCGAATGTTGGAAAAGTTGATAACGAATATCAAACGTGCAGCGGAATAATGAAAACAGCATTTGACACTGACGGAATCTTGTTTGAATTGCTTAATGGCAAAACGTCCATCAAAGGCGGTTGTTATGTGGGTGATGACAGACCCGAAAATTCAACCGATGAAGATATTGTTGTGAATACCATTGATTTATCGCAAGATACATTGCCCCAAATCGGTACGTCAAACATCAATATATACACCCCGGACACAAGCAAGAAAATCAAAGGCAAGATGCAAGTTTCGGCAAATCGCACACGGTTGAAAGCCTTGGCGGAAGAAGCCTTGGAACTTGTAAGAAATGCGAATATTGATGGGGTGATGATTATACCGGGTAATATGTTGATAATGTATGAGCCGAACACCAAGCAACATTTCATCAATATTCGTATTGATTGGAACATACAAATAGATTAAGTTATGGCAGTACAAAGAACATCATTGATTACGCTTGGACTTTGCGAAATCCAAGTTGGCACAGCCGGAGCAGATGGTAAAATGCCCGTGGAAATGACCAAGATTGGCAAGACCTATAAGGACACTTGCAAAATGGCACAAGATGCGTCCGATGTCACGGAACATTTTGAAGAGGGCAAAGCCGCACCCGAAGTTAGGAAAAAGGCACGCAAGATGCCCAAACTTACATTCAGCATCATGGATGCTAACGTTGATGACCTTGTGAACTATGTAGGTGGTGAAAAGGTAGAAACAACGAAGTGGGGATATGATGGTAATGAAGTTGTGGCAAATAAAGCCATTAAGGTAGTTACCGAACAAGGACTTGACTTTGAAATTCCTAATGCAGATATTGAAGCGGTAATCAACGCGGATATGTCAGCAAAGGGTATTTTTCTTGTTGATTTCACCGTAACGCCATTGGCGGTAAGTGCAGGTAAAGCATTGCGCGGTGTGCCTAAGAGCTAATTTTTCGGGGAATACACCCCAAGCCCCGGAATGCAATAGCGTGTTTCGGGGCTTAATTGTTTATTGATACAATAATATGGCAGACGATAAAAATAAACTTGAACAAGAACGGGCGGAACTCAACACTCTTATCAACAAAGGTGTGTCATTTGAGGTCAAAGACACCGAATTTGGGGTTGAAAAGAAGTTCTTTGGGCTTTTCAAAAAACAGATACCGCACGAGATTACACGCACGTTCAAAATTGACGAATTGACCCTTTCAACCCTTGACCGCATTTCAGCCGAAACAATCGAATTGACCATTGATGAATCATTGATGAAGTCAGAGGATTCTATGAAACGTGCAAGGGGACTTGCCCACAAACATTCAATTCGGTGTGCAAGGATTATTGCAATCGCCGTACTTGGTGAAGATAGGTTGATTCCGATACATGGGAAAGGTGGTACACGGTGGGTTGAAGATACCAAGCGACTTGAAGAATTGACTTCTTTGTTTGCCCGTAAAATCAAACCGTCCGTCTTGTATAAACTTTATGTCCTTGTGAATGCAATGTGCAATCTTGGGGATTTTATGAACTCTATTCGATTGATGCAACAAGAAAGAACCACAATGCCGATTCGGATAGAGGAAAACAACAAGGTCTAAACAGTCCATACGGTCGCCGGGGGGCTATATGCCAACATTTCGGCTGGACTTATGACTATCTATTACACGGCATTGCATGGTCGGTTGTCCAACGCATGATGATTGATGCCCCAAGTTATGACATGAACAATGACACCGGGGTTGAAGAAATCGAATTGACGGAAAACAACAGTGAGCAAATTTTGAATTATGTAAATAGTTTGATGTGATATGGCAGAAATTGACGGTGGGGCATTGTCTTTCAAGTCCATAATGGACAATGACCAACTAAATATGGCGATAGACGAAACCTTGCGACGGGTGCAAGGCTTTTCCGATGCCGTTGTTGGTAGTGGTGATGTGATGGACAGAACCACACAAGAAATGGTTGAATGTATTGAAATTCAACGCAAGGTTGTTCGGGATTTGGAAAACAAATATTCGGATTTGAATGCAAAGATAAATGCAATTGAACCCGGTGATGCACAAGAAATCTTGATGAGTGAAGCCATTGCGGTAAAGCAAGAACTTAATGCGGAAAAGAAAGCCCTTACCGCATTGACGGTTGAATTGAACAACTTACAATCAACCAATGTACGGTGTGCGATGTCGTTTGACCAAATCCGTACCACCTTGGGGCAAATCGGCGCGGCTTGTGAAGAACATGAAAGGGAAATTGCAAGTCTAAGTGAAGAATACGACCGTTTAAGTAAAGCCGCGAGTGATGCTTTTATGTCCGGGCATGATGATGATTACCGGGTATTGAAAGACCGGGCAAGTGCAATCAAAGGTGAAATTACTGTTCGTCAACAACTTTTAAATGAATTGCGTGAACAATCGGATGCCCTTGAAGATGAAGCGGGCAAGTTAGAAGAAGTTGCCAAACAAGCGGACGAAACGGCAAACAAACACGTGATGTTGCGTACCCGAATCCGTGATTTGAAAGAAGAAATGGCTGCATTGATAGCCGATGGTGTTGATGAACAAAGTGAAGCCTATAAGGAATTGGAAGAAGAACTTGGGCGGTTAATGGATATTCAAGGGGATATTCAAGCACAAGGAAGTGTTCTTGCTAATGATGAAGCCCAATTCCAAGGCATGATACAAGGATTGTCGGGTGTCGTTGGTGGATTCACAGCCGCCCAAGGTGCAATATCATTGTTTGCCGGAGAAAACGAGAATTTGCAAAAGATAATGTTGAAAGTTCAATCCTTGATGTCAATTACTATTGGATTGCAACAAGTGGCGCAAACATTAAACAAGGATTCGGCTTTTCAGCTTGTAACCATTAACGGATTGAAAGAATGGTGGAATAAATTGTTGGCAATCGGGCGCGGTGAACAAGTTGCATCAACCGCCGCAACGGTAGCCGATACAACCGCGACCATTGCAAGCACGGCGGCAGAAACCGCACACACGGCAGCAACCCAAGCAAATACCACCGCACAAGGAGCAAACACGGTGGCACAAGGGGCGAATACCGCTGCAACGGGAGCGCAAGCAGCGGCGGCAACCGCCGGAACGGTCGCCAATATAGGTCTTGCAGGAGCATTCCGAATGGTCGGTGCGGCGATTAAGTCAATCCCGGTATTCGGTTGGATTCTTGCAGGAATTTCGGCATTGATAGCACTTGTTTCCCACTTTGTCGGTAAAGCGAATGAAGCCAAGAAAGCACAAGAAGAATGGTATAAATCCATTGCTGAAAATGCTTACAAGCCTATTGCATCAATTGAAGAATTATCGATAAAATGGAATGCCCTTGGTGATGATATGGAAGCCAAGAAAAAGTTTGTTGAAGCCAACAAAAAGGCTTTTGATGATTTGGGGGTATCAATCAATGGGGTTACAGATGCCGAAAATCTACTTATCAATAATAAGCAAGCATTCATCAATGCACAAATAGAAAAGGCTAAAGCAATGATTCTTGTTCAGCAGGCGCAAGAAGAAGTGAAAAATATTGCAGAAATGCAGATGAAACATGATGCCATGCCGGATAAAAGAAGTTATTTCATGCAAACTGGGTCGGGAATGTTTGGTTCTTCGGGCTATTATGTTGAGGGCAAGAATACAGAGAAAACAGATTTAGGAAAGGAAATAAAAAAAAGAAAGGAAGCATTGCAACAAAAGTTCACGGATGCGGCTGTGGCTGAAAAAAATAGTTGGGAAGAACTTGAAAAAGCCGGAATTGAAGCCGCTAACACCTATGAAGATGGTACATTGGGGGCTATTGAACAAGCCATTCAAGCGAAAGAAGCCGGATTAAAGAAGCTGAAAAACAATGAGGCATACGAGCGTGAATTGGCAGAAATCGAAAAGTTGCAGAAAAAAGCCGATGCGATTACAGGCAAGAAAACGACCAAAGGCGGAAGCCAAACCAATAAAGACCCATTCTTGGAAAAATTGAACAAGTATAAAACCGAATACCAACGATTCAACAAGTGGGTCAATTCGGGTGATGCAATATTGGTTCAATCAGCGCACAAGGAATTTGAAAAGTTGCTTGGTGAGGGTGCAACATATATTGACTATTTGAAGAACCAACGCGACCAAATTTTGGCGGTTGATGTTGCCAATCGAACCAAGGCACAAAACAAGCAATTGCGACAACTCAATGATGCCATTGCAGAAGAAACGAAAGCAACGGTTTTGGAAGCGTTCAATACAGAATTGAATGAACAATTGACCAATGCAAGCACCGTTCTTGAAATGCTCAAAATCATTGAGCAAAAACGCAAGGAATTGGCGAATGATGGAACGGAAGTGGACAATGCAAAAGCCGAATCCCTTGATGAAGCCGAAAAGAACACGCAAGAGCAGTTGAAAGAAGAAACCGAAGCGTTGTTGGCTGAATATGCTTCATACGTTGAGCAAAAACGCCGTCTTGAAGAACAATTCAACAATGATGTCGCCTTGCTTATGCGGCAAAGGGAACAAGCCACCACGGACGCGGAACGTGCCAATATTGATACCGCAATGCAAAACCGTAAAAATAAATACACCGATGATGTAAACGGCATTGGCGGTATTGATTATGATGCGATGTTGTCGGAATATGGCACGTTTGAGCAAAAGAAACAAGCAATCATTGATGAATACGAGGAAAAGCGCAAAGCAGCACAAGCGGTCGGCAATACTGAAATGATAGAAGCCTTGAACAAAGCGCAAGCCAAAGCCCTTTCCAAATTCGCCCTTGACGAGTTACAGGCACACCCGGATTGGGAATTGATGTTTGGCGACCTTGACGAAATAAGCACCCGGAAACTTCAAGAATTGATTGATAAAATCAACAATCTTGATGGCGCATACCTTGGAATTGAGTTTGACCCGAAAGACCTTGAAACATTGAAAGAAAAGATTGGGCAAATGAAGAAAGAAATTCAAGAGCGCAACCCCTTTTCTTCTTTGGTTTCTTCAATCAAGGACTATATCAAGGCAGAAGATGAAGCAAGCAAGAAAACAGCCCTTACAAATGTGTTCAAAAGCGCAAGTGGTGCAATTGACCTTGTAGGCGGTACACTTGATGCCGTAACGTCCGGGTTGGAAAAGATGGGCATTACAATGGATGAAGAAACCCAAGCGATAATGAACGACCTTGGCGGAATTATGGATGGGGCAAGCCAACTTGCAACAGGTATCGCAACGGGCAATCCCTTATCTATGATTCAAGGCTCAATCGGCATATTGTCGTCTGCATTCGATTTGTTCAACTTCAAAGACCGAAAAGCAGAAAAGCAAATCAAGAAGCACCAAGAAGCCATTTCACAACTTGAAAAGGCTTACACTCAACTTTCATGGGCTATTGACAAGGCTTTGGGCGGTGAGGTGTACAAGAACCAACAAGCCGCAATCCGCAACATGAAAGAACAACAAGAACATTTGCGTGCATCTTGGGAAGCGGAAATTTCTAAAAAGGACACCGATTGGGGCAGAGTTGATGAGTTCAAAGCACAATATGCCGAATTGGAACGTCAAATTGCGGATATGTACGATGAGATTGCGAATGATATATTGCAAACCAATGCAAAGGATTTTGCAAGTCAATTGGCAGACAGTCTGACAACGGCTTTTAAATCGGGTGAAGATGCGGCTAAAGCCTTTGAACAAACGGTAAACCAAGTGTTGCAAAATGCAATTGTAAATCAGTTGAAAAAGAATTTTCTTGAAAAGCAATTGGATAAAGCACTTAAACAGCTCCAAGATGATATGGGTTGGTGGAATGGTGATGATTTTGTTTTTAATGGCTTGACGGATGAAGAAATTGCAGCTTTCAAATCCAAGGTACAGGCAGCCGCCAACAACTATGAACAAGCCTTGGGTATTTACAAGGATTTGTTTAAGGATTTGAATGTTGAAGAAGCGGATGATTCATTGACGGGAGCGGTCAAGGGCGTTTCAGAAGAAACCGCAAGTATTGTTGCCGGACAAATGAATGCAATCCGTATCAACCAACTTGAAGCAACGGCGATATTACGCCAATCATTACAAGCCTTGAATACCATTGCCCAAAACACGGCATACAACCGCTATTTGGCAAGAATCGAAAGGATTATCACCATACTTGAACGCAATTCAACGGGTGATTCTTTAAGGTCGCAAGGTTTATCATAAACGAGAGTGTTTCACTATAAAACAAGTAATATATGAAACTATCAAAAGAACTTGCCCGGCAAGCAAAAAGCCAAAGGAATATGTACACCTTGGCATAATGAGTTGCAGAATTTGCAAAACAAGGAAGCAATGGTGGAAATGTACTTGAAAGGCATTGATTTTTGCCTTGCCAACGACTATCCGAAAAATGACTTCATAAGGGAGCATTTCAAAGGAGTTATGGAGAAACAAGGGGTTTTCCTTGACGATGATATAAAAGTTGAAAATATGCCCAAATGTGTGTGTTTGGGAAAGACTTGCGGACGCATTGAAGTAAAGGAATATGAAGTTTGCGAAATCTTCGTCAAGCATAATTCAGAATTGAATGTGGTTGCCAAAGACAATGCCTTTGTAATGATTGATATTTATGATGATGCCGTTATAAGTGTTTATGCAGGCGACCGGGCAAAGGTTTGTGTGAACCATCATGGCGGCTCAATAAACAGATATGCAACAAATGATGCCGTTATAAAAATCCGGGAAAAAGATAAAAAGACTTATTGAATATGGATGCGAATAATATTATTTTCCAAATGCCTTTTGACGAAAGCAACGGTTCTTTGGTTGCTTTTGATTATAGCCAAACACGTGCCGACGGGGTTGTGAACGGTGCGGCATTCGTTGCCGGAAAGAACGGCAATGCTATTTCGTTTGGTGGGTCGGACACTTGCGATGTTTCCAAATCGGTGTTACCCACCATGAATGTTGATTTCTCAATTATGATGTGGGTACAAGGTCGGGAAATCGAATGTGGTTCACCGCAAAAAATGATTTGGTTGCTTAATTTTTCAGGTCTTGAAAATTTCATTAAAATTCCTATTGAAGCAACCCCCGGTTCTTGGTATTCATTTGCAATAACAAGACGTGGTGTATCATTCAATTTTTATGTCAATTCATCATTGGTAAAGACCTTGACAAAATCAGGGACTTTGCTTGGCGTGTCTTTGTGTCAAGACTATTACGGTGGTGAATATGGCTTTGGTTTGCTTGATGATGTCAAGATTTACAATGTCGCCTTGTCGCAAAATGAACTTATCAATGAATTGTCCACAAGTAAGCAGCAAGCCTATTTGTTGGATGGCGTGAACTTCAAGGAATATGGCGTATTTGTGTCGGGTTCAGACGGTGTAATGAACCGCCCGAAGATGAAAGCCCCCGCAACATTGAATTGGGATAATTATCATGGTGAAAGCGTTGATTTATCACATAAGTTTTATGAATCAAGGGAAATCACCTTGTCTTGCTTTGTCAAAGCTGAATCCAAAATGGACTTTATCAAGAAGATTACCACTTTTGAACAACAGTTTGACAGGAAAGGAACAAACCGCCTTGTCATTGACGTTCACCCCGTGAAACCTTTGATTTATGAAGTGTATTGTAAAGATGCCATTGAAATATCAAAGGAATGGAGCGATGAACTTATGGTTGGCACATTCAAGTTGAAGTTGATTGAACCCGAACCCGTGAAACGAGTGTTGAAGCATATACGTGTGAATGAATCAACCAAGACTTGCACAATAACTTTGACAAGTACCAAATATGTGAACATCTATTGGGGTGATGGTTCAGTTGATTATGACATAAGCGGTGATGCCGTTAAAATCACACACAACTATGATGTGAACGGTGATTATTTCCCGGTAGTGACGGGGTGCATTGATGAAATTTCTTCATTTGAAACAAATGCTATTATTGTATGGGAACGAATATAATCATTACGCAGCCTAACGGAAACCGTGTGCCAATGCAGAATCGGCGCACGGCGACCGGGATAACGTCGGCAAAACAGAATTGGGGCTTGAATGCGGAAGATACGGTGGACATTACCATTGAATCACCTTTTCCGCAAACCTATAACATTGGCGATAAAATCACCGTGTTTGGGCGTGATTATAAGTTGAACCGCTTGCCGTCGGTCAAGAAAACAGGAATGCACCAATTCCAATATACCTTGCAATTCGAGGGTGTGCAATATGATTTGTTTCGCATTACATACGACTTGACCGTTGACACCACCACCAATGAATTGCAGGATGTGCAAGGCGACACATTGACGGGTAATTTGCACCGCTTTATGACGGTTCTTATTGCCAATGCAAACCGTGTGTTCCCGGGTAAATGGAAATTGGGGGCTTGTCCTGATACCATTGGCGACAAGACCTTGACTTTCGGTGAATCTGATAACTGTTTGTCGGTATTGCAGAATCTTTGCGAACAATCCAACTTCAATGTTGAATTTGAAATTGTGCAATCCAATGGGGTTTACACGGTCAATCTTTATGAACGTGTCGGGCAAACATTGCCTTTTACTTTCGAGTATGGTAAAGGACGCGGCTTGTATGACTTGCACCGGGAAAATGTTTCTTCATCAAACATTGTTACCCGGTTGAAAGTGTATGGTTCAACCGAAAACATTACTTCAAAATATCGTGCTGACCGCCTTTGTTTACCGGGTAAGACCAAGGGGCAATCATACATTGAGAAGCCCGAAATGGTAGCCAAATACGGTGTCTTTGAGGGACGAAAGAATTTTGATGATGTCAAACCCACATTCACGGGTTCGGTTGAATCTGTGGTTGATACATTCAGCTTCATAGACAAGAAGTTTCCGTTTGACTTGAACGCGACCAATGCAAGCGGTGAAACATTGTATCTTATCAATGGTGTTTCGGCAAAGATTCATTTCAACACGGGCAATCTTGCCGGATATGATTTCGAGGTAAAGAGTTACGACCATGCAACGCACAAGTTCACGTTGGTAAAGACAACCGACGACCGGGGCGATGTGTTCCCGTCTGAAACTTCAATGGCATTCCAATTCGGAGTGGGCAACGAATACAAGATTCTTGATGTCGCTTATCCAAGTGATATTGAAGCGGAAGCCGAAGCGAAATTGGCGGAAGTCGGAAACAAGTATTACGACCAAAATTGCCAACCCAAAGTCCAATATGGATTGAGCGTTACCAAGGCTTTCTTGGAAAAGCTGGTGGGAACAAATGATTCGGTAACGAATTTCTTTGCCCCCGGTGATTTCTTGCACGTAGTTGATGCCGATATTGACGTGGACAAGGCTATTCGCATAAAATCCTTTGTGCGCAATATTCTTGACCCCTACGATTACACATTGACCATTTCGGACATTACAACCAACGCAACTATTACCAACCGCGTGATTTCAGACTTGGCGGAACTTGACAAGATTGTTACCATTAACAACCTGAAAGACCCCGCCCGCGCCCGTGCAAATTGGCGGTCAAGCCGTGAAGTGTTGAACATGGTATTTGACCCTGATGGCGATTATTATACCGACAAGATAAAGCCGGGTTCAATTGATACCCTTGCCTTATCGGTAGGTGCAAAATCAATGCAATTCGGATTGATTAACACGGTATTTCAACCGAATTACAATGGCAATCCAAGATTGGTAAAGTGGCAAGGCGGTGTTTTGACCCACTACACTATCAAAGAAGAATCGGCGGTGTCATGGGTAATGGCAGACGGTCAAACGACATTGACCGGGAACAACAGTGCATATTATCTTTATGCAAAGTGTGAAAGGAACGGTAATGCCGGGGTATTCATATTCACCACAAGCCAAATCAAGGTTGAAGATGATGTGAATTATTATCATTTCTTGGTCGGTACGTTATCAAGTATTGACCAAGAATTGAATGTTCGTTCTTTGGCTTTGACGTATGGTTTTACAATGGTGAACGGTCGCTTCATCAAAACCGGGCGTATTGAATCGGCAGACGGCACAACCTATTTTGATTTGGACAATTCCGAAATTGGCGGGCGGATTGTGTTTTCTTCCAACGGGCAAAAAAAGACCCTTGAAGAATTAGGAAAAGAATCATTGGAAAACAAAGATTTCATCAACAATACATTGCCCGGCATTCTTTCGGAAATCCAATCACAATTGGATGGGCAGATTGAACAATTCTTTGAAACCTACGACCCTACATTGACCAATGCCCCGGCAAAGGATTGGACAACCAACCAAATGAAAGAAAATCATTTGGGCGACTTGTTTTATAATACGGAAAGCGGTAAAGTATTCCGATTTATAAAGAACGGTTCGGTTTATTCTTGGCAAGTTCTTCAAGATTCAGAAGTTGCACAAGCACTTGCACTTGCAAATGATGCACTTGCACTTGCAAAAACAAAACGAAGAATTTTCACATCCACACCTTACACCCCTTATGAAGTAGGTGATTTATGGGTTCAAGGCGGCAGCGGTGATATTATGCGTTGTAAGACTTCACGGGCAACGGGTTCTTACACGTCAAGCGATTGGGAAAAGGCAAGCAAGTACACGGACAACACCGAATTGAACAAGTTTATCAATGGCACATACAACAATGCCATTATCGATTTAACCAATCAGATTGACGGAAAGATTGAAACATGGTTTCAGACAACCGACCCGGCTTCAAGTTGGACAACAACGGCAATGAAAGCAAAACACGTTGGTGATATGTGGTATCACTCAACACAAAAGAAATTGAAGCGTTATTCAAGTTCTTATTCTTGGGTGAACATTGAAGACCAAAAAGCAATTGACGCATACGAAGCCGCCAACAATGCACAAGATACGGCAGACGGCAAAAGGCGTGTATTTGTGTCCACCCCTTACCCACCTTATGATATAGGCGATTTATGGGTGAATGGCAAGGATTTACGCCGATGTCAAACAAAAAAAACACAAGGGCAATCATACAACATCAATGATTGGGTTGTTGCTGTTGATTATGACAATACAAAGACCGTGATTGACGGCGGTTTGGTTACGTCAGGCACGATTCAAGTTGCAGGTGACAATAAAAGCATCCTTGCGGGTATGACAGGGCAAGGAACGGCGGCAAGCTCAATTCGTTTTTGGGCTGGTGCTTCTTTTGAAAACAGGGCAACCGCGCCTTACCGTGTGATGCAAGATGGTTCGGTTGTTATGACCAAAGCAACGGTTGAGGGTGTCATAAATGCAATATCCGGGTATATAGGTGGTTTCCGAATCCAACAAGGGCAAATCGGTTATGGTTCATCATCTGAACAAGACACAACACGTGGGCTTGCATTATTAAATAACTTTATCCGCTTTTATAATGGCAGTCAACGCACCCTTGTAGGTTGTTTAAGTTCTTTGGGTTATCCATACAATGCTTTATTTGAATTGTCGGGTAACATGGGTACGACCGTCGAAATACATAGGGATGGTTACAATGAAAGCAATGAAGTATGGTACAAACCAAAGGCACTTGCCGTTTTCGGAAATCAATTGATAAATGGGAAACTTGCAGTTTTTGAAAAAGGATATATCGGTGAAGCATATTCCGATTCACTTGAAAATTATATTCATCTAACGCATTCTTATGTTTTTCATTCAATTAGTTCTTCATATAGAGAGGTAAGACTGCCAAAACTTGCACCTATATGGAATAATTTGGGCGGTATGCGAACCTTTTCATTGCATATTCAAATAACATGGTTGGGAAATAAGAATAGAATTAGATTATCCGGCGTGGACGGTGGGCATTTGGTTGATAACAACGCAAACAGACCAAACGGTGGATATGGTTGGATAGACATGGCACAAGGTGATAGCGTTATATTAAGGGCTTATGCGTCTGATTATTATTTGGTACAGTATAGAACATAAATTATGGAATTAGCAAAAATACAAGATAATGGAATGGTTGACGTGGTGTTTTGTTCACCAAGCAACGGTTCAAGAATGACAGAATTAAGGGAATCCGGGTTTCTTGATTTTGTCACAAGTGAACAACCGCAAGTAAAATCCGGGCAAATTGCGGTTGATTCATTCAAGATAATTGATGGCAAGGTGGTTCAGTTTTGGGAAATCAAGACCGACCCCGAAGCCATAAAGACACAAATAAACGAATTGAAGCAACAACTTTCGGAATCTGATTACAGGGTTACGAAGTGTTATGAATGTTCGTTGGTGGGTAAGACATTACCTTATGACATACAAGAATTGCACACCGAAAGGCAATCCATACGGGATGAAATCAACCGTCTTGAATCCTTGTTGGGCGAAAGTTATTCTTGACTTATCCACTTTGTGTTATAGTAATACATTAAAGATGTAATTTTGTACTCAAAATCTTTCAATTATGAGTGAAACAAGAAGTGGCGAACGCATTTCCGCCCAAATAGGAAAGATGGGAATCATTGACCAATTGACAATGAAGAACTTTTCATTGCCGGATGGTCAAAGTTTCAACATCAAAAATGACGGCACGCAGCCCGTGTTATTATCGGTGCAGCTTGCCGGGATGAGTGATGGCGATTTCATAGAAACGCAATTTGAATGCGGTTGGAATCCTGAGATTGTAAAGACGGTGAAGCAAACTTCATTGTCAAGTATTAACTTAAAATGGGGTTATTGATATGGGCTTACTTATCGGAGTAGGTGGCACGAAGCCACAATTCGCCTATGATTATTATTACGGCATTGAATGGGACATTACCGTTTCAAATCCAAAGCCGACACGAATAGGCAAGATGGAATTGCATAAGGAATTGCCGTTGCAATCATTGATGCGCCGTTGCATCCTGAAAGATGATGGCAAGGTAAATTATTATTTGCACGCAAATGATTCAACCAAACGTGATAACGGCGCGGCGGCAGATTTGACGGGCAAGGACGGACAATATATGGTTGAACTACCTAATATGTATGTACGTTTTGAAATGGACGGCAACAAATGTCGGCATTTACAATCAACACAACCATTGCCCGGTTTTCATCTTTGGCGCAAAGACTATGTTTCAGCCATTGAAGCGACCGTTCAGCGTTCAACAAATACCCTTGCAGCCGTATGTTCAACCGATGTTGATTACAGAGGTGGCAACAATGATGCTTCACGTGATGGCACATACAAAACGCAACTTGGTATGCCCGCAACGTCAATATCATTAACCAACTTTCGGGCATACGCACGAAAGAGAGGTTCAACCGAATGGAATTGCAACTTGTATCATACGCACCGCAAGTTGTGGTGGTTGTTCGCTGTTGAATATTGCACATTCAATTCACAAGATGCGTTTAATGCCGAACTTGATGAAAGCGGTTATCACCAAGGCGGATTAAGTGCGGGTGTTACAACATTGAATGGTACGAAGTGGAGCAATTTTAATGGATATTACCCGGTGATTCCTTGTGGCACAACCAACAGTCTTGGTAATCATTCGGGAGTTGTTGAATACACGATGCCCAATGAATACGACCCCGGTGTGGAAACCAAAGTAAATGTCCCGTCTTATCGAGGTGTGGAAAATCCTTTCGGGCATATATGGAAATGGACGGACGGTTGTAAATGTCTGATTCAATCGGAAGCCGACGGCGGATTATCTGAATTTTATGTTTGCGACGACCCGGCAAGTTTCACAAGTTCGGGTGTAGCCAACTATAAGTTGCGCGGAAATTTACCACGAAAAGAGGGCTATGTAAAGATATTGATACTTGGTGAGGATGGCGAGATTATGCCCCTTGAAGTCGGTGCGGGTTCTACAACGTATTTTTGTGATTACTTTTATACAAGTATTCCCGGAAGTGGAGTTTCTGAACGTGGCGTTTTGTTCAGCGGTGATGCGAATAGTGGTGCGAATGCTGGGTTCGTGTTTGCGTATACGTATAATACGGCGACGTATGCGGATGCGCATATCGGTTCTCGGCTTTGCTTTTTCCCGCAAATCGAGCAAATCGAAGAAGCGGCATAAAATGTAACATGATGATTGAAATGATGCTTGATGATTGAATGAAGAAATAAAAGGTTGTCCGATGTCGTGGCGTTTTGTTCAGCGGTAATGCGAATAATGGTGCGAATGCAGGGTTCGTGTATGCGAATACGAATAATACGGCTACGAATGCGAATGCGAATATCGGTTCTCAGCTATGCTTGTAAAAATATAGTTGCATATCGGAAACCTTGCCACAAAAACGACCCGACCGGGGTTGAATGAGTTGGAGAAATCCAACGGCAAAAAATAAAATAGGTAAAACGGTTTTGGTAGGGGTAACACCCGAAGAATCCTAATATACAAGCAAACTTGTGTTATAGTAAAACAATGAAGCGGATAGGAAATTTATTTGAACGTGTGATTTCACTTGAAAACTTGCGTCTTGCCGATGAAAAGGCAAGGAAAGGCAAGTTACATTCCTATGGTGTCATGGTTCACGACAAGAACCGTGATGCCAATTTGCTTGCATTGCACGAAAGTTTGAAAAACGGTACATTCAAAACATCCAAGTATCACATTTTTACGATTTATGAACCCAAGGAGCGTCTTATTTATCGGTTGCCCTATTATCCCGACCGAATCTTGCACCACGCGATAATGAACATACTTGAACCCATTTGGGTATCATTGTTCAACAAGAACACGTATTCTTGTATCAAGAACCGTGGAATCCATAAATGTGCCAAGGATTTAAGGCACGCATTGAAGCAAGACGCGGACGGCACAAGGTATTGCCTTAAAATAGATGTCCGCAAGTTTTATCCGTCCATTGACCATGAGTTGTTGAAACAGGTGGTCAGGCGCAAAATAAAAGATAACCGCCTTTTGGCATTGCTTGATGAAATTATAGATTCCGTTGAGGGTGTGCCAATCGGCAATTATCTTTCCCAATACTTTGCCAACCTTTTCTTGGCATATTTCGACCATTGGTTGAAAGAGGAAAAGAGGGTGAAGTATTATTGGCGTTATGCCGATGATATTGTGATTCTTGCACACAACAAGGATATTTTGCACAGATTGTTGCACGAAATCCGGGCTTACTTGCGTGGCTTGAAACTTAAAGTCAAACGCAATTACCAAGTCTTTCCCGTTGATTCAAGGGGGATTGACTTCTTGGGCTATGTGTTTTACCATTCCCACACCGTTTTGCGGAAATCAATCAAACAGAAACTTTGTCGCCGGGTGGCAAAGTTGAACAAGCGCAAGATTGCCCCGACAAAAGAAGTGTACAAACAGCAGATTTGCAGTTGGTGGGGCTGGTGCAAATACTGTAATTCAATCAATTTAATGAATAAACTTTCAAAAACATTCCCGTATGAAATTAAATTCAATCGAAGCAAATGCGCATTATGACATGGCGCATGGCAAACCCGCCGTCTTGGAAAAGGACAACGACGGTTCTTTCTTGTACCGTTTCAACATTGAACCCGAAACGGGCATTCCTGAGGGTAAGGAAAAAGAAGTTCAAGTCGGTTGGAAGTGTTACGAAGTGCGCACATTCGACAAGCCGACAAAGGCGAACTTGAAAAGGGTTATCATTCGTTCCGTTCTTGATGAAACAGCAGAATTTGACCTTGTAAACTCTTACAACAAACATATCCTTGGCGTTTCAGTCAATGATGATGCGGTTGCCGAATACAAGGAATACTTGCAGTTTACGGAAGATTTGAACGCATTATTGTTAAACACATTGTAAAATTAAACATTAAAGACCAATGGCAAAATTTTGTGAACTTGGGATTGAATCGGACGTGGTGATTGGCAAAGGAATCGAAATTGAAGATTTATTCGGTCGCCGAATCCTGATTGAAAAGACAATCATTCAGCCAACCAAATATCCGGGAAAGAATACGTCCGGGTTGAGAATGCAAATGCAAGTGGTGCTTGCGACTTTCAATGAATCTTATGACAAAGACGGTGATTGCTACACAAAGAACCCCGACGGGACACCCGTTGGGGAAAGACGTTCTTGTTTTACCGGGTCGGACATTTTGATTTCGGCAATTCAGAAAGCCGAAAGCAACTTGCCCGTTGTGAACAAGAAAAGGAGTGAACAAGGCTTACCACCATTGCAATTGTACCCAATGGACACAACGATTGTCAAGGTCGGGAAATGTTTTCAATTCACTTGATTATGGAACAGTTGGACAAAGGGATTGGGTGGCTTCAAAAGTTGCTCAATCTGCAAAAGAAATACGGATTCTTTTCCATCCTGAAAGGCTTGTTTATCTTGCTTGTGGCTGGTTATGTCGTTTTCTTCGCATTGAATCCCAAATACTTGATTGAACGTGTTACTAATATACAGACAGAGCAGCACGACAAGTTGGTATCTTCAAGGTTGGAAGCGGATTCACAGATTCGGCGGATTTTGTCAAAGGCAATATTCACGGCAAATGCCGACAGAACTTGGCTTATCGAATTTCATAATGGCAGTAAAAACCTTGCAACCGGGTTGCCGTTCTTGTTCGGCTCAATGAGAATCGAAGAAGTCCGGGATGGTATTATGAATGTTGATGAAGATTATTCCGATTTCAGCTTGTCAAAATACAAGTTGATTGTAAGGGTTTTAGAGGACGGTTTCTTTTATGGCGGCATTGACAAGGTTAAAGAAATTGATGAACGGTTGTATTACAAGATGAAGTCAAACAATATAAACGAAATCGCATTGCTCACTTTGTTTGACGGTGAAAAGCCGATTGGCATATTGGGATTCTCTTTTTGCGGTGAAAAAAGCATGGATAAGCAGCTTGTAGGAAAGAACATACGTTGTAGTGGTATTCAAATAGCAACATTATTATCTAAGGTAGATGGCAAACATTGATATATTATTGCCGTTCATCCTGAATTGGGAGGGCGGTTTTGTGAATGACCCGGCAGATGCAGGGGGCGCAACAAACAAAGGTGTTACAATCGCGACTTGGCGAAATGTAGGTTATGACAAGGACGGCGACAATGATATTGACGTTAAGGACTTGAAATTGCTTACAGATGCGGACGTGAAGAACCGGGTATTGAAACCGCATTATTGGGACAGGTGGAAAGCCGACCAAATACAATCGCAAAAGATAGCAAACATCTTGGTCGATTGGGTTTGGGGTTCGGGCAAACACGGCATTGTCATACCCCAAAGATTGCTTGGTGTCAAAGATGATGGCATTGTCGGAAACAAAACATTGTCGGCGGTGAATTTTGCAGACCCCGACCAATTGT
>VOFH01003831.1_pt1 | contig 190872 bp, 178 predicted proteins | sample 5384091 | NCBI WGS metagenome assembly VOFH01 (sample SAMN12384727, study PRJNA508395) | human gut metagenome | isolation source: healthy gut G | host: Homo sapiens | reverse complement strand
GACCAACGAACCGTGTATTATAATATCATGGTCAAACGAATAATGCAAGTATTTTTTTAATTTTTTTCAAAAAATTTTCCGTTCATTTACCTTAAACATTTTCCCTTTAAATGCTTCTGGCTTTAATTCCATTTTCGTCCCTATGTATGCTCTGCGACAATCTATCATATTCCGGCTCCTTATCCCAAAGCACACGTTCTTATCCTCATATTTTATTTATACGTTTTCCTCTTGAATAAGATTATACACCTCTTTGGTCACACAACGGTCACACGGAGCCCTTTTCCACGGATTTTGTAAAAAGTATACATTGAAAATGCCGAAAGCTGTACAATTTTAGACAATTTTCGGCATTTACGTATTTTTTGTTCGTTATAATCAACTATTATTTATTATATTTTTTGTATATCTTTTCAAACGCAGGCATAGAGCGCTTTATCATTTCCCCGTCCACACAGTATGATATTCTCACCCAGCCCGGACAGCCGAAGCCGTCTGCTGCTACTATGAGCACATCCTCCTCCTTTGCCTTCTCACAGAATGCATTGCTGTCATCCTCGAGTGCCTTTACAAACATATAAAAGGCTCCGTCCGGCTTGAAGCAGTGATAGCCTATCCTTGTGAGTCCCTCGTACAGAAGGTCTCTGTTTTCTTTGTAGGCATTGATATCACCGGTTGCCCCCTGGCATTTTACTATCATCTTCTGGAACAGGCTTGGTGCACACACGTAACCGAGTGCTCTTCCCGCACCACAGACTGCTGCATACAGCTCTGCCTTATCGTACACCTCATCAGGCACGAGGACGTATCCTATTCTCTCTCCCGGCAGTGAAAGTGACTTGCTGTATGAGTAGCATACCAGTGTGTTGTCGTAATATTTGGTCACAAACGGTACCTTGATTCCGTCGTAGACTATCTCCCTGTACGGCTCATCTGCGATGATGAATATCGGTCTTCCTATCTCCTTAGACTTTTTCTCAAGGAGGTCTGAGAGCTTTTTGATGGTCTCCTCAGAATAGACTGTGCCGGATGGGTTGTTTGGTGAATTGATTATGACACCTCTGGTGTGCGCATTGATTCTCTCCTCAAGCACATCGAAATCTATCTGAAAATGCTCTGTGTCTGCAGGCACCTCTACAAGCCTTGCTCCTGCTGCATTCACAAATACCTTGTACTCCGGGAAATATGGCGCTATGGTAATAAACTCATCATATGCGTCACTTGTCAACGCACGAAAGCAGATTGACAGCGATGCCGCTGCTCCCATTGTCATGTAAAGGTTGTCCGCATTAAAATGTGTGCCGTGTGTGTTGTTCAAAAATTCAGCTATTGTCGCTCTCGTTTCCACGTCTCCCTGTGCTGAGGTGTAGCCGTGCAGCGCAACAGAATCATAATCTGTCACAAGCTCCTTTATTGTGTCGTTTACTATCTGCGGAGCCGGTATGCTCGGGTTTCCTATTGAGAAATCATATACATTTTCCTTACCTACAATTGCTGCTCTTTTTTTACCATACTCGAAAAGCTCCCTGATTGCTGAGCGCACGCTTCCGAGCTGGTACATGCTTTCGTTTACTACCATTTTCTTGTCTCCTTATCTCTGATGTTCTTGCATGTTTACTATTATAATATCTCTGCTTATGACATACAAATGTCTTTATAAACATCTCTTTATACACATATTGTTACCATTCATGATCGTTTATCGTGATATGAATGCCTCCATCCCGGCACGCTTCGTCATATCAATATGCTCCTTAAGCTCGCGGGCTGACATTCGCAGTGCCCCCAGGCTCATGACCGTCTGCTGCTCCAGTCCGTCAGAGGTTGCCACTGTTACCTTGTACCTGTCACGTATGCCAAACACAGTCTTTTCGATAAATGCATCGGCTGTCTCGTCCTGCTTTGTATACACAACCTCTATGTTGTGGAAGGTCTCTCTCTTTCCGGCATTGCCCTTCACCTTGTACGCATCAAACACCAGCAGCAGATGACAGCCCTTATAGCCCTGGTAATCCGATAAAACATCCTTCAGCGCATCTCTCGCCGAATCAATGTTTATGCGCGAGAGCTCCTTTAAATCCTCCCATGCAAATATTATATTATATCCGTCAACTATCAGGTACTCTTCCCCCTGGGATTTCTTCGGATAAATCGGATTGCCGTGCTTATCATGCTTTACGGTGCGCGGTTTACCACTTAGACCTTCATACTCATTTTTCTTTTTGCCTGACCATTTGCGCCTCTGATCCTCTGCGATATCGTTTTTGCCCATGCCAAACTCCCTGGCATAAACATCTGCAAGCTGCGCATCAAGCTCCACCGATGACATACCTGAAACAGCTTTCTCAAAGCTCGTCCTGCGGCGGTTTCCGGCAAGCGCCTGCGCATCCTCCGCTGAAAATGCATTCTGCGTGCGGGCACTCGCTGCAAGTGCCTCCTCAGACTCATCTCCGTGGTAGACATACGGCAGGTGCATATGCTCCGGGACCTCATCCCACGGCACCACGTAGCCTGAGCCGTGCGCACAAAATACCGAGCCTGTCGGATTGCGGAAATCCTCCTCGCTGTCATAGTGCATCTGCGCAATCACCTCCGCAGGATTGTGACACTCATCATAACCCCACAGCTCCAGTGTCAGGTGCCCGAGCCCCTTTGTATACGCATGCACCAGACTCACATAATCCTGCATTGTCGCAACCGGTGCCTTTCCTGTAATTGTTGCCATCTCCCTCGCAGCAATTGTGGCAAACTGCGGGCTCTCGGCTCTTGCAAATCTCTGCTCCAGATCTGTCATTGCGCGGCCGACATACTCCATCGGCACCTGTAGGATAAAGCTGTAGTATGGCTCCAGCAGCACGCTCTCTGTGGATTTAAGCCCCTGGCGGATTGCTCTGTATGTAGCCTGGCGGAAATCGCCTCCCTCCGTGTGCTTTACATGTGCTCTTCCTGTAAGAATAGTGACCTTCACATCGGTAAGCGCTGAGCCTGTGAGCACACCCCTGTGCTCCTTTTCCTCAACGTGTGTGGCTATGAGGCGCTGCCAGTTTTTGTCAAGCACATCCTCACTGCAAGTGGATGTAACTGTGATTCCGCTGCCACGCTCCGCCGGCGACAAAAGCAGATGCACCTCTGCATAGTGGCGCAACGGCTCAAAATGTCCTACTCCCTCGACAGCCCTCGCTATCGTTTCCTTATATACAATGCTGCCCGGTCCGAACGTGACAACAACACCAAACCTGTCCTTTATGAGACGCACAAGCACCTCCATCTGCACCTGTCCCATGAGCTGCACATGGATTTCCTTAAACTCCTCCACCCACACTATGTAAAGCTGTGGGTCTTCCTCCTCAAGCTGCTTTAGCTTTTCCATAAATGCCGCCGGATTTACATCATCCGGCAGAATCATCCTATAGTTTAGTACCGGTTCAAGGATTGGCATATTGGACTGCTGCTCAACCCCGAGCCCCTGCCCCGGAAATGTCGAGCTAAGACCTGTGACAGCAACTATCTCCCCCGCCTCTGCCACATCAGCTATCTCATATTTTTCGCCGGAATACTTTCTTATCTGATCGATTTTCTCAATCAAAAGGCCTTTCGCCTCGTCACCGCCATGCGCTTTGTACTCTATTTTGTCCCTGACTCTAAGACAGCCTCCGGTAACCTTTAAAAATGTCAGCCTGCTGCCTCTGTCATCCCTGCCTATCTTGTATACGCGGGCAGAAAATTCGTCAGGGTAATTTCTTTCACACATAAACCTCGAAAGCCCCTGAATCAGCGTATCCACTCTGTCAAGCTTAAGTGCCGAGCCATAAAAGCAGGGGAACACCTCCCTTTGAGCCACCGCCTGCGCAATATGCGCATCTGTAAGCTCTCCCGATTCCATAAATTCATCTAAAAGAGGCTCGCTGCACATGGCAAGCTCCTCAAATAAATCCTGTGAAGAAAAATCCACGCAGCCATCACTCAGCTCGCTCCTTAGCTCTGCCTGCACTTTCTCCGCATTCGTGCCCTGCATATCCATCTTGTTTACAAAAATAAATGTCGGCACGTTATAGTGCTTTAAAAGTCTCCACAGTGTGCGCGTGTGCCCCTGCACTCCATCAGTTGCGCTGATTACAAGTATTGCATAGTCGAGCACCTGAAGGGTACGCTCCATCTCTGCCGAAAAATCCACATGCCCCGGTGTATCAAGCATGACTACATGCCATGTACGAGCTGTATCTGCCGCATTTGCTGTGCGTGTTACATCTGCAGTATCTGCCGCATTTGTATCACGCGAAATATCAAGCCTTGCCTGCTTTGAAAAAATGGTTATTCCACGCTCACGCTCCTGCGCATCGTTGTCCAAATATGCGTCCTGATGATCCACGCGCCCGAGTGAGCGAATCTGCCCGGTGCTGTAGAGCATGGCCTCAGACAGGGTTGTCTTTCCCGCATCTACATGTGCGAGAATGCCTATTGTAATGTGATTGTTTGTCATTTTCTGCTCCATTTATGCCTCAATCCAAGAACAGAGACACCTGTGGATGTCTCTGTGTCAGCCTTTATATCATAATCCGTTGATTTCCTAAATTATAGCATTTTGTGGTTGGTCTGTCATCTTTTTTCTTGATTGACAAATAATTATTTCGTACTTATAATGTAATTATGGAGAATATAATTATAGAAGTGTTTTGATTTTTAGGAGGATCAATCATGAGAGATGAATACGACTTTTCCAACGCAAAACGCAATCCTTACGCAAAAAAACTAAAAAAACAAATTACAATTAATATTGATGAAAATACAATAGATTATTTTAAAGTGCAAGCTGAAAATTCGGGAATTCCTTACCAGACACTTATTAATTTATATCTATCAGATTGTGTCACACAAAAAAGAGAACTCCAGCTTTCATGGAAATAATGCGAGGATAATATGAACAAAAAAGAAGTATTGGAACTAAAACGAAGATTAAAAAAAGACCAGGCAACCTTCAGTCGTCTGGTCGGTTGCTATGTGGACTGCAACCATGAAAAGGTCTGCAAATTCGGTGGCAAATTTCTCACTCTTGAGGAGGATGAATACTACAAATATCTGGAGATTTCAAACAAGGTGCTTTCCGGCACTCTCGGAAACAACCTGCTCAATCTGCAGTTTCCGCTTGAGGAGGAAGAGGTCGGAGGCCGCCAGCAGATTCTCATGGCGCTTCGCGACAGCGAGCTTAATGATGATACTCTGCTCGATACATACTATGATCTGGTCATCGACACCTACGATGAGGCCGGGAACTACTTGATTCTTTTGTATCTCGACAGCTACGATGTCATGACACGTACAAAGGACAACATCAACGTGGATGAGTCCGAGGAGGTGTACAAATACATGCTCTGCGCCATCTGCCCTGTCACACTTTCAAAGCCGGGCCTTGGCTATCTGGAAAAGGAGCAGCGTATCGGAGCCCGCATAAGGGACTGGGTGGTCGGTGCACCTGAGACAGGCTTTTTATTCCCTGCTTTCAATGATAGGAGCACTGACATACACTCCACTCTTTTCTATACGAAAAATACCAAGGAGCCTCACTCTGAGTTTATGACAAACGGTCTCGGCTGCGGTGTGGAGCGCACAGCTACTGAGCAGAAGATGGCTTTTCATTCAATCGTCAGAAACGTGCTAGGTGCTGAGGACGAGAGCACTGATGACAAGCTGCTTGATATCCAGCAGAATCTGTCCGAGATGGCCGATGACTACGCTGAGACTCACGATGATGACGATGATCCGTTCATTCTCGACAGCGAGGCTATGAACAAGGTGCTGAGTGACTGCCATGTCTCTGAGGAAAAGATTTCACGCATTGAAAAATCCGTCAATGAGGCCTTCGGTGACAAGCCGCCTATCGCAGCCAATGTCATTGATTCAAAGGCTCTTGCAGCTAATGAAATCCGCGTGGAAAAGCTTGCTCTTGAGAGCCAGGTCGGCGATTTAACTCTCGAGCTCAATGAGAAAAATGCGCAACTTGAAGAGAAGGATTCTGTTATCCAGGAGAAAAATAATCAGATTGAAGAGCGCACTTCACAGCTTCTTGAGAAGCAGGAAGAGATTGATAATTACACTGCCCAAATTAAGACCTATGATGTGGTGCTTCATGTAAAGCCGGAGAAGGCTTCACAGATTCATGCGCAGGTCATCAATGGGGAGAAGTGTCTCGTCATTCCTATGAGGGAGAATGAGAATGCGACCATAAATGGGGTGAATACAAATCTGTAGGGACGCCATCGCTTATGTGGCTTCGCATATTTAGGCTGTGAAGACCGGCATAGCATGCAGTATATTCCTCAGAAAAATATAAAATCAGCCACGGCATCATTTGCAGATAGTTTATTGATAGTTTGCTATGAATTGTCGTATCCACATTTTATGGAACGCCGTGGCAGTTTATATTTTTCTTCGGAACACACTGCATACTCTCCGGTAATTTTAGGTTATTTATGCGAAGCAATTAACGATGATTTTATAAGCCATGTCCGTGGATGCAAAAATGCTCTCCCGAAGCTAACGCTTCCGAGAGGGCGTTTCTGCGCCCGGACAGGGCTTAACCATCAAGTTGCTTATCTTATTGTTATATAAAAGGGCGTGTGAAAAACCTTCGTTTTTCACACGCCCTTTATAATGTTGTCACCTATGAAATAATGTCTGCTAATAATAGCACTCTCGTAATACTTACCGGTTTACCAGCTCAGCACCTCATCGCCATCCTCTGTGACAAGTACCATGATTTCCCACTGGGCTGATGGAAGTCCGTCGTCGGTGTATACTTCCCAGTTGTTCTTGTCATCTACGTAGATATCGGCCTTGCCCATGTTGACCATTGGCTCGATGGTAAATATCATGCCGGGTGCCATGACCATGTCGGTGCCGCGCTTGGTGTTGTAGCCTACCCACGGATCCTCGTGAAATTCAAGTCCCACTCCGTGTCCACCAATTTCACGCACTACTGTGTAACCGTTTGCAAATGCATGGTCGTGCACCGCCTGTCCCATATCTCCGAGGAAGCCCCACGGCTTTACCTCTTTGAGTCCAAGCTCCACACACTCCTTTGTGACTTCAACGAGCTTTTTCTTCTCAGGGCTTACATTTCCGATACAGTACATTCTTGATGAATCCGAAAAATATCCGTTTAAAATTGTAGAACAGTCTACATTTATGATGTCACCATCCTTTAAGATGACGTCCTTTGAAGGAAATCCGTGACAAACCTGCTCATTTACCGATGTACATACGCTGTAAGGATAACCCTCATAATTAAGCGGTGCAGGGATGCCGCCCATGCTGGTGGTCATATCATAGACTATTTTATCAATCTCTGCTGTGTTCATACCCTCGTGGATATGTTCTCCTATGTAGTCGAGCACTGCGACATTTATCTTGGCGCTCTCCTTGATTCCCGCTATCTGGTCAGGTGTCTTGATGATTGAATGGCTCGGTATCTTATGATGTGCCTCAGCAAGCTTTTCAAGCTTCATATCAAATGCCGCATGACAGGTCTTATATTTCTTTCCGCTGCCACACCAGCAAGGGTCATTTCTTCCAATTTTTGTTGACATAAAATCTTCTTTCTAGTGATCAAGAGTAACGTTTCCCATATCGACTCTTTTCCACACTTTTTCTTTTATTTTATAGTTATTTTTCTCCAGCAGCTTCTTATATCTGCCTCCCGAGAAATCATAATCCGTTATATCGGCATTGTCAAGCCCTGCATATATTTCCTGATATTTCCGGGCTATTGCAGACTTTTCCATGGACGAATAAATATCCTTTTTTTCGACTCCAAGCTTCTTTGCACCATCTATATCAGACAAATCATACCAGAAGTCCTTCTCGGAATTTTTCAAATCTGCTTTCTCGTCGTCAGTAAGTGTAATGCTCTCTTTTTTGGCCATCTCATAAAAAATCTCATCGTGAATGGCCATGGACATAGCTGCTTTGCGCGCTGCAACACGGACAAATTCACCGTTTGTGTGGATATTCCAATACTTGTTTGGATTATCGGAATCATACACAAGAGCCTGCTTCTCGACATTCATCTCCTCATATGCCACATAAAATGCCATATCGCGCAATGTCAGCTCTTTCCCATTCACGTTAACAGCCACGTCTTCCAGATGCTCATTGTATACAATATTCTGCTTCATATCATGATAATTATATGCATACACGCCGGCTATGACAGCCAGCACTGCAAGTATAATTGTTGTGATGTGTTTTCTTATTTTGCGCAAAGCTTTGCAACCACCTGATTTATGACCTTTCCGTCAGCCTTGCCCTTGAAATGCGGCATGACTGCCTTCATTATCTGTCCTTTGTTTCCTGTTGCGATTACATCCGAAAACTGCTCTGTGAGCTCCTTTTCTACCTCTTCTGCCGACATCATTGCAGGAGCGTACTCCTCAAAGATTGCATATCTGGTATTGTACTCATCAAGCAGATCTGTTCTTGTGGCAGGGCATGTGTCAATCTGCTCCTTCACGGATTTCATTTCCTTAAGGATGACCTTGTTGACAAGCTCCTCCGGTATATTGTCTCTGCAGCCCTCATCTATTGCCGCCTTTTTGGCTGCCGATACAAGTGAGGATATAGCATCCTTTCTTACCTTGTCTCTTGCTTTCATTGCTGCAATCATGTCTTTTTGTAATTGTTCCATCTGCATGGCTTGTTCCTCCTGCTTTTCTTACTTTATTTACAGGCTTGCTAGTTCGTTTTGTGCGAATTGGTGCCGTCTATCTCTATAATACACCTTATGGTTGGAAATTGCTATTATTTATTACAATGAGTTTGTTGCCGGTTACTAACATTGGTTCGTGGCGTAAGACACGGACATGCCTCCAGATGCAAGGGGCTCTCAATGCGCTAACGCTATGCTGTCAAGAGGCTGTACGAATTATGCCTGTATGGTTTTCTATGCTCGACGAAACCGGCTTTTATGCGCCGTCCATGGCGCATAACACCTTGCCCTGCCGTCCATGGCAGGACATTTCTGTGTTCCATGTGCATAATTCTACAGACTCTAAACAGCTCCGCTAGTCGCTTATTGAGAGCCCCTTGCATCTGGAGGCATGTCCGCGTCTTACGCCCCTTACTTTATTGGTAACCATTCAGCTCTTTGTGATAAAAAAAAGAGCCGGTAAGTATAATAAATATACTTATCGGCTCCTAACCATCCTATACAAGACGCCGTATAGCAAGTATTGTATGACACTGTACGCTTCTGTTTGCTGTGATTCCTGCCTTTGTGGACTGTGCCTCCACTATAACACCACCACCTGCATATATAGCTACATGTCCCGGATATACCACTACGTCTCCCGGCTGTATATTATCGAAGGATACGGCCTGTCCCACAGACTTAAATGCCTGTGAATATCTCGGTGTGCTGATACCAAAATGTGCATATACCTCATGTACAAAGCCTGAACAGTCTACACCGTTTGTAAGACTGTTTCCACCCCATACATATGGATTGCCCACAAACTGCATAGCGTATGATACTACAGAGCTTCCTGAAACTCCTGTTGAAGCACCCGGGTTCTTTCCACCGCCTGCTGCATAGTCACTGGCAATACTTCCGCCCTTACCGGCTCCACCACCATCATAGCTTGGACTGCTTGATGAGCTGTTCGCTCTGGCAGCGGCTGCGGCTGCAGCTGCTGCCGCTGCTTCCTGCTCCTGAATGATTTTGCCCTGTGCCGTAATGATATTCTGATAATTATCTGCCTGCTGCTGTGCCTGAGCTATCTGGCTTGCATACTGCTCCTTCTGATTTTCAAGAGCTACTATAGCCGCCTCGACATCTGCCTGCTGCTTCTCATAGTCATCCTGCATGGCTGTGAGCTCATTCATGTCGTTGTCAAGCTTAGTACCAATCTCCTTCACCTGCTCAACTGCTGCCTGATAAGAATCCATAAGAGCACGATCCGAATCATATACATCTGACACGTACTCTATACGATTGAGCATATCTGTGATACCATTTGACTCAATAATTGCTGTCCAGATATTGTCCTCAGCGCTATTTTCATACATGAACTGTATACGCTTCTTCATGGCGTCATACTGCTCCTGCTGCTTTTCCTGAGCTGCTGCAAGATCCTTCTGATTCTGCTCTATCTCTGCCTGTTTGCTTGTGATATCTTTCTGAAGCTTCTTTTGTGCTGCAAGAATCTCATCAAGCTTTGCGGATTTATTCTTTATATCATCAGCAGTAGTCTGCTGCTGATCCTTTAAACCATTAATCTCATTCTTCTTATCCTTGAGATCCTGCTCAGCCTGTGACTTCTTCTTCTCTGCATCCTTCTGCTTCTGTGTCTTGGCATATACCTTCTCAAGTCCACTGTTTATGTATCCGCTAAATGTAGTGCCCTCTACTGCCGGTCCTGTAAAAACGAGTGCCGATGTTAACACAGTACATATAGCACGTGTCCATTTCTGATTCATTTTATTCCTCCTGTAATACGACGGTCAGATTGACCTTTCCTTCCACAATTTATGTTCAATATACATTCGGATATATTATCGCACAAAATGAATCTTTTTTCCACATCTTTTTGTAAATTTACAGAATTTTCCACATTTTATATAATGATATGATTAAAAGGTATTTTGCCACTAATTTATGATTCACATGCGCGCTATTATAAGTCTATCATCAGGTTTGATGCTATCTGAGGTCAGAGTGTTTATTTCCATTATGTTTTCAACAGTGGTGCGGTATCTTTTTGCAATGTCCCACATTTTATCATCCTTCTGCACTATATAGCCAACCAGAGCTGCTTCCTCTTCAGTATCAGACGCTATTTTTTCCTGCTCCACCGATGTTATGACTGACACTTCATCCTGCTGCAGGGCAATAGCGTTTATGCTGACAACACCCTTAATTTCATATTCGCTGTTGTCGAGTAGATTGACCTGCACCTGGTCTACCTGTAGATTTACCTCGCAGCAGGTGTGGGCATCCATGCCGGGTATCTCAACATACTGTTCAAACGGCACAGAGTCTGTATGCATCTCTATCGGACAGCCATCATCCTCCACAATATTCACACAGTTCACCTGCAATACACCTGACACAATAATTCCTGTGTCTGCATTTTTTATCTGTGCAATAGCGGCCTGCGTCTTTGTACCGCATATTCTTAAAATTCTCTTTTTGCTGTTTTCTCTGTACAACTGCTCCAAAATACGGCATTTTGTGTCATTTTTCATAAGAAGGCTGCATACCTTCATATTTTCAAACACAGGTTTTACCGGACATGATACGCTGTACATGTCATTGAGCACCTCTACTGTTTCCTCACTCCAGACCTTTCCATCCACAGCAAGCGCTGCCTCAATCGAAAGCTGCCTGAGCTCTCCGTCATAATCATTTTCCGCCTCAACCTGATGCATGGCAGGCTGTGTGCGAAGCCAGGCAATATTTCCGGCATTATCACCCTCGCAGCGTATTTCATTTGAAAACCCCTCCTGCACCTCAAAGCAGCAAATTTCCTGTTCTTCACTCAGATACACTATACACGCATGGCACTCGCCTGTCAGTGTAATATGGTCACGCTCGTATGTATACTCCAGATTTCTCATATCAACAAGACTTGATATGAGCTTGCATATATTCGGCTTGGTCTTTGGCAAGGTGACGACATTTTTAATTCTGACAATATCCCTTACAACACTGTCAAGCTTAAGCACCTTCATCTGCCCCATAAGCTGCTCCACATCCTTGTCATCAATCCTTTGTGCAACCTCAAGATTTTCTTCCCTCTCTCCATAAAGCTCCACGCTTATAATGCCTCTGACCGAGAGCTTTCGCGAATTGATAACCCCAACCGTAAGCTCATCAAGCCCGGTATACACACGAACCGTATCCTTCTCGCAGACTCCTTGAAGAACAAGCTTCTCCTGAAACGGTATTGCATCCTTTATATGCTCCACCCTGTTTCCGCCGATATTTTCCTCCGGCTCATCGCCTTCAAAAACTTCCTCTCTCGTATACAGCACTTCAAATTCAATGCTTCCACTCAGCCAGATATTCTCGCCTGACGCTTTTATCTCGTCAAGCTTTACCTGCCCGTTCTGACAAACCACTTTGGAAACATCAGGCTTATTGTCCTTTATGACATAATCCCTGTCGAAGCCAACCTGCGACATATCCTTTACCTTTTCTATGCATTGTCTGATTTTTTGTGTAATTAACTCCATAAAAAATACCCCACTTCAAATATGTATATAAAATACATATTCAAGATGGAGTAACTTTATGCAGATGCAAATATTTAAATTCATGATCATTATAATAAAGATGTAACATCTTTACTTCATGATACTAGCAAAGCTGCATCCTTATATCTTTTGTAATCACATCAGTGTAGGTGAAAGATAAGAGCTGTGGCGGATTCTGCTCAAACTCATCATCTATCAGAACCGTAAACACACTTGGGTATGCCTGCTGAATAACACCCTCCTGGATGTCAACCTTGTTGCGGCCAAGATCCTGCTGGATTTTTACCCTGTTGCCACACTGCTGGTGAATCGATGCTCTGACTTTTCTAATTTCTGTCTGTTCCATTTTAAGCCTCCTTATTGTGGATATGCCCACTGGCACATAACTATAGTCCTCATGGTAACCAGTATTGTAACGACGGTGTCATATATATGAAATCAATCTCTGTATAAATATAAAACAGGTCAAATTAATCAACAATTATATCAATCAATATATTTGAATATATAAATATGTCACCACAATATCTAGTAACTTTACTATAGCAAAGTATCGCAGTGATAGCAATAGGGCATTAGTACTGATTGTCAGTTTTTTCGCAACTTTTAACACAATTTACGAAATTTTCACTCAAACACAACAGGCATTTCACTCAATTCCGTCTTTATTACTATATACGGATAACTCGCCTGATTGCTGACCTTCTCGCCCTTATCCGGGGCTATCAGACGCGTATCAAAATACATTGCCTTATCCTTAACATAAAACTGGTTAACCGTAATACTGTAGCCACCTGTCTCCTTTGTGCCAAAGCCTTCCGCTATGTATAAATATTCATCATCCTTGTACGTCAGCTTCATCGCCTTCGCCTTGTTTTCATTTATCTGCTTTTTAAACTCCTCCGGGATTTCATCCCCGCAAATCACCGTGTACTCAACCATCCTGTCACTCTCCGTGCCTGAAATATTTGCGCGACAGCCCGAAATCACTGTCGTTTCCAATATAACAAGCACACCTGCAGCCACCACCAGAAATTTCCTCAATTTTTCTGACATTTTTTCCTCTCTTTCTTATCATATCGCTTACGATATGATATAATATCAGTAATTATTCGAAACCACCTTTAGAACCCAAAAGCTGTTGCTTACATGCAAGCATGACGCATCAGCTTTTTTATTCTCAATGGTTCTGAATAGTTACATTACATTTTATATTATGAAAAAGAGAGGTCAAATATGCGTTCAGTTTTAATCGTAATATTCGTATTTTTCTATCTGCTGCTCGGTCTTCCGGTGCTCGGAGCCATGTGGATAATACACAAATTTGCCCCGGCATGGGCCGATATGGCACAGCTTCGCCTGGTACAGTGGGCTTTCCGTGTCATCATATTCCTAAGCGGAGCAGACATTGAATTTATAGGGGAGGAAAATGTGCCAAAGGACGAGGCTGTACTATATATAGGAAATCACCGTAGTTTCTTTGACATCATAATCACCTACTCCAGATGTCCACGCCTGACCGGCTACATCTCAAAGCAGAGCATCACAAAAATACCGGTGCTGGGTCTTTGGATGAAGCGCCTGCACTGCCTGTTTTTGGACCGCGATGACATCAAGCAGGGACTAAAGGTCGTGCTTGCAGCCATAGATCAGGTCAAATCCGGCATCAGCATATGTGTATTTCCTGAGGGCACACGCTGCAAAAACAAAGATGACCTGACAGAGGTACAGTCTTTCAAAGAAGGTACTTTCAAGATTGCCACAAAGAGCAAATGCAAGATAGTGCCAATGGCAATCATGGGAACAAATGAAATATTCGAGGATCACCTTCCATGGGTCAAAAAGAGGCATGTGGTTATCCAATACGGCACTCCTATTGATCCGGCAGCACTCAGTAAAGAGGAACAAAAGCATCTCGGAGCTCATTGCAGAGAAGTGATTGTGGATATGCTTCATGAAATGGTATAGCTGAAAAAACCGCCCAGTCGGGCGGTTTTTCATATCTCCTTGCTTTGGCAGAATATTTTTTGATTCGACATTATGTTATATTTCAAATGCTTTTATACTTTTAAGTGCATAACCATTATTATCAAAAACAGCTTGATTTTCCCACTCATTCCCCTTTCCACGAGCAACACCAACTCCCTTAATTTGATACCAACCCGGTTCCCAATAAAAAACACCAGCTCCATTTTTACACATCTTTACTGTTTTAATCACTTTTTCTAAAACTTTTTCTTGATTTTCAACCGAAGGTATTAACCCCATCACTTTTTTAGTTAATTCACCAGTAACAACATTTTGCATTTCATCATTTGATGTATCCGTATATGGAAAAGCTGTTTCAACAACAATAACCTGTTTATGAAATAGATTTCCTATATTTATAATATTATCCATCAAAAGATTATATGTTCCTGACCAATATGGATAATAAGATAATCCTACATAATCAAAATCCCAAAGTCCTTCACTATTCAAATTTGAAAAAAAATGTTTTGTACGCTCTTTATCAGCACCACATTCTATATGCAATACCGTTTTAATTTTCTTACTATTAGTGCTATACTGATTAATCTCTGCAATAGCTTTTAATCCCGAATTGATAAATTTAACTAACTGCTTTATATTATTGATATTGCCAAACTCCCATAACATACCATTTCCAATTTCATTTCCGATTTGTACAATATCCGGAACTGTTTCTTGTTCTATAAAACAATTTATGACATATTTTGTATATTCATAAACCATTTTTTCAATCTCAAATGCTTCAAGATTTTCCCAATCATTTGGAATTTTCTGTTGTTTCCAGTCTGCCCAAAAATCACTATAATGAAAATCCAACATAAATCCCAGTCCATATTTTTTTATACGTTTCGCCATTCTAAGCGTATGTTTTAAATCACAATAATCTCCCTTATCAAATGATTCAGTTGGCTTATTAAATAACCTTAACCTTATACAATTAACACCATGACTTGCAAGAATTTTTATTACATCTCCCTCTTCACCATTTAAATCATAGTATTTAGCTCCATAATCTTCCATTGCCTCTAAGCTAGAAATGTCAGCTCCTATAATAAAACTCATAAACTACCCTTTCAATATTTATACTTTTGTTGATTCTTTTAATAATATCGAATACCCTTGTATAATTCTTTTTTCTCTACTTTTTCCACATAATAAACCATACAATACATCTGATGCCGTATGAGCCAATTTCATAATATCTAGATTCACACAACTGATTGAAGGATAATATTCATCCAAAATCTGGCTATTATAAAAAGATGCAATTTTTATATCTTTAGGTATACGAACCTTATATTTACGCAACGAGTTAAGCACATTTATGCAAATATTATCATCCATACATATTATACATTCTATTTCTTCTTTTAACATCTTTAACGTTTGTTTCTCAGCAATTTCCGCATATCCAGTATTATCGAAAACTTTTGTACAGTCAAAATCAATTTGTCTTTTCTCATATGCCTGCAAAAACCCCTTCATTCGGCTTTTCGTCACTACATGTGTCATATCTCCACAGAATAACGCAATTTTACGCATTCCCATTTTCAATATCTGCTCTGTCAAATCCTGACAGCCAGCTTGTTGATTCACATCTACCTGATATACAGTGCTATCATTGTAACTGCCTATTACAACAAAAGGCACACCATTATCTTGTAAATATTTAATATCAAGTGCATTTTCTATTGTCCTTGACAATATTACACCATCACATTTATGACTTTTAATTATATTTTTTAAAGGTTCTATGTCTCCAGCACTTGTTTTTACTAGAATAACCTGATAGCCCAATGGTTGAAAATAATCATATGCTCCCATTATTACTTGTGAAAAATATGGAAGCAAACCATAATCTTTTTCTCCTGCAACCGTAATCAGAATATTTTTTGTTTTTCTGTGGGAGTATTCACGATTGTATACAGCAGGCTGTGCCCCCAGCTCTTCCAGATATTCTATAATTTTATTTCTGGTATCCTCTGACACTCTCCCTTTACCAGAGAGTGCCCTAGATACTGTAGTGGATGAAATTGATAAATCCTTTGCTATTTGCTTTATCGGTATAGGTTTGCTTTCCATATAAATCCTCATCATTTATTATTTATTTTTCATATATGCATCATACTGAGAATCAAATTCCTTGAGTACTTTATCTATCCCCGCATCCTTAAGCTGCGATTTAAAAGACTCAAATGTAGCTTCCGTATCTGCTCCATAAATTCCAAGAGAAAATGCCATCTTGTATTCATCTACTATTGACTGTACCACAGTAAACTCAGTTTGTACACTAGAAGGATCAAATGTAAATCCTGTCTGCTTTGGAATGTATTCCATTTCATCATTATGCTTATTCACAGCAATTTCACGCTCATCAAGTCCCGCTTCATCTGGTTCATCCTGACGATTTATTGCCCATGCCCAGTTATTCCAACCATAACCTTCTGCGCCATCAAGAGTTGTGCGATTTCCATCTGAATCAAGTGAATAGTGTTTTCCTTCTATTCCCCCCAATAACAGTCTATTAAGGTTCACATCACCTTTCATATAATCCAAAACCAATGCTGCTCTCTCCGGATCTTCCGATTTTTCCGTAATCGCAATAGCATCTGTTGAATAACTACCACGAGTTCTCTTCACATCTGGTGTTACATCATATACTGAATATGTTCCAGCCTGTGCTTTTTCGAGATTTTTTCCTGCTGTAAACACAGATGAATTCCATACAAATGAGCCACTTGTACCATTTTCAAAATAAGCTTGAGCATCACTTGTATCATTTATTGCATCAGAAGACCAAACTTTTGCTGATGCAAGTTCTGCCATCTCATTACAGTAATCTTTGTAAAAATCAGAAGTATACAGATACCAAATATCATCCGTTGTTGGAGCTGCATCACTATTATTTGCATAATATTCAAAATCATATCCCTCTGTAACTCCTTGCACACCTTTCGACTGTCCATAAACTGTCAGCAATTGTTCTCTATTGGCATTTGTATTTAATGCTGTAACACCTGTTTCTCCCTGTTTCTCTGCAAGTTCTTTTAAATAAGAAACATAATTATCCCAAGAATCAGGTTTTGTTAGTCCATATTTATCAATAAGATCTTGTCTGGCAGCCACTACATTATACGCTGTAAATGTCGATTTTGCCTTCGGAACTGCATATATTTTTCCATCTATTGATATTTCATCCCAACTTTCCTTTGGCTGTAACTCATATGAAAGAGGCATATATTTCTTTAACCACTCAGAATCAAGTTCTTTAAACGCTTTATTTGCTACCTCGTCATTATAATAACACCAAGCTGCTGTATAAATAAGATCAACTGATTCTCCACCTGCTAGAAGCAAACTATATTTTGTACTATAATCACTCCAATTTAAAAACTCAAGATCCAATGTAGTATTAAGATTCGGTTCAAAATAATCTGCATTCGCTTTATCAAGTACTTCATCCATATCTTTAGGTTTATCCCCAAGCACATACATTACAATAGTTTCATGCTTTGATAAATCAAAATCCTGATTGGCATATGGACTATCACTCTCTATTTTCGTCCTTGAATCTGCAGCCGATTGTGACGATCCTTTTTCTCCATTTCCACAACCTGCTAATCCAACGGTCATTCCTGCGATGAGTGCTGCACTCACCATTTTCGTTACAATTTGTTTTTTCATTTTTTCCTCCTAAAATCATTTTATGTCTAAAAGGTTATTATCCCTTTACGGCACCAAGTGTTAATCCTTTCACAAAATATTTCTGCAAAAAAGGATAAAGTAATACAATAGGTCCTGTTGCAATAACTGTCATAGCCAATTTCAGTCCCTCTGATGGCATCTGTCCTACCTGCATTCCTGTCTGATTAGCAATTCTTTTAAGCGCTTCCGAACTATTCAATATATTTTGCAATGTGTATTGAAGGTTCCAATTATCACTTCCACTCATAAACAACATACAATTATACCAATCATTCCAGTATGCAAGTGCAATAAATAACGTTAATGTTGCTACAAGTGGCTTAGCCATTGGTAAAATTATTCTCATATATATAAAGAAATCCCCTGCACCATCTATTTTAGCAGCCTCAGTTATTTCAAAGGGAATTCCCTTCATAAAGCTTTTTGCAATAATCATGTTCCACACTGAAAATAATCCCGGAATAATAAGTGAATAAATATGATTATTAAAATTAAGATATTGTGTACACAACAAATACCATGGCACCAGTCCTCCACTAAAAAGAGTAGTGAAAAAGAAGAAAAAAGAAACACCATTTCTCCATGGGAAATCAGGTCTGGATAATACATATCCTGTCATAGTAGTCATAATAATTGAAAGTACAGTTCCAATTATCGTTACAAAAATCGTCACACCATAAGCATGTATAATACTTTGTGGATTTTTTAGGGCAAGCTTATAAGCTTCTGTAGAGATATTTTTTGCTGTAAGAAAAAAACTGTATCCTTCTTTCACTATCGTACTTTCATCAGTTAACGAGCCTGTAACTATCAAATAAAAAGGAAGCAAACACGCAACTGCAAATAAACCAACCAAAACATATGCCAATATATTAAAAATTATTTGATCTTTTCCTTTAATCATCTTTTCCTCCCTAGAATAATGTGTAATCGGGATCTACTTTTTTCACAATTCCATTTGCAACTAAAATTGTCACAAAACATAAAACAGATTGATACAAGCCTGCTGCAGCCGTAAGTCCAACATTAGGTGATGTAGTCAACATTCTATATATATATGTGTCCAAAATATCTGAGCTCTTCAACAACAACTGATTTGATCCAACTAATTGATAGAACATACCAAAGTCACCTCTAAATACATTTCCCAATGCAAGTAAAACCATAATCATAATTGTTGGTTTTAAACTGGGTAATGTAATATACCTGATTTTCTGCCAAATAGATGCTCCATCTATAGATGCTGCCTCATATAAATCCTTACTAATTCCTGCTATTGCAGCAAGATATACCACAGTTCCATAGCCTGTTTGTTTCCATAATCTGACCAAAACCAAAACTATCGGCCATTTGTTAACTTGTTTATATATACTAAAATCAGTCACCCCAAAATGTGCTAATACTGAATTTAAAACTCCATTATCTCCAAATATGTTTAACATAATTGTAGAGACCACAACCCATGATATAAAATATGGGAGAAACATAAATCCTTGAGCAAATTTCTTAAATACAACATTATTAATTTCACTTAACAATATTGCAAATCCAACTTCAAATATTAATCCTAGAAATATAAATGCTATATTATATAGCAACGTATTTCTTGTAAGGCTCCATATTTTTCCAGATACAAATAAATATTGAAAATTGCTCCAACCACACCACGGACTTTTAAATATTCCGAGCGTATACTTGAAATCTTTAAACGCAAGTACTATCCCTGACATTGGTAAATAGCAAAATATAATTACATATGCCAAAGCTGGTATCAACATACACAAAAGCACTCTGCTTTTTTTCATTTTTCCACATAACTGTTTCATATTGTTCTCTATTCCTTATCATTTTTTAAAATCATTAAATATTTGCAGCGATTGTAATGCAACACCATTTTTATCAAATAAAGTCATGTTATCCCACGAACTTCCTTGTGCAGATGTAGCATATTGAGAACCATTTAATACAAACAAATTCTCATAATTTTCTGAAACTGATGAACTCCATCCAGTTCCACAAGAATCACTAATTCTTTTTGAGGTGCCTATCCAAGATGGTTCCCAATAAAATCCACCAAGTCCATATCCTTTTGTTTTTTCTATACTATTAACACTTGCAACCGCATTAAAAATATCACTAATAGCTTGCTTCTGACCAGAAACACTAATAGGATAATCACAATATGTCATATCTTCTTTAGAGCCAATATTATTCACTGTATCATCAGCATTGTTAAAAGTATAAGGATATGCTGTTTCAGCTACCATAACTTTCTTATTATATTTAACAGAAATATTTTTTAATGTAGATGCTAAATCAGATGCATGCCCAAACCAAAATGGATAAGCTGACACAGACAAAACATCATAATCTACACCTACATTTCTAACCTGCTCTGCATACCATTCAGAAGTTGTTGTTGGATCTGTGAAATGTAATACACGAAGTATCTTTTTGGAATCTGAATAACCATAATATTTATTAATATCATTTACTGCATTGCATCCACTTTTCAATCCATCTCCTACACCAGATGTTAAATTCCACACTCCATCATATAATCCACCCATTCCACACATAGAACCATTTGTTTCATTTCCAATCTGTACCATCCCCACGTTAATTCCCGAATCAATCAACGTTTTTAATGAACTAAAAGTAAATTGATAAATCGACGATATCTTTTTTGAATTTGAATAATTTTTCCATTCTTTTGGTGCATACTGTTTTGCTGGATCAGCCCAAAAATCTGAATATTGAAAATCCACAAAAACCTTCATTCCCTTTTCGGTAGCCCTTTTGCCTATTTCTATGGCTTTCCAAATGTCATTATTTCCTCCGCCATATCCTAATCCTGTTTCAGTATCATAAGGATTGTTCCACACACGAACCCGTATATAATTTACTCCAGAATTTTTCAAAATATCAAAAATATCCCCTTGTTTTCCATCTTCGTAATAAAATTTCTGTCCTGATTTTTCAAATGCTATTATGCTTGATAAATCCACTCCTCGCACACTAAGATACGAATCTGATGACGCCTTGATAATTTCTTTATTCATTGGAATTGACGAAATAATTATCGCAAGTAACAGAATACAGCATAGTGCTCCTTTTCTAATTTTCTTCATATATGAATCCTCCTTTTTTGATATTAAAATATTACATTTTTTTAATAATTAATGCTACGTCATTATTATCTCAACTTAAAACTCACAAATTATGCATAATGTCAAAATCTATTAAAATAAGCGTGCGCAATTGTATAATTGCGCACGCTTTAAAAATCATCCCTCAATTTAATTATATAATTTAATAATTTTACTTCAAAACAAGCACCGAATATGCCGGCAGCTTTGCCGTTCCATCCTTATATGACGGTGCTTTCTTTGTAGTCTGAAGCATTGCAACAGCATCATTTACTCCAAGCGATGACACATCCACACTTGCTTCATCTTTTGATGGATTAAATATAAGCACTGCTTTCTCACCATTGTACTCTCTTATGAATATACACACATTATCATTTGACAGATCCTTTTCAAAGGTATTTGTACCTCGTGCTATCTCCGGGAAAGCATTTCTTATTGATATTGTCTGCTTCACAAAGTTGTAAATAGAGTATGGATCCTCCATCTGTTTATCCAGGGTATCATATGTCTGCTCGGTTTCTTCTGCATTCTGAGGTCCCACACACATTCCCTTAGCTTTTGAATCCCCGCTCCATCTCATGGCAAGACGCTTCGTCTCATCATTGGCTGTGCCTCTCATGCCGATTTCCTCTCCATAATACAGAAAAGCATTTCCAGGCATAAGAAGATTCATGGCCTGCGCCATCTTGGTTTTCTCCTCGGCATTATCTCCGTTGTAGTATCCTGCACTGCGCCCCATATCATGATTTGTATAGAACGGTGCATCAATGTATGAGTCTGTATACTTCTTTATCTCATTTTCCACATCAACCAAAGCATTGCCGTATGTGCTGGCACCATGATTTGCTGTACCGTTTAACACTTTTCCAATATATCCATCCTGCTGTGAAAAATCAAAATTGAACATACTGTCAATTCCACTCTTATAGTACTTCGCATACTCTCTGTATGTAGTCCAGCCCTCACCAACCATATAAGCATCGGCCTTTTTGCTCTTCACATTGTTCACAAGCCATGTGAGGTCATCTATAGTCTCAGTCTGGTTATTATTATTGTAATAAAGCACAGCATCCAGTCTGAAGCCATCCACGCCGCGGTCAAGCCAGAAGGATGTAACCTTGTCAATCTCGCCTCTTACAGCTTCGCTCTGCAGATTAAGGTCAGGCATGCTGTCTACAAACTGTGACTCGTAATACCAATTCGTGCCCGGCAGCTGGTTGTAGCCTCCGGCATTGGTTTTGCTAAAATTATAGTAATCAACATAAGGACATTCCGAAGCATCCGGCTCCGCCCCATCAGGAAGCGACTTGATATAATCAGCAGCCGCCTTAAACCACGGATGCTCGTTAGATGTGTGATTTATCACAAAGTCAATAATCACATTGATGTTTCGCTTGTGACACTCCGTAATAAGCGCATCAAAATCATCCAGAGTACCATACTGCTTGTCAATATTCATATAATCCGTAATATCATACTTGTGGTATGAAGGAGAAGGCATAATAGGCATCATCCAGATTTCATTGCAGCCAAGTCCCTCGATATAGTCAAGCTTCTCTGTAAGCCCCTTCAAATCCCCAATGCCGTCACCGTCACTGTCAAAAAAGCTGTATACGAAAACCTCATAGCAGGTCCTGTAATTGTCCTGAATCACATTAGGATCATTTTTCGCATTCATCTGCTCCATAGCAGAAGGCTTGTACTCCTTCTTTGCTGCCGTCTCGGTATTCTTTCCACCCGCAGCACATCCCGCAAGCATCGACACCGCCATAGCTGCCGTCAATGCCACAGCAGTCAACCTGCCCGCCAATCTATTCACAGCCCTGCCGACCATATTGCGGCCGCCTATTTTATTATTAATCATACGCACTCCTTTTCTTAACTAAATTCTGAACAAATTTGTATCTACAAAATCACTACACACATTCTCACATCTTTCACAAGGTAGCAACAAACTTAGCACACGGTACCCTCCGGCCGGAGGGTACACAGTGTGTTCCGAAGAAAAATATGAACTGCCACAGGGTACCATGCCCCCACAAACAAGCCACACACCTCATCCCTCCAAATCCAAGCAGCGAAGAAAGCCCGTGGCTGACTTCATATTTTCCTGAGGAATATACTGTGTGCCATGCCGGCACCCCACAACCTGAAAATGCTAAGTTTGCCACAACCCAATATAAACCAAAAGCCGCCGCACAAAAGTGCAGCGGCCTAAATAAAACCAAATTAGCCTTTGACAGCTCCTGTAAGTCCATCCACGTAGAATCTCTGCATGATGACGAAAAGTATTGAGATAGGTATTGATACAATAACTGCAGCAGCAGCCCATCTTGTGAACCATCCGTTTATAAACTCTTTCTCAAGCATGTTGTAAAGGAGAAGAGATACTGTCCAATACTTGTCGTTTGGACCAACGATAACCTTTACAAATACGAAATCGAGCCATGGAGCAAGGAATGCTGTAAGTACTGTATATACTACGATTGGCTTACTGAGTGGCAGGATTACCTTGTGAAATACCTGAAACTGTGTACATCCGTCAAGGATGGCAGCCTCTGTAAGAGACTTAGGCACAGTATCAAAGAATCCCTTTGCGATATAGAAGCCTACTCCCGATCCTGCTGAGTATATGAGGATCAGTGAAAGACGAAGTACGCTACCCTCTGTAAGTCCGATAGCCTTTAAGATAAAGTATACGGCAACCATTGACATGAAAGCCGGGAACAATCCAAGAATCATAGCCAGATTCATGAAAGGCTTACGCATCTTAAATCTCAGTCGTGACATACAATACGCAACAGAAAGTACAAATACTGTTGAAATGATGCATGAGAACACTGATATAAACAGTGTATTAAAAAATGCTCTCGGGAAGTTCAACAGTGTAGTCTCTGTGAACAGCCTTGTATAGTTGCTAAATGTAAGGCCATGTGGGAAGAAGTACTTTGTATAAGCACCACTCTCAGCTCTAAAGCTTGTCATAATAATCCAGAAAATCGGGAACAGCCATACTACAGCAAGTATTCCAAGAATGATATGAACAAGGGAATTCTTTGCTACTTTCTTAGCACGTCCGGCAGACATAGGTCTTTTTGCTTTTGCTACACTACTCATTACATGAATCCCTCCTCATCCTTGTATGATTTTGTATTTCTGTATGTAACAAGCGCTACGATAGAAAGTACAATGAATGTAAGGATACCGATAACGGCACCGATATTGTACTCCTGATTATCAATAGTCAGCTTGTACAACCACGTAACCAGAAGGTCCGTCTTTCCTGCACTGTCTCCGACAGGTGTAGGCTTTCCTGCTGATAACAGGTAGATAACGTTGAAGTTGTTGATATTTCCGGTAAACTGTGTGATGATATATGGTCCCATGATAAACATGATATATGGGAGTGTGATCTTAAAGAAGATCTGTGCTGCGTTTGCACCATCAATCTTTGCAGCCTCATAAAGCTCTGAAGGCACATTCTGTAATACACCTGTAACCTGAAGCATGGTATACGGAATACCTACCCAGCAGTTGATGAGAATAACAGAAACTCTCGCCCACATAGTGTTGGTCCAGAATGGAAGCGGGTTATCAATCCAGCCCCACTCCAAAAGCAGGTTATTAACAGCACCCTGTGGCTGGAACATCTGTCTCATTACAAGGAGTGATACGAACTGCGGTACCGCAATTGAGATAACAAAGCATGTACGCCAGAAAGCCTTGCAATGTGTCTCTTTACGATTGATAACGATAGCAAGAATGAGTCCAAGGAAGTTACAAAGGAAGGTTGCAAATACAGCCCAGCAGATTGTCCATCCAAGTACTCTCCAGAATATCTTACCAAGCTTACCACCAAGTCCAAGCACCTGTCCGAATGAAGCGAAGCCTGTCCAGTCGAACAATACCAGATGATCACCCTTTACCGAATAATTTGTAAAGGCCATTGGAATCATGAACAGCAATGGTAAAACGGTAAAAACAAATATTCCCATAAGTGGGAGAAACATAAGTGTCTTATGTAGGTTTTTATCAAATAAATCCTTGACATCTTTGCCAAAAGAATTGATTTCTTTTCCAGCTTTTGAAAGGCATTCTGCCTTATATCCGCTCTTTAAATTCTCGCACCACATGTAAATAAATAATACTGTGATGGCAATTGTTATGACGCCATATAACAGTAATAATACTGACTGGTCGCCCGCAACATATTCATAAATCTGCTTCTGCTCATTAAATACCTCTTCCTGCTTTCTCCAGCCAAGTGAAGGCAGCATGGAAATGTAATAAGCACCAGCGCTAACCATATATGCTATATATGCAATCTCTATAGCAAGAAAAATCAGACCCTTTATAATCTGCTTATGAGCCATATTGGCAAGTCCCATTACGAGTGCCGATAGCTTAACTGTAGCTCCGCCTTTTGTGAGGGCATTGCCAACAGTATACGGAGTAGCAAATTCCGAAACTTTTTTCTTTTTGTTTGCTCCTAACATACTTTTCCTCCTGGCATGCATTATATATGCCAATCCTTTAAACTAATTTATTCCAAGATTCCGGCTACCCGGAACCTTGGAATCATAATCTGATCTACTTAATTATTTAAGAGAATCATTAAGCTGAGTATTGAAGTCCTCTGTCTTCTGAGCTGCATTGTCCTTTGTAATCTGACCTTCTGCACCGTTCTGGAAAGCATCACCGAATGGTGTAGCTGCATCCCAGTAACCTGACATATCAATGATAGGCTGTGCTACTGAACAATCAGATGAAACCTTAGCCATAGCTGCTGCTACTGGATCTGCTGCAACTTCCTCGTTTGTTGCAAGATCTTTGTTTACAGGAGCCTGTCCTCTTAACTTGAAGTGAGCAAGCTGTGCGTCCTCGCTGCCAAGGAATGCTGCAAGCTTAACTGCTACTTCCTGGTTCTTGCAGTTAGGGTTAACACCGATAGCCTTAGATCCTAAGAATGCCTTTAACTGGCAGTCTTTTCCACCAATATTGATTGTAGGAAGAGCTGCAACACCAACGTTCTCCTCACCAAGTGCCTCTTTAACTTTGTCATAGTTCCAGTTACCATTGAAGTAAGCGTTGATAGAACCATCTTTAAGTCCAGCAAGACCAAGTGATCCCTCATTGTTATCCATTACAAAGTTTGGATTTGCAAATAAATCTACGATGTAGTTTGTAACTGCTGTACCCTTATCTCCACTGAAGTCATATCCGGCAGCCTTGTCTGTTCCATCTCCAAAGATTGTACATCCGTTTGCTGCATAGAATGCATTGAGATACCAGCCATTATCAAATGGGAATGAAACCTTACCCTTTGTAAGCATTGTATCAAGGCTCTTTACATCATCCTCAGAGAAGACTCTCTTGTCATAGTACATGAACCATGTGTTTGATGTATAAGGAACTGCGTAGATGTCTCCATCATATGTAACTGTTGCAGCCATAGCCTCTGAGTTAGATGACTTAACATACTCTGCTGTATCTCCGCCTAACTTAGCAATAGCATTAGCCTTAATTAATGGCTCAAGCTGATCGTTTGCAAACATGTAAACATCAGCTGCTGCCTTAGGATCCTTTGTAACAACGTCCTTTGCATCACTCTCAGATGATGTAACATACTTGAACTCGATGTTGAAATCAGGATTTGCCTTAGCGAATGCCTCACACTCTGTCTTAAGCCAAGCGCCCTGTGCATCGTCTAAATCCTCTGCAGGTCCCATTACTGTAATGGTCTCCTTACCGCCGTCCTTCTTGTCGGCTTTCTCTGTTCCATTTCCTCCGTTGCCGCTTCCGCATCCAGCAAACATTGTTGCTACCATAGAAGCGCAAAGTAAAGATGCTAATACTTTCTTCTTCATATCTTCCTCTCCTTTTTGAATATAAAATGTAAAAAAGTATATATATAAATTGCCGTGCAACTTATATCAAATTAATTATCTGCGGTAAACCACCGCAATGTTTCTAATCCAGGCTATCTTTTCGTTGTCCAATCTGTGTGGCTTACTTGTCATGCGCCATCTCCAGTTATGTCCGACTGTCGAAGGATAATTCATCCTTGCCTCATTTCCAAGCTCTAATATATCCTGCATCTGGACTATCGCCAGCTCTGCGGTGCTGTGATACAGCTCCCTGATAAGAGCATTTGGAACCTGTGATTTATTTTCAATATTCAGATACTCATACAGATAAGCAAGCTCATAATCTGTCTTGTCACTGAATGAACCAACTATCGTCTCATTGTCATGTGTGCCAATATATGCAACTACATGTGAATCGGTATAATTGTGTGGCAGATATTCGTTTGTCGGATCACCATCAAAAGCGAACATCATAACCTTAGTTCCCATCCAGCCCGATTTTGCAAGGAGCTTTTTCACTCCCGGTAAAAGGCTTGCTGATGTATAATCATCAGCCACTACATTAACCCCTTCAAGCTCTTCGTTAATTGCATTGACAAGCCTGCGTCCCGGTCCCTTGAACCATTTCCCGGATAGGCTCTTATCCTGTCCGTACGGTACCGCATATGCTTTCACAATTCCTGCGAAATGATCAATCCTGACAATATCAAAAAGCTCTCTGCATACACGCATTCGCTTTCTCCACCATGAGAAGTTGTCATCCTTCATGGCATCCCAGTCATACATCGGATTGCCCCACACCTGTCCGCTCTCTGAATACTTATCAGGACCGGCAGCTGCAACATACTCTGGTGTATCGTTTGCGCTCATCATAAAGAGTTGTCTCTCTGCCCACACATCTACACTGTCATATCCTACATAGAATGAGATATCGCCTATTATGTAGACGCCTTTTGAGTTAGCATAATTTTTTAAATCCTCCCATTGCTCGAAGAATTTATATTGGCAGAACTTCCAAAAAGTAATTGTATTATAATTCTTTTTTTGGTACTTTTCAAGCGCAACCGTTTGCGGATTTCTATACTCACTTGACCATTCGCTCCAATTTTTGTATAAATTGTCGGTTTTCAGTGTCATAAATAATGCATATTGTTCAAGCCACTCCGACTGTTTTTTTACAAAATCCTGAAACTCTTGTGCATTTGTATCAAATCTTTCAAACGCTTTTTGTAAAATCTTGCATCTGTTCTGATGCAATGCTGCATAATCAATTTCTGATTCGTCTGTGCCCCAGTTATACCCCAGGATCTCTTCCTTCTCTAACAGCCCCTCATCTACCAGCTTATCTAAATCTATGAAATAGATATTGCCCGCACAGCCTGATGATGGTTGATATGGACTATCGCCAAATATGGTGGGGCCAACCGGAAGAACCTGCCAGTACTTCTGTTTCAAATCACCAAGGAGATCAACAAAATTGTAAGCCTCTCTCCCAAGAGTACCTATACCATATGGTGACGGCAGACTCGAGATTGAAAGAAGTATTCCGGAGCCTCTGAGATTTTCTCTGGCCTCCAAATTACCATTCCTCTTTCCTAAAATTTTCTGTTTTTTTCGTATCTGAGATTATTTTATTTCCTATTGTCAGATTTGTCAATCTTTTTAGTGGTTTCAAACTCATTTTTGCCATTTTTCACGTAATTTACATTCATTTTTTGGTAGTTATTACCACAGTTTCAAAGATATTTTTCGAAAAATTTATTACAGAAAATATTGCCTATTTCTGATAGTAAATGTATAATTTAATTATCACATAAGAAAGGATAAATACTATGGCTACTATTAAGGATATTGCCGCCCGGCTGGGTGTGTCAATCAGCACTGTTTCAAAAGGATTAAATGGCGCCAGCGATATAAGTGAGGAGCTTCGTCAGACAGTTTTAGACACTGCTGTCGAAATGGGCTACAGCACAAAGCGCTCCAGAAAGGTAGAAAACCGCAAGCTGGCTCTGTTTATTGAAAATATGAACTACGAGTCTATCGATGAGTTCGGATATGATGTAGTGCTTGGTTTCAAACAGAATGCTTTTAAGCACAAATGGGACGTGGACATCATCCCTGTCACACCTCAGCTTCAGGCAGAAGAAAAATATGATACATATATATTAAAGAATGGCTATTGTGGCGCATTTCTGGTAGGTTTTGCTCTTCACGATGAATGGATGCAGCAGCTCAAAAATACTACAATGCCTACCGTTTTGTTTGATAACTATATAGAAAACAATCCCAATGTAGCCTATGTAGGCACCGACAGCTACGAGGGCATTGACATGGCTGTAAAGCATCTGCACAATCTGGGTCATAAAAAGATTGCCTTTATCAATGGTTCTCTTTTTTCCCTGGTTTCAGATCAGCGTCAGGAAGCCTTTGAAAACTCTATGCGCGATGCCGGTCTTGAAATCTACCCGGAGCTCATGGGACACGGCTACTATATTCCTGAAACCGCACAGTATTACGTTTCAAATTTTATTGCAGCAGGTGCCACCGCTATCCTCTGCGGAAGCGACACTATTGCAAAGGGTGTTATCTTAGAGTGCCAGCTGCACGGCTTCAATGTGCCAAATGATATAAGTGTGGTAGGCTTTGACGATGTCAAGTTTGCCGCAGCCCTTACCCCTCCTCTTACCACTATCAGACAGGAGCGTAATGATCTGGGCCGCTGTGCATATATTATATTGAATTCGCTCATTCACCATATTCCAATCAGCCGCACACAGCTACGTCCGAGGCTGATTGAAAGAGAATCTACTGCACGAGTTTCCACCGCACATGCTGCTGAGGAATAGCCTGCATATACACCACCTTCCAAAGGAGGCAAAATTGTTCAAACGCAAACATGTAACCACTTTAATTACATATTCGCTGGTATTTTTCAGTGCAATCTCCATGACAGCCTGTTCTTTTTCGGATGTCTCTTATCTATTCAAGAGTCCCGCACAAAAGCAGGCTATTCTGCACAAATCACCTGCGTTTTGGGAGGATACCACAAGTGTTAAAGGAAGCAGCAATCTGTCTATCCTGCACAATGTCGCCTTTGAGGGGCAGCCGTACAATGATACAAGACAGTTTGGTGATAACATCCTTATGGTAGGACAGGGCAGCTACAATAATTCCATCCTAGAGACCGATGATCAATCTGTTCAGTATTCATTTGATGTATATAATCCCTGGTCCAATGAAATCACGGCAAGCCTCACTCACGACAAAACCGACTGTGATGACTACATGATAAAAGGTGACCGACTCTGGCTCATCAATTCCGATGCCGGCAGGGCAACAATCTATGATAAGGATTTAAAGGAGATAAAAACCTGCAAATATAATCCTGAGGACTATGATGGCAATTGCGATACATCAGATTCTGATGATGGCGATGTGCCGAATCCCGGCAATTATTATGATGTCTCACAGATTGCCACCTCCGCTGACGGAAAATACGCTCTCGTGTCAGGTGTCACACCCAATACCTACAAATATGCAGTCTCTGATATAAGGATTGACGATAACACAGTGCTTTCAACCTACGAAGGACAAAGTTTTTCCATGTCATGTGTCGACTCAAAGGGCTTTGTAATCGAGGCAGATACGGCCAACAATATCTGGAACTATCATTCATCCGATGGAGAAAACAGCTTTTTTTCACTGCCGGATGTGGTGGATGTGACTTTGGCAGAGGATGGTGACATGCTCATACGATGCCAGGATTTATCCTCGGACAACATCATCAGTTACTATAAATATTCACCCGCCACCGGTGTCAGTTCATCCTTTTCATACAATCTGGCGACTCGAAACACAGGCAAAATGTCCGACAGCTCATCCGACTCTGCGGCAGCCGATACCAAGACCTACTGTTCTGCCAACTCGGTATATCTGCCTGATGCAAACTGTGTTATGATGCTTTTGTACACAGCGCAGTGCAACCCGGAAATTCTCATCTGGTCACTCGACAAGGGCAAGAATGACAGCAAAGCCGAAATCACGTCATACAATGACTGTGATACACTGCTACAGGCCTTACGCGATGATGGCTCATATGTATCCCCATATTCTGCCATAGACCCATCTGACAGTACCGATGAAAATCAGGAGGCTATGGAAGAGGCCGGGAAGGATTCTGACTACAATACATACGGCGATGAGGTCACTCTGATCCCCGACACCGCTTCATATGACTGGGGTGATTTATCCGACATAAATGCACGTATCACAGCCCTTGAACAGAAATACGGCTTTTCCATATATTTCGGGCCTGAGGTGCCAAAGAGAATTGATTACTACGATATCCATCAATTTAAGAACAAGGATAAGCTGTCGGTCGCTCTGGATTCGCTTGAGGAAATACTTGGCTGTTTCCCTGATGACTTTTTCACACAGCTGTGTTATGGCGATATAAGAGGCATGCGAATCTATCTGTGCGGTGATATTTCATCAGGCCACTCAGATATGATAAATGAGCCAAGTGGCTTCGTAAATATAATAAACAACCACAATGTGATGGTTCTAAACTGCAACTACAGCTGGGATTTCAGCTACACTGTAGGCCATGAGATTTCCCATCTGATTGACCAGAGACTTACATTCATACACACCTACGATGAAAAGAGCGAGTTTTCTGAGGGGAAATGGAACAGCTTTAATCCTGACAGCTTCTCCTATGATGACAGCTACGCAAACTACAATCCGGATGATCCATCGAGCCACATATCCGGGTATTTCATTGATTCCTACGGCATGACCTTTGCAACAGAGGACCGCTCTGAAATATTCGGAACCGCGATAGACAATTATATTAACGGCATTTATGATGATGCAAGATTCACAGATGATTCGCCGATACGAAACAAGCTGGACTACTACAGCAGATGTATCCGTGATGGCTTTGATACAAAGGACTGGCCTGATACGATGGCATGGGAGTCTGTGCTTACCGCCACCGGGGCACAGGCCGATTAAATGATAATTTCAGAATAACACAAAAACCTCAAGTCATACGACTTGAGGTTTTTTAATGGGCAGAGATGGATTCGAACCATCGAAGCAAGTTGCAGCAGATTTACAGTCTGTCCCCTTTGGCCACTCGGGAATCTGCCCATGTATTCAATTACGATACTTGCATAGTTTATCACAATAGATGTGATTATGCAAGCATATTTTATCGTAACCAAATTATTTTCTTTAATACGTGGATTGCGCGCCTGGGACGATACTTTGGTGGGGGATTGATGCCCTCGCTTTCGCTACGCTACGCTGCTAAGAGTGCTGTAAGAATTATGCTTTTAATCTTTCTATGACAGACGAAACCGGCTTTTATGCGCCGTCCATGGCGCATAACGCCTTGCCCAGCCGTCCATGGCCGGGCATTTCTGTTCCTCTAAGCATAATTCTGACAGACTCTAAGCAACTTCTCTATGCGCTCCAGTAAGGGCATCAATCCACCACCAAAGCACCATCCCGGGCACACAATCCCTTACTTTGTAGCTATAATATAGAAATTAAAAAAGACAGCCTGCGATCGGCTGCCTTTTAGGAGAAGGTATTTTTACTATGGGGTATAGCAAAAACTATATAATGTATTGGGGGGTTTTTACGGTTATTATAATATCACGGTTATAACGATAAGTGTTCACAAATTGCATAAAAATCGTAGTTTGTTTTTATGCAATTTGTATAGTTCTTTAGTCATATTCAATATTTTTCATATAGTCATTCTGCACAAAAGTATAGCTATTTTTTAAACATTATGTTCAACTGTTGTTTTGCTGTCCTCGTCAAACAGTGCTTCAAACTCATCTCTTGTGATTTTCTCCTTCTCAAGAAGAAGTGCTGCACATCTGTCAAGCACATCGCGGTACTCTGCTATCATGCTCTTTGCCTTGTCGTACGACTCGTCGATGATGCGCTTTACCTCGACATCGATTGCCGATGCTATACCCTCGCTGTAGTTCTTTGCATGAGCGAGGTCTCGTCCGATGAAGACCTCCTCCTCATCATCGGCATAGCAGATAAGGCCGATATTGTCTGACATACCGTATTTGGTAACCATCTCGCGCGCAAGCTTTGTAGCCTGCTTGATGTCCTGTGATGCACCTGTTGTGATATCGTCAAACACAAGTTCCTCTGCGACACGACCGCCTAAGTCTACTACGATTTCCTGAAGCATACGTCCCTTTGTGTTGAACATCTCATCCTTCTCAGGCAGAGGCATGGTATAGCCTGCTGCGCCTGCTCCTGTAGGGATAATTGAAACTGTGTATACTGGTCCCACATCCGGAAGCAGATGGAAAAGGATTGCATGCCCTGCCTCGTGGTAGGCTGTGATGCGCTTTTCCTTGTCAGAGATGATACGGCTCTTCTTCTCAGCTCCGATACCAACCTTGACGAAGGATTTTCTGATATCATCCTGTGTGATATATTCTCTGTTTTCGCCCGCTGCACGGATTGCTGCCTCATTCATCAGATTCTCAAGGTCTGCACCTGTGAAGCCTGCTGTAGTCTGTGCAATCTGCTTTAAGTCTACATCCTCTGCAAGAGGTTTTTTCTTGGCATGGACACCTAAAATTTCTTCTCTGCCGCCCACATCCGGTCTGCCTACTACAACCTTTCTGTCGAAACGTCCCGGACGCATGATAGCAGGGTCAAGTATATCCACACGGTTTGTGGCTGCCATGACGATAATGCCCTCATTGACACCAAAGCCATCCATCTCGACAAGCATCTGGTTCAATGTCTGCTCACGCTCGTCGTGTCCGCCGCCCATTCCTGTGCCACGGCGTCTGGCTACTGCATCAATCTCATCGATAAATACGATACAAGGCGCATTTTTCTTGGCATCCTCAAACAAATCTCTCACTCGTGAGGCTCCGACTCCGACGAACATCTCCACGAAATCAGATCCTGAAATGGTGAAAAACGGTACCCCTGCCTCTCCGGCTACTGCCTTGGCAAGGAGAGTCTTACCTGTTCCCGGAGGTCCTACAAGAAGGACACCCTTTGGGATTCTTGCTCCAAGTCTGGTGTATTTTCCCGGATCACGAAGGAAATCAACTATCTCTGCAATCTCCTCCTTTTCCTCCTTTAGGCCTGCTACATCGGAAAACTTGATATGGTTCTCCTCCTGTGTAGTGAGCTTCGCACGGTTCTTGCCGAAGTTCATCATCTTGCCACCGCCGCCCTGTGCTGCTGCGTTGTTGTTCATCACTGCAAAGAGTATGAACATGGCTCCGAATACCAGAAGATACGGAAGCAGTGTCATAATCCAGCTCTCAGCCGGAACATCCGCAACTGTATAGTCGGTGTACCCTGCTTTTGTCATGGTCTTTTCGATATTGTTTACATCTGATACATAAAGCACCTTTGATGTGCCATCCTTGAACTTCACCTCCAGACTTCCTGTCGGTATCTCCCTGTTTTGCACTACCTTTACGCTCTTCACCTGATTCTTGTCAAGATCCTTCTCGAACTGACTCTGTGTGTAAGAGTTTGATGTAGCCCCGGCGCTCAGCCAGTACCAGATACAGATTACTGCAAATACAATGATAATGTATACGCCTATTCCGCGCATACCGCTTTTTTGTTTATTCAATTTACTTCTCCTTTTTATTTTATTTCGCCCTCGACGAAGCCGATGTAAGGCAGATTTCTGAACCTCTGATCATAGTCAAGGCCATAGCCTACCACAAACTTATCAGGAATCACAAAGCCCACGTAGTCTACATTTACATCATCAACCACACGGCGCTCAGGCTTGTCCAAAAGTGTACAGATTGTGAGACTCTTCGGGTTTCTTTTGGCAAGGAGCTTTGAAAGCCTGCTAAGAGTATTTCCCGAATCAATGATATCTTCTATGATGATGACATTCTCTCCCTCGATAGAATGCTCAAGGTCCTTTTTAATCTTGACATCGCCTGATGACTCTGTGCCTGAGCCATAGCTGGATACCGACATGAAATCCATAGTCATAGGCAAATCAATTCTCTTTGCAAGCTCAGTGGTAAAGAATATTGAGCCCTTGAGTATGCAAATGAGATATACTGACTGTCCCCTGTATTTTTCTGTGATTTGCGCTCCAATCTCTGCGATACGCTTATTGAGCTGCTCCTCTGTCAGGTAAACCGAAATATCATATTTTTTTGAAAAATCCATTTTGTTTTCCTCCGTAAAATGTGATCTTAAGTACTTTTCCTGTCTGTGGTGTGACAAGTGCGCTGCAGCCGGATCTGTATCCGATAATGGCATGCACCAGTGATTCATGGGCTATGAGCCACAGTCCCGCTCTCTGCTGTGCAGGAATTTTATCACCTGTAAATACCTGCTTCAGCTTCTTATGATGGCCCTCGTCATCCACAATTATATAGTCACCGGCTTTTCTTGTTCTTATTTCAAAGCCTTTCTTCATCTTATCATAATCAAACCATTTCGTATATGGTTTTTTGGGAATTTCGTCCATTTTACCATTAAAATCGTGTATACAAAGTGTGACATACGAGCCATCTGCCGAAAGCTTTATGTTTTTTTGCTCTCCCGTGGCACTCAGTGCCTCAAGCTCTTTTTGCGTAATGTGAATTTCTCCTTTTTCATCGTCACACCTTCCGGCGAAGAGTATCACCTCGCCAAATGATTTTTCCGCAATAATGCCATACGGCAGATTGATTTTTCTGCCCGACTGCTGCCCTGCAAGCTTCACAAGTGCACCGATATGTGTGCTCGTGATGTCCTTGAGCCGCCCTGACGCCAGATGTATACACTCGCGCGCCACTCCGCTTTTTAATGCCGGATGCAGACTCTCAAAGCGACTGATTTCAAGTATCACCCTGCCTTCTTTTTTTGAAACCATGCTGTCACACGCCTCTTTTAGCTGCTCCTCGTAAAAATCATTCATCACCGCAAGCTGTCCTGCGCTCTCATTGATATGCTCTATCGCCCTGTCATTAATCTGCAAAAGCAAAGGAAACACATCATGGCGCAGCTTGTTTCTGGAGTAGGCTGTGTCAGTGTTTGTGGCATCGGTGACAAAAGCCTGTCCGTTTTCCTTCAGATATTCCTCTATCTGTGCGCGTGTTGCTGATAAAAGCGGCCTGATATAGGTGACACCGTTCTTCACAGAAACCGGATGTATGCCAGATAGTCCCTTCGCTCCGCTTCCGCGAAGCATCTGAAAAAGAACTGTCTCTGCGTTATCCTCCATATGGTGCGCAACTGCAACGACTGCCTGCCTGCTGTTACCCTGCTTTTGGTCTGATGCATAGGCAGTTTCGCAAGGATATCTGCCTGCCTCCTCTTCAAACGCCTCATAGCACAATATCCTGGCGACTTCCTTTTCAAACGCTTCATAGCGCAATATCCTGGCGGCCTCCTCCAGTCCGAGTCCATGACTTGCTGCATATTGCAGTACATCCACGGAATGCACATGGCACGGTATGTTTAGCCTCTCGCAGAGATCTGACGCAAACCTCGCATCCTCCCTGCTCTCGGCTCCTCTGATGCCATGCTCCACATGTACTGCCTCCAGCGCAAAATCAAGCTCATCTGTGCACTGTCTTTTTATCTCATTTAACAACAGCAGAAGGCAGACCGAATCCGCACCGCCCGACAGCGCAACAAGCACCGTGCTGTGATTTTTTATCATTTTGTTTTCCAGAATATATTCTTTTGTCCGTCTAATCATTATTTTTCCCAGATTCCTATTGCAACTACAGTCATATCATCCATGGCGTATCCACCTGTGTCAAGCAGCACCCTGTCCAGAATTTCCTGCGCCATCACGCCTGCATTGTCACTTTTGACGCCTGCGATGATATCCATAAGCTTCCCCTGTCTGTCCTTTACATGCAGATATTCTAGCACACCATCCGTTACCATGACAAGGAAATCGCCACTTTGAAGTGTATTTTTTGAATGTTTGCTCTCCTGCCAGACATCGACCCCCGCCGGGAGTGATTCATTTTCTATAACACTTACTTGTTTCTCTGATTTGATAAATGACGGTGCGGCGCCTGTTTTGGCCAGCTCAAGCTCACCTGTGTACATGTCTATCGTAGCAAAATCAACCGTGGAATAGGACTCCTCACCCGCCGATATGACCATGGCAGAGTTCATCAGCTTTAGGGCACTTTCCCTGCTAAAGCCGGCCTCCAAAAGCTTTTCAAGCAAATCCACCACCAGCGTGCTCTCGGCCTGCGCCTGCTTGCCCGAGCCCATGCCATCGGATACACATACATGATACATGCCATCATCCAGCTGAAACATGCTGCAACTGTCGCCATTTGCCTGAGAGCCAGTCTTCTTTTTGGTCGCCACCCCCGAAAGTGCATAGAACTGATTCTCCTCGTAAAGCACAATAGATGTCCTCTCATCGGATATTATTGAAACTGTCCCATGTGCCTGCCTGAGCTTCACTCCCATGGCACGTGAAACCGCCTGCACATACTTTGAAATTTCAATCCCACCATCTATCTTGGTGCAGACATCTGCCTTTATACATACCTGCTGCCTTGCGTTCTCATAAATATGGGCATTTTCCACCTGTATACCAGCCTCTTTTGTATATACATAAACTCTTGAAAGACGCAGCCTTCTTTTTTTATCAATACATTTTTCAGCCCTGCACCAGCCCTCCATGAGCTCTGCCATAGCGTCAAGCTGTGTGGCTATGACGCGTCTGTTTTCCGTGAGACGCCTGTACCAGGCTTCATTTAGCTCAATACGGGCAAATGCCTCTGTGGCGGCTTCCACCATGCGCGTATAGTGCGGGCAGCCATCCACATATCTGTTTTGCACAATTTCCTCTGTTTTCATACGTTTGCGCACTGCATCAGCAAGCATTTTTATACTGTCGGAAATCGGAGTCCCGCTTGTCCAGCACACACTGCAGCCCTCACAGCATGCACAAAGTCTCCCTGTCACCTCAAGCTGTATTTTCTCACTCTCATCAGGGATTTTATCTGCCGTACATTTTACAGCCATGACATTTGCAGTCGAAATAATGCCTGAAAGTCCTGAAACTGCTGTGGCGAATGCCTCCTCCCTGTCGGGCAGGAGTCCTGCTATGACCGGGTTTTCATTGTGCTCAAGAGCCCTTAAATATTCGCATGCTCTGCAAAACGCAAAGGCCATCGAAAACACAACAAGGCTCTCTGCTACCGACAACACTATCTCATCCGTATCCGGCCTTCCCAGAAATGTTACCGACAGATTCATCACCGCCGTGGCACAAGCTGCCACAACGGCTGTTGTCAGACATCCGTTTTTACTGCTTTTTCTCACAAATAGCCTTTCCCCAAAGTAAATCACCGCAATAATAAAGAGATACTTACATATCGACGGTATCGATATAAAGTATCCCATTCCAATAATTAATCCTATGTAAAAAATAATCGTATGTCCACTACTCAGACAATAAACTCCATACACTGCAGGTATCAGCGGATAACAATCCATCACACACACCAGTGTGGATGCAAATGCCATAAGCCCCCACACAGCCTTTTTTAAATTTGCAATCCTCATCTTTTTGCCTCCATCTTTTTTCAACGATTATATGTGGTCAAAAAAGAAGGTTTTGACGAAAAGCGCAACTATATCTTCAAAAATTATTTGTCCTTTTCCTTGAAGATTATTTCATTGTCATACGCAAGCCCCAGCTTGCTCTTTGCTATATCCTCTATGTACTGGTCACTCTGCATATACTGCTGCATGCTTTCTATCTCATCAGCACGCTCCGATTCTTTAGTGTACTGCTTTTCAAGCTCCGCTTTTTGTGCGGCATATGTAGATTCCTTCTGCTTTAGCTGCACAACCTGGACTACCATAACCACAAGAAATGCTATAACTATGATGGAAACACTTAAAGTTCCGCCCCTTCTCTTTGCACGACGTTTACTCATTATTCCTCCTTAGGTGCTTATCTGAATATCCTGCCAAACATTTTATCTTTCTTTCCGGTCACCTCCGGTACCTTCGAATACGTAATCATGTCTATCTCACCTTCTATATCGGCTTCTCCCTTCTCAAGGTTTAGCCTGTTTACGTGAAGATCCTTGCCCTTTAGGTCAAGCATGCCCAGCTCCGTCTCCAAAAGTATCTCTCCCACATCAAAGGAGAGCACATCCAAAATGCCTGTAAAGCTGCCTGTTCTGCGATTATTCAAGATAAGCTTATGACTCTTTGTGCCTGATATTTCTTCCATTTCCTGTCCCTCACATATTTTTTATATGTCCCAAAAACAGCCTCACATATGGCTGCCATCTGTGGAATCACATATGTAAATATATGCCGGGATTTATGAAAATATAACCTATATATACTCAAAAAGATCTTTTGCTTCTTCCTTCTTTGTTGTGTCAAGGAGATTTAACACCTTAACCTTGACTGTCTTTTGTCCAAATGCTATCTCTATTATGTCTCCGACCTTGACATTTACAGATGCCTTTGCCGGTCTGCCGTTTACTGTGACACGTCCTGCGTCACATGCCTCATTTGCCACTGTACGTCTCTTTATCAGACGTGATACCTTCAAAAATTTGTCTAATCTCATTGTTACCTCTGTGTCTTACATATAATAAATCAATTCATAACCATTACCCTGATTTCAGTGAATATAGCCAAAAATGGGCGGAGCCTTAAAGGCTTCACCCATTCTTCTACTCCGTGATAGTCTAACTTATTAGTTAAGAGAATCTTTTAAAGCCTTTCCAGCCTTGAACTTAGGAGCCTTAGATGCTGCAATTGTCATCTCAGCGCCAGTCTGTGGATTTCTTCCTGTTCTTGCTGCTCTCTCAGATACCTCGAAAGTACCGAATCCAACTAACTGGATCTTCTCACCTTTCTTTAACTCCTCTGCAACAACATCTGTGAATGCCTTTAAAGATGCCTCTGCGTCCTTCTTTGATACTCCGGCCTTCTCTGCCATAGCTGCAACTAAATCTGCTTTGTTCATGATAAAATTCCTCCTCTGGATTTTCATAATTTATATAATTCGAGCTATATTCCCAAATTACCTACAAGAATATATATACTTGTTTTTATGGGGTTTGTCAAGGAAAATGCGCTATTTCCTAGGCTTTTATGTACTTTTACCATTCTTAAAACCTTACTTTGAACTTAATAAAGAGGTTAATGTTGAAAGATAATCTGATATATCCTTATTTGTCAGACTATTTCCCGAGCTGTCAGATGATTTATTGTCTGTCTGCCGTGATGAATTTGTGCTCTGCGAGCTGCCGGTTGTTCTTTTAGATGTACTTTGATTGTCCTTCTCATCAGCCCTCTCTGAGGCTGTCTCGGAAGGTGTCTGTGCGGTGGCTTGTGAACTGCCGGTGCTGTTAGTTTTGGTACCTGATGAATCGTTTGCAGAGCTGTCCGTATCGTCATTTATCGTAATCTGTATGGTGGCCTCCTTTGAGTTCACGTAAAGCGTCCTCGTCCAGGTGTCATAGCCATCGGCTGTTACCTTAAGCGTGTGTTTTCCGTATGTTATCTCAACCGGGCTCGTATAGTCGATTTCACTGCCATCGACATATATTTTTGCTCCCTGCACGTCAACCTCGAAAAGGATGCTGCTCTTTTTAGGACCCTCACCCTTTAAATCATTTAAATTTACCTTTGTAGTCTCGCCTCTTTTTTTATCTCAATATCCGTGCTGCCTCCCCAGCCGTTGTTGGCCACAGCGAGCGTATAGCTGCCCTCCGGCACATCAAGCGACATATCCTTAGTGATTTCTGCAAATATCCTGTCTCCGAGCTGCAAAAAGCTGCCCTCAAACAGCGATGTATTGCTAAGCTGCAGTGTGCCGTGCCCTGTCGTGACAGAAATTGACACTATATCCTTGTCAATCCCGACAACAGCCAGCTTATCCTGCGCCGTGAGGCTGTCAGTATCTATGACATCCGAGCCTGAAAATATCATGGTGCGCTCACCCAGCCTGTAGCTGCTATTTCCAATTTCAAGCACGCTCTTATTCTTATCCACAGAAAAATTGGTCACTGCGTCGTTTGTCCACACCTTATCGGATTTTTGTATACGCTTTGCCTTGCCGTCTGAATCCGCCCCTGATATGTCAACCACATCACCCTGATGTATGTCTGAAACTGACATGTGATTGCCATATTTGTCGAAAAAGCCGGTGGTCAGCCCATAGTAATACTGATACTGCACTCCTGTCGAGTAATTGTATACCCTGATCGTCTCGTTGGCACTGTTTATGTCCGATACTATGAGAATATCTGAACTTTTCTTAACGGACTTTCCGTTTTCCTCCGCAGCAGCTTTCAAACCGGACTGCGTGCTTTCTCCCACGGCCTCCGTCGTATCATTCATGCTGTTATAGAATTTTTTTACACCATCATCCGTGTCCTGTTTTCCACATGCTGCAAGTGACAGCACAAGCATGCATACTATGCAAAATAATCTTTTAAATTTCTTCATCTGTATTTCCTTTAATAGCTGGCTTTAAACGTTTTTCTACAATAATAATATATCGCATAGTCATTTACTTTTCAATTAAATTCACTATATATATGCATTACTGCTTACACTATGGCATGCAGGGCATGCAGATACTCCTCGCGCTCCCCGCTTAGCTGTATGAGCTGTGCAAGCTTATCCACATCACGGTCGCATACCCATGACTTGCGCGAGTTACTATAGTGATTGCAGAGCTTACAAAATTTTTCAGGAAACCAAAGCAGTGCTTGAAGCAGCCTCATTGAGGTATCATCAAGACTTCTTACGCTGCAATAGCTGTCAAGAATTGCATCTGCAACCGCTGTATCCCAGTGATTTTTTTCGAGCATCTTGCGCATGTACTCCGCAAGATCAGTTTCCGGATATCCCGGATGCATGGTCTCGAAATTGACAGGGAGCCATCTTCCGGACTGTGTATACACGACATTGTGCTGGTTGAAGGCTCCGTGACAGTATATCGGAACCGACGTTTTACTATTTTCCAGCTCACACAATATTTCCGCCGATTTCTGCCCCTGCTCTAAGAATCTCTCATAGCATTCATAAAACAGATGCTCAAAAGCATTTGTCTTGCTGCGACGCAGTATGTAGTTTTTAAGCTTTACTATCTGCGCACATTTTCGCTGAGCTTTTTCGTGCAGGCTTTCTACCTCGATATCCGAAGGCAGAGGATACTTTTCCAATATATTGTGCAGCTGCGCTAATGCCCTGCTGCCGCCACGCATATCATCTATGCTGTCCGTGCTGCACTCTCTGCCTGCTCTGTAATCCTTCAATATGTATGCGTCCTCACAGTTATCTCGCGATATGATACACTGCTCCTTTGTCTGTGATATCTGCTCCACATCCATACCGTTTCTCTGGATAAATGCCAGCGTATCCCGCAGGGTGCATGCCCTTTGCTCATGCCCTCTGTACGGCACGAGCAGCTTCTGCCCGATGCCTGTATCACATATATATGCTCCTCTGCCCTTTATTATCCTGCTTACTGTAAGCTCATATTTTTCCAAAGCCACTTCCGGCTGATTATACAAAAAAATCCCCCCTCATATGATTAATGCATCATAACTATTCAGATGCTTTTTAATCATATGAGAGAGGTTATTATTTTATTCGCAAGCTCTTTAAGTTTTTGTGCTTCATTGAGCGATGGGTCATCAAGCACCTGCTCATAAAGCCTGTCCAGGATATCGCCAAGCTTCGGTCCCGGCTCTACCCCCATTTTAATCAGGTCGCTGCCATTTATTTTCATTTCCTTTTTTGATACACACTGGTGGTCTGCGAGGATTTTCCTGTATACACGCTCATATTCTGCGATGTATTCAAGCTTTTCTGCGCGCTTATACATGCTCTGTCCGAGTGTATCGGCTCTTTTCACCTCAAACAACAGCGGAAAAAGCTCTGTTCCTATGCGGCTCATGGCACGCCTTACATTGCGTTCCGTGATGGCCGGACGGTCATCATGCTCTTTTACGAGCTTACAGCAACAGTCTGTAGTCCTGTTATCAAACTTAAGGCGCCTGAGTATCTTTCTTGTCATATCAGCTCCCACAACCGGATGCTTCTTGAAATGATTCTGGCCTTCCTCGTCTGTCGTAATGCACACCGGCTTTGCCACATCATGAAGCAGCATGGTAAGCCTTAGGATTTTGTCCGCTCGCACATGCTCCAAGGTATGAAGCGTATGCTCGCCGACACTGTACATATGGTGCTTATTGTGCTGAGGTGTCTGCATCATCACATCAAACTCCGGCATGAATACCGCTGTGAGTCCAAGCTCATACAAATCTCTCATCATCTGCGGATGGTCTGATGTCAGAAGCTTCACAAGCTCCACCTGGATTCTCTCTGCGCTGACCTTTGACAAGGCAGGGGCAAGCTCTTTTATGGCTGCTTTAGTCTGTGCCTCTATATCAAAGCCAAGCTGGGCTGCAAATCGCACCGCACGAAACATCCTGAGTGCATCCTCACTGAACCTGTCGTGCGCACAACCCACACATCTGATCACATGTGCTTTTAAATCTCCTATGCCGTCAAATTCATCGACAAGCCCTGCCCTGTGATTATACGCCATAGCATTGATTGTAAAGTCGCGCCTCTCCAGGTCAAGCTTCAGATTAGAGGTAAAGGTGACCTCCTTTGGATGGCGTGCATCCTCGTACTCTCCGTCTATCCTGTAGGTGGTGACCTCATAGCCCACATGCTCCAGCATGACCGTGACTGTGCCATGCTGGATGCCTGTGTCTATCGTATGGTCAAATATCGCTTTGACCTGCGCAGGCTTTGCAGATGTGGTGATATCCCAGTCCTGCGGTGTCCTGCCAAGGAGACTGTCACGCACGCATCCACCTACCGCATATGCCTCAAAGCCATGCTCGTAGAGCGTGTCTATTATGAAGTTGACATTCTGCGGTAAATCTATGCGCATCATTGAATTCTCCTTTTTTATTTTGAATGACGCTCGCCAAAGGGGCACATTGCCACAGCATACAACTGTGACACATGCTCTCATAACTCCTTAGTCTGGTGAGAGTAAATACCTCCTGCGGCAGAGCTTATTAGGCGCGAATTTAATATGCCTTGCCCCAGTATACGAGCTTATGCGCCGGCTTTCCACAGCATACGCATACGTCGGAAATCTGTTCCTGATCACCAAATGGCATACAACGGCTTGTAACTGTTGTGTCCTCTTTGATTTTATTCTCGCAGGCCTCGTCTCCACACCACATAGCACGGATAAAGCCAGGCTTTGTCTCTGCGATTGCCTTGAACTCATTGTAATCGTGTGCATCGTTTATATGGCTTGCAAGGAATGCCTTTGCCTTCTCGAGCATGTCATTCTGCATTGTCTCAAGTACCTCTGCGAGCTTCTCATTTACCTCATCGAGTGAGACAACGATTTTCTCTCTTGTGTCTCGGCGGACGATAACGCACTGGTTTTTCTCGATATCCTTTGGTCCAATCTCGATACGTGTTGAGATTCCCTGAACCTCCTGTGCTGCGAACTTCCAGCCAGGTGTCTTGTCGGTTGCATCGATTTTCACGCGGAAATCCTTTGAGAGCTTGTCCTTGAGGTCGTATGCCTTGTCAAGGACGCCGTCCTTCTGCTGCTGGATTGGAATGACCATAACCTGTGTTGGTGCAATCTTTGGTGGAAGCACGAGTCCTGAGTCATCTCCGTGAACCATGATGATAGCTCCGATAAGACGTGTTGAAACGCCCCATGATGTCTCATGACAGTACTGTAATTTATTGTCCTTGTCTGTGTACTGGATGCCGAAGGCCTTAGGGAAGCCGTCACCAAAGTTGTGTGAGGTTCCTGACTGGAGTGCTTTTCCGTCATGCATGAGAGCCTCTATTGTATATGTAGCCTCTGCTCCGGCGAACTTCTCCTTGTCTGTCTTTCTTCCCTTTACCATAGGGATTGCAAGATATTTCTCACAGAAATCCGCATAGATGTTTAACATCTGTACTGTACGTGCCTCTGCCTCCTCGGCTGTTGCATGAACAGTATGTCCCTCCTGCCATAAGAACTCTGATGAGCGGAGGAATGGACGTGTTGTCTTCTCCCAGCGCACTACTGAGCACCACTGGTTATATACCTTTGGAAGGTCTCTGTGTGACTGTACTGTTTTGCTGAAAAGCTCGCAGAAAAGTGTCTCTGATGTAGGTCTTACTGCAAGTCTCTCCTGAAGTGTCTCAAGTCCGCCCTGTGTGACCCATGCAACCTCAGGTGCAAAGCCCTCTACGTGATCCTTTTCCTTCTGAAGCAGGCTCTCCGGAATGAACATTGGCATGTATACATTCTCTACTCCTGTCTCTTTGAACATTGCATCGAGATTCTTCTGTATATTCTCCCAGATGGCATAACCATTGGGTTTAAAGATCATGCATCCCTTTACAGATGAATAATCCATCAACTCTGCTTTCTTCACAACGTCTGTATACCATTGTGTGAAATCTTCCTCCATGGAAGTGATGGCCTCTACTAATTTTTTCTCCTTAGCCATTGCTTTTCTCCTTTTTTATTTAAATATTCTATGATATACAGGGCTTTTATATCTCATCCGGCCCCTGCACCACGCACAATTTTACTAACATATATTATTCCATAAGCGAGCTGATGTCAATAAGCCTGAAAACTTGTTGTGCAGTATTTTTCATATTTTTTTGAGCATTTTTGATATCCATAGCCTCATTAAGCGTTGTTGCCCCTCTTATAATAGGGAAAAACGCATCTATGCCTTCTTTATTACATGCCACTGCATCGTCAGTGACACTCCCTGCTAGTGCGATTACTTTACAGCCGTTTTTTCTGCCTGCTTTTGCCACTCCGACAGGCACCTTTCCCATGGCGCTCTGTCCATCAAGCCTGCCCTCTCCGGTCACTACGATATCGGCATTTTTCAGTTCCTTGTCAAGCTGTATTGCGTTTAGCACTATATCTATGCCGGATTTAAGCTCCACGTTCTCAAGTCCAAAAAGAAACGCAAAGCCAAGACCTCCCGCAGCGCCTGCTCCCGGTGTCTCGCTAAATCTTTTTCCCGCATACTCCTCAACACAGTCTGCATACTGTCTCATCATTTTATCCATCTGTGCCTTTTCATGCTCCTGTACGCCCTTTTGCTTTCCAAAAATGTATACGCAGCCCTGCTCTGTGCACAGTGGATTAGTAACATCACATGCTATTTTGAAATGACACTGCTTTAATTCTGCAGGAACCTTGTCAGCCTTGATCTTTTTTACCCTTGCAAGCGAGCCAAATACCGGTGGAAGAATATTGTCATCCTCATCATAAAACTCATAGCCGAGCGCCGTCAGCATTCCTATGCCACCCTCAGTGGTTGCGCTTCCGCCTATTCCGATTATGAAATTCCGACAGCCCTTGTGAACAGCATCCAATATCATCTCTCCCACACCCAATGAGGTTGCTTTCCACGGATCAGGTTTACCTTCAACAAGTGTGATTCCCGACGCTTCTGCCATTTCCATAACAGCCGTATCATCCTCAAGTACTCCATATGTCGCGTGCACCTTTTGTCCCATCGGTCCTGTTACATCAACATGTTCATATGTGCCATTCATGCCCTCTACCAAAGCGGTTACAGTTCCCTCGCCGCCATCTGCAAGTGGTCTGACCACCACGTCCGCTTTCGGTATTGCCGCCAATATGCCTTCTTTACATGCCATCCCGGCCTGCATGCTTGTCATGCTTCCTTTAAATGAATCAATTGCTACTACAACCTTCATTTAACCATTCCTCTATTTTTTCTTAATATTTATTCATCTTTCTTATTCAGATCAATTATGTTCATTTTTCTTAAAATCGACTCTTTAATTGCTCCACTTAAATATGCCGGATTTAATTTACGTTTTGCATATGCCAAATAGGTGTCTTTTGTTTGTTCAATCAGAATAGCTGTAAAAAACCTTTCCCAACTGAAATAAAGCTTGCTCTCTACATACTCTGATGGATTACTCAATATGCTTCTTACTGTATTATTCTTTAAAATATCGGCATCCATAATCATCCATTCAAATGATTCAGGCAAATATAAGGCCACATTTTTTCTGCCATGGATAACCTGCAACACCCTGTCAATCTCGGAACCAAATGCCGCCCCATCTGCAATGACAAGTATTTTTTCACCTTTATGTTTGTTCAGATAATGAAAGACATTTGATTTTCCATTCATAGATTCACATTTCAAACCATTTTCTATACATACATGTTCAAAAAATTGATATCCTGAATTGCTGTCTTCCGTAATAATAATTTCCGGACTCACTTTATCTTCATATGTATCTGTTCCATATATCCGATAGAATTCATGATAACTTTGTTTCAATGTCCCATATCTTCCAGATGTACGAATTCCATAGATTTCTTCTACGCTATATGGCAATGCTGGTAAAGCTTCCCTAGTAACAATTACATAATAATTATCTGTTTTTTGAATTTTATCTGCAAAATCTACTGTCGTTATGAATTCATTTCCCTCATCAATAAATACAATACAGTCTGATATGCCTGACAACTGCTCTTTCCATAAACTTCCTTCAACCACATGACATTTTTTATCACATATCACCTCTACAGGTGTGCCGGTTGGATTATTCACGAAATCACGAATCATATCTACAAGTGTAGTTTTTCCAGTTGCACTGTCTCCCTGGATAATCGTCAGATTTCTCCGAAGTTCAAATTCATACTTTAAACGTTTTGTTGATACAATAACTTTATGTTTTCCTTTCATCGTATCCTCCTGCCATCAAACAAATTCACCTGCAATTGATACCAGTTCTTCCATGGTATGTACAATTTCATTCGTGTTAAGGATTCGGATGTCAAACGGTTCAACTTCAAATTTCATCAAATGACGTAAGTTTATTGTTCTGTCTTCTGTTTCTGCAATTTTTAATAACCATTTTGCACAATTATCTCCACAGGTCGATGCATTGAAAATTTTATTTTTTTCAAACTTCACCAAAATCAATGTTTTAACACCACCTGATAACCCCGTAGGCGGTATTTTTCCTAACACTGGGCTGTCGATTACTCCACTGTCCAAAACAATCGACTGATCCACATCCTTTATCATTTTCTTCACAAATGGATCTGTAATCCAGTTATCTTCATAATCATATTTAAAATACGCTGCCGTATTATATACTGCTTCTTTCATATCTCCATAAAATATATTCAGCATACAAAATCTACTCCTCCTGTTAGATTAGCCTTGAATGAATTTCACCTCACTACAATACAAATGTATTTTCCAAAACCTAGGTAAGTGCTTACCATATGAACCTCCACGAAATCCATCAATCCGCTGTACTTAGCTACAGTATAGCGGATTGATGGGCAAATTACAATTATTATTACCGGTCTTTATGCAGTTACATGATGCGCAACTGCAAGATTGTAAAGTGGTACAAACAATTTGAAAGTGCATTTTCATGAAATTTGTGCTAGAATAACATGTTGTTGTAATATGCTAAGGAGAATTTAGAATGGAAAACTATAAACGAGGACTGACAGCAGGAATCCCGATTGCGCTGGGATATCTGTCAGTTTCATTTACTTTTGGAATTATGGCGGTGTCATATGGACTATCCTGGTGGCAGGCTGTGCTCATTTCGATGACCACTGTCACATCTGCCGGACAGTTTGCAGGCATCGGAATTATGATGCATCCGGGACAGTATTTCCAGATGCTTATTTCGCAGATTACTATTAATATAAGATATTCCTTTATGTCGATTTCGGTTGGTCAGAAGGCTGATTCCAGATTTAGCGGAATTTCAAGATGGATACTCGGCTTTATGATGACTGATGAGATTTTTGCCGTGGCAAGCCAGGAGGATTCTGTGAGCAGAAGCTTCTTTGCAGGGCTGTCAACTCTTCCATACATCGGCTGGGCTGTCGGTACGCTGATAGGTGCTATACTGGGAAGCATTCTGCCGGATAGGCTTATGAGTGCGCTGAGTCTTGCTATTTATGGCATGTTCGTGGCTATCGTGATTCCTGAGATGAAGAAATCGCGGGCTGTCGTGTTTGTTGTGCTGCTTGCACTCGTGCTTAGCTGCATGTTTTACTACGTACCGTTTTTGTCAAGGATTTCAAGCGGTATCACCATCACTGTTGTAGCCATTTTGGCTGCAGTTATCGGTTCGCTGCTGTTTCCGGTTGCAGATGATACTGATAAGGAATGATTTATTAAATATTTGATAATAAGCGTATAAGGAGATTTTACATAATGAAAAACAGTGTATTTTTTATATATTTACTCATACTCGCGGGCTCCACATATCTGATCCGCGTTATTCCTTTTATCGCAATAAAAGAAAAGATCAACAACAGCTTCGTGCGATCTTTTCTATACTATATTCCGTATGCAGTTTTAACCGCCATGACTATTCCGGCAGTGTTTTATGCTACTAACTGGTGGGTTGGTGCAGCAGCAGGACTTATCGCGGCAGTGATATTTGCATTAAAGGGCAAGGGGCTTACAACCGTGGCCGTGGCTTCCTGTGTAGCGGTATTTATTGTAGAGCTGTTCCACTAATTATTTATTTTCCCACCTGAAAGTCCATCAATACCATATCCGGAATGATGGAATCTTTATTTTTAATTTACTTTCTCCTGTCTATGTCACTGTCACTGTAATAGCGTGCCTTGCTTGCATACATTCTCCTGTCTGCTTCCTTCGCAATATCGTGTACATGCTCCCAGTCCTCCTCCAGACTTCTTACACATCCGTATGAGATGGTCATGGAATCGACGATTTTTCCTCTCCATTCGGCTACACTGCTGTCGAAATGCTTTGTCATAGCATCAAGCTCATCCGGCTTTTGTGTAATTATCACAGCAAACTCATCTCCGCCTATTCTGTACACCCTGCCAAACTCACCAAAGCTTGCCATCATGCATGTTGCGGCTGCGCAAATCATCTCATCACCCGCAGCATGTCCATATGTATCGTTTACATGCTTTAAGCTGTTTAAATCAAGTGATATATATATCCACTCTTTTTTCAAATCAAGCTTATTGATATCTGTCTCATAGGCATGTCTGTTCAGGCACCCTGTAAGTGCATCAGTATTCGATATATACAACAGCTTTTCTTTCTCATATTTTTCCTTCATAATCTTCGAAAACATATACATAATACAGCACGATGCGAGTATAAGATATATGCCAACTACAAGCAGTGCTACTACGCTGTTCGTCATATAAAAGGATTTGTCAATGGTGACAGCCACTATATATTTGTCACCTCTCCTGATTACACATCTGCAGCCTGAATCATTTACGCTAATCTGCCTTACTGTTGGCTTATCGCTTTCCTTAATATCTGTTGGAAGGCCTAAATCGTGGAAGGTTTTTCCTATTTTGTCACAATCTGTGGCCCCCTTAACCAGTTCTGTATCTGCATCTGCCACATAAAGTTCCATGCCCTTGTACACAGGCATGTCAGAAACCACTGTAGATATTTCATTCTGCTTCAATTCATCTAAGAGCCTTTGCGGCTTCAAACCCACCTGTACCATCATTGTGCCAGCCTCATTCCAGGTAATGGCATACATCATTGCCTTTCCCTCTGATGTATTCGGTGTGACATCCTGACACATCGTAAGGCTCTTATCGGTGAGCATTGGTTTAAAATATGACATCTGAGTCCCCGAATCAAAGCTGTAGCCAAAGTATTTTGGCACGCTGCCGCTGGTTATACAACCTGTTTCATCAAACAGATGTATCTCATCTACCGACATCAGCTTTGCTATCTTTTGCAATTCCTCCACATCATTTTCTACCTGTGGCTTTGCATCTACGATATATGACACTGCCTTTGCCCTGACTATATAATCGTCCTTTAACGATTCTATAAGCTCCTCCTCACTCTGGTCATTTTTATCGAGCACAGTGAAAACACGATCCAGAAGCACCTTTGATAGCTTATATGCATTTGCATCATTTACATATTTCAAAATTCCCGCCTCGAGAATCAATGCTACTACGATTACTGAAACTGAGACCATTGCAAATCTTCGCTTATTTTTCATATCCAAATTATACCAAATATATGCTGATTACGCTATATTTTTCTATAAAATTACGGACCGCATGCCACCGCCTGCCGTGGCAGCGCACATACTCCCCGTAAGCTACGCTGCGCGGCTAAGATTCTGTACGAAATTATGCTTACAGTCTTTCTATGCTTGACGAAACTGGCTTTTATGCGCCGTCCATGGCGCATAACGCCTTGCCCAGCCGTCCATGGCTGGGCATTTCTGTGTTTCATGGCATAATTTCTACAGTATCTAAGCCGCTTCGCTATTCGCTTACGGGGAGTATGTGCGATGCCCGGCAGGCGGTGACCTGTGGTACTTACTCTTTACTAAAACTCAGGTACTTTATTGCGGCTTCGGTATCTGGCAGTCAACATACAGGATATGGTTTATCAGCCAGTCTGTGAGATACTTGAGGATTCCCATAATCTGCTCATCCTGATCTATCTCCTCATCACTGTGATGCTCAATGAACTCATCCAGCTTTTGTACAAATTCCATATGCTGAACCTTCTGTGTAAACATCTTCTTGTAATGTATTGATTCCATGTACTGCTCCTCGTCAGCAAAGTGCTTTACCGTGTAGTCGCGCAGCTTCTCCAAGATGATATCCATCTTATCATATTTATCCGGTGTAAACTCATCGTGCAGCAGTTCATATGCTTCATCTGCATATTTAAATAACTGCTTGTGCTCTTCATCAATCATATCTATTCCGATATAATATTCTGGTTTCATTTCATACATAATTTCATCCTTCTTTCTTATGTAGTAATATATCAACTTTTTGTTTTATCATTAGCAATACTTTGACATTCCAACCAAAATGACTTATGATGTATAATGTAAACAGGTTGCTGGGCGACTATTTCAAGCGCCAGAACCATAAAATATGGTACTGCCGGTCACATCGCAGTGTGGCCGGTGATAACCGGACAGTCATTAATTTATGGATTTTATATGCTTCCGGTTGTAGATCAGATGCAGATACATCGCATCGTGGGCACGGACGGCATCGGGCTGCAATTGCATCTGCAATTTCACGATGAATTTCGATGGTTTCATCCCGCAGGGTGTATTCTTTAGAATCACTGATCAGAGGAATTGAACTGTTGATGATAGGAACCAGCTTTGGAACAACTATATTTTTGCTGCTTAAGGCAATAGCTGCATGAAATGCTATATCCTTTTCAGTGTGATTTTTATTTGCAAGAAGGAGCTTTTCGGCATTTTCACATGCAGTAAGTATGTTTTGGATATCTGTCTCATCTGCACGGATAGCGGCCATGGCAGCTATGGATGGTTCGATTAGAAATCTGATTTCCATCAGATCTTTAATCATCTTTTGTTTATCTTCAACAAAGGTCAGGCCGAATGGATCATCAATCATCCCGGGAGTGGCGGAAACATATGAACCGGAGCCTTGGCGTATGGTGATTACATTACGTGATGCGAGTGCTCGCATAGCTTCACGCAGAGAGCTTCTTCCAACATTCAGCCGTTCACACATTACGGTTTCGTTCGGAAGCTTGTCACCCGGCTGCAGATTTTCCTCCAGTATGTATTTGATAATTCTCTCTGCAATCCTTTGGGAAAGAGTTTTTTCTTTGGAATTTTGCATGTGACTTGCCTCCTGTTGCCCAATACCTTGATGTTTAGTTTTTCTGTACGTTTAAATATTCTTTCAAATATTTCATTGGCATTCTTTTTGTCTGTAACTCCCGGAAAATATTCCTTATATCCCATAGTTGTTTAAAAACACGCCTTTTTCGCATGGTCTGCCATACAGATATCCCTGCATATAATCTACATGGATTTCTTTCATTGCGCAAGCCCACTCTTCCTTCTCAATTCCCTCAATGCAGATTTTTATATTTATACTGTGAACCATCTCTATAATTTTTCTGAACAGCTCATAGTCCTTCTCACTGCTCATCGCCCTTGCCGTAAAATCCTTATCTATCTTTACATAGTCCGGGTTCATCTCACTGATATAGCGAAGATTTGAATAGCCTGTTCCAAAATCATCTATTATGAACTGGATATTATTCTCATCAAGCTTTTTCCTGAAGCTGCAAAAACATGGCGTCATATCCATGAATCCACTCTCTGTCATTTCGATACAGATGGATTCAGGTCTCAGATTGTTTGCCCGGATAGCAGTAAGGATTTTATTTGCCATACTTCCACGCATAATCTGTATATATGATACATTGATATTTACCCTGAAATCCGCAATATACTGCTGCATTTCACGGCACATTTTTGCTGCTTCGTTCAATACAAACTCTCCAACCGGAATGATGAGCCTGCTCTTCTCCAGTAAAGGAATAAACTCAACCGGGGAAATCATTTCATCGCCCTCATCCGAATGCATGAAAAACCGTAAAAGTGCCTCTGCACCGATTATTCGATCAGCACTATCTAAGATAGGCTGATAATATACCTCAAAGCCTTCAAAATCATTTACAGTTGCGCTACGAAGCGCACTCAGGATGGTATTTTTGCGCAATGACACTTTATAATCCTCTTCCTCGAAGAAATAAAGGCTTCCTCCGCCTCTTTTTTTTGCGCATTTTAAAGAAAAATCCGACTTTTTCCTGCACTCTATTGCGTCCTCTGCCAGTGTTGATATATCTGTCACTCCGGCAGAAATCGAAAAGATTGATTTATAGTTTTCATCAACTATAAACTCATCAATTTTTTCACCTATCCTTTTGAACAACTGCACCACATCATCCTGCGATTTGCTAAGCATATCCACAAGCATATACTTATCTGTAACAAGATGATATATTCTCTGACCGCTTGAGAGACATTCTGCTATGCATTCGGCCACTCTTTTAAGTATGTAGTTGCCATATATCTGACCCTGAACATTATTGATTATCCCAAAATCGTCAATTCCAATCTGTATGAAATAACCTGACAGCTTCTCTTTAGGCTGTGAATAGAGATATGATGCCATCTCCTTTTCACCTAACAGCCCACTGATATTGTCAGCTCGCTGCCTTGTTCCTGTCTCGTTCATGCAGCCTATAATATATCGTGGTTTCCCCGCCTCGTCATTGATGACCTCCCCACGGCAGTTAATCCATACCGGGAGATTTTTGCTGTTCATCAAACGACATAGCACGTTGTACCTTTTTTCTTTTCCATCATATATTTTACGCTTGTGATTTTCGAGCAGCTTACGGTCTTTCTCATAAACCAATGTACGAAGATGCTTTGTTGCATCATTCATAAATTTATCAGGAAGCATAAAACGCTCTACCGCTGACTGTGATATCCTCAGTGTATCATTCTTTAAATCTATAATATACAGATAATCATCCATACAAGGTGCAATTAAGTCTATCAGACTTCCTGCCTCCCGCTCGTCAAGTATTTTATATGCATCAAAAGCCCTCATTAAATTTCACCTTCCATTATATTACTCTTCAATGTCTGAGATTTTGAATTTTGCTATCATTTCACTCAGATTTTCTGATTCACTGCTCATCTGCTGGCTCGCAGCCGCACACTCCTGTGATGTTGCTGAATTGGTCTGTACAACATCATTGATCTGCTCAATTCCTTCGTTAATCTGCTTGATCTCACTGGTCTGGGTCTCCAGTGTATCAGCTATATTAATCACCTCTTTTGTAATCACCTTAGAGTTCTCTGCTACTTCTTCAAGCTGTGAGGCTGTCTGCTCTGCAATATTCATGCCTTTTTCAACAGCCTGCACAGATGTCTCTATAAGCGCAGCTGATTCCTTTGCAGCCTGTGCACTTTGATCGGCAAGAATATTTACCTGATTTGCCACAACCGCAAAGCCTTTTCCTGCCTCCCCTGCCCTTGCCGCCTCAATAGAAGCATTTAATGCAAGCAGGTTGGTCTGTGATGCAATCTCATTAATAGTTGATATAATCTGATCTATCTGTTTAGAGGCTTCGTTTATTTCATGCATAGCTGCAACCATCTCCTGCATCTTTCCATTGCTTTCCCAAATTGCACCTCCAAGCTCATCCACTTTTCCACTGATTTCCTTTGCACTCTTTGAATTCTGCTCCACCTGCTCTGAAACTCCCGCAACTGTCGCTGTCAGTTCCTCTACAACCGCAGCCTGATTGGTTGCACCGTCTGCAAGGTCATTTGAGCTTGCAGCTACCTGCTCTGCCGCACTTGAAACCTCGCTTGATACATGCTGGATTCCCTTTATGGTGACTGCCATACTTTTTTCAAATTCCATAAATGAATGTAAAATACCTACAAAATCGCCTCTCCACTCTACTTCCGGCTGTGCATCAAAATGTCCGTCCGCAAAGAGCTTCATCGACCTGTCTATATCTTCCACATATGAGCCGAGAATACGGATAGACTTTCTCATGCTGTGTGCCAATCTACCGATTTCATCCTCTGAATGGTACTCAAGTGTGCTGTGAAGATTTCCTTCTGTCAGCTCCTTTGCCACATCCTCGATTGCATGTAACGGCTCAAGGATTGTATCAAGCACGATCTTTCCTGTTCTCTTTGCCAACCGACTTGCACATGTCAGACAGATAATTATGATTATGAGTCCGACTGCGGCACATACATATGTACTTACAACTGCCTGAAGGCTTCTTTCGTCAGTCAGCTTGTCGATTTCCTTTGCAAGCTCAACAGTTTTATTTAACTTTGGTGTACACTCATTGATAATCTGATCAACAGCCCCATCCTTCTGTCCGGCTTTAATCTTATCCATGATTGAGTATCCGGTATTCGCCCAGTCAGAAAGAGCCTTTGAATATTCATTATACTGATTCTCAGGAACGATACCTGATTTTTTTATTGTTTTTAACTGCACATCAATATCCTCGAGCAAAGTTTGCACCCTGCTCATAATCTTCATACGTAGACTTGTCAGGATTAAGTGCCATCTCTCTTACATTTCTTGCCGCTGCAGTTACATTTATTCTACATACCTTAACCGCCTGATCAGAAGCATTTACCTTGTTTACATAGTTTAACATATTGAAAAACAACACACCAATGACCGCAATCGAAAGCAGTCCCGAAATAAGCATCATGGTAATAACCATTTTGTAACCATAGTTGATTCTTTTACCCAAATGCATGTTTTCCAATTTCTTTTTCATCGCACCTTTTTTTGAAGACATAATTTGTTATTTCCTCCTATCTTATGATACCTTTTGACTCTTTAATCATATTATTATTTATACTCAAGTCTGAATTCGTCAGATGAATTTAGTATAGTACTATTTTTCTAAGGGCACAATACTGTATTCTCAATAATCTTTATGTGAATCTTTCTATTAAATATGTGGTTTTGCACAAAATGGTATGATTTTTTCGCAATTCCCTCAAAATACGTATGATGATTTTTATCTTGTTTTATGTAATGATGCAAGTCCCGGTCGGGCAGCCGGGGCTTACAGTTATATATTCAAGAAAAATCAGCTCAGAAGTGAAAATGCAAATACCACGATGCCAAGTATTACAAGCACAATACCTGTGGCACGATTTAAGGTTTTTGCGGATGCCTTGTTTGCAAAGACCGCTGCAATTCTCGCCCAAAGGAGTGTAAATGCAATACATAAAAGCAGCACAAACCAGTCCGGTTTTCCACCGATGGCAAAGTGCGAGGCAGCTCCTGTAAAGGCTGTAAATGCCATGATAAATACGCTCGTTCCGACTGCAGTCTTAAGCTCATAGCCAAGCACTGATGTGAGGATGAGGAGCATCATCATACCGCCTCCCGCACCTATGAAGCCACAGATAAATCCGATAAGCACGCCGCAGATGATTGACTGGACAGCTCTCTTTTTAGCTGAAACTCCCTGCATGGCCTCCTTTGTTGTCATGACAGGACGGACTATAAACTTGATTCCGAGTAAAAATGTCATAAATACCGAAAAGCTGCCCATTGTTGCTGACGGCACAAGGCTTGATACATAGCTTCCAACAACCGTGAAGCATAAAACCGTGACCATCATTATGAGCCCGTTTTTTACATCAAGGTTCTTGTTCTTTCCATATGTATAGGCTGACACTGCGCTGGCAAGTACATCAGACGACAGGGCTATTCCCACTGCCATATAAGGGTCCATTCCCAAAAATGTAATGAGCATAGGGCTTATTACTGCTGCTGCGCTTAGTCCCGCAAAGCCGGTTCCAAGGCCTGCGCCCATACCGGCAAAAAATGTTACTATTATAGTTATTAATGTGCTCATTTGTGTGATTTCCTCCTGATTATTTCATCCATATTATTCTCAAGCTGTTCCATAACAATCGTCAGCTGCTTTTTCTGCTCCTCATCTATCCCTGCAAACAGATCTGCTGTAAACTGCTGCTGTATACGCCTTCCTCTTTCAATGACAGTCCCGGCCTTTTTTGTACAGACAAGCTCCGTCTTCCTCCTATCATTTTCCACAGGTTTTCTCTCCAGATAGCCTTCATTCACAAGCTTATCAACATTTACAGACACAAGATTTGCCTTGATTTTTCTTATTTCAACTATATCCCTTGCCGTCTTATATTCCGGATTGTTCGCCAGAAACATGAGTATATCAAAGGCTGTCTGCGGAAGCTTTAGCTCATGACACAGTGGTCTGCACTCATCGCTGTAGGTTCGCGAAATCTTCTCTGCAAACTCAAAGTTAAATTTCATATGTGATATTCCTTCTTTCCTTTTCCTATTTTGCTGCTTTGTTATACATTTTTGAATTATTCATTTTTGAACTAATTATATATCTCTCTGTCATTTTGTCAAGCGGTTATCGTAATTTATACCCTGCAATGCTATACTTTTTGAGGCATTTTTTCATTAACTATTATGATATGATTTAACAGTTATATAATACCTTGAAAGTATCCTGCAGTCATGGTATTATATGTAATTGGCGCTTTGTTGCACATTTTAAACACCGGCTAATCTACCGGTGATTTTAATTTTAATAACTAAAGCTTCCTACATATATAATGCCGGAAGTTTAAATTACAATCATTTACAATAGGAGGAATTATGAGTCAGGAAACAAATTCAGCCCCTGTAACAGAGAACAAGATGGGAACCATGCCTATAGGCAGACTTGTCTTTAACATGTCTTTGCCTATGATGATTTCCATGCTCGTACAGGCGCTGTACAACATCGTGGACAGTATTTTCGTTGCAAAGCTGTCCGAAAACGCACTCACAGCAGTTTCACTTGCCTTCCCTTTGCAGACACTCATCATCGCTGTCGCAACCGGTACAGGTGTAGGTGTAAACGCGTTGCTGTCAAAGTCACTCGGCGCCCATAAATACGACGAGGCCAACAAAATCGGCATCAACGGTGCCGTACTATATGCATTCAGCTACGTAATATTTCTGATTCTCGGACTTACAATCGTAAAGCCTTTTTACATGAGTCAGATTGGAAATGCTGATATCGAAATCATGGATATGGGTGTGAGCTACCTGAGTACTGTTATGATTTTTTCATTTGGTATTTTTGCGGAAATCTTTTTTGAGAGGGTGCTTACATCGACAGGAAGAACTATTTTCAGCATGACCTCACAGCTTTGCGGTGCCATCACAAATATCATTCTGGATCCTATCATGATCTTTGGACTGCTTGGCTTCCCTAAGCTCGGTGCTACCGGTGCAGCCGTGGCAACCGTTGTGGGACAGTGCGTAGCCGCCGTTGTTGCCTTTGCCTGCAACCACAAATTCAATCATGAAATCAGCCTGAGCTTCAAGGGCTACAGCCCGGATTTCAAAATCATGGGAACCATTTATGCTATCGGTATTCCGTCAATCATCATGCAGTCTATAGGCTCTATAATGACATATGCCATGAACAGAATACTTATCGGCTTTTCATCGACTGCCGCTGCTGTTTTCGGTGTTTATTTCAAGCTGCAGAGCTTCTTCTTTATGCCTGTATTCGGACTGAACAACGGAATCACACCTATCATCGCATTCAACTACGGTGCTCAGAACAGAAAGCGTATGGTTAAGACAATAAAGGTCAGCCTGATAACCGCATTCTGTCTGCTCTTCGTTGGCTTTGCCTGCTTTGAGTTCATACCAAAGGTGCTTCTTGGAATGTTCAGCGCCTCTGACGATATGCTTAAAATCGGTGTTCCGGCGCTCAGAATAATCGGAGTGCATTTCCTCATCGCATGGTTTTGTATTATCGTCGGCACAGTATTCCAGGCTTTGGGAAAGGCGGTCTTTTCCATGATCGTATCAATCATGCGTCAGCTTGTGGTTTTAATTCCGGCAGCATACATCCTTTCAAAGCTTGGTGGACTTCACGCTGTATGGTGGGCTTTCCCTATAGCAGAGGTGATATCCTTTACTGTTTCGACATTATTCTTAATCAGGATTAACAGAACTATCATCTCAAAGATTCCTGATGGAAGCGATGTGCTATAAGAAATTTTACTTGAGCTTTAAAATAATCAACAATAAAATCCGCTACACTATATCATGTGCGTAATCATATGATATAGTGTAGCGGATTTATTATATTTATGTCATATTTTCACATATTTCTGATTTCTGCACCAGCTTGGTGCAGCTTATGAACCGACTCCATCTTGCGTATTATCTTGCGTATTTTCTTCCTCTATTATACGTATTTTATGTTGCTGGTCACACTGTTCGGTGTGAACAGTAACGATTTTATATAAAAAGTGTAATCTGCAGATTCAAACCTCTTTTAAAAAATGCGATTTTGTGGTAAAATAGCAAAAAAAGAAAATGCGATTTTGTGGTAAATCGTTGAAATAAAAAATGCGATTTTGTAGTAAAACATCAAAATAAAAAATGCGATTTTGTAATTTTATTAGGAGAATGTCATGTTTAAGCGAAAAATATATGATAAATTATTGCAATGGAAAAAGGATTCCGATGGTAAAACAGCACTCTTAATCGAAGGAGCCCGTCGTATAGGCAAGTCAACCATCGTAGAGTCATTTGGACGAAATGAATACAAAAGTTATATAATCATTGATTTCTCAATCGTCTCAAAAAATATACGTGAACTGTTTGAGGATATTTCAGATCTGAATTATCTGTTTTTGCAGTTGCAGCTCCAATACAAAGTCGATCTCTATGAGAGAGAGTCTTTGATTATTTTTGACGAAGTACAATTATGCCCCCGCGCAAGACAGGCTATCAAATCACTTGTAAAAGATCACCGATATGATTATATAGAAACCGGTTCTCTGATTTCTATCAAAAAAAACGTACAGGATATACTTATTCCAAGCGAAGAGAGAAAGCTAAACATGTATCCTATGGATTATGAAGAATTTTTATGGGCTTTGAATGATGAAACAACTATCCCCCTAATCCATAAGCTATTCGATTCTCAAAAACCCTTCGGAGAAGAGATTAATCGTAAATTGATGCGTGATTTCCGTCTTTATATGCTTGTCGGGGGAATGCCGCAGGCAGTTGATGAATATATCAAAACCAATAACTTCCGTAAGGTTGATGACGTAAAGCGTGATATTCTGAATCTTTATGAAGATGATTTCAAAAAAATAGATGCCACTGGAAAAATATCTATGCTTTTTGATGCAATTCCTGCGCAGCTAAACAAAAATGCTTCGCGATATCAGGTATCAAGCGTACTGACAAACAATCGCGCCGATAATACACTGGAACTGATTGCAGAGTTAAAAGACTCAAAAACTGTTTTGGTATCATACCATGCAAATGACCCAAGTGCCGGTATGTCAACCAACAAAGACTTAACCCGGTTTAAACTATTTTTATGCGATACCGGGCTGTTTACTACATTGATGTTTAAAGACAAAGATTTCACAGAAAACATAATTTATGAAAAATTGTTAAATGACAAGCTAGGAACTAATCTAGGCTATCTTTACGAAAATGTAGTTGCACAGCTTTTAACGTGTAATGGCAACGAATTATTTTACTATACTTTTTTTAATGAAAGTTCACGCCATAATTACGAAATAGATTTTCTTATTGCCAAAAAAAATAAGGTTTGCCCTATTGAAGTAAAATCCAGTGGCTATAAAACCCATAAGTCACTGGATGAATTTTCAATAAAATTTTCAAACCGTATTCTTCAAAAATATCTCGTATATACAAAGGATTTCTCAAAAGACAAAGACATACTCTGTCTGCCTGCTTATATGATTTCGTTTTTGTAAGAAGAATACTTTTTAAATATGATTTTAATACACACACTTATATGGAGGATTAAGACATGAAATTTATATCGTGGAATGTAAATGGACTGCGCGCATGCGTCCAGAAAGGTTTCCTTGATTTTTTTACCAGTATAGATGCGGATTTCTTTTGTATTCAGGAGTCCAAGCTACAGGCGGGACAGATTGACCTTGACCTGCCGGGCTATCACCAGTACTGGAATTACGCCGAGAAAAAAGGCTATTCCGGCACAGCCATTTTCGCAAAAAATGAGCCATTATCAGTGTCTTACGGCATAGGCATTGAGGAGCATGATAGGGAAGGACGTGTCATCACACTCGAATATGACAATTTCTATCTCGTAACCTGCTATACTCCAAACTCACAGAATGAACTGAAAAGGCTGCCGTACCGTATGCAGTGGGAGGATGATTTCCGTGAATACCTTAAGACTCTCGATGCCAAAAAGCCTGTCGTACTGTGCGGTGATCTGAATGTCGCACACAATGAGATCGACCTGAAAAATCCAAAAACAAACCGCAAGAATGCAGGTTTTTCAGACGAGGAACGTGCTAAAATGACAGAGCTTTTAGGTTCCGGTTTTACCGATACCTTCAGATATTTTTATCCGGATGCCGAGGGTATATATTCCTGGTGGTCATACCGTTTTAAGGCTCGCGAGAAGAACGCAGGCTGGCGTATCGACTACTTTATCACATCAAAGCGCATCAATGATAAGCTGCAAAAGGCAGCAATCCATACCGATGTACTCGGTTCAGACCACTGCCCTGTAGAGGTTGATATTGAATTATAAATTTACTGTTATGTACTACTTTTCAATATAGTTAAACCTCTGTGTTTTAAATAATATTCTTGAAACAATAAAACTTATGATTGATATGCCAATATTTAACCATACTGATATTATGTAGAAACTATCCTCTACATAATGAAACTTATCATCAGTTTCTGTAAATACAATTGGAAGAATATTGGCATATTGATTCATTCCTCTTGCCCCATCCACAATACCTATTGTCCAGGTTATATCATGACTTGCACTAACAACATGAAATAAGCCATATGCCTGAGCACCTACTATTCCAACAAAAAGTGATGCCATTATTATTGCGCCAAATACAGAATTATTTATTTTCTTGATAACAAGCAAAAGCATGATCAGCAATGATAAAAATGAGAATATCGCAACCATTTTACTAAGTAAATATATCATTCCAACTTTTATTAAAGATTTCGCTGCATTATCCGGCAGAATAATCAAATAGCGTACCATACTAACAACGAAAAATAGTAACATATATGTTCCAAACACAATTGCTTTCATCCATAAAAGCCTATATTTACTAATTGGAAGTAAATGCAACATTCTATCTTTATTCAAATAAAAGAATGAAAACAAATCATAAATTGTCAGAAATACAATTCCTACCCATGATAGCATTTGCCATATTGAATAAATCATATCTACCCCTTCAACCATCGGTAATATATGCAAAATATGAAGTATATCTAATAAAAATTCTATCCCAAAGATTGTTGCCCAGAAATATTTATATCTCAAATATTCATTTTTCCAAATGCTCATCTTAATTTCTCCTTAAAAATTGTCTCAAGATCTGCTTTGTTTTCTTTTTTTAGACTTTGTACATTATCATGCAAAATAACTTTCCCGTCTTTTACCATGATAATGCTATCGAACAATGACTCTACATCACTAATTAAATGTGTGCTGATAAAAACAATACTTTCTTTTTTCCGCTCACTCTTGATCATTTCCATTATGTCATCCCTTGTCAAAGGATCAACAGCAGCTAATGGCTCATCAAAAATATAAACATCCGAACTTCTTGAAAGTGCAAGAACCATATGTATCTGTTCAAGCATACCTTTGGAACACTGGGAAATTTTCTGATTCAATTTTAATCCAAGTTTTCCTAACAATTTTGCAGCTTTATCTGAGTCAAAATCATTAAAAGCATCCTTATAATATTTTATCGCATCTTCTAATTTCATGTATCTATATATAAAAGGTTTATCCGGCAGATAAGAAATATCTTTAGCACAGATTCCTTTTACTGCGCCTGTATAGTTATTTATAGAACCAGTCAATACACTTATTAATGTTGTCTTACCAGCACCATTTGGTCCGAAAATTCCTATAATCGAATTTTCTTCCTTTATCGACAAATTTATATCTTTTAAAATATGTGTTCCACCTAATGAAACATTCAAATTTTTTATTTCTATCATATAATTCACCTATAATAGGCAGAGTAAAGCAAATAATCATTTACTCTGCCTATAAATCTTTCCATTAAGTCAATTAGGATTTGTGTACAAAGAACCATGGTCCAATAATGCATGTTGGACTCTCTAGTGGAAGCATTTCTTCCATTTCACTTAAATCAATTTCATAATTTTTCATAATTAAGATTCTCCTTTGCTTTTAAATATTATTTTGTTTCCATAATATTACTTATGAACAAAGAACCATGGTCCGATAATACATGTTGGACTCTCTAATGGAAGCATTTCTTCCATTTCTTCAAGATTTATCTCATAATTTTTCATCTTTGCATACTCCTTTCCTAGTATTTATATGTAAATAGCAACAAGATGCTATTATCATATACATTACTCACTTAATTACTTATTATCATTGATAATGATTGATATACTGAAATCACAGCCCATAAAATAAATGCACATTTTGCAATTTCAGAAATTATACTTTTTCTATTTTTTAAATCTTTTACATTTAAAAGAGTATTCACAATTATGTGATATCCATCCGTCTTTATTCCACCAAATGGAATCATATTATAAATATTCATCCATACAATAGCTCGTAACAAATATGCTTCTTCTATATAAAATGTTATAACTAAACCACAAATAATCCAATTAGTCATAATTCCCGCATAATAAATAAACGCTCGCCTGTAATTAGGTAACATATACGAATCCGTTGTATTGGTAACAACACATGGAAAAATTTTCAAATAAAATTTAATCTTTATCTTTCCTGCTTTTCTACCATATAATTTCATAGATAAATAATGTGACACTTCATGCAATATTATATTTATACCAATAAATACAATTGTTTTAAAATATTCGTCATTACCATACACTATATTTGAACCATATATAAAATCATAATTGTAAAATACAATTACTATTGAAATAATTGAAATGAAAACCCCTAATAAAAAAGTACTATCTTTCCAACTCCAGCATATAAGACTCTTACTATCAAATTCATATTTTTTTGAAGCAAATAACTCATTTTTAAAATAGAATCTATTATTTCGTTTATCTTTAACTAAACAATCGCCATTTTGCTTTTCCAATACTTCAAATTGGCTATTCTCCAGATGCCACTCCTGCACACTTTATCACAGCCTTTCCTTGTTTAAGCCTTTTAATATTTTCCATTACATACTCATTATATAAATCAATATTTTCTTTTTTGAATAAAATTTCACAAAGTTCGCATGGGTTAACAATATAATCTGGAATTTCTATTCCTAATTTATATTTAGCATAATTAGAAAAGAAACTCATATCCGTATTTCGTAAATAATACAATAATGCATTATTTTTCAATTTACTTAATGCTTCATGTAAAGAAATATCCTTAAAATTTCCAATTCCTAAGCCAGTATTAACAATAACTTGTGAACAACATGGATATATTGTTCCATCATAACAAACAACTAAATTTGCTCCATATGTACATTTTGCTCTGCTGGTTTCAATACTTCTATCAAATTGATCATCTGAAAATACTTTTTGTGCACGACCAACAGGCAAACATGGTCCTATTTTTTATTGAAGCTGTATATATATCATTACCTATTTCATCAATAATATCCCCTATATCTTCATCCTTAATTTTTACAATAGCAAGGCTTGTGGGAATCCCCAATTTTGTAGTTGCTTTCAAAATATTTCTAATATTCTCTGTTTTAACAAATTTTTTATGATAAGAATCATGACTTAAACTCAAATAGTCTAAACCGCATTTTTTTAAATATGACAACTTCTCATATGCTATTTCATAACTATCTGCCCAAAATCCATTTGTTACAGTATTAACACTTTTTCCAACTGCTTTTGCATAACAGATTAATTCGGTTAATACTTCATATGCTAAAAACGGCTCACCACCAGTAAATGCAATTGTTTTAATTTCTTTTATAGACTCTGATTCATCAATATATTCCTTTATTCTATTTACATCTAGTTTTTTTCACAAGAAGGATTTGAAGAAAAAAGCATATTGAACACCCACTTTTGTAATGACTTTCCCGTTTTTTCCCTTGCTTTTATGATATAATCACCTTATGGCAGAGTATTTTTTTGCACAAAAACCGGACGTCAGTTTTGGCTTACAAATTTTGCAAGCCATAATTCACGTCTTCTGCTGTTCCTATTTCAGCCGGCGGTCTGTGCTTTATTCTGTCTTCTGGTTACTTTTTGAGAAGTCTTGCGGTGAGGTTGATGTCTTTGGCTGCAACCTCGTGGCATCTAAGCCTCTCCGCCAGGTCTTCTCCATAATAAAAGCTGAACGCTTCATACGGACTTTTTCCGTTCAGTTTCTTTCTCCGGTAGGAATTGATATGGTTCATCATCAGCTCTACGTCTGCCTGCGTCAGTTCATCAAAGCTTCTTCCTTTCGGCAGGATCCTGCGTATAAATTCATGTCCCACCTCGATCTCTGCTTTCTGGTACGGCGCACTTGGATTGCAGTAATAGATCCTCGTCCTTTGAAATCCTTTTCCATCCGGTCCGTTCTCTATACACCTGGGATTGGAAAACTCACTTCCGTTATCCGTCAGGATGACCGGAAACAGCTTCCTAAAATCCTGCCCTCCCAGCCGGTGGTACAGTTCATCATAAATATCTATCACTGACTTTGAGGTGTTCGCTTCCCGCAGGAACCCCAGCATCAGTGACACATTTACAAAATATATCGTCAGCAGGACTTTCCCTCCCTTGCTGCCGATCACGGAATCCATCTGCACCACTGCTGTGTCCGGATGCTGTTCCATATATACTTCGTAATCATGATAATTCCTTCCCACACGGCATCCACGGTCTACTTTCAGCTCCGGTTTTTTATATCTCGGACGGTACTTTACCTTTCTTGGCAGGTCTATGTTCCTGATATCAAACAGGCATCCATCCACGTAGTTGTAGAGGGTCTTTTCACTGCACATCAGTTCATCCTTATGTGTCAGGTAGATCTGATGGATAGACTGCCCCTGTTTTACCAACGGCACCAGGATTTCATTGAGTCTGGCGATTTCCCCTTCCGTAGCAAGGATCCCGCTTCGGGATTCCGATATCTTATCCGTTGCCCGCCTCTGGGCTCCCAGAGCATCGTAAACAGTTTTTGTCAGCGTACACTTCTTTACTTCACTGCATCCGTTGCATACATATGGCGGTTTAAAGCGATGGGTACATATTTCTTCTTCATAATGCTCGCAGTAACGGTTGCATATGAGTTCACACTGTTTACAGACAGCTACCAGTGGATGCCTGCAGTCATTTGTTCCACACACTTTTTTCCTCTTACATGCTTTTCTGTACTTGCAGGTATTGTGCGGATAACCTCCATAACCGGTATCCTGTTCGATGGAATAGTTCCTGATCTCCTTTGTGATGGTAGTCCTGTCCCTTCCAATTTTCTCTCCAAGCTCTGTGAAAGTCATATGCTCCTTTAGTCCGCTTTCTATCTCCAGCCGGTCCTCATAATTTAAGAACTTTGCCATACTGTCTCCTTTCCCCGCCAGCTGCTGAAGTTCTGTTAAAAAACAGGAAGAACATTTCTGTTCTTCCTGCATTTGTATCGTCACTTTCACTGCTGTAATTTATTCTGTTTGTAATCAACTTTATCTACAGCTTCATTAATTTTTCCCGAATGCAGCATTGTCAATGCCACCTGAAAAGGCTGTTTAAGATCATGACGAATACTTCTGACCGACTGATACAGTATTTTGGTTTCCTCAACACTTTTCTCCTGGCTCTTAAAAGCCTGTTGCAAAATACTATATTCAAGCTGTTTTGCATGATCCTTCTGCATATTCACATATAGTACATATACTAAAGAATTTGTCATCAGTATTCCCAATATTGATAGAATTGAAAAAATATGTTGCATCGGTGACAATTGTTCTTCAATATTAATTATAATCAATGAAACAAAAGACATTGTAAATATTGATATAACAGGAATTATCAATAACACAAACCACTCATTCCATTTCAGGGAATATGTGCTGTCTTTTTTTGTTCTTTTTATCATAAACCGCGTCAAATAAAACAAAACTATCTGAATTACAACTACCCCTACAAAACGATATAAGTCCTTTTGAATCACAAGATCCAAATAACCCTTTCCTATAATACATCCCTCAATGCTAAGCACAACTGTCGTAATCCCCATGATAAGCAGCATAACAAAAATCGACCAGAACATTTTTTGCATAAATGTTCCTTTTAAATTTAATAAGGAATATATGTATATGATAAGTATTGATATGATAATTCCTATTCCTTCAAATGGCACCATAAAATTTACAAATGATAATTCCAAAAATAATACTGCTACAAATAATATATATGCTAGATTTGCTTTCTTTCCGGTTCTCTTGTCCTTTAAAATTGCTCTTATCGTCTGTAAAACAATTGCTGATTGAAATAAATTTACCACAAATTCAAATATCATCCAAAATAAATCCATCATCGTCTTATCCTCATGTATTCGTGGAATTTTTCTCTAACTTCATTTTTTCTTCCCCTGCTCAAAGAAAAATTCTGTCCATCTTTCAGTTCGACCTCCGTTTGATAAATATGTTTTATCCACGTCATATTTACTAAACATCCGCTATTAATTTTAACAAAACTATAATCTCTAAAATTTTCTTCTATTGTAGATAAATTTTCCCTGAAATCTATTTCTCTGCCATCTTTAAAATGAATGTGTACCCTATGTTTTAAGACATCAATATACAATATCTGTTCAATATCTACGCTATAAATCTTTCCATTAATATTTAGCTCATAATTTGCATTTCTTAATGCTATTTTTTTTCGCGCAGCTGTCAAAACTTCATCTAAATGTTTATCGTAATTTTCTTTGCATAAAAACCAGAAAGGCTGATATGAGAACGAATTATATACAAGTTCATTATGACTTGTACAAAATACTAAAAGACTATCTTTTTCAGGTATATCTCTTGCAACTGAAAATCCATCTTTTTCAGGCATGTCAATATCCAAAAAAATTATGTCAAACTTATTTTTTTCATTACTTCTTACTAATTTTCTGCCGTCTGTAAATTTTACTATTTTACCATTCCAATGATGTTTTTTAATCGTCTGCTCTATATTCTTTTCTATGTCATCAACAAATGTCGGATCATCATCGCATATTCCTATTTTTAACATTAAATCACCTATATTTCTATAAAAAATCCGCTACACTAAATATATAGTATAGCGGATTGATTTATAAAAGACAATTTTATTCTATTATCCTTATAGGACTCCTTTTTACAATCCCTTATGTAACACCTTCTTCTCTAGCTTATCCCCATCCAAGGTATACTCAACAGCATTATACGCACCGTTTCTGTATGCAAACGTCTCATTGTCATCCTGATAATGCACGAAGCTGCCCTTGCCCGGATATGTCAGTATGCTGATCTTATCCTCTGTAATGTCCTCTGTAGAGCGAATTTCTCCGTCTGCAACAGGGATAATGGCTCCTGCTTTTATGAATACAGGTACTTTATCAAGTGGTGCATCTGCTAAAATATATCTGCCGCCACTGTATTTTTCGCCTGTGTAGTAATCATACCAGTCGCCATCCGGCAGATAAACCTCTCTTGCCTCCTTGCCCGGTGCGATCACAGGTGCAACCAGTACAAAGCTTCCGAGCATATATTCATCGGAAATATTTCTCACATGCTTATCTGCAGGATACTCGTATACGAGCGGGCGCACGATAGGTGCTCCTGTCTTTTCACACTCATGTGCCAGATCATAGATATATGGGATAAATCTGTATCTGAGCTTTACTGTCTTTCTGACTGCATCTATCGTAGTCTCGTCAAACTGCCAAGGCTCCTGTCTGCGTGTTCCCATCGCTGAATGATTTCTGAAAAACGGCACAAATACTGCTGCCTCATAAAATCTGACAAGAAGCTCCGGTGTAGTATCACTTCCGAAACCGCCTATATCGCTGCCGCACATGGCAAGTCCGCTGACTGACAGATTGCACACCTGCTCGAGCGAAAGTGCTATATGCGCCCAGATGCTGTGATTATCTCCGGTCCAGCCACCGCAGTACTTCTGGCTTCCGGCATATGCAGCCCTGGTAAGTACAAACGGACGTTTTCCACCATCATTTTTCGCAAGTCCCTCATATGTGGCTTTTGCCATAAAATGTCCGTAAATATTATGAACCTTTTCATGTGCTCCATACTCAAACTGCACATCATCCGGCAGTGGTCCGTTGAAGCTTGCAGGCTCATTCATATCATTCCATATGCCACTGATACCGTGCTCGAGAAGTATCTTTGTCTTGTCTCCCCACCAGCTTCTGACGCTTTGCTTTGTGAAGTCCGGAAATACCGATGTTCCCGGCCAGACAGCATTTTCATATACACTGCCATCTATATCATGTGCAAATGCATCCATCTCCATGCCCTCTTTGTACATGAAATAATCCTCATCCTTCTTCACACCCGGGTCAATGATGGATATGAGCTTTACACCCCTGTCAGCAAGCTTCTCTGAAAGGCCCTTTACATCCGGGAATTTCTTGTCATCAAAGGTGAATACCCTGTAGCCGTTCATGTAATCGATATCCATATGTATCACATCGCATGGGATATCAAGCTCGCGGAATTTGTCAGCTATATCAAGCACCTCATCCTGTGTGTAATAGCCCCAGCGGCTCTGATGACTGCCGTATATCCATCTCTGATAAAGCGGTGTGGTGCCTGTCAGTGATGTATAAAGTCCTACCACCTCTGCCATATCCTTTCCCGGCATAAAATAGTAGTCCAGCTCGCCCTTCTCATGCTCGACGAAATAGTAATCTGTGTTTTCATAACCGAAATCAAAGGTTGTCTTGTAGGTATTATCCGCAAAAATTCCATAACAATATTCATCGCCCAACACGATAAAAAACGGTATGGATTTGTACAGCGATTTGAAGCTGTCCACATGTGGCGCAGGATCATCCGTGTTCCAGTTTACATATGAATATCCACGCTTGTTGAGGCATCCCGGCTTATCTCCCAGACCGTAAATAGCATCATCCTTTCCAAGCTTTTTGATGATGGTAACAGAGTCAGTTTTTTCTTCATCTTTCCCGACAGTATGTCCCTCAAGCTCTGCGATGGCAAGATCCTCGTACGGATTCTTCTCACTCTTTTTGCGTGCTTTTTCATAATCTGAAAGTACAAGCTTCCCTTTGTAATAAATATCAAGCTTCTCGTTATCCTTCACATTTACAGTAATATCCCTTGCACTTATGACTGCTTTAACTGCTGCATCGCTTACACCGGCTTCTGCTGCGGTACTCTTGGCATCAGATGTATCCTTGCAGGTCACGTCCGGTGTGGCAGCCTTCGGAATAAAGCCCTCTTCTATTGCAACACTTTCGATGCCGGGTTTTTGTGCAACATGCACTATGTTGTTTTCAAATATGGTAACAAACAGACTGCCGTTCTCGTAGATCAGCTCTGCTGTGTTGTCCTGTATTTTACAGTTCTTATATGAATTTCCCATTGCATAATCCTCCCTTGAATTATATAGTTTCTCCTGATGTTTCTTATAAAAATACTTCTGTTTACTATAATAGTATCATCCATTTTTAATTTTTACAATAAAGAAAGTCACCGGTCACACCTAGTATGACCGGTGACTGCCTCAGGCTGTAAGTATCTCTGTCAATACACCATACAGCTCTGTATCAAGCTCCTTTGCCTTGAGCTCTGATAAAATCACTGTTGTTTTCTTTCCCGATGTAATAAGACCGTAGATTTCATCCTTTAGCACAAAGCCTATCTCTGCCTGATTCAGGAAATCAAAGCATCTTTTTTCAATTTGATTATCAAGCGCTACTGTGTCTTTCGATATTGCAACACTTATTTCGCTCTCTGTCGATGCATTTACAGTAACGATAAGCTTTCTGTTTTCTTTATCATATTTATTCTTTGCCAATACCTCTTTACCATCCACGGATACCTTTACCTTATCGGCTGCTGTCTCGGTTCTTCTTTCAAAGACAAGCTTATAGGTTCTGTTGTCAGGTATTAATGATGTATCTCCATCTGCCGGAGAAATGACAAACATATCTTTATCCGCAGAATATTTCATAGCTGTGGTCACACATCTGCCATCCACATATCCGCAGGATTCATTGTCATCCTCGTATAGCTCAAACTCACCATCAGCCTCCGGGAATACCCTGACACATAATACATCAGGATTTTTGATAACAGATCTTGCATCAAGCTCATCAGCATCTGCACACACAAGTATGCCTCCAGCCTTCGCAAACACAGGTATGCTGCTCAAATCCCTGTAAACCTCCAGCATTCTTCCACCATCATAGCGCATGCCTGTATAGATATCATACCAGATGCCCTCCGGGAACCATACTTTGGTTTTTGCCACATTAAGTCCCTTAATACGTGGAGTTGTAACAGGTGCTACCATAAGCTGGCTGCCAAAGAAATACTGATTCTTTACCTCATAAGCCTCTGCATTTTCAGGATACTCATAATACATAGGCTCAATCAGCGGCATATTCTCGGCATAGCTGCGATAGTTCATGGTATACAGATACGGAATCATACAATGCCTCTGTCTGAGCGCCGCCTCCATCGCTTCCTCAGTCTCTTTTTTAAATCGCCACGGCTCCTTGCCGTTAAATTCGCTGCATGAGCTGTGCAGACGCATTATCGGAGAGAATATACCATATTGTGTCCATCTGGCTGTCAGCTCATCATCCTTGTAGCCAAGCATATGTCCGCCAATATCATGGCTCCACCATCCATATCCGATGTTTGTCGCTGTCGTTGTAAAATACGGTTGAAAATCAAGCGACTCCCATGTAATATGTGTATCTCCCGAAAATCCAATCGGATATCTATGGCTTCCCGGACCTGCATAGCGCGAAAATGTCATTGGACGCTTGCCGTCTCTTTTATTATCGAGATAATGAAAATGATTAAAAATCCATAGCGGATCCAATCCTTCAACCTTGCAGTTGCTGCCCTGCTGCCAGTCAATCCACCAGAAATCCACACCTTCAGCCTCTCTCGGATGATGAAGATACTTAAAATATGCATCCATAAACTTTGGGCTTGCCGGATCACATACAACCGGGTCCTCATTTTCATAGTCCACGCCCATTTCCTTTGCCATATCAACATACATTTCTTCACAGCCCTGCACACCATCCGCTGGATGCACGTTTAAGGTAGTATGCATTCCTCTGTCATGGAGCTTTCCAAGAAAGCGCTTCGGATCCGGGAAAAGCTTTTTGTTCCAGGTATATCCTGTCCATCCGCTTCCGTATTTAGGGTCCACATCAACCTGATGCCAGTCCATATCTATTACAGCTACTGTGAATGGGATATTCTTTTCATCGAATTTGTCCATCAGCTCCATATAGCTTTCTTCTGAGTATTTATAATATCTGCTCCACCAGTTTCCCAGTGCATATCGCGGAAGCATCGGAGTCTTGCCGCAAAGCCTGTAAAAATCATTGAGCGCCTGTTTATAATCATGTCCATATCCAAAGAAATACAAATCAGACACACCTTTTTTTCTTGGCTCAATCCATCCATCGTCAAGTAAAATCTGTGATTTACTGTCATCAAGAATTGAATATCCAAAGCGTGAAACAACACCGTGTCCAAGCTCAACCTCTCCGTTTACGTCATCAAGTGTACGCGCTGTACCCTGCAAATCATGCACCTTCTCGCCATAATGCCAGATGCTGTGATATGCGCTCAGGTTTCCTTTAATCTGTATACTCAGTCCGTGTGATGAGAACTCCTTCTCATTATATATCAGGTGCAGCATTGATGTATGAACCTCAATTCCATCAGCGTTACGCACCACATGATAGCCGGTCTTTGGAAAATCCCTGAACAATACTGTCTGTGTTGCCCTATCCTCGAATACGCCATCTTCACTGTATTCCAGACGGACAAGCGCCTCTGTCAGGAATGTAATCCTGTATTTTTCACCTATTATCATATTGTCCGATAATGCCACCGGACTTGTCTTTACTCTGTATATTTCCTGCATGAAATACTCCCTCTCATATAAATTACGTTATCCCTTGACAGCTGATGCCGCAATTCAATATCCTCTTTTTGTTCAAATTAGTTTAGCGCTAAATCCGACCTACTCCCTGCGCACACGCTTGTTTTCATACATTTTCTCATTATCTTGTCAAATCCTTTACCCACTTGTATTTTTTAAAATGTATGAGTGTCCACGGTATCTTTCCAACCTCATCCACGCAGGTGCACGCATATACCACAACCACCGGCCAGTTCAAAAAATATGTGCCTGCAACTGCAAGCGGTATTGCTATGCCCCACATCGTCACAGCAAGAGAGTACATATCAAACATCGTATCTCCTCCCGAACCAAAGACACCATTTATGATGATTTCATTTACCGATCGTCCAATCATGTAGAAGGCAAGTACACCGAATAACTGCTTCAGATACTCTGCAGCCTGCGGTGTGAGCTTTACAAAATGTAAAATCACCGGTGCTGAAACCGCCATAAGCACTGTCATAACAGCTCCACACAAAAATGACAGCTTTGCCATTCTGATGCCATATGCTTTTCCACGCTTTAAATTCCCTGCGCCAAGCTCATTTCCTATCATAATGCCTGCTGCACTTGATATACCTGCACTGAGACAGCAAATGATATCACGCACAACCGCTGCGACGGAGTTGGCCGCTGCCGCATCTGTTCCCATGTGTCCCATAAATGTAGAGTACGATGTAAAGCCTATTCCCCATACAAGGCTTGCTCCGAGAATCGGTCCGGAGCACTTCATAAAATCTGCTGACAGTTCCTTGTTTCTTACCAAAAGCTCCCTGATTTTAAGCCTGATATATCCCGGTCTGTAAGAAAATGTGATTGAAAGCATAAGCTCCAGCACTCTTGATATGAGCGTGGCAATTGCCGCTCCCCTCACATTCATGCTCTCGATGCCAAATGCACCATAGATAAACACAGCATTCAGCACGATATTTATTAGCACTGTAATCGAGCTGACTGCCGCCGCAGTCCCTGCATGCTCTGATATCTTCATCATGACTATATAACACTGCGAGAAGCCCGTCAACAGATACGAAAAAGAGGCTATTTTCAGATAACTTACACCATAATCTATAAGCACAGGCTCGTTTGTGAAAATGAGCATCAGATATCGAGGAAAGAATGCACATGCCACGAAAAACAGTACTGATACTACACAGCATATTCTGATTGCAAGAGCGAATATGTCATCGAGCGCCTTTATATCCTGCTTGCCCCAATACTGCGCTCCGAGTATTGCAAGGCCCGCTGTCGCCGCTGATAGAAACATGTTCTGGATGAACTGTATCTGTGTGGCAAGCGAAACCGCTGACATATAGTTCTGGTCCAGTCCTCCAAGCATGAAAGCATCCGCCACAGCCACCAGCGCCAGCATCAGATTCTGCACCATTATCGGGACCATGAGTGTCCACAGCTTTTTGTAGAAATGTGTATCAAATTCTATTGTTTTCATGTATCTTTTATACCCCTTGATTACTGATTATTATCCCAAATACAAACAATTATATATGGTTGCATTGGCATATGTCAAATATATACATAATATCTGCAGATATTTCATCCAAAAAAGTGTGCCGCTATCCCCATCATCGGTATAGTGTGCAAGGTTCGTAAACCCCTGTTCTTTTCTATAAATGACCATAAAAATGACAGGGAATGTAACCCTGTCATAAAGTCAGAAATTGTTCCTTCACTTATAGGAGAAATTCGAGGGGATAAACGGAACTGTTTTTTTCTAAACAATAGTATGTAAATGTTTACGACAAACTTGAAGTTGTCTATTTAATACAAAATATTAGTAATTTCATTATATTCCTCATCGGTTAATACTTTGACCCATAAGCAGGGCTGAACATCTACAAATCCTGCTTTAAGCATTGTTTCTTGATCTGGACTATCAATATAATATAATGCAGGTTTATCTTCTCCCATAACACGATATGTGGCAAGATTACATAAAACTCCTTTGTAATGTACTTTCATAGAAAATTACCTCTTACCTCAGCCTTGTTCCTCTACGCAAAATTTCGATTTTAATGTCTCTATTATACCATAATGATACTATTATGAAAAACAAAAAAATTCAAAGCTTCCGCTCTTTTATAATCTCTCAGTATTACTGGAATTTGACTTTATAATTTGTATTGCATAAAGTTTCCATTATGAACAAATCCATACGCTTTATATAATTTTACCCCCATATCAGAAGCAGTAATCTGTATTGAACCACAGCCATATTTTCTTGCTTCCTCTATAACTCTGTGCAGAAGCTCTTTTGCAATTCCCATCCGTCTGTAATCAGGTTCAGTAAACATACTTGATAACAGTCCAATTTTTCCGCTTGGGCAACTGAAATATGGGGGCTTTTCAACAAATGACATACCGCTTGTTCCGATTATCTTGTTGCCGTCAACAGCTATCCAAGATACGAATGTACCTTCTGTCATATGACGACTATAATAATCTTTTAAGGCAGGTTTTAAATCAATATCTTCTTTTGCGCCTTCTTCTCTTAATTGATTTATTCTCATTTCAATAAAAATATCCAGTTCATTTTCAGTCAATCTCTTATATTCTATTGACAATTCATTATCCCTCCAAATTCAAATCTGTCTATCAGTTCCCTTTATAATTCCATTATACTCTCATCTATTGGGAAGCACAAACATTTTGCGTCTATCGTTTTACTCTTCCTTTTAGTCAAAAATAGAGCCGCCTGTACTTTGGCGGCTCAAATTACCAATTTATGTTTTATTGACTAAACTAATACAATACTATTCTGAGAATTGAAACGATATAAAGTATATGTAATCATTTTGTTGGTCAATTTCTCCTTGTTCAATATTTTGAATAGGCGTTGTGCTCAGACCATCTTTTCCATAAATAAATGCTGCCAACCCTTGCTCTGAATTTTTTTGAATCGAAACTTTTCCTTCAATTTGTGTTGCGGATCTTCCGTAATATTCTCTTCCTTCTACTTTTTCCAGAATAGGAATCGTCGTAGAATATTTGGTCGACGTGTCTGCAACTATAAGCTTCACCTCAAATTCCTCAAAATCCGGTACAAGTACAATCTTACCTTCCGTCGGAGATTCAACCTCTTCGTAAGATAACTCTGCAATTTTATTTTTTGCTGCCAATTTTCCAAAATGATACTCTGATATAAATATGGTCAATGACTGAAACTTCTCATTTGTGTGATAATCGAATAAAAAGGCACCATCCACTCCAGATAATAACTCTGCGGTTTTCATCTCTGTCCCTTCTTTGTCTACCGCTGTAATATAATTCTTTGGGTAACTACATTTTTGAACAAGAATCATCCCAAGTGAAAATGATGTAATCAATACAATGAGTGCTAGTCCTATTATTGATCGTTTTAGATTTTTTATCTTATATTTACTATCCTTGGCAATTCGAATTAAATTGTCTTCTGATTTTTGTATATAATTTTCTTCCCTAATATCTTCTCCTGCAAAAAACTCATTTATGCTGATTCCCAACATCGCATAACGTAATATAAACAGATACATCCGGCAAACATATCCCCGTCTCCCTTAATTAAAGATATTGTTGGGTAAAAAAGAAAGGTCAGTCGATTTTGCCGATGAAGCGGTAGTAGATTTCTACTTCCTGTTCACGGCTTCCGTCCTCGCCCTTGACAGCTTCGTGGACGGTTATTTTTTCAATTAGAGTGTTCAGAAGTTCGGCGGTCAGCTCCACAGGGTTGACATACTGTTTCATCAGGGCAATCCACTTTTCAGCATCCGCTGCGGTCTGTACGGCGGCTTCCATCGTTTCGTGAAGCTGTCTTATTTTTGTTTCAAGCTCCTTTTGCTCGTTCTGGTACTTCTCGGACAGCATATTGAAGTTATACTCGGTTATGCGTCCGGCAGACCAGTCCTCATACATTTTAGCAAACAGCCCGTCAACCTCGGCTTTACGCTTCTCTGCCTTTTTCAGCTCCGCAGCCTGCTTTTTCTTCGCAGAGTTTCTTTCCCTGTCGCTGGCATTGAGCAGGCGTTTCAGCAGATTGTCCTCGTCTTTCTGTGCCAGCATAGACCAGTATTGCAGTCTTGCAAGCACATAGGCATACAGTACATCATAGCGGATATAGTGCATGGAACACTGGCGTAATCCCTGCCCGTTCTTGCTGCAATGGTAGTACCCGTATGGGTTCTTATTCTGCTTGTTTTCCCCATAGGCTAAAGACCATCCGCAGTCTGCACATTTTATCAATCCTGCGAAAATCTGTGTCGTACCGTTTCTGCGTTTCCTGCGTCTGCTTGCAATCAGCTCCTGAACTTTTTGGAACACTTCTTCAGAAATGATGGCTTCGTGGGTATTTTCCACACGATACCATTCTTCCTGCGGCTTCCGCACCTTTTTCTTGTTCTTGAATGAAATGTTGCTCTGCTTGTTGTGAATGCTGTGACCGATGTAGGTTTCCTCTTTCAAAATGCTCTTGACCTGTGCTATCGTCCACGCATAGGCTTTTTCTGCGGGCGCACCGGCGTAGATATTGGCGAAAGTCCCGTATCTTTCATAGTTCAGCCAGCCGGGGGTAGGTACTTTTTCCTCCACCAGAATCCGTGTAATGCTGGCGGCTCCACGCCCGTGTACAGCAAGGTCAAAAATCTTCTCTACAATCCAGCGTGTTTCCGGGTCGATCAGAAGATGACCTTTTTTGTCCGGGTCTTTTACATAGCCCAGCGGTGCATAGGCTCCATAGTGTGCGCCATTGGCAAATCTTGTGTGCATGGCAGCCTTGACCTTTTTGCTGGTCTGTCGGGCGTGCATTTCATTCAGGATGTTTAAGAACGGTGCAAGCTCGCTTTCTCCGTTGATGGTGTCCACATTGTCATTGATGGCAATGTAGCGTACTCCCTTGCTGGGGAAATAGATTTCCGTGTACTGACCGGTCAGGATATAGTTTCTTCCCAGACGGGATAAGTCCTTTGTGACAACGCAGTTGATTTTCCCGTCCTCGATGTCATCAATCATCCTTTGGAAAACTTGGACGCTCGAAATTTGTCCCACTCCATCCGTCGTCAATGTACTCGTCTACAACGGTCAGCCCATGCTCTGCGGCATACTGTCTAAGCATCATGCGCTGGGTCTGGATACTGCCGCTTTCCCCTGTAATTCATCGTCACGGCTCAATCTCAAATATAGTGCAGTGTTATAAATCGTTGTATTGTATGGTTGTTTCACGGTTAAAAATCCTCCTTCTAAAAAAACAACCCACGCTTATACAATACTCGCTGGTACAAGTATATCATAAGCGTGGGCTGATTGACAGTCGTTATTCCGTATTTTTTCAGGAAGCGGCGGCAGCGTGCTGGATCACATCTTCCAGCAGGCTGTCAAGCGGCTTCCCATCCTGTGCGAAATGCTCCGATACCTTGATACGGACTTTCCCCATGACAAAATACTGGGTGCCGTCTTTTTCGGTTTCGGTAAGCAGGGTGCCGCTGTTTTTGTTATTGCTCTCGTTTTTGCTTTTTGCCATAGGCAGTTACCTCCATAAATGAAATATGCCCGACAAGGGAATGTCAGGCAGGTGTACAGCCGCAGACTGTCTCCATGTCAACCAAACCGTGTCAACCGGCAGAAAAGACTTTGAAAACAATCCATAGGCGCTCTATTATTACTTTTTACTTTTTCTTTGATTTCTTGGTTGACATGGTTGACAAAGGAGAGAAATGCCCCAAATATCAGGCTTTTCCCCGTCAACCGGCTGTCAACCAAAGCGTCAACCAAACTGTCAACCGGTGGCTTTTCAGAATGGCAGTTCCATTTGCCGGGCTTCTTCTTCCGTGATTTCCTGAAAACCGTCCCCCTCCGGCGGAGCTTGGTTGACACGCTCCCAGCCTTTTTGAGAACCGTATTTCTTATACCGCTTCGGGCTTTTGTAGGCTACCCAGCCCTGTATGATGCCGCCCGCAATGCCGGTATTCATAATCTCGCAGATTGCCCGTGTCTCCCAGTCTGCCGGGGAATTTAAGTTCCCCAGCGCTTCCTCATAAAGCTGCTTGGAGCATACCCTGTCGCCGGTGTAGTCCTCCAAATAGGCGTAGATCATGCCGGCCTGTGTGTCTTCCTGCATGAAGTCCTGCTGGTGGGCGTTCAGGTATCGGTTCATTTCCATGCTGAATGACAGCTTATACTTCCCACTGCGATAAACCGTCATGGCTTCCGCCCACATCTGTTCGATATACGCCCTCGCCGCCGCTTCATCGTCCAGTATGTGAACCTCCGCCCGTTCCGGGTACACCGTCACGGGGAGAAAGCGCCGGTTGCCGGTGCGATCACGGGGCAAAAAGTCCTGCCGGTTGGTCGTCCCTCCAAATACACATTGCCGCAGCCGGTCTGCCGGATGTGTCTCATACGGCACTTTGTAGGTTTCTTTCTGGCGGCTTAAGAATGACTTGATTTCCTCAATACTCTTGGCGTTGGCTGTGGCAATCATCTCCGACATCTCGATAATCCAATGCCCTTGCAGCTTGCGGTACACATTTTCATCGTCCAGCTTTTTCAAATCGTCTGAAAACCATTCGTCCCTGCCTGCCAGCAGCCGGAAAAAGGTAGATTTCCCGGCTCCCTGACCACCAACCAGACAGAGCATGACCTCAAACTTGCTCCCCGGTCTGAATACCCGCCGGATGGCTCCCATCAGGAACAGTTTCAAGGCTTCATAGGTGTATTCGTCCGTATCGGCTCCCAGAAAGTGATGCAGGGCGTAACGGATGCGCTCTGTGCCGTCCCATTGCAGGCTGTTCAGGTAATCCCTGACTGGATGGTAGCGGTTTTCATTGGCAACAATCTTGATGGCGCTCTGCACCTTTTTCTCGCTGGTAAGCCCGTAATTTTCTTCCAGATACAAAAGCAGGTAGTTCATGTCCATGTCGGTCAGCGTGGCACTGGTGCGCTCCCAGCCCAGCGGCTTCACAATGTCAATCTGCTCCGTCAAAAGGTTCAGGCGCAGCGCCCCACGAAACAGCGGGTCACGCTGGAACACCGTCAGGCAGTTTCGGATGCTGTTCTTCACGCCGCCTTTCTGCGTCCCCTCTAATGTCTCCCGGATTTCTGCCGGTGTCTGCGCCGGTTCCATTGTGTCCATCGTCCTTTTGACCGCTTCCTGCGTTTCCGGCGGCAAGTTCTGAAATTCGCTGTTCAAGCCGCAACACCTCCTTTCCCTGTGCGGCGATCAATGCCGCTTTTTCTTCTATTTCTCCGTATAACAAAATATCCAAAAGGTATTCTGTGTAGCTTATCCTCTGCAACGCTTCCACAAAAAGAGGATGCCAGATGGCATCCTGCGGCTGTGGGGCGTATGCTGTTTTCCAATGCTCCAGCAGGCGCAGATAATCGCATAGCACCCGGAAACAATACCGTTCCGTTTCCTGAAATCTCTGCTCCGCTGATTTTTGTCGGGGCTGTGACCTGTTGTGACGCTTCCAATCTGGCGGCGCATTGCCGGATTTCTCATAGGAAACGCCGAAGTCTTCCGCAAGCCTGACCGCAGCTTCCCGTTTCCCCAATCCATGCAGCAAAGCGGCAAAGTCGATCACATCCCCGGAAGCCCCGCAGCCGAAGCAGTAAAAGCGGCTGTCCACTTTCATGCTGGGCGTGCGGTCATTGTGGAATGGACAGCAGACCATGCCGTTTCTCCCCACCCGGATTCCATAGAATGAAGCAGCCTGCCGGGTGGTAACAGACTGTTTCACCGCTTCAAATACATTCAAATGCTCCCTCCATAAAAATACTGGTAGCGGTAAAGCTGCCGGTTATATCATAGCTCCATCTCATGTTTCTTTCTCTGTACTGCCTGTGGCTGCTCCCTCCGGCGCAGTGCGGTATCTACGGCGTTCTGCACCTGCCGTAGCCGTATGACTTCCTCCCGGAGTGGCTTGTGCTGCGGAGACAGTTCGGCATACTCTGTTTTTAACTGTGCGTATTCCTGTTTCCATGCTTTCAGGGCAATGGGTTTTCCGTCCAGTTTTTCTTTCAAAATACGGCGGGCGGCATAAAACAGCCGTAACTCCGCATCGTGGGATGTTTCAAATTTCTCCCTCTGTTTCTTAAACTTGATATTGTTCAATTCCGTATGAACAGGTTTTAGCCGCTGGTAATTCTCGCCCTCCCGTATCAATTCCTGCAATTCCTTTATCCGGGCAGATTTCTTTTTTCATGGAGTCGCTTAACGCTTCAAATTCTTCGTTGACAGAGGAAAGACGCTCCTGCAAATCCTCTAATGTGAGCAGCTTGTTTTCCGTCAGATAATTGACGGCTTCGGCAAACTGCTTTAAGTTTCCGGTTCTGGCTTTATTGCTCCATGCCCCTGCGTTGCGCTGGTTGTAATAAGCGATCAACAGGTCGGCAAGGCTCGGTGTCTGCGGTTTGGAAAGTTCTTCTTTTACCTCTGCCATCCAGACAAACAGGGCTTTGATCTTCTTCCTCACATCCTGCATGAGCCGGTTGGTGGCTTTAATCCAGCGGTTCAGTTCCCCCCTTTCTCGGTGCGGATGCCCTTTGCTTCCATCTGCCGGACATTAGCTCCCTCGTGGACAGTAGGTATCAGGTCAAGCCCCTGCCGCACATAGGAACGGTGGTCGATACGCACATCCAGCCCTTTTTCCTCAAATTTTGTATTAACGGCAGCCGCCCACTGCTCCCGCCAGTGTTCCAGCGTTTCCGGCTCATGCCAGTCTGTTGTATGGACAGCGTTAAACATATAATCGCCGTTTTTATCCCGGATTCGGTTTCCATCTTCATCAAGAAGATATTCCCGCCGCTGTTTTTGTCCCCATGTGCCATCCGGGTTCAAAGGGCGCATGGTTGTCATCACATGAAAATGCGGGTTAGGGATGCCGCCGTCCTCTTTCTCCGGGCTGTGAAAAGCAAGGTCGGCAATCATGCCTTTTGTCACAAACTGCTCCTGTACGAACTTCCTCGCCAGCTCCATGTTTTCTTCCAGCGTCAATTCATTCTGCATGGCAATATCAAAGGAATAGGCAAGCTGTGCTTTTGGATGTTTCTCGCAGTTCTCCACAGCATTCCAGAGGGTCGCCCGGTCAAGATATATTTCCGGCGCATGGGGCGGCAGCATGATTTCCGAAGCGATCACGCCGCCCTTTTTGGTGTAGTCGCTGACTTCTCCATAGTAGCTGCTGTAAAGACGCTCCCCGGCTCGATAGGCTGCGCTGGCAATGGCACTCTGACCGGCGCTGCGCTTGATCTGTGCGATTGAAAAATGATAAAGTGCTATCCTTAGTCACCGCCTTTCTCCTGCCCGGAAATACGGGCGTGGTTCTCTGTGGCAGACCGGATGAAATGCTCCGCCTGCGGCAGATTCAAAATGTTTTCCATGAGGGAATAAAATTCCGCTTCGGTCAGCTCCTTTGTCTGTGGCGCAATGCTCTCAATAGCTGCCCCACGGGTAATCAGCCGGTGCGTCCTCTGTTTCCGGGAACCGCTTTCCAGATACGCCTGCCGGTTTTTCAAACGCTGCATTTTCCGTTTTTCCCGTTCCAGCAGGACAGTGGTTTTTTCATATTCCTGCTTTAACTGTTCCAAAGATTTTTCCATGTTCTCACATCCTTTGCTTATAAGATAAAGAAAGACCATCCGCAGACAGTCTGTGTGTCAGTGCTTCTATAAAACCCGATGAAAAGGGAAAACCGCAGAGCGGATTTCCCTTTGCGGCGGGTACACAGGGATAGCCGCTTTAGCGCCGGCTCCTTTCTCCGTTTCTATCTGATGTACGCAGATAGGCTGTTTTGATGTAGCGTCTCGGTATCATTTTTAAGTTTTTTTCCCTCTGTATGCCCCTTTGGAAAGTGCGGCAGTATTGCAAGTCAGGGAATGATACCTCACGCTTATTTGTCGCTTCCCGGTACGGTTTCGGAGCCTTTTGCCATCCATTCAAAGAAAGCAATTTTGCTGACCTTGATAAGCCTCCCCCTGCGGAACGCTGGAAAGCCGGGTGTGTACCAGCTCATAGGCGCTCGCTCTTGAAATTCCCATAATCCGCTGAATGTCCGCCACATCCAGAACCAGCGGTAAATCCTCGTAGCTGTTCAATCTCTTTTTATCGTTCATTCTGTTCCTCCCATAAATCAAATAGGTTAAAATGCTTCCTGTTGCCGTTCTCCCCAAAAGCCGTTTTCCTGCCCCATTCCTGCGGTGTTTCCCTGCATTGGTGCGCCGAATGCGTCACTTCTCCTGCCGGTCATATCCCTTTTGGACGGTCATTCACTTGTCAAGGTACTGTGTGGTACGAAATTACCAACTGCAATCATCATAGCGGACTATCCTTGACAAAACAATGATTCTGCGATACCATGAGTGTAACGGATATAACTGAATTATATAATTACCATAAACAAAGGCAGGGGATAGGGATGGAGAATCAGTTTATACGGCATGAGCCATGTTTTGAGAGGATTTTGTTTGTCCTGACGCTGGACAGGAAGAAAATGAAAGAGCGGATTTTGATTGGGGAAGAACAGCAGATCCGCTTCCGTCTGAACGGGAGCCAAAACGCAGAGGTGCTTTGTGATATGACACGCCCACTGGGAACTTTTTTGATAAACTTTGAGCGTGACACGGACAGAGACTGGAACTTATACGGGCTTTCTCCGCTGCGGCAAGCCCTCCACTCCAACCGATGGAAACAGCCGGAGCTGGAGCAGGCGGCAAGCGAATTTCTCTGGGGAAAATATCTTAGCAACGATCCTCTGAAAATGTATGTGGCGTTCCGTATCTGGAACAGCTATCTGCTTGCCGAGAACCCCGTGACCGTAACGCTGCCTGTGACCGCTTCATGGATAAAATGAGCAGACTGACCGGGGTATTCCAAAACGAAACCATGAGCTTTGACAGGGAGACAGGAAAACCGAAACATTTTCAAGCTGGCAGCCTTTATTTCAAAGGCGCACCGTCAGAAGATACCCGGCTTGACCTCTGGTTCCCGGACAACCGGCGCACAGAAGAATGTGTGTCTGCCTATGCGTCCCTCTACCCGTTGATTACCTATTATCTGAACAGGCTGAATGACTGGGGGCTTTGCTTCCGGCGGTGCAAGGTCTGTGGAAAATATTTTCTACGGCAAAGAGCCAGCGGTATGAGCTGTGCAGCGACAAGTGCCGAAAAGCACAGGCGCTTCAAAACAAGCGGGAATTTGACGAGAGGTCAAGAGAAAATAACTATGACCTGCTTTATAAAAATGAATGCCAGAACTGGCGCAACAAAATAAACCGGGTAAAAAATACCGCAGGCTTTCCGGCTGACCGTCTGGAAAAAATACAGGCTTCCTTTTCCGACTTTAAGAAAGAAGCCTTACAGAGAAAAAGGCTGTAAAACAGGAACGGCCAGCCCGAAAGAATTTACGGACTGGCTGTATCAGCAGAGTAATGTAATTGTTGAGCTGACCGAGATATGAAAAACTTTCTATCGTCAATTTCGCATTATTGCAATAACAGATTGCTTCTTCCATGAATGGTAATATTATCATCAAACTTTTGGAAGAACTATAAATGTCCGAGGTGCCTTTGATTTCGACAAAAAACAGGCTGAATTGTTACAAAGCTCGGACATTTCAAAAGAATTTTTGAAAAATACTAAAAAAGCGGAGCAGCTAAAATCTGCTCCGCTTCGATATGATTGATCTAAGGATGTTTTGCTATTTGATAAAACTCACTCTGTCAACCGCAATCGTTCCACAACTGGAAGGTTAACGTCAGTTTTGTAGACCCATATAGGCACAATAAGGCAGATTAGCAACACCAGTCCAGACACCAGCACCAGTGGGATAAATGGATAGGAGAAAACAGCATAATAGGCCACTTTACTAAAAATCATATATAGCAAGATGAAGATTGCTGTTCCAATGGTGACTGCAAGGGAAAGGGAAACGCCCCAATAATAGAAACCTTCCATAAATAGCATTCGTTTGATTTGTCGCTTTGTCATTCCAATGCTTTCAAGAACAGCTAATTCATAGCGCCGAGTATTTACATTGACAACCATTGTATTGACAAAGTTCATGACACCAACAAGCAGCAGGATCACGGACAACCCTGTTCCTAAAACCTTTGCTGTAATGAGATATTCCTGCATTTCTTCTCGCCGTTCATATCGGGATATAATATCAATGTTAGCTTGTGATGCGGTGATTTGCTTTAATTCTTGCAGTATACTTTCGTCATGTTGACCATCCGTATCAAAGGCCACGCGGAACACTCTATATTGCGGAAAGAGTTCTCTCAAAGCTGTTTGACTAATATACAAATCAGGAGCCGTCCCTCTCTCATTGCCTCCTCCTGCTCGAAACCCTTCATTCAAATAACCGTTCGCTACAATAAAGGAATGCTGTCCGTTCTGCGTCTGGATTGTTATTTCCTGCCCTGGCTGAATAAGGCCTTCTACTGTTTTGGACAGCAGCACAACCTTTCCTTGTTCAAAGGCAGACGTGTCAATAGGCAAGTTTAAGGTTTTATTGATTTCTTCCAAATATGCGCTGTCAAGTTCAAAAACCCCGCTAAAAAGTTTTGCTGATAATTTTCTAATTTTGCCGGATCAGAAAAATCAATGCCGTTTACTCCGTCTAATGACGCAAGAAACTCGTGAAATACAGCATCGTCATATACAACATCTGCTGCTACTTGAGGATAAGGTGCATAGGTCAACCTCAAATTCTCAATGCCGTCAAGCTGACCAATCTCTGAAACCATTTCGCTGGAAATTAAATCTTCTCTTTCGTGGATACTATATGTGAGTGCAAAATCGCTTACTCCCCATTGGCTCACATAATTCTCCGGGCTTAAACCATGTAATAGCCCTGTGACGACAAGGAACAAGGAAAGGCCGAAAAAAAGCGATGCAAAAACAAGGGTTGTACTCTTAGCATTACGAAAGACATTGTTCCATGCCATTCGGACAACTTCATTTTGCTACAATTTCGGCGCTGCTCTTTGTGCTGGCTGCTGTATATTGGAGTGCTGCTATTGGTGAAACACTTCCGGCAATTTTGGCGGGCTTCATGCTTGCAATCATAACGGTAATGAACGTAAATGTGGCCGCTCCTATGAAAATAAACGGCGAAAAAAGATACTTTTGTTCCCACATCAGAATTTGTTGAATACATCATATTCAGGAAGTAAGGAACAATGCCAAAGGAAACAACCGCACCAAGTAACAGACCAATCGGAATACCAATACAAGAGATTCTGATTGCCTGCTTATAGATAATTCTTTTTATCTGCCTTTGGGTCGTTCCAATCGTTTTAAGACGGCCATAGAATTGCACATCTTTTATGACAGAGACATAAAGAATATTATAAATCAGCAGATAGCCGCTAAAGGATATAAAAACTGCTAAAATTATTACAGCTAAAATAATAGTTCCACCATTTGCCTGTTCTAATGGTGCAATTTCAAATGTTTGCCCTTCTGTAAAGTCAATCTCACGCCGCAATCTTTCACAGTTTTTGTCAGCATTATCATTGCCTTGAAAACGGATCATTGCCGTAACACTATTATCCAGTGATACATTTAAGCTATCCTTAAAAGCGGATGAAACATAAACATAACCACGATTATTTGTGCGCATTGGAATGTAGTCCGTATAGTAGCCCGACAGCAAAAAGGTGTCTGAGACATAATTATAGCTATCGCCAATTTGGTACGACAACACAATCTTCATCCCTATTTGCGGATCAGAAATGCCCATCTGTTCAAGCACCCATGTAGGTAGCATAATTTCGTTTTTACTTGATGGGTAATTTCCTACAACACCTGATATAGTAGGAAGACGGTGGTGTTCCCACTCTGTATCATTTATCCATACTACACCTAATCTTGCGTTTCTCAGTTGTTCTGTATCAACACTGCCTAAACGCTGCTGTATGCCTACGTCAAGTACAAGACTTGATTTTGAAATGTCAACCAACTGATCTTCCGTTACATTTGTGATTCCGGCATCTGCGGTAGTTCCCATTAAGCGGATTTGTTGCATTTGGTAGGTTTCAAAGTAACTAAAGCCAATACTGAATGTCGCAGTTATCATAAATGCAGTTAGTGCCAGAGCAATGATTGCAAATAAATTACGCTGCCGTTCATGGTGCAAACTGCGCTTTGCCAGTTTCTTTTCAATGTTACTGGTATCATTTTCAAAAGGCCATGTCATAGTCTGCCACCCCTACTTATTCCACAATTTTGCCGTCCTCAATGCGGACAATCCGATCTGCAAGACGGGCAATATCGTTGTTGTGGGTAATCATCACAACGGTTTGCCGGAACTCCGCACTGGTGCGCTTGATAAGCCCCAGCACCTCAGTGCTGGTCTTGCTGTCAAGATTGCCGGTCGGTTCGTCCGCCAGCACGATAGCCGGTTTGGTAATCAAGGCGCGGGCGATAGCCACACGCTGCTGCTGTCCGCCGGATAGATTGTTCGGCATATTTTTCAGTTTATCTTCCAGCCCCAGTAGGTGAACAATTTCGTCCAAAAACTTCTGATCCACCGTGTCCCCGTCCAACTCCACCGGCAGGACAATGTTCTCATACACATTCAGGATTGGAACAAGGTTATAGTTCGGAAGATAAAGCCGATGTTGCGGCGGCGAAAGATGGTAAGCTGCTCGTCGTTCTTCTTTGCCAGTTCTTCGCCTCGGACAATCACGGTTCCGCTGGTGGGAGTGTCCAACCCGCCCATCATGTGAAGCAGGGTGGACTTGCCTACCAGAGGTTCCCACAACAGCCACAAACTCGCCGTCCTCCACGGAGAAATTTACGCCGTCAAGGGCGCGGGTAATGTTCGGTTCTGTACCGTAATACTTTTTCAGGTCAATCGTCTGTAAAACGCTCATATTCAAAACTCCTTTCAAGGCTTCCTACCTGTTGATGAGTGTATTGTAAAACCCAAATGTCCGCGAAATGTTACAGCGGCTAAAAAATTCATTGAAAATTGAGGTGAAATGTTACAACGCTCGGACATTTCATTTTATCTCTGCACCTCGGGCCAACTTGACCCGAAGCAGAAAGTTTCTCTCAACGCAAGGGAAGCATAATGGAAAATTCCGAACCCTTGCCCGGCTCCGAAACCACTTTGATATAGCCGCCCTGCCGCGTTACGATCTCGCGGGCCAGATACAGGCCAATGCCCACACCCTGCTGTTCGTGTACTTCTTCCTCACGATAGAAGCGCTGGAAGATAGCGGCCTGATTGCTTTCGGAAATGCCCTTGCCAGTGTCGGTCACTTTGATTTCCACATACATTTCCCACAGCACCACAGACACAGCGATTTTCCCGCCTGCCGGGGTGTACTTCACCGCATTGTCCAGCAGGTTAAAGAGGGCTTCCGATGTCCACTTGCTGTCATGGGAAACGGTCAAATCCTCCGGGCAGTCCACGGACACGGCGATTTCCTTTTTCTCCGCTGCATACACGATCCCACTCATGGCCTGTGCCACGGTATCAAAGAGGCGGCCCGGTTTCTTGTCCAACTGGATCACGCCTGTTTCCAGACGGGAGGTTTTCACAAGGGCCTGAAAGAGAAAGTCCAGCTTATCCGTCTGGCTGCGGATTCCCCGGATAAAGTCGGTGCGCTCTGCCTCGGCCATAGGCTTTTCCAGCAGGGTGTCCGTCGCCATTTTCAGATTGCTTACCGGCGTTTTCACCTGATGGGAAATATCCGATACAAGGGTCTGTAACTCCTGCCGTTCCTCGTCCACCCGGCGGCGGTTCTCCTGCATGATCTGGTAGAGCCTTGCCAGCCGGTGTCCGATTCGGCAAGCTGGGTTTCGCTGTCCTCGGCCGCTGGGGCGCTTCATTTCCGGCAATCATGTGGTCTAAGGTCTGGCACAGGTCAGCGGTAAACTGTGATAACCGTTTTCCAAACGCCTGCGTCAGTACAAAAATCCCTACAAGGGCGCACAACAGCAGCGCCCCGCCCGTCAGCAGCACCGCCGTCTGTTTTGTCACAAGAAAAAGGGCTATGGTGATCCCGGACATGGAGTGGGCAAACCCTATTGCCACCCGGCCAAACAGCCGCTTTACCGAGAGGTTTTGAAACTTCATTTTACCTCGCCTCCCGTCCATTGATACCCCATGCCGTAAACGGTCTTGATGTAGGGTGCGCCGCCGTCGGCTTCAATCTTGCTGCGAATACGGCTGATGGAGGTTGTCAGGGTGTGTTCGTCCACAAACCGCTCGTCTATATCCCACAGCTTTTCCAAAAAGCTGCCCACGGGTCAGCACTTGCCGGGGATTTTTACGAAACAGGTTCAGCATTTTGTACTCCATCGGGGATAGAGTCAGGGGCTTGCCGTTTAAGGAAGCCGTCTGCTCCGAGAAGTCGAAAACAACCGCCCGTCGTCGTAAATGTCCTTGGCCGGTTTGTGGTGTTCCAGCATGGCGAACATGGCTTTGATTTTTTTTTCGCTGCAAGGCCCCGATTACAAAGGGCTTTGTGATGTAGTCCACCGCGCCCACCTCATAGCCCCGTATCTGGTCGCTCTCCTGATCGTTGGCGGTCAGGAATATTACGATGGTGTCCGGGTGCTGGGGCTTTATCAGCTTGCACAGTTCAAAACCGTTCCCGTCCGGCAGGTTGATGTCCAGCAGCACTAAATCAAATTCCCGCTGGCGGATGGCTTCGGCTGCGGTTCGGCATTTAGGGCAGAAGTCACGCCGTAGCCGTCTGCGGTCAGGTTATAGTCTAACATCTTATTCAAAAGACTGTCGTCCTCGACAATTAAAATCTGCTCCATATTCTCACTTCCTTTGCTTTTTGCAGATAGTATAACAGGCAAATGTCCGAGAATTGTTACAAGGACAAATATATTTATCATTTTACAGCTTTTTTATGTGTACTGCAATTTTATAAAAGAAAGGACAGCAGTATCATCAAATTGCTGTCCTTGCGGTTTATTATAGCTGGTAGTGTATAAGCGTGGGTTCATCATATTTGGTGTGGTATCTTTAACTATGGGAAACTCCTCGTTCCCATTTTGAAACAGATTTGTCACTCATCCCAAGTTTCTCCGCAACTTGTTTTTGGGTTAATCCTAACGATTTTCTCTTGTCAGCAATATATTTTCCTGTTTTTATGAGATCCATAGTATCCCTCCTTTAAGATGATACTAACTGATAATCTAACATTTTAACACCCCTTAGAAGTAGAATAAGCATGTTTTATGAACATACAGCCTATCAAGATAGCCAGTTTTATCTATATCGCCAAATCCAACGAGCAAATTTTCCTCTACTGCAACGAGAGTATAATGTTGTAAAAAAGAACTATTCCATACATCCAAATCATCATTTCCTTTTCATCTGGTTTTGATTCTGCCCGTTAACCCCTTTACACTTTTATGATATCTCCCCATGCTGCGCACAGTTTTTCAAAGGTCCATGCCGCATTTGCAGGGCTTGTGGACGGCAGCGTGACTGCCTCCATGCCTGTCAGCGGAAGCTGATATTTCTTATAAAGTGCCCCTGCTTTATTTCCGTTTGCAATGACCTGTTTTATATCGGCTGTTTCAAGGATTTTTCTTATATCTGTCGGCTCCACATTTCTGATACTGCTGTCGCTCGAACCCTTGATGTCACAGCTTTGTATCACATCCCATATGGCTATGTGGTTTTTTAACAGCATATATTTTTTCTCATCTATCGTCTCCGGCACCGGTTCATCCAACAGATACGCAAGCAGCTTCCAAAAACGGTTCTGCTTGTGTCCGTAATAGAAATTGTTTTCCCTTGATGCAACGGACGGCAGAGTGCCGAGGATCAGTATGCGGCTGTTTTCATCATAGACAGGCTCGAAGGAGTGGGTTATGTGTTCGTATTCCATATTGTTACCTCTTATATCTGCAGCAGTTCTTCCGGCTTATCAATACATTTTAACTATACTACAATGCCGTTGTTTTTTACAACAATACGCATAGTTCCCAGAAAAATAACTTATGATTATTATACTTTATCCATCTTGATTTCACAATCTTTTGTTCACGACAAAAAAGTAGTCGTTTCACTTCCACATTTTTTGACGTTATAACCCATTATAACCCATTGATGTTTCACTCAAAATGGGTTATAATAGATTGTAAGAAACGGGGTGATATTATGGATATCTACAAACGAATTTATGAATTAGAAAACGAGATAGCAGCCTTACCACAAGGTTCTATCAACATGAAGAAAATTTACGGCAAAGAGCAGCCTTATCTGCAATGGACAGAGAATGGAAAAAGCAAAAGCAAGTACATTAAAAAGAACGAACGCGAAGAAATTTTTGCAGGTGTTGAAAGGCGCAAACAGCTTCAAGAAGAATTGAAAGAACTGAAACAACACAGTTCTATTGATCCATCTAAATCTACAGATTTTGAAACTTCTGTCATTATCGGAGAACGTCTTCTGGCACTGACAAAAGGTGTAAAAAACTGGGGAAAACGTGATTGTTTCAGACAGTTACAGGCATATTTAAACAGTGAGGAAACAGATCGTGTATGCTTGGTATTTGGTCTGCGACGAACAGGAAAGACAACAATGCTGCGTCAGGCTGTTTTAGGAATGACTCCATCACAGTCCGCAAAATCAGCATACATCAAAGCAAAAGGGAGCGATACCATGGCAGCGATGAATCGTGATTTGGGCAAACTCCTTGATCTGGGATATGAATATGTTTTTATTGACGAAGTAACCCTAATGCCCGACTTTATTGATTCAGCAGCACTATTCTCTGATATCTACGCTGCACAAGGTATGAAAATTGTTTTATCCGGAACAGATTCTCTTGGCTTTTGGTTTGCGCTTCATCAGGAACTTTATGATCGAGCTGTTACGATTCACACTACCTTTATTCCATTCCGTGAACATAGTCGTTTACTCGGTATCGACAGTATTGACGAGTATATTCGCTATGGCGGCACACTTCGTGCAGGAGAACTGGATTTTGATGATAAAGACGTTATTTCAGAGGATGCTTCGTTCCGTGATGACGAATCCACACGGCGTTATATCGATACCGCAATCTGTAAAAATATCCAGCACTCCCTGAGTTGTTGTCAAGACGGAGGATATTTCCGTCATCTCCAATCACTCTATGAGGCAGGTGAACTAACAGGTGCTATCAATCGAATCATTGAGGATATGAATCATCGTTTCCTTATTCGTATTCTGACCGACAAATTCAAATCTCATGATTTGGGTTCAGCTGCTGATGTTTTGCGAAGAGATCGTAATCCCAAACAGCGTACAGATATTTTGGATAAAATCGATACAGAAGCAGTAACCAAACGATTAATGGATATGTTGGAGATTCACAATAAAGAAGAACAATCTATTGGTATTACAAATGCTCACATAGAGGAAATCAAAGAATATTTGAAAGCACTTGACCTGATTGTTGACGTTCCACGAGAAACGGTAATTCCAAGTGCCGAACCACTAGAGAATATTTTATTCACGCAACCAGGCATGCGTTATTGCCAGGCACAGGCATTGGTTCATTCTTTGACAAAAGATGAATTATTCTCTACATTGAGCGAGCACGAAAAAATGTTAGTTTCTGAACGTATTTTGGAAGAAGTGCGTGGTCGTATGATGGAAGACATCGTACTTTTAGAAACATTCAAATCGGCTAAAAGGCATCAACGTGTTTTCAAATTGCAATTTGCTGTCGGCGAATACGATATGGTAATTTACGATGCTAAACTCAATACATGTGAATGCTACGAAATAAAACACAGCTCGAAAATTGTTCCAATGCAAGCCCGCTTCTTAGTTGACGAAGAGAAACTGAATCAAACAAGTCAGAGATTTGGCCAGATTACCAAGCGATGTGTGCTCTATCGTGGTGAAGATTCCGTCATGGAAAATGGCGTTGAGTATCAGAATGTAGAAAATTATTTGAAACATTTATAATTTTCCCCTAAAGAAAGAGAGGTCCATGACATTTAACATCATGAACCTCTCTTTCTTTATTATCCTCTATGAGCCATCCACTTCTTTTGCTTCTTCCAGCAACGGCTGTAGCTCGTTTGCTTGAGTGCAATATAAACACCAGAAGTACAGGTTTTCAAAGCTAATTCATGAAATCGTTTACACATACTTAACAGCTGATAAATACTGGAATGTTAATAATTCTACGCAGCAAAAAAGGAACCGGAAAATCCGGTTCCTTTTTGATATCGCATCTTTTATGATAAATATATTCTAACTGCTTCATATAAGTAATACACAAATCAGCTCAGCTCTATCTCATATGCTCCGGCTTCAAAATCCACCGTAAGAAGCGCATACGCTTCACCGTTATCATAGCGGATTGAGAGCTTTGGTCCTTCTTCTGCTACTGTGATGACAGCTCCCTTCTCAAATGCCTTATGTGTATTTCTCATGCGAAGCAGCTCAAGCTGCTTTGCAACAACATCCTTTTTTAGCGCCTCCTCAATATCGGAAGCACTGAGGTTTGTCCTGTTGATTTCCTTGTGTCCTGATTCTCCTGCGCGTCTTACTGCCTCATGGTCATTTTTGCCTGCAAAGAGGTCAAGATACCATACCTGCGGCTTGCCCGGCATAAACATCTGAATGGCACGTGCCAGAAGCATTTTGCTGTCAGACTCACCAAGAGCACTGTAATATGTGGCATTGACCTGATAATATATATTCTTCTGTCCATGAAGATTTTTGACCATGCCGCCACGAGATACAATCAAATCTATAAGCGAGCGAATATCGTCCTCCGGAAGCAGACCCTTTAAATCCAGAAGAGGTATGCCGTCATGGCAGCCAAGCATATTGACAGTGGAGATTTTATCATCCACAACCTCACGCGCCCATTTTGCAAGGTAATCTGCTCTCCTGTTCTCAATCGCATCAATTACCAATCCAGGTAAAAAGAAATCATATGTGGCATAGCCCTTATCTGCAAGGGTTTTGTATATTTTCTCCTCATATGCCGCATGTATTTCAGGCAGCAGAGTCAGCCCGAGCGGAGCTGCAAGCTCATGGATCTGCTGTAGAAATTCCCAGGTCTCAGGATCATTCAGGAAATTCTTTTTCCCCGGTGCCTTAGGCGCATAGGCAAATGCATCGAGTCTCACGATAGCCGCACCGTAGGATGCTATTTTTTCCAGTGTTTCACGATAGAAATCCCACACCTTTTCGGACTTTATATTTAAATCCATCTGTCCCAGATACTCTCTGCCATGCACCTCCTGGTAAAATGTGTTCCAGTATGGCACCCTTCGTCCATCCGGAAACTCAACCATGAGAATCGGAAGCCCCGGCTTTCTGAAAAACATCTGCTTTAAGCATGACTCATCAGGCTGTATGTAGCCCTCGTCCGTCATGACTCCATGACCTTCCCAGAATTTGTTCCAGTCTATGAAAAAGTCGCGGTACTCCGACTCATCGCCCTTTTCCACAAGATCCTTGAACTGTGGTGACTGTGCCGAAGCATGATTTAAAATAAAGTCAAGCTTTAAGTCAATCCCCAGCTCCTTCAATTGCGATAAATCCTCTATTGTCGCAAGCTCCTCATTCAGATTGTAGTCCACGACCGAAAATCCGCGGTCCAAATCCGAATGATACAGGCTTGGCAGAATATAAAATGATGAAAATGTGTCCTGCATTTCCTTCTTTTTGAGCAGCGCTGCGATATCGGAAAGCTTACCGCCCAGACTGTCAGGATATGCGTTAAGCATAGGTTTATTGTTCATAGACTTTGCCATCCTTTCCAACTACTATACGCGCATTTTTACTCTGTAAATCAAGCTTTTCCTGCTCCAACTCTACCACGCGGCATATGAAAGGGCTTGCGGCGTTTTCGTCACGTCCTCTCTTAATGCGGCGCGCCTTTGTCTCCTCAGGCGAGCTCTCCAGAAATACAGGTATATCAACACCCTTAAGGTATTCGCTTCCTCCGTGGGTCCACTCCAGGATGAGCACTTTAATTCCTGTAAAATCAGTCTCGTCATATGAGATATCACCGTCCTCGCGGCCCATATGCTTTATCTCAATTATATCTTTTCCTGCCTTAAACTCTGAAAGCTCCTTGTTAATCCTGTCAAAGTCAATCTCCTTAGGTGTTCCAAGATATCCACGTAAGCCATCCTCGCCGGACTCGTTATACACATTAAGGCGTTCCTCGTCGTTTCTCATCGGGATACGGTGTGGATAATTGTCCCCAGTCAGCACATAGCAGGCTGTATTATCGTTAAGGAAATACTGCTGCAGGGCTGCTGCAATCGTTGTCTTTCCTGAGCCTGAGCCGCCGTAGATGCTTATTACAATACGTTTATCAGAAGAACTATCTGCAGTGTCAGCCTCACTTAATTTTAGATTGCCGCACACCTTCTTTATCTCATCATACAGCTTCTTTGCCTCATCAAGCCTGATAAATGAAAACTGATATGCCTCATACTCCTTTGTTGCAAACGGAAGCGGTATTCCGGCATTCATCAGTGCTGCACCTGTGTACTGCCTGCCGGTATTTTCCTCAATATATACTGCATCCGACTCCAAGCCCTTAAGCTTCACATAGTAAGTAGCCGCATTTGCCTCCGCATACAGACGAACCACGCTCACAAGCGCCCTGTCCTTTGCCCTTGAGACAGACATCCACGCAGCCACCTCATCCTCAAACGGGCTTGTAAGGCGCCAGTAGGTGCCCTCATTTATAAGCATCTCATACTTCTTAAAGGTCTTTATCTGCTCTCTGATTTCTTCCTTTTCCTCATCTGACAGAAGGGCCGGATTCAGCTCATAGCCAAAGGTTCCTGCCATGGCTGTGATGCCTCTTGTTTTAAGGCTTGTCACTCTGCCGGTCTGATGATTTGGCACTGCCGATACATGCGCTCCCATGGATGATACCGGATAGAAGAACGATGTGCCATACTGTATTCTTGTACGGTTTATGGCATCTGTATTGTCACTGCACCATATCTGTGGACTGTAGTAGAGCATGCCTGCATCAAATCGTCCACCGCCACCGCTGCAGCCCTCAAGAAGTATATCCGGATATCTTGTCACCAGACGCTCCATAAAATCATACACTCCAAGCACATAGTCGTATGCAAGATTTCCTGCATACACATCAGCCATGCTTCTGTTCATATCCCACTTCACGTAATCGATTTTTCCCTGGTCAAACACTGCGCAGATCTGATTGAAAATATTGTCCCTGACTTCTTTTCTCGAAAAGTCTAAAATAAGCTGGTTTCTTGAGCGTACAGGAAGCTTTCCCGGAATCTGGATAGCCCAGTCAGGATGCTCTCTGTACAGATTACTGTCCTCATTTACCATCTCAGGCTCAATCCATATTCCAAACTTCACTCCCTGTGCATGCACTCTGTCGATGAGCTCTGAAAGTGTTCCGCCAAGTTTTTTCTCATTCACAAACCAGTCACCGAGTGATGAATTATCATCATCTCTCTTTCCAAACCAGCCGTCATCCATGACCACCATATCTATGCCCAGTGATGCGGCCTCCTTTGCAAGGTCTACTATCGTATCACCGGTAAAGTCAAAGTAAGCAGCCTCCCAGCTATTGATGAGCACCGGTCTTACCTCATGTGCAAATCTGCTCCTGCACACATGCTCACTGATGCAGGTGTGGTACTGATGTGAAAGCTGTGAGAAACCGTCTGCCGAGTATGACATGATCACCTCAGGCACTGTAAAGGTCTCTCCTGCCGCAAGCGGATATGAAAACAGCTCATCGGAAAGCCCCATTAAAAGGCGTGTCTGGTTAATCTGATCCTTCTCTGCCTCACATGAGAAGTTGCCACTGTATACAAAAAGCATACCATAGCAGTCTCCTGCATTTTCTGTAGTATCTCGCTGTGCGAGAATAACTGCCGGATTGTACTGGTGGCTCGAGGTTCCTCTGCGGCTTCCGAATGAAAGTGTGCCGTGTCCTAAGTGTGTGCGCTCAAGATTGCGCTCCATGGCATGCTTACCGTAGAATCTGATCACATCATAGTCTCCGTAAACCATATCCAGGCAGGCAGCATGAGCCTTTTCAATTGTAATATTTCCACTGCCTGTATTTTTAATGAGCACACTTCTTGTGATGACATCACAAGCCTCGAGCACACCATAAAGCAGATGCACCTCAACGCCTGCGATATCATCGCCAAGAACTATTTCAAGAGTCTGCGCCTCGTCATCAGATGCCCACACTGCCGGAAGTCCCTTTAGAGCGTATTTTCCATCTCTGATTTCATAACTCTTATAAAGAAGCTCAACACTCTCAGTGCCCTGTTCGTTTTTGATATCAAGCGCAATATTTCTGAAATCGCCTGTGCCAAGTGTCGGATACTCCTGTGGCAGCGTATCAAGCGAATATGTACGGTTCATGCCTGCTGCGTAAGGATTGCCTGAAAAGCCTCTGTCAGCATATGTCAGAACATAGTCCATATCACATGTGCTTTTTGCTCCGTAGTACAGATGCAGCAGATAGCCAAGTCTGTCCACCTGCATCTGATATGTGGTGTGAGCTGTCTGTAAAGTAAAAATTTTCTTGTTTGGATTAAATATAATTGCCATAAAATCACTCCATATCATTGTTAAAATAGTGTTTAAAAATTATCCCTTGATTGCACCGTTTGCAACACCGTTTAATATCTGCTTCTGGCAGATTATATAGAATATAAGTATCGGTATCAAAGCCAGAATATATGATGCAAATGCCAGATTGTAGTTGGTTCCAAACTGTGTCTGGAAATTCAGCTGTGCCAGCGGCAGTGTATTCTGTCCTGTTCCTGACATGATGACAAGCGGTGTCATGACATCATTCCATGTACCGAGCGCTGTCAGGATGGCTACTGTCGCATGCATAGGCTTCATCATAGGAAATACAACTCTCCAGTATGTTGTCCATGTGCTTGCGCCATCGATGTCTGCAGCCTCCTCAAGTGCCATAGGGATATTTTTCAAGTATCCACTATATAATAATACATTCATTGGCATGTAAAATACAAGATATAAAATGATAACTCCTGCCCTGTTTCCAAGTCCCATCTGCGCAGTCTGCTTTACAAGAGGCATCATGAGAATTGAGAATGGTACAAACATACCACTTACAATGTAAAGATATATGAAACGGAAGCTCTTTTTCCTTGCCATGCCTCGTCCGATAACATATCCTGCAATCGAATGGATAAGGATTGCGAGAACAATGGTCACAATAGTGATAAGTAAGCTGTTTCCGAGAGAATGCCAGAAATCAGTCACCTTCATAGCCTCTGTGAAGTTTGAAAAGCTCCACTTTGAAGGGAATGAAAGAGCTCCTGCGACATCATTTGTCATCTCACTCGGTTTCTTGAAGGCAATGATAACAGCCATATACAGCGGGAAAAATACGGTTAAGGTTCCCAATATTAAAACGATGGTAAGTACCCAGTTTGATTTTTGTTTTTTCATTATAACTGCTCCTCCTTCTTATTCATAACGCCCATCTGGAATAGTGAAATAGCCACAATTACAACAAAGAAAATTACTGCGTTTGCACTCTGGAAGCCAAACTGTCCTCCATCCATACCATTTCTGTAAATCAGGTATGAGATTGACTCAGTGCTCTGCGCCGGGCCGCCCTTTGTCAATGACATAATCTGGTCAAATACCATGAGGAAGTTCTTTGTGCTGAGCACCAGATTGATTGTAACAAATGGCATAACGAGTGGAAATGTAACCTTCCAGAACTGCTTCCATTTACCTGCTCCGTCGAGCATGCTGGCTTCGTAAACATCCTCAGGCACTGTCTGCAGTCCGGATATATAAATGATTGTATTCATGGCAACCGCCTGCCATACCCCGACAATCAGCACGCCAATCCATGCATATTTTTCACTCGCCAGAATACTGTTTTGTAAGAAACCGATGTTGAAGGTATTTCCTACTACCGGCAGAATATATGTAAAAATAAAGCTGAAAATGTAACCAATAACCAGTCCGCCAAGGATATTCGGTACGAAATAAACACCTCTTAATGCACTCTTGCCGCGGATATTGCTGTTTAACGCAACTGCCATTACAAGGCTTAATACATTTACAAGTACGGTTCCTGCAATCGCATATTTAAAAGTAAACAGATAGCTCTTTCCGACTCTGGCGTCGGTAAACAGGTCTGTATAGTTTCTAAGTCCGACATAATCATATGAGCCATAGCCCTTGTAGTTTGTAAAGCTGTAAATCACACCCTTTATCATCGGCAGCGTGTTAAATGCGAAAAATAAAACCACAACAGGTATCACAACTGCCCAGAATGTCTTGTCTCTATTTGACATTTTCTTTTTCATTTTGCATCCTCCTGTTCCTTCTGGTAATCCTGTACTTCACGAATCAGATCTCTGTTGTAACGCTCCCAGTCTGAATCAAATTTCTTTAAGAACTTCTCCTTTGCATTGTCACCTGTGTCAAGCAGATATGTCTGAATCATGGCATCCACGCTCATCTCACTTGGATAATGATGATCCTGATAATCTGACATACGGTTGTCCTTTATATACTCCTGCATATCCTCCAGTGTATCCGGTATTGCGAAATCTCCATCCTTGCAGGCAATTCCGCCCTGGTCATCCAGATATGTCTGAATTGTCTCATCGCTGTACAGATATTCAAGCACCTCGTATGCTGCTTCCTTATTTTTGCAGGCCTTCATAACTGAAAGCTGTAAATCTATTCCTGAATTTAACACATTGTCAGCCTCATTATCATTTGCCGGGAAAGTAAATGAACCGATATTCATATCAGGATTAACCGACTTAATCTGAGGAATAGCATAGCTTCCTATCGTGTACATGGCAGATTCACCTCTGGCAAAGGCTGTACATGCGTCATTGTAGCTGTAAGCATATGGATTGTCCTCTGCATAATCAAGCAATGTGCGTATCTTGTCGGCAACCGGAGAATATGCCTCCTCAAATGTCGTATTTCCCATATTTACCTGATTACAGGTGTCTGAATCACAAAGGCCTACTGCAAGGGCATTCCACGGTGCCAGACAGGTCCATGTATCCTTAAAGCCCAGATACAAAGGAAGTGTTCCGCTTTCCTTTATCTCATCGCACAGTGCTGTAAACTCACTCCAGGTTGTAGGCACCTTCCAGCCATTCTCCGCAAACATATCCTTGTTGTAAAGCACTCCTGCTGCATTTGCGGCGTAAGGAAGTGCATAGGTGCCATCCTTTGGAATGAACTCAAGCTCCTTGTCCATATCCAGATATGCCTCTTTTACATTGTCCACTGCATCCAGATCTGAGATATCCTCAAACAAATCTGCATCCAGGAAATTTGAATAATTGATATCTCCACCTATTGCAATGATGTCCGGATAATCCTCACGGATAAAGCGTGTCTTTAAAATAGTCATAGCCTCATTCGGAGATGAGATAGTCAGATGAATATCATCGTGAGTCTCATTAAATTGCTTCTCAATCTTCTCGAAAGCCTTAACAGCCTCCGGCTTATAAGAAACCACCTCAATCTCAGTTTTTCCGTCCGCCCGCTTTTCATTTCCACATCCGGTCAGTCCTGTAGTGCACATTCCGAGTGCCAGCACAACCGCCATAGCCTGACAAATCTTTCTTTTTGCCATATTTTTTCACTCCTTTTCTGTTTTATTTGCTCTTTTTCCTGATAAACCGATTATAACATACCATTATGCATACAATAAATACCCTTATTTTTGCTTTTTTATACCAATATGCTATAAAATATGCTATAATTGCATATAATGTGCATAAGGGTATATTTATAGCATTAATCAATAAGGAGTGACTCACATGGACAAGCTTTCCTTCAATATTTTTCCAAATGTAAATTTCATAGATTTGTGTATGTACCAGTTCGGCCACGAGCAGTGCGAACCGGGACACTCATTTGGTCCTGCCACAAGAAACCACTATCTATTCCACTATGTACTGTCCGGCACCGGCACTCTGATGGCCGATAATGCAAAGGGCATTACACAAACCTACAACATAAAAAGCGGGCAGGGCTTTCTGATTTTTCCCGGCCAGATAAATACCTATATCGCAGATGACAAGCTTCCCTGGGAATACATATGGATTGAGTTTGACGGTCTGCGCGTCAAGGAGGCTCTCACCACAACAGAGCTTGCCAAAAATAATCCTGTATATCACACACACTCAAAGGATATCCGCGAAAAACTTGTTGAGGAAATGCTCTACATCACAAGGCACCCCTCAGAATCACCGTATCACCTGATTGGGCATATGTACCTTTTTCTGGATTATATGATGCAGTCAGCCAAATCAGCAAAACTCGTTCCAGGTGGGAAAATGAGTGATTTTTATATAAAAGAAGCGATGAATTATATCGAGCAGAATTTTCAGAATGATATATCAATCGAAGATATTGCCAGAGTCTGCGGCATAAACCGAAGCTATCTGGGCAAAATTTTCAAAAATTCCGTTGGACATTCACCTCAGGAATTTCTCATGAATTATCGTATGATAAAGGCCACAGAGCTTTTAAAGCTGACCTCCTTATCCATCGCAGATGTTGGTTCTGCAGTTGGATACGAAAATCAGCTTCATTTCTCACGCGCCTTTAAAAATATCTACGGAGTGGCTCCGAGGGAGTGGAGGAACGAGCATAAATAAGCTCACTGTTCATCCTTCACAAATTCATTTACATTGTCAGGGGTCACCTTCTCATACGGCAGATAAACATACTTTTTATCCTCAAACTTTATGTTTTTCATGCTGCCCCCGGTGGCTGCCAGATAAGCAAGCTGAGCCATAGCCCTTGCCTGTCCCTCCTTGTCATTGTAGACTGTTGCCGCAAGCTTCGACTGCTGCACTGCTTCAAGCCCATCGTCTGTGCCGTCCACTCCAAAAAATGCAGGTACATTCGATTCCGTCACACCAAGCTTTTCATATGCGTCTATCGCTCCGAGTGCCATTGCATCGTTGTTTGCAATAACCAGCTCTATGCTGTTTTTATACTGACCTATAAGCTGTGTCATACGGTTCTGCGCCTGAGCACGATTCCAGTTTGCTATCTGACAGCTCAGCTTTTCTATCTGAAGGCCGTTATTCTTCATGCTCTCTGTCACACTCTCTGTCCTGACGATGGCATCCTGATGTCCCATCTCTCCCTCCAGGGTGACGTACTGTATCCTGCCATCACCGTTTTTATCCACACCCGGATTATTTTTTATATAATCGGCGATGAGTTCCCCCTGCATCTGACCTGACTGCTTTGCCTTGGCCCCGACATAGTACAGCTTATCCCAGCGATTTAAATCCTCATCAACCGGCTCCCTGTTAAAGAAAATAATCGGGATGTCCTTCTCCATTGCAGCATTTATAATATGCGACAAATCTGTTCTGTCTGCCAGATTAATACACAGCACATTGCAGCCGTCCTCTATCATCTCCTGCACCTGGTCATCCTGTGCTCGCTGTGATCCTGCAGCATCCATGATTGTCATGCTGATATCATATTTGTCTGTATCAAGACTTGCGCACTCCTTTTTGAAAGTTTCTATCAGCTCCCCGATAAATGTATCCTTCTGGTCATAGCAGGTCACGCCTATATATATCTGTTTTTTCTCGTCAACTCTTTTGTTGCTGCACGAGACAAATGACAATATCAGTGCAAAACACAGTATCATCATGGTATTTCTTATTCTGCTTCTCATTTATTGTTCCCCCACTACTGGCTGATTGCATACAAAAGCTTCTTGTTTTCTTCATCAAACAGATTTTTTCTGGTAAGAAGCTGGTAAGATACCGGCTTTTCCTCTACTGAATATTTTCTACTGCCACGCAGCATATCGACCAGCCCTACAACACTTTTGTATCCGGCAGCAAATTCATCAGGTGTGATAAGAGCCTCTGTCCAGCCCGAATCGAGATAATATATGGCTTCTGTTGAGTTTCCTATCCCATATACCAGTGCACCCTGCAGATTATTATCAGAGGCTTCCTTTGCCGCCTCAACCACACTTGCATCATCTATTGCAAGAACTATGTCAACCTTTCTCTGTGACTGCAGATTTATTTTCTCCCCGGTATCCGAAACACCTGATACAATCCACATCACAACACAGCCGCTCTCCGCAAGAGTATCCTTTATGCCATCAATGCGTTTTTTACAGGCATCGGATTCAGTGTTTTCACAATAGATTCCTATTTTTTTACCTGAAAGTGTTCCGTTGTTGTCAGCAAGAAGCTTTTGTGCCAGTTCCACACCCATGCTGTACTGGTCAAACTCCACTGTATTTAACGACTTAAAGCTCTTGCTTCCCGCCTGGTCTCCGACTACCATTATCGGTGTCTTTTTATTTATCCGGATAAGTGTATTAAGGCTTTTTTCTTCTGTCATTTTTTCTGCTGTCGGCTTGAAAACGACCGCATCAGCTTTTTTGTTTATCTCCTGCTTTATGACATCAATTTCATCTGACATATTGTTCAGATTTTCCTTACTTATCATAACTACATCCACACCATACTCAGAGGCCGCCATTTTCATGCCATATTTAAACGCAGCACTGTGGCTTTCATCCACATCAGCCATCACAACTGCAATACGCTCCGGTTTCTCATTGAGCTTATTGTATGCGATAAAACCTATTCCTATCACAAGTAGTACTCCAAGCAGCAGCTCTGTTATGATGAAGCTTCTCTTATTCTTGCTCATATTTGTCCATTTATTTTTCACTGTCACACTCACACCTCCCATACAGCAAGGCAATTGTACTTGCTTCACGCTATATGATGCTCCTCAAATTGAAGTCTGTTTTCCTCTGAATAGACAATTGCCGGGATTTTGATTGTCACAACAGTTCCCTCATCAAGCTCACTTTCTATATGCAGACCATAGCGCTCTCCAAACAGTATCTTTATCCTGTTATTTACATTGACAAGCCCTACTCCCGAGCCCTTCTTGTGAACCCTGTCCGTATTTGTCAGCAAAAGCGGAATTTCATTCTCCGGAATGCCCATTCCGTTGTCTGATACCGTTATGATGATATCCTCTCCCACTTTTTGGCCTCCGACTACTATCTCTCCGAAATCGTCCAGCTCTCTGATTCCGTAATTTAGTGCGTTTTCCAAAATCGGCTGAAGCACCAGCTTCACCGCACAGTAGTCCATTATTTCCTCGTCTACCTCAAAGCTCACCTCAAATTTGTTCTTATAGCGCACCTTCTGAATATTCATGTAGCTTTTTGCGTGCAAAAGCTCATCGCGTACAGGTATTATGGTATGTCCCTTCGACAGACTGATACGGAAAAGTTTTGCAAGCTGCGTAATCATAAACGAGGCTTCCTCGTTTTTGCCCCCCTCTATCATCCATGTGATAGAGTCAAGTGTATTGTACAAAAAATGCGGATTAATCTGGCTTTGAAGTACATCAAGCTCGCTCTTTCGCCTCTCGTTCTGCTCCCATACAACCTTTTTCATAAGCTCATTGTTCTGCTTATATGAATTACGTATAGAGTATCCCAGATGCCGTATCTCTGAGGAACCACCTACATAAATATCTGCTTCATTGCCATTCTCATACCTTTTCACAGAATCATCCAGCTTCATTATCGGCTTTGAAATACGTATAGCTATCACTCTGTTTATCCACACAAACATCATAGCCATAATAATCATTATAACAAAAACAAACTGCTTCACATCCGCCATCTTATTGGTAAATATGGAGTATGGCATCACACATACAAGCTTCCAGCCTGTGTAGCTGATTGTATCTACCATAATCTTACGATGCACTCCATTCAGATAATCATCATATATACTGTTTTGCGACTTTGCCGCAACATCGCTGTTTTCCGGAACATCTCCATCAAACTGTATCTGATGCGGATGGTAAATAATATTGCCATTTGCATCACACAGATAATAATACTGTCCTTTTCCCGATGTATTTATCCTCTCAAGCATCCTTGATACACTCGAATAATCCATGTCCACAAGCATCACACCCATCTGTGATTCTGAACCGGAGGTCAGCTCCACGGCACGGCTTGATGATATGACCAGATGATATCTCATGGAACCATCGTCAAACAGATTCTGTACATGAGGTGTTGAAAAATGTATATTTTCCATGCGCTCCATAGCTTCTATGAACCAGTCCTGTTTTGTCACATCCGGGTCCTCCTTCTGGGACACAACAGGCTCTGCAGCTATAAGGCTTCCATACTGATTATACAAGGCAATACTGCGCAGATATTCCTTGTTTGACTCATAGAGCAGGCTCATGCCATCGTGTATGCTGTCAGACTGCTTTAAAATATCATTCTCCTTTATTACATTATAATACGCCGCATCCGAAACCTGCCTCATATTGACCAGATAGCTTTCCACACTGTCTATTGTCTGGTCCATCACCTTATGATTGCTCTCTATGATACTGTCCTGCGATGCATCGGCAAATTTTATATACATCACCACAACTGTGACAAGCATTATTGCAAGCGACAGCAGTGAGAATGAGAGCATTATTATGGATTGTATATTGCCTGGTTTATACCTTATTCTTCTCATACTCTGTCCTGTACCTGGATGGGGAAACCCCATACTTTCTCTTAAAAACATAACTGAAATAGTTCGGATCCGCATAGCCTACATTCTGGGCTATGACATAGCTCTTGTCGTCTGTCTCCACAAGCATTCTGGCAGCCTTGTCCATTCTGTAATCAGTCAGATACTCCACAAACGAGCTGCCGGTTTCCTTCTTGAACAGACTTGAAAAATACGAGTTAGATACTCCTAATTCCTTACATGTATCGTCAAGTCCAAGGTCCACACTTCTGTAATTCCTGTGCACATAATCCTTTGCACTGTCTATGAGTGACTTCTTGGAGTTGTATCTGGCATCAGCCATATCGTCGTGCAGCCTGCTTGAAAAATCCAAAAGCCACTGCTTGAGCACCACCGGCTCAAAATTGGAGAGCTCATTATAAAGCCTGCCTACACTTCCCGATATTTCCTGCGCATTTAGCTCATTATTGCTCATGAAATGATATAACTCACTGATCAGCTCCATTACTGCCACATGGTAGTTCTCAAGTGACTGCTGCGACATAAAATTGTGCTGCATATACGCTTCAACAGCCTGTCCCACATCCTCTATCTTGCCGATACAAATCATTTTAAATAAATATGACAGCTCATTTCCCTCATCGCCATCCTTTGATATACGTCGCTGTGGCTCAACCTCTGTCATGTTTATTGCCCTGTTGCTGCCATAAAGCACCCTGTAGGATACTGCCTCCCTCGCACTCTGATAAGAGCTCACCAGCTCCTGTACATTTTCGCACACCTGTCCGATTCCGACAGTTACCTTTGCCCCCATTACATGATTTACATATTTGCAGAATCTGTCGCACTCATCTGTCAGCTCAGAGATATCCTCCTGCTGCACAAGCTGGGCTATCATGACCGTATCACCGAGATAGTTAAAAATCCTGCCATTCCAGCGCTCCTTTAAATCAGCCTGTGCCTGTCGCTCTACTGACACTGCAAGCAGTCTGATATCCATGCCCTGCGGCATCTGACTTGCGGAGGTATGTATGATAATACAGCAGTAATATGGTCCCTCAAGCACAATCTTATAGTCACGCATGTACCTGCCCAGCTCATTTTCCGGTATGCGTCCCTCGATAAGTGTCGTATAAAAGTTTGACTGCAAAACAGGCAGTGATGCTGCATAATACTGCTTCAATATGTCTGTGTTTTTCTTCTCGTTCAGCTCATCATCCAGCTTTGTCTTAAGCTTTTTGAATACCTCCGTGATTTCAGCCAGATTGAGTGGCTTTAAAATATACTCCTCTATCTCGAGATGTACTGCCTCCTTTGCATACTCAAAATCGTCAAAGCCTGTGAAAAGCAAGAGCTTCGTCGCAGGAAACCTCTGCCTGATGTTACTGCACAGTTCAAGTCCGTCCATGTAAGGCATACGTATGTCAGTCATCACAACATCCGGCTGCATATCCTCCATCATTTCAAGCGCCTTGAAGCCATTTCCCGCATGTCCTACCACATGAAAACCAATCTGCTCCCAGGATACCTTTCTCTCGATTACCTCTATTACATCCTCTTCGTCATCAACCAGTAATAATGTATACATTTTATGTCTTCTCCCTGCTATACCGGGTAACTATTCTGAATAGTTACTCTGTTTATACTATATTATACCACATCTGATAAATTCTTTTGTAGCTTTACATAAATAAAAGTGTAACTATTAAAGCAAAAAGCAGAGATGCCGCCCTGACATCTCTGCTGATCATTTTGGAAGTATGAAAAAGAAATTTTCTTGCGATATTATTTCTTCTGAACGTATTTCAGACAGTCAAGTGTAACTGCTACAAGAATGATAATTCCTGAGAATACGAACTGAAGGTTTGTATCAATACCAAGGATTGTAAGAGAGTATGTGAGTGCTGTGAAGATACATACACCGGTTACAACACCTGATATCTTACCGATACCACCTGTGAATGATACACCACCAACTACACAGGCTGCGATTGCGTCCATATCCCAGCCCTGTCCATAAGCTGCTGAGCCTGAACCAACCATTCTTGCACACTCAAGCCATGAGCCAAATCCATAAAGGATACCGGCCATCACGAATGCGCCGAGAGTTACTGCAAATACTGAGATACCTGAAACTGCTGCTGCCTCCGGGTTTCCTCCTACTGCGTAGAGGTTTTTACCAAATGTTGTCTTGTTCCAGATAAACCATACAATTGCGATTGCTGCTACTGCCCAGATGATGATGGTTGGGAAACCATTTACCTTTGGAATAATCATGTTAGGGATAACCGGCTCAATAGCACCGAATGAAACTCCCTTTGTAGCATATGTTACGATACCGAAGATAACAAGCATGTTGGCCATGGTTGAAATAAACGGATGCATCTTAAACTTCGCTGTAAAAAATCCTGCAATACTTGTGAAGAATGTACAAAGCACGATACATGCAATTAATGCGATAACCACTCTTGCACCTGTAGGTACTCCTGTAAAGTCAAATATATGACCGAATACAGAGCCTGTATTGATACCCTGATGCATGATGATTGTGGCTGTTGTCATACCCATACCAACCATTCGTCCAACAGAAAGGTCCGTTCCTGTTAAGAGGATAAGTCCTGCAACACCAAGTGCTAAGAACATTCTCGGTGAAGCCTGCTGAAGAATATTCAGTATGTTGTTGTATGTCAGAAGAGGTGTACCCTTCTTTATCGGTGTTATGACACAAAGTGCTATGAATATAAGTATAATCGCAATATAGAGACCATTCTGTAACAGGAAGTTTCTCCTATTGAACGTATACTTGTAATTCTCCCATTTCTGAGCTCTTTTCTCCATAAATGTGAACTTTGAAAGACGAAGCATATCAATCAGGTGATACTTGTAGCTGTATGCCTCATGCTTTTTGTCCTTGATCGTCTGATACTCTTTCTCGAGCTCAAGCTTCTCATTGGAAATACGATTCTTGTGTACGTAGTTTTCTTCCTTTATCTCAGTACTGTCTGATGTCTTTGCAAGAGCAGCCTTGTGCTTTTTATCAAGCTCTGCCATTCTCTCATTATGAGCAGCAAGCGCCTCTGCCTTTTCCGCCTCACAGCTTGCCTTAACGGCATTGTAATACTTTGAATCAAAATTTTCCTTTAAATAGCTTTCAGCCTTGGCAATGAGCTTTGAAATCTCATCCTTGTTCTTTGCCTCAACAGCCTTTGCCTTTGCAAGCTCTTTCTCGCAGGCTGCTATTTCTGACTCTTTCTCGCCCTTTGAAAGAGTTTTATCTCTCTTGATGCCTGCTATCGCTGACTGACACTCTACAACCTTTGTAGTTCCGTCTTTTCTGAGTGCATCAATTTCTTTTTGTATTCCACCAACATATTCGTCGATAGGCTGGCGCAGAGCACGCTCCTGCTCAGCCGTTAAAATCTTACTATTAGCCATATCCGTCTTCTCCCTTTATTATAGGTACTTTGCACTGAGTCTCAGCAGTTCTTCCTGATTGGTTTCCTTTGTATTGACAATTCCTGAGAGTCGTCCGTTTGACATGACTCCGATACGATTTGTTATACCAAGGATCTCAGGCATCTCAGATGAAACTACAATGACTGTCTTACCCTGCTTTGCCATATTGATTATCAGCTCGTAAATCTCATATTTGGCACCTACATCGATACCTCTTGTAGGCTCATCCATCATGAATATCTGCGGTCCTCTTTCAAGCCATTTACCAAAGATAACCTTCTGCTGGTTTCCTCCTGACAGAGCCGAAATCATATCCTCCGGTCCCATACACTTTGTGTGCATAATCTTTATCTCATCAGAGGTGGCCTTTGTCATCTTGCTGTCTGAAAGTGCCGGTCCATTCTTATAAGAACCGAGATTTGCGATTGTTGTGTTAAAGGTGAGGTTTCCCTTAAGGAAAAGTCCATTTGCTTTTCTTTCCTCTGTGATAAGTGCGAAGCCATAGTCCATAGCCTCCTTTGCACAGGTGAAATTCATAAGCTGGTTCTTAAAATATACTCGTCCCGCAGCTCTTGTCCTGATTCCGAAAATCGTCTCAAGAAGCTCTGTACGACCTGCTCCGACAAGTCCGTATAGTCCAAATATCTCCCCCTCATGCACATCAAATGTGATGTCCTGCAGATGTGGCTCGTACTTTGTCGAAAGATGCTGTATTGACAAGATTACATCCTTTGGTTTGTTGTCTACCGGAGGGAATCTGTTCTCCAGTACTCGTCCAACAATCGCTGCAATCAGTTCATTCATATTTGTTTCTTTTGTGCTCTTTGTCATGACCAGATTTCCATCTCTAAGAACCGAAATCTCATCACATATCTCAAAAATCTCATCCATCTTGTGAGAAATATAGATAAGTGAAATACCCTGGTCACGAAGCATCCTCATCATCTGGAACAGCTTTTCAACCTCCTGTACCGTAAGTGATGATGTAGGCTCATCCAATACTATAACCTTTGAGTTGTATGATATTGCCTTTGCAATCTCACACATCTGTCGCTGTGATACTGACATGTTTTTCATCGGCTGCTCGAGATTAACTGTCATTCCCAGCTTTCTGAATAATTCAGACGCTTCTTTTTTCATGCGTCCTTCATCAATCATACCAAATGAATTGACCGGATATCTTCCGAGAAACAGATTGTCTACGACATTTCTCTCAAGACACTGGTTCAACTCCTGATGCACCATCGCTATTCCATTTTCCAGTGCATCCTTAGGACCTGAAAAGCTTACCTCTTTTCCGTCCAGATATATAGTTCCCTCGTCCTTCTGGTATGTACCAAAAAGACATTTCATCATTGTCGACTTACCGGCTCCGTTCTCCCCCATGAGACCCATTACAGTACCTTTTTTCACATCAAGATTGATGTGGTCAAGAACCCTGTTTCGTCCAAATGACTTGCTCATGCCACGAATCGATAAGATGTTTTCATTATTCTTATCGCCCATACTTCCTGCTCCTAACTCTATATTTGCTGTCGTCTGTATACACTTTATTTTGGGGAGAGATTTTTCCCTCCCCAACTAAGTGCTTTAAATACTTTTACTGGTTCAAAAGAGCTGTATAAGAAGCTGCATTATCTGTCTTAACCATGTTGATTGCGAATGCATCGTACTGGCTTGGATTTCCAAGTCTGTTTGTGATATTAGACTCTGTCTGTCCATCACCACCGATGTACTCAACATCAAGATTTAAGAGATCATCATACTTCTGTAAGAGTGGCTGATATGTAGAGCTTAAGAAGTTATCTGAAGCATTGTAGATATTCAGCCATACCTTCTTTGTAGGGTGCTTTGCTGAATCAAGCTGTGTTGAAACAGGTGCCCATACAACTGTTGAATCTGTGAAATCCTTGTAGTTATCTGCTGTAACTGCTACGTTTAATGCGTAGTAAGATCTCTCATCATCCTTGTAAACATATACATCATCGCTTAATACGTTTCCTGCATCATCCTCTGTGCCGATACCTGTATCAATATCTACACCATCGAGTGCGTTTCTAAGTACACGAAGTGTGAGGTAAGCCTGAACATCAGCATGCTGGCTGATTGTTCCGCCATAGCCCTCTGCGATAGCTGCTACTGCATCACTGTTGGCATCGTATCCGAATGTTGGAACCTTGTTGTCCTTTGACCATGCATTGAACATTGACATTCCCATTCCATCGTTGTTAGAAACAACTACGTCGATTGACTCGCCAAATGATGATGACCATGTTCCGATTGCGTTTCCGGCTGTAGCTGCATCCCATGTAGCTCCTGCTGAGTTCTTCATCTCCTGTGAAGCAAGCTCTCTTACTACATAGTCTTTGCCGTTTACAGTAATCTTGCCGTCCTGAACCTCAGCTGCTTTTCCGTCTGAGTTTGTTCCTGCTGGAGCACTGTCAATCTCGCCGCTCTTGTCTACGCCTGTTCCAAGAGCCTTACGAACACCTCTTGTTCTTGCAATTGAATCGTTGTGTCCGATATCACCGATTGCAAGTACATATCCGATAACTCCATCCCCATTTCTGTCGATCGTATCGATGTTCTTCTCGATATACTCTTTTACCATTTCTCCCTGAAGTTCAGCTCCCTGATTAGCATCGAAACCTACATAATAGGTATCCTTGTTGTAGTTGAGTGCTGTTGTGTCAAGCTCTCCTGTTGAGCTGTTTGATGGCTGACGGTTAAACCACACAAGTGGCTTGTCCTTGTTTGCAACATCTGATGTCGTTGTGCTGCTTCCCCCTTTCTGTGTATCAGAAGAACCCCCATCTGATCCACAAGCGGCCATTGACGCTGCCATAGCAGCTACCATCATGATTGCAACAAATTTTTTCTTCATATATTTTTGTCCCCCTTTGTTTTGTTGGTAAGGCTAGTATACAAAAATATTTCGTGAATCACTATAGAATATTTTTCGATAAACATTAAAAATTTTACTGTTTTTCGTCATGTAGACGAAAATTTTCTAGTTTTTATTTTTTCGCTACGTCATATTGTTCAGCTTCAACAAAAACGGGCTTTCCGCTTTGTCCTTATTACTTCCTTTGCTCCGTCACTCACAAACATTCCAATCCCTCTTTTCTTATACAAAATTCCTGCATCCACAAGTATATTTATGCCCTTTGCCGCTGTAGACGGATTTATCGCATACAGCTTTGCAAGCTCGTTTGTGCTCGGCACGCGCTCATCCTCCAAAAGCACATCCCGCAGTATGTCGTTTTCTATCATTTCGCTTATCTGAATATAGATTGATTTCTCCTGATTCAGAATTTCATTCACATGCTCCGCATCTTTTCTATACAAATAGAAAACGTTATACGTATGGCTGTATGTACAGTTTACGTTTGGTATATGGTTAAGTATGCTGTACGTATAAAATACTTAGAACAAGTTGTCAGTGATTGAATGAATTACGGGTACAAAAAAGCACCATTTATAGGTGCTGAAAATAAAGAAAACTATAAGCAATACTTATTGTAGCATGTGTAAATTTACACTTCAATCACAGAGATGTGCCAATATTATGTCATAGCATAATAAAAGGGATTAGATGAACACTATCTAATCCCTAAAGGTTATGGTGTAACGATATTTAGTTTCTCTATTGCAACTTCAGTGTCAAGTACATTATTCTCAAAGAAATAGAAAGTAATTTCTTGACCAGCCTCTAAATGTGTAATGTCGAGAGATGATTTGTTGCAATTTAATGTAATATTGGGTACCATCAAAAAAATTATTTTTTTGACTGATATCAACACAGATTTTTTTTTGAGAGTTATCTATGGATGTGATGATACCGTTTGAATGGAACCAATGAGTATTATCATCTCCGGAAATAGCATTTTCTTCCATAATAGAATCTCCTTTCATGGAACCATTTTTATGTATGAATATCACAACAATTCCGCTTAATATTAATACAAATATTAGAATAAGTAGTCGCTTTTTTTTTATCCATTAAAAGTTGTACCTCGCAAATCAGTCCAGTTTCCAAAATCTAAATTTAAATATCGTACATATTCATTCCAACCATCAAAGCTTCAACCGGAATACCTCGAAAGCACCAGCTTTATCCGATGCTCAAGGCACTTCTACTCCAGCGTATTTTTTTCAATCCCGACAGATACGCTCCTGATTGCGTTCCTAGAGTACTCTCAGGAACTTCGTGATTTCTGCGACTTTGATGCTGTTCCAGATGGTTCCAAATTTACACGTTTTAAACAGGACTTCTTGTTGGATTTACGATCTTCGAAGACATTGGATTTCGTAATGCTTTTATTCCTCTCCGTGCCTATCCTGGCATAGAACGTAGCTCGAAAGAATGGGAAAATACTTACAAGATCCGTGTAAATGTTGAAAATTCAATCAACCATTTCAAAGATAGTTGCAACATTGCGAATCGTAAGACCCAGAATGAGAAAACGCTTCATGCTGATTTACTTCTTGCCGGAATCACCCAGCTTGTTACTGTAATTGTCGCTGATAAGATTCATCAGTACAAATACATTCGGAGTTTGAAGCCCTTGATTGCCTGATTATTAATATGCATATAATCTTTTCTTCGCAGTTTATCTGGGAAATCTTTTAGTCATGTCTAAATTTAGAAGCACCTACTTTTCATCTTTAAGAATCCTACGTTGCAGAATTCTTACCGCTTTTTAATCAGGAGTGCGCACTTGTTCCGCAATTACCTACTTGTTGTACTTTTTATTATCGTAACTATCCAGAACCACCACACACATTCGCAAAACCGCACGATATTTGTACTTTATCTGCACTCTGTTTAGCATCGCTGCTACACAGCTAATTTCGCTCATATTTGCGGTATGGTTGCATGGTTAACCACTCAAGTAACTAACCTATGAACTTATAATAGATAATATAAATAATACTGTCAACTGTATTTTTCTTCATATAAAAAAGACCATACACTTTAATTCATCTTATTCCCAACAGCACTATGGTAATTCAAATGTCATCCTCTCCCCTGTCGCAGGATGGTCAAAAACAATCTTGTAGGAGCAAAGTGCAAGCTGCTCCCTCACACCGCCACCGGTGCGTCCTGATTTGCTTCCCGTTCCTGAGTTATTTGAGGCAGGCTTCCCATACTTTGTATCCCCAATCAGAGGATAGCCGATATGTGCAAGCTGCAAACGTATCTGATGATGCCTTCCTGTGAGCAGCTTTATGTCAAATTCTGTTCTAATGCATTCATTTTGGGAGCTGTCCCTATCCGGTGTCACTGATATCACCCTGTACTGAAGCACTGCTTTTTTTGCCAGCTTGTCTTTTTCGCTTGTGATTTTAGATGTATTGGTAAGCTTGTCGAAGGAGATATAATCTGTGAGAGTATGCCATGCCAGATCATGATTATCTTCTTTATTAGCTTCTTCCTTATCTGCTCCTGACACTCCCTGACCTCTGCTTGCCGCACGATAATATTTCTCGGTTGTATGCTCCTTTATCTGCCTGCTCAAGGATGCCGCGGCTTTCTGATTCTTGGCAAATACCATCACGCCCTCTACCGGCTGGTCGAGTCTGTGCACTATACCGACATAGGGCGGCTCATTTTTAGCCGCCCTGTAATTTCTTATGAAGCTCTCCATGTCCTGCTGCCCTATACGCCTGGTCTGTGTAGCAATTCCCGCCGGCTTGTAGCAGACGATAATGTCGTTGTCTTCGTAAATGATATCTGGTTTTCCCATGTTGTAACTCCCGCAAATTGTTATTTTAAATTTTAACTGTTCAGCACATTTACAGTTGCGATACGCAAGCATATAGCCAAGTGTCACCTCACATACAAACGAAGGCAGCATCGGTGTAAAATAATAGTTACTTATTATATTTTATCAACTTTATGAGTTGTTAGCAATGGTATTAAAAAACTAATTCTGACAATTTAAAATCCTTTTTGCACATTCTATCTGTTCCTTTGTAGGAGGCTCCACCCCCTCAAGCTGATATGGTATACCAAGCTCCTTCCACTTGAACACCCCAAGTGTGTGGTACGGCAGCACCTCAACCCTTTCCACCGTTTTAAGTGTGTCGATAAACTCTCTAAGCTGCTTTAAATATTTCTCATCCGTGGTGATTCCAGGCACAAGCACATGACGTATCCACATTTTTTTACCGTTTTTGAGAGATATTGTGCCATATCAAGGATATTCTTATTTGTCTGTCCCGTAAGCTTTTTGTGCTCCTCGTCATCTATATGCTTGATGTCCAGCATGAAGAGATCTGTATATTTCATCAGCTCATTAAATTTGCCGAAAAACGGTTCTTCCACGGTAAACGGATTTCCTGATGTGTCAAGGCATGTGTTTACACATTTTTCCTTTGCAAGCTTAAATAGCTCTGTGACAAAGTCTATCTGCAAAAGTGCTTCACCTCCGCTTACTGTGATGCCGCCTGTTTGCTTCCAGTACGCTTTATAGCGCATGGCGGTCTTTAGCACCTCCTGCGGTGTCATCAGCTTTGCACCGTCATTTTTGCCGCATTTGGCCCATGTATCCGGGTTGTGGCAGTATTTACAGCGCATATTGCAGCCCTTCAAAAAGACTATATATCTCACTCCCGGGCCGTCTGCTGAGCCGAAGCTTTCTACCGAGTGTACTCTTCCTAGTGTTTCTCCCATGTTTTACCTCCTTCAGGTTGTTGTTGCTGCTACTTTTATTTTTATGGTACGGAATTTTCGGCAACCCGCCAGCCGGGACTTTGCAATGCGAATTTCGCAGGGCTTAGAGGCTGTTAGAATTATGAACACAGCCAGCTATGCCCATGCATGGACGCATGGGCAAGGCGTTATGCGCCATGGAAGGCGCGTAAAAGCCGGTCGCGTCAAACATAGAAAACCTAAATCATAATTCAAACAGCCTCTTAGCCCGAAGAACCTGAGCATTGAAAAGTCCCGGCTGGCGGGTTGCTGAAAATTCCTTACGCTGTGGTGTTATTTAGTACATATGCAGTTTATTTGGAAATCAGAATATGCAGGCACTGGGCCTGCACATTCTGGAATGTTGGATATTTTTTTATATTACATTCTCTCGTGGCATGTACGTGAAATTACATCGAGCTGCTGCTCTCTTGTGAGGTCGATGAACTTAACTGCGTATCCTGATACTCGGATTGTGAAGTTTGCGTACTCCTCCTTCTCAGGATGCTCCATTGCATCGATGAGCTTCTCTTTACCGAATACATTTACATTGAGGTGATGTGCTCCCTGATCGAAGTATCCGTCCATTACGTTTACAAGGTTGTCAATTCTCTCTCCCTCGTTGTTTCCGAGTGCTCCCGGGTTGATGGTCTGTGTATTTGAGATTCCATCAAGTGCCCACTCATATGGAAGCTTTGTGAGTGAGTTTAAGGATGCGAGAAGTCCGTTCTGCTCTGCGCCGTATGATGGGTTTGCTCCAGGTGAGAGTGGCTCTCCGGCTTTACGTCCGTCAGGCATTGCTCCTGTAGCTTTTCCGTATACTACGTTTGATGTAATTGTAAGGATTGATGTTGTCGGCTCTGAATCACGGTATGTGTGATGCTTCTTTAACTTGTCCATGAATGTCTTAAGAAGCCATACACCGATTTCGTCCGCGCGGTCATCATCATTTCCGTATTTAGGGAACTCTCCCTCGATTTCGAAATCCTTTGCCAGTCCGCTCTCGTCACGGACTACTTTAACCTTTGCATATTTGATTGCTGAAAGAGAATCGATTACGTGTGAGAATCCTGCGATTCCTGTTGCAAATGTTCTCTTTAAGTCTGTATCCATGAGTGCAAGCTCTGCTGCCTCATAGTAGTATTTGTCATGCATGTACTGGATAAGGTTTAATGTATTTACATAGATGTCTACTAACCAGTCCATCATCTTGTCGTATTTCGCCATTACCTCGTCATAGTCAAGGTACTCTGCTGTGATAGGTGCGTAGTTTGGTCCTACCTGCTCACCTGATTTCTCATCAACACCACCGTTGATAGCGTAAAGGAGACATTTTGCAAGGTTTGCACGTGCTCCGAAGAACTGCATCTCTTTACCTGTCTGTGTTGCAGATACACAGCAGCAGATTGCATAATCATCGCCCCATACAGGCTTCATTGCGTCATCGTTCTCATACTGGATTGAGCTTGTCTCAATTGAGATGCGGGCTGCATAATCCTTGAAGGTCTGAGGAAGCTTTGATGAGTAGAATACTGTGAGGTTTGGCTCCGGTGCAGGTCCCATGTTCTCTAATGTATGGAGGAAACGGAAGTCTGTCTTTGTAACCATTGAACGTCCGTCCACACCTGTTCCTGCCACGTCAAGTGTTGCCCATACAGGATCACCTGAGAATAACTGGTTGTATGAAGGGATACGTGCAAATTTAACCATACGAAGCTTCATTGTAAAATGGTCGATGAGCTCCTGTGCTTCCTGCTCTGTGAGGATGCCCTTGTCCATATCTCTCTTGATGTAAATGTCAAGAAATGTAGATACACGTCCTACTGACATTGCTGCACCATTCTGTGTCTTGATTGCTGCAAGGTATCCGAAGTATAACCACTGAACTGCCTCTTTTGCGTTTGTTGCAGGTCTTGAGATATCATATCCGTAAATCTCTGCAAGCTTCTTCATATCCTCAAGACATTTAATCTGCTCTGCGATTTCCTCTCTTAAACGGATAACATCATCTGTCATCTGTCCACAGCCACAGTTTGCCTTATCCTTCTTTTTCTCTTCGATGAGATAATCAAGTCCGTATAATGCTACACGACGGTAATCGCCGACGATACGTCCACGGCCGTATGTGTCAGGAAGACCTGTGAGGATCTTTGCATGACGGACCTTCATCATCTCAGGTGTGTATGCATCGAATACTGCTGTGTTGTGTGTCTTATGATATTTTGTAAAAATTTCCTTGAGCTTGTCGCTTACATTGTAACCATATGTCTCAGCAGCCTGTACTGCCATCTTGATTCCACCGTAAGGCATGAATGCTCTCTTTAACGGCTTATCTGTCTGAAGACCTACAATCTGCTCGAGGTCCTTTAATGACTCATCTATATATCCAGGGCCGTAAGCTGTGATTCCTGTTACAACCTCTGTCTCCATGTCAAGAACTCCGCCCTTGGCACGCTCCTCTTTCTGTAATTTCTGAAGCGCATCCCACAGCTTGTTTGTAGCATCTGTCGGATCAGCTAAAAAGCTCTCATCTCCGTCGTATGGAGTGTAGTTGTCCTGAATAAACTGACGGACGTTGATTTCCTCTTTCCAAAGACGTCCTTCAAATCCATCCCACTCTTTCATTTCTATCATTGTAATATCCTCCTTAAAATGTGTGAATGTTACTTTGTTTGATTAGTTTTGTTTAACTGTGGTTAGCATATACTTACTACAGTATTTTTGTCAATATCCATGTTGTTTCTTTTGAGATACATTCCATGGTTATTTACACGACTATGGCTGATTTTATAATCAAAAAGAGCCAACTGTCCGGGTTTATCGCCCAGACGGTCGGCTCTTATTTGTTATATTTCATGTGGTTATTCCACTTATCCGTCAGTCATATAACACGTTCATAGTAGACTATTTTTCTCAATAACGCAATAGTGTTTTAGAACTATTTTTATTCTTTTCTATTCCGCACGGACCGCCCAGCGCATCTTCGTGGACCTGGCACGTCCGTTCTGAGCACATTCCTGTGCTGATGGACGAATCACATCCTTGGAATAGTCGCTGTATATTCCTGCTTTATATCCTGCCTTGAGTGCCTTTTTGACCAGCTTGTCCTCTCCTGAATGGAAGGTAAGGATGGCAGCTCTTCCACCGGGCTTTAATGCTCCCGGAAGCTTTTCCATAAACTCATATAGCACCTCAAACTCATGGTTTACGTCTATGCGAAGCGCCTGGAATGTGCGCTGACAGGTCTTTTTGATGATGTCCTTCTTATCCTTTTCAGGCAGAAAATCGAGTGTCTGCTCTATAATGTGACGAAGCTTTGTGGTCGTATCTATGCGGTTGCCCTTCCTGATTTCGTCTGTAATTGCCTTTGCAAGCTCCTCGCAATACGGCTCATCTGAGTTCTCATAGAGCATACCCGAAAGCTCCTCACGGGATATATTATCAAGCCGCTCTGCTGCACTGATACCGGCATTTGGATTAAGACGCAGATCCAGCGGTCCATCCACCTTAAACGAAAATCCACGCTCAGGATTATCTATCTGCATTGATGAAACTCCCAGATCGGAGTATGAAATCAAAGCCTCCTACTTCCTTTGCAATCTCATCTATTGTGCAGAAGTTCTGAAGCTTTATGGTGAGAATATCCTCTCCAAAACCTGCTTCCGCGAGACGCTTTTTTGTCTTTTCAGACTCGATTGGGTCAACATCTGTAGCAAACATATGTCCATGTCCTTCAAGCTTTTCAAGCATTGCCCTTGTGTGGCCACCGTATCCGAGTGTGGCATCAAAGCCTGTCTGTCCCGGCTTTATGTCCAGAAAATCTATGATTTCTTTTACCATTATGGATATGTGCATGCCCGCAGGGGTATTTCCCTTGCTGATGACATGCTCAATTGTATCCTTGTATTTTTCCGGGTTTAATTCCTTGTATTTTTCCTCAAATTTTTTGGGATATTTTCCGCTATAATGCACGCGGCGCTTGTGCTGTTTTTCTTCGCTCATTTTATGCTCCGTTTCATTCTGGATTAGAACTGTTATGCTGACTTTTGCTACAGTATAACTTTTATTTTACTTTTCCGCAAGATAATGACTTACATTCCTATACCATCTGCACGAGCCACACGTCGCTTTTCACCATGAAGTATCCGATGACTACCTTTATCAGCTCTGTGGCCTGCACGAGGAAGTACACTGCTACTATGCCAATTGCTGTGTATTTGGCGAGCACAAATGCCACCGGCACCACTATCACCCACGTAAATACGGAGTCAAACAGAAATGTGACCAGTGTCTTGCCGCCTGAGCGGAGTGTGAAATACGACGAATGTGTAAATGCACAAAACGGCATAATTATCGCTGATACCGCTATGAAGCTTGTTGCGAGTGACTTGATTTCATCTGTTGTGTTATATATCTGAGGGAAAAATCCGCCTACCAGAAGCATGACCGCCGCCATTACAGAACAGCAGAACACACTGAACACTATCATCTTGTTATCCGCATCCTTTGCCTTTTCAAGCTCACCGGCTCCAAGATACTGCCCTACAACTATGCTGATGCATGCGCCAAGCTGTATAAACACGATATTGAAAAGGTTTGTTATCGTTGTCGCAATGTTTAAACCTGCGATTACCGAGAGCCCACGTACTGAATAGCACTGTGTAACCGTTGTCATGCCTGCTGCCCATAAAAGCTCATTGAGCATGAGTGGCAGTCCCTTGATGAATATAGTCTTAAACTCACCAAACGGCATTCCTATTCCTCTGTAAGCGCCCTCGAGATATCTATTCTTATCCCTGTTTTTATGCGCCCACAGCACAACTATTATTGTCTCAATATATCGCGACATCACAGTGGCAATAGCGGCTCCCGCCACACCCAGCTTTGGTATCGGTCCTATTCCGAAGATGAGCAGAAAATCAAGCACCGCATTGCTTCCAACTGCTGCAAAGCTTGCAACCATCGGTACAAAAGTCTGTCCTGTTTCCTTTATGTTTGTCGCATAGGCCTGTGTCACCGCAAACGGTATGAGACCTATCATAACAATTTCCAGATATTCCTTTCCATATGCCAGTGCTACCTCCGTGGCACCGTTTCCTGCCGTATCTGTCAGATAAAGTGATATGAAACCTGTTCCGTTCGTGATAAACAGTGTCATCGCTATTGCTGTAACAAGCAGCGCTGCATACAGCTTGAATCTGAAGGAATACATATGCCCCTTATGATTTCCCTTGCCAAAATACTGTGCTCCGAATATACTTGCCGCTGACACCGCCCCAAATACAGCCAGATTGTACACAAATATGAGCTGGTTTACGATTGCTACTCCTGACATCTGCTCTGTACCAAGCTGTCCTACCATAATGTTGTCCAGAAAGCTTACCAGATTTGTGATTGCATTCTGGATTATCATTGGTATGGCCAGCATGAGATAGCGCTTATAAAATGCCTTGTCTCCTATATATTTTTGTCTGAATTTATGCATGTTTGTCCCCCTTTAGATTTCTCCATGGTTCTTTCGTGCAATGTTACTATTTTACTACGTCAGACTTTATTTTTCAAATATTTTATGTATTTTTCCTTAACTTATTTTAAATAAAAAATACATTAAAGCTCCCGGCTGACAACACTATTTGCGCTGTTAATCGGGAGCTCTTAATTTTAAATTTTAATATCTAACTGTTATTTTTTATTATAGTTTTACTTTTTATGTCAATATCCTGTTTATTTGTTTACTGCCGGTTCATATCCTGTGTTTCCTGATACTTCCTGATTACGAAAAACATGGTAGTTCCATCACCCTCTTTGCTGGTAGCCCATATCTTGCCGCCGTGATCCTCTATAATCTTCTTTACGATGGAAAGTCCTATGCCGCTGCCTCCGGTAGCCGAATTTCTCGACGCATCCGCTCTGTAAAATCTGTCAAAAATATATGGCATATCTCTCTGGTCGATTCCTCGTCCATTGTCCTCGATTTCAACCTGTATGAAGTCACCAACATCATTTATCCTGATATCTATATAGCTTTGTGTCTTGTTCATATACTTCACCGAATTGCCGACTATATATTATTAATCACACGGCGAATCTGCTCCGGATCAGCAATGATAAGCACGTTGCTATCCACGTGATTCTCATATGAAAGCCTTATATTTCGCCTCAAGATCAAGTCCTATTTCCTCAACACAGTCGTTAAAATAATCTGTGACATTTATCTTCGCAAAATTGTATGGAATCCTGTTCGTATCAATCTTCGAGTAAAGTGTCAGCTCATTAATGAGCTTATCCATATCGTTTGCCTTATTGTAAATGGTCCTGACGTATTTATCTACCTTTTCAGGGGTGTTTGCCACTCCGTCAAGTATGCCCTCGGCGTAGCCCTTTACCGCTGTAATAGGAGTCTTTAAATCATGTGCGATATTACTGATTAACACTCTGTTTTCAGACTCATTCGTCACCTTTTCCTCGGCATTTTTCTTGAGGCGAGCACGCATCTGCTCAAACGCAGTACACAGCTCGCCAATCTCTCCGTCGCTCGGACTCGTCTCAAGCTCAAAGTCCAGATTACCATCCTTGATATTTTCAGCGGCAATACGCAGCCTCTCTATCGGTGTGATGATACTCCTGTATATCCACACTATAAGCATGGCAGCCGTAGTAAGAAGTATCAATACTAGTGCAAATGCTCCCTCCATCAAAACAGTCCTGACCTCAGGGATCACGCACGCAGTTGATGTCACTATGTAAAGACTCGCCTCGTCACCATCACTGTCACGAAAATTAAGCTGCTTTATGAGCACCTTGTCATCACTGTCCATATAGCTGCTCACATCAGAGCTGCTCTGCTTATTGGATATTCGCGGAAGCTTTCTCAAAATATCATCATTATCAATTCCACCATTGAAAATGAGCTCTCCTTCACTTTTCACTATGAGATATGAATACTTCTTCTCCAGCTTCTTATTTATCTTAGTCAGATAATCACTATCAAGAAGCTTGGATGGTTCTATGAGCGATGTCTTCTCGAGCTCATCATATGTGCGCCCTGTCACCTTGTTCAGAAACTGTACTGTGTCAGTGAGCGCGAGCATGCCCGCATCCTCCATGCCATATGTCTTGTTTATGGCCTTTAGCTGAATCTTATTGAAGCCCACAAGCACTATACTGGTGAGCACAACAGGCACAAAAATAATTATGCAGAATGATATAGCAAGTTTTGTTTTTATCTTCATAGTATTCTCCATTTGAATAAATTAATAAGCCACTTTATATATACAACAAGGACATATCCTTTTGAATTTGATATGTCCTATTAATACTACAATATCTACTATATTTTTTAAAAATCACTACAGCTTAAAACGGTATCCCACGCCCCAAATAGTCTCAATATACTGAGGCTTTGCAGTGTTCATCTCGATTTTCTCACGAATCTTCTTGATATGTACAGTGACTGTCGCGATATCTCCTACTGAATCCATATTCCAGATTTCCTTGAAGAGCTCCTCCTTGGTAAATACATGGTTTGGATTCTCAGCAAGGAATGTGAGCAGATCAAATTCCTTTGTGGTAAACTGCTTTTCCTCTCCGTTTACCCACACACGGCGGGCTGTTTTGTCAATCTTGATACCACGAATCTCAACGATATCATTTTCAGGTGTAGCGCTTCCAATCAGGCGCTCATATCTGGCCAGATGAGCCTTTACCCTGGCAACAAGCTCTGATGGAGAAAACGGCTTTGTGACATAATCATCTGCACCGAGTCCGAGTCCTCTTATCTTGTCGATATCATCCTTCTTGGCTGAAACCATGAGTATCGGTGTGTTCTTTTTCTCACGAATCTGTTTGCAAATCTCAAAGCCATCAATGCCAGGCAGCATAAGGTCAAGAATAAACAAATCAAAATCCTCCGCCAATGCCCTTGCGAGACCGCTTGTGCCATCATTCTCCACCTCTACCTCAAAGCCGCTCAGCTCCAGGTAATCCTTCTCAAGATCAGCAATTGCAACCTCGTCCTCTACTATCAAAATTCTGCTCATATCCGTTCCTCCTGAAAATAAAAAGCCATGGAAACCGACTCAATGTCAGTCCCATGACTTAATTATATCATATATCCGGTAACTTCTGTCTAAATTTTCTCTAAATTCTTTCTAACTTTTTCTAAGAAATATAATGTATACTATCCGGCGCTCACAACCTAAAAAGCGCGAAGCCCCACATATTGTTTAGAGATACTTCTTGAGGTCCTCAACCTTATCAAGTGCCTCCCAAGGCAGCTTGATATCTGTACGTCCGAAGTGTCCGTATGCTGCTGTCTGGCGGTAGATAGGTCTTCTGAGGTCAAGCATCTTGATGATTCCGGCCGGACGAAGGTCGAAATTCTCCCTTACGATTTCAACGATTCTGTCATCTGCAAGCTTTCCTGTGCCGAATGTATCAACCATGATAGATGTTGGCTGTGCAACACCGATAGCATATGAAAGCTGAATCTCACACCTGTCAGCAAATCCGGCTGCTACAAGGTTCTTTGCTACGTAACGTGCTGCGTATGCTGCTGAACGGTCTACCTTTGTACAGTCCTTTCCTGAGAAAGCTCCGCCGCCGTGACGTGCATATCCACCATAGGTGTCTACGATAATCTTACGACCGGTGAGACCTGCATCTCCGTGTGGTCCACCTATTACGAAACGTCCTGTAGGATTGATGAAGAACTTTGTCTCAGCATCAATCATATCCTTTGGAAGGATTGGGTCAAATACATATTTCTTGATGTCCTCATGGATCTGCTCCTGGGTAACATCCTCGTCGTGCTGTGTTGAAAGTACAACTGCCTCAAGTCTTACCGGCTTTCCTGCCTCATCATACTCTACTGAAACCTGTGTCTTTCCGTCCGGACGAAGGTATGTAAGTGTGCCGTCTTTTCTAACCTTTGTGAGCTGGAATGCAAGCTTATGAGCGAGTGCGATTGGGTATGGCATGTACTCCTCAGTCTCATTTGTAGCATATCCAAACATCATTCCCTGATCTCCGGCTCCGGTGTCGAGGTTGTCTGTAAGGTCGCCCTCTTTTGCCTCGAGTGCCTTGTCAACTCCCATGGCGATATCAGCAGACTGCTTGTCGATTGAAACCATTACTGCACATGAGTTTCCGTCGAGTCCCTTCTTTCCGTCATCATATCCGATCTCAAGTGCTGTTTTTCTGACGATTGCAGGAATATCAAGCTGTGCCTTTGTGGTAATCTCTCCTGTTACAAGGATGAAGCCTGTACAGCTTGCTGTCTCACATGCGACACGGCTCATCGGGTCCTGCTGTATGCATGCATCAAGGATGGCGTCTGATACTGCATCGCAGAGCTTATCCGGATGTCCCTCAGTTACTGATTCTGATGTAAATAATAATTTCTCCATTAGTTTTCGGTTGCTCCTTTCATACTGTGTGACCAATATTTTTCCAATAAAAAACCACTTACTGCAAATAAGTGGATTAAAATTAAGATAATAAAAATCCTCTTATTGTTCGATTACTCGCTCAGGTTGGCACCTTCCTGTTTTCTAACGGGGTTGCCGTGATTTCATAGATCCTTTGTATCTCCATCACTCTGAATAAGAGAAGTTACAATATAGAATTTTTCAAATCTCTGTCAGCTATATTACTACCACATGATATATATGTCAAGTATCATTTTCGATACAGATTTATCAATAATCCATTTTCGATACCCTATTCATTATTTATAAGCTATTTTATGCAATTATTCTTTCTTCCTTTATTGACTTTCATAATTTTTGTAATTATACTTAAATTTGTATTTATAGTACTAAACACACAATATCAAAATAAATTTTTGGAGTAACTCATGATTAAAATCAGCATAAAAGATGCGCAGATTGGTATGGTGGCAGCAGAACCGATAAAGACCCCTCTGGGGCAGATACTTGCACTGCCCGGCACACCACTCACCCGTCAGCTCATCAACAAAATGAAGCTATATAAGGTAGGCAGCATCTCAATTCAAAACCCATTCGATGCAGCAGCACCGCAAGCCGGCGAAAATACAGCAAAGCGAGACAAGGTAAAACCTGTACCCAAAACCCGCGCACATGAGATGGTGACCAACATCCAGCGTGTTCAGGCCTCAGAAGAGTTCCTAGGCTTCCAGCTCAAATACCTCACATGCATAAATCAAATCAAGGATACCTTTGGCAAAATCTGTGCCGGCGAAAAATCCTTTGATGAGGCTGCGCTTCTTACTGCTGTCATTGACCTTTCCTCATCGTGCGGCACTACAATCGAGACCTTTGACATGCTCTACAACATGCGCACCATTGCAGACCCGTTGTACTCACACTGTCTGAATGTAGGGCTTATTACAAGGATGATCGGACGATGGCTTCATATGGAAAAGACAGATGTGAATACGCTTACTATCGCAGGAGTACTTCACGATATCGGTAAATGCAAGATTCCCGATGATGTGCTAAACAAGCCTGACAAGCTCACAGATGAAGAATTTGCGCTCATAAAAAAGCACCCACAGTTTGGTTTTGATTTGATTAGGGATCTGCAGATTGACTCCAGAATAAAGCGCACAGCCCTCATGCATCATGAGCGCTGTGATGGCTCGCTATCCTTCACAGCTTGACAGCTCACTGATTGACGACTTTGCCATGATAACAGCCATCGCCGATGTATATGATGCCATGACTGCTGCCAGACGCTATCGCGCACCACTTTGTCCGTTCGCTGTCATATCAAGCTTTGAGAGTGAAGGTTTTACAAAGTACAATACAAAGTTCCTGCTTTTGTTTTTGAAAAAGCTTGCTACCACATACCAGAGCAACCGTGTAATGCTCAACGACAGCCGGTTCTGTAATATTGTGATGCTCAACCCACATGAACTGTCACGCCCTATTGTACGTTTTGATGACGGCAGTATACTTGATTTGTCCACAAACCGCGAGTTTTTCATCAAATCTGTGATGTAAGCCGATTTATAATCAAACGGGGTACGGAGTAATTACTCAAAAAAATTATAAAATAACCAAAAATAAGAACCGTACATCTACAGTAAGATGCTGCCGGTTCTTATTTTATATATAGCATTTATATTGTGTTTACATTTCATGCTTTACGTATATATCTATCACGATACCTTGAGTATGAACTTCTGAAGCTCCTTCTCATCCTCTACCCTGGCAATTTTTGCACCAATCTTTGTAAGCTTCTCCTCGAGTGCCTCATAGCCTCTCTGGATATAGTAGATATCATCAACCACTGTGATGCCCTCTGCTGCAAGACCTGCTATAACCAGTGCAGCTCCTGCTCTTAGGTCAGGTGCATTCACTCTGGCACCTGTGTATCTTTTCACGCCGCTGATGATTGCTATATTGCTCTCTACCTTTATATCAGCTCCCATTCTGGTGAGCTCGTCAACATACTTGAAACGATTCTCAAATATGCTCTCTGTCACTGTACTGGTGCCCTCAGCGATACCCAAAAGCACCGCCATCTGTGGCTGCATATCTGTAGGGAAGCCCGGATATGGAAGTGTTGTGACCTGTGTATGCTTTAAATGTCCGTCTGATATTACTCTGACTGAGTCATCAAACTCCTCTACCTGGCAGCCTACCTCCAACAGCTTTGCTGTGGTGGCCTCAAGATGCTTTGGAATGACATTCTTTACCAGCACGTTGCCTCCTGTTGCCGCAACTGCAAACATGAATGTACCGGCCTCAATCTGATCCGGAATGACAGAATACTCTGTAGCATGTAATTTCTCCACACCTACAATTCTGATGACATCGGTTCCTGCGCCCCTGATATTTGCTCCCATGCTGTTTAAGAAGTTTGCCACGTCAACGACATGAGGCTCCTTAGCCGCATTCTCGATAACAGTCTTGCCATCTGCCATGGCTGCAGCCATCATAATATTGATTGTGGCACCTACAGAAACCTTATCCATATATATGTGTGTGCCCTTAAGCTCCTTTGCCCTGGCGATGACAAGGCCATGAGCTATGTCTATGTCTGCTCCCATGGAGCGGAAGCCCTTCATATGAAGATCAATCGGCCTGCTTCCGATATCACAGCCTCCCGGAAGCGCAACCTCTGCATGCTTGTATTTTCCAAGTAATGCACCAATCAAATAATATGATGCCCTGATTCGTCTGATGAATTCATTATCGACATTTACGCCCCTGATAAATGAACCGTTTATCTTTACCTTGTGTATATCCACGCGCTCCACATGTGCGCCGATTTCTTCGATTGCCTGAAGTAAGACATTGATATCCCTTACATTTGGCAAATTATCTATTGTTACAGTCTCGTCTGTCATTATGGCAGCGGCCAAAATAGCAAGTGCAGCATTTTTAGCTCCACCAATTTCAACTTCACCGTATAAAGGATTTCCACCTTTGATTACGTACTGTTCCATATTCCACCTCTATGAATTCAGGAGTATACTTCCTCCTAATATACTATTCTCAATTTACACTATTGTTATACATCCAACTACAAATTTCATTTATGACGACGTATTTAAGCCGCCATTTGTGCCGGTGCTGCTTTTAATAAATGACGCAGCAGCTACTATTATCTAATCATATCACGATAAATAAACACTATAATTCAAGTGCCTCCACCAGCTTCTCTACTGTCTGCTCCACATCAAGCCCCTCCTCGGAAACCTCGATGTCTGCATACTGCTCATACAATTTTGAGCGCTCTTCAAAAAGGGTCTCTAAAGTCTGCCCTTTCTTTAATACTACACCTCTACCCTTTATGTCTGCAAGTCGTTTTTCCAAAATGGCATAAGAAACCTTGAGATACACAACTCTGCCTATCTCCTTAAGATGCTCCATGGCCTCTTTTCCGTATACCACCGAACCGCCTGTAGCTATAATGGCCCTATCAGCCCTGATAGAGGCATTGACACGGTTCTCTACCTCTATAAAACCGTCCGTGCCCTTTTCCTCAATTATCTCACGCAGAAGCTTTCCCTCCTGCTCCTGTATCAGTAAATCCGCATCCAGGAAGCTGTATCCCAGCACCTTTGCAAGTATTACGCCTATGGTACTCTTTCCAACTCCCGGCATGCCTATAAGTACGATATTAGTTTTCTGTTCCATCTACTGCCTCAGTATTCTCTGTATCTGTACTATTGGTGCTTTCTGACTGCTGTGTGCTCTCTGTAGCACTTGTGTCTGCTGCCTTTTTGTCCTTCTTGGTAGTAGTAAAATAATTGTGAATCTTGATCTTGTCAAGCTGTTTCTGCTTTACAGACCATTTTTCATCGTCCTGCCATCCTGAAAGGATGCCATTGTAATATTTGTCCTCTTTATTGCCCTTTACAGTCTTCCTGTTTGACTCTGTTGCTTTATCATCGGTCTTTTTGTCGAGCCTTACGATATAGTAAGTGCTGTCTGTGGTGATGAGGTCTGAGGTCTGTCCCTCCTCAAGGGAATTGAGTGCATCTACAACGCTCTGATCAAGATTGTTTGTAGTGTATACACTGTCCTTTGTCTTGCTGTCCGATGACTCTGAGCTCTCTTTAGACTCTGTGTCATCTGATTTCTTATCTGAATCATCTGTCTTCTCCGCATCCGGATCAACGTATGTGGCGTATGTGCCTGTTGTGGCTGTAGTGCCTGCTGCCTTGGCTGCATCCTCTAAGGATGATCCGCCTGCAAGCGCCTCTACCACTGCATCTGCCTGTGCCTTTATCTGTGCTGACTGCTCATCTGTATATGTCTGATACTGGTAATTAGAGTCATATGCACCCTTGTAATCAAGCTTCACAACGGTGTATGCAGCCATATTGGCTTCCTCATCCGTCACGCTTGAATCAGCATTTTTGATGATTGCAGCATACATCTTACTCTTTATGAGGCGAAGCTCTAAATATTCCTCGACAATCTCCTCTGTAGCACTCATCTCGTCTATCACATCATCGGAATTTGCCTTCATAAACTTCTCTGCGGCCTTTTTGATTTCCTTTTTCTCATCATCAGAAACCTCTACATCGTAATCTGACTGATGCGCCTTTAATGTGTAAAGCTCATGAGCCTCCTCGATAGCATTTTTCTTCCATGTTTCAAGCACAGTATTATTGCCTGATACTGTCTTGTCCCAGTAGCCCTCGCCCATGTACTGTATATACATGTCATCATAACCGGCCTCCTGGTACCTTATCATAAAATTAACAAGCCCAAGCTTGATATCCTCTTTATCTAATGTCGCAACTGTTGCGGTTTTATTTATTGCACATCCTGTAAAAGCTGTAACTGAGAGTGTTGCAGCTAATAACATGGCTATTACTTTTTTCGCTTTCATTGTATCTATCCTCTTTAAAATTGGTATAGTATCGCTCGTATATTATAGAGCTTTTCGGGCCTGCTGGCAAGCATTTTCTAAACTTTGTAAATTATCGTCAATTTCGCGTAAAGCATGTGGTGTTTCCTATGCTATATGCTACATGATTCCAAAATTCAGGTAACTATTCAGCCGTAATCAGTTCCTTACGCATTTGCGAAATCAGTTCCTCCACCACATCAAGCACATCCCGCTTCTTTGCCACGCTGCCATTTTTTAAATCAAATGTAAAATATGGGTTTTCTGCCATATTAAATTTGAGTGAGGATTTATACTGGGCAACAAGCATTGGTATATTCTCCGGATTTATCCTTGCCCGTTCAAACATGGTAAGCTTTATCAGTGAGCCGGTCTGCTTTATCTCAGTGATATATACGGCATGTGCCAACGCCTTAAGCCTTGCCACGCGAAGCAGGCTGAGCACAGATTTTGGTGGTTCGCCAAACCTGTCTATGAGTTCCTCGAGCATCTCATCCTTCTCGTCCTCTGTCTCTATGCCTGCAATACGCTTGTATATATCCAGCTTCTGGAATTCGTTTGCAATATAACCTGCCGGAATATAAGCATCGGTAACAATATCCACGGTCGTATCAAATTTATCACTGATATCCTCGATGCCCTTTGCCTCTTTTACAGCCTCGCTCAACATCTTGCAGTACAAATCATAGCCCACTGCCTCCATGTGTCCGCTCTGCTCCGCTCCGAGCAGATTGCCCGCACCGCGGATTTCAAGGTCTCTCATGGCAATCTTAAAGCCGCTGCCAAGGTCTGAGTACTCCTTTATCGCTGCAAGACGCTTTTCTGCCACCTCTTTTAGCATCTTGTTGCGCCTGTACATGAGAAATGCATACGCAGTACGGTTAGATCTGCCGACTCGTCCGCGGAGCTGATAAAGCTGTGAAAGTCCCATGTTGTCCGCATCGTGTATAATCATTGTATTGACGTTTGAGATATCAAGTCCGGTCTCTATAATGGTCGTGGATACAAGCACATCTATTTCACCATTGATGAAACGGTACATGATGCGCTCAAGCTCCGTCTCCTTCATCTGTCCGTGCGCAAATGCAACAGTCGCATCCGGCACCAGCTCCTGCAGCTTTGCTGTTATGTCTGCTATGTCGCGCACTTTATTGTACACATAGTACACCTGTCCGTTTCTGGCAAGCTCCCTGTTAATTGCCTCTCTGACAAGCTCATCATTGTACTCCATGACATATGTCTGAATCGGTACACGGTCCATCGGCGGCTCCTCAAGCACACTCATATCCCTTATGCCGATTAAGCTCATGTGGAGTGTCCTCGGAATCGGTGTAGCAGTCAGTGTGAGCACATCCACATTGACCTTCATCTGCTTAATTTTCTCCTTGTGAGTCACTCCGAAGCGCTGCTCCTCATCGATTACCAAAAGTCCCAGATCCTTAAACTGCACATCCTTTGAGAGTATACGGTGTGTTCCGATGATGATATCAACCTCACCCTTTTTAAGCTTTTCTATCGTCTTTTTCTGCTCTGCTGCGCTTCTGAAACGGCACATCAAATCCACATTCACCGGAAAATCCTTCATCCTCTGCGAAAACGTATCGTAAATCTGCTGTGCCAGAATGGTTGTCGGAGCAAGATATGCCACCTGCTTGCTGTCCTGCACCGCCTTGAAGGCCGCACGGATTGCAACCTCCGTCTTGCCGTAGCCCACATCACCGCAAATCAGTCTATCCATTATTTTATGGCTCTGCATATCAGTCTTTGTGGCTTCAATTGCAAGAATCTGATCCTCAGTCTCATCAAAAGGAAAAAGCTCCTCAAACTCTCTCTGCCATACCGTATCCTCGCCGAAGGCATATCCGTTTTGCTGCTCACGCTGGGCGTACAGCTTCACCAGGTCTCCTGCAATCTGCTTTACCGCACCTCTGACACGGTTCTTCGTCCTGGTCCATTCCTGACCTCCAAGCTTGTTGAGCTTTGGTTTTCTGGCATCCTTTCCGGCATATTTTTGTATCATGTCAAGCTGGGTGGCAAGAATATAGAGATTGGAGCCACCCTGATACTCTATCTTGATGTAGTCCTTTACCTTTTTGTCCACCTCAAGCTTTTCAATGCCGCGGTAAATACCTAGTCCGTGGTTTTCATGCACCACATAGTCCCCAACCGACAAATCGGTAAAGCTCTGTATTTTTTCACCCTCATAGGTGCGGTGACGCTTCTTTTTCTTCTGCTGCGCCCCAAAAATATCTGACTCCGTAATCACGGCAAACTTTAGGATAGGATACTCAAAGCCTCTTCTCACCTTGCCGTAGCAGACCATAATCTGCCCCTCAAAAAGCTCATGGTCGTAGTTTTCAGTGTAAAAGCATGTGATTCCCTGGTCTGTGATATCCTCTGAAAGCCTCTTTGCCCTTGTCCTTGAACCGGATAAAAGAATGACTCTGTAGCCGTTTTTCTTATAGCGCTTTAAGTCCTTTATCAAAAGCTCAAAGCTGTTATTGTATGGGCTGACACTCTGACAGTGAATACCATAGCTTCCCAGCTGGTGCAGTCCGTTTGCTTTATTATCGAGCGCACCGAGTGCGATACACGAATACTTCTCGAGCTTTGCCACAATCTCCTTCTCTGTAAAAAGACCGTTCATCTGCCCCGGAAGTATATATCCCATCGCAAGTCTCTGCTTCATGCTCTCTGAAAACTCAGTCTCGGTAAGCTTTCCCTGCTCTGCGCACCTGGTCAGCTCATCGAAGAAAATAAGGCTGTCCGATGGATTAAAATAATCCAAAAGCCCGACTCTCTCGTCAAAAAAGTACGACAAAAAAGCATCCATGCCCGCATACATGGACAGCTCTCCCCACTCCTCGGTAAGCTCGTCTGCCATCACAGTCACTCTGTGTGCTTCCTCTGTCTTCATCTGCTTTCTAAGCTTGTCAGACACCCTCTTTGCCTCTGCCTTAAGCTTTTCAATTCCCCCGGCCTTTTCCTCATCACTAAGTACAAGCTCTGCCGCCGGATATATGCTCACCCGGTCTGTATTTTCGATGGATTTCTGGCTCTCGCAGTCAAAATATCTGATGGTGTCTATCTCGTCTCCCCACAGCTCAATTCGGATAGGATTCTCCTCCGTCAGCGGAAAAACATCAAGAATACCGCCCCTGACAGAAAACTGTCCCATCGTCTGGACCTGATACTCTTTTTCATAGCCCATCCGGATAAGAGCAGCCTGAATTTCCTTCAAATCCAAAAGCTGTCCCTGCTCAAGTGTAAGCACATTTTCCCACATCTTTTCTATCGGCGCCATCGTATTCATCAGCGCGTCAAAGGTGGTCACAATCGTCACTCTCTCCTGCTCGCGGATAGCCTTCAAAGCCCTGATGCGCTCCGCTGTCAGGAGATTGCCCCTGATATCCGACTGGTAAAAAAGCACATCCTTTGATGGATAATACACCACCTCTTTGTCAAAAAAACTGTACTCATCGTACAGTTCCTTCGCCTTCTGCTCTCCAAAGGTCACAATAAGCTTGTTTTTCCTGTGACCTCCAAAGGCATATATCATCTGTGATTTTTGCGCATCTATGCATCCCGTGACAGATATAAGTCCGGACGATTTTTCTGCCGTTTTTGTCATCTCCTCAAAGCCCGCAAGGGAAAGGAGTGGCTCTGTAAATGCTTTCACTTTCAATTCTCCATTTCTGTCTGTTCAAAATCACCTTGTCGATTTCCAGCTAGTTATATATGTTCATGGCCTTATCCGTCTCGCCCTGCATCATGAGAACTGCTGCATCCATCGCATGACCGATAGCTTCCTCCACCTTTGCCCTGTCCTCAGAACTGAAACGCCCGAGCACATGGTCAGCAAGATCCCAGCCCTGCGGCTTTTCTCCAACACCGACCTTGATACGGCTGAAGCCCTGTGTGCCGGTCATTGCAATGATGCTCTTAATCCCATTGTGACCGCCGGCGCTGCCCTTTTTGCGGATACGGATACGCCCCGGCTCAAGCGAAATATCATCAAAAATAACAATCATTTCCTCATCCGGATCAAGCTTATAAAAATTCATCACCTCAGCAACAGACTCACCGCTTAAGTTCATGTATGTCTGCGGCTTCACAAGCAGCACCTTCATGCCCTCAATCACTCCGCTTCCACAGAGCGCCTTGTGCCTTTTGTCTGTCACACTTATATTATATTTATCCGCAAGCGCATCTATCACATCAAATCCGATATTGTGTCTTGTGTGCTCATATTTTTTATCAGGATTTCCAAGTCCTACTATAACGTACATCGTTTATCCTTTCTCTTTCTCATATCATTTACAATTCAAAATAAAACAAATACTGCTGGATAATTCCCGCCACACCCTTGTAGCGCTCAAAATCAAAACCGTCACTATAATATTTGTCCAAAAGCTGCTTTACATGCGTATCTATCGGAAATGCATCCACATGATGCAAACCGAAAAGACATATGCAGTTCGCCACCTTTTTGCCAATTCCTTTGCGAGAAAGCAGGCTTTCCATCGCCTCATCATAGCTCATTTTGCGCAGATTATCAAGCCAGTCAGGATTATTAGCGCCATACTCATATATTTCCTTCAGATACGGTGCCCTATAGCCAAAGCCCATGCTCCTGTCATCAAATACCTCATCCGGTACCTCAAGAGGCTTGGGAAATGTATACAGTTCTCCCCCCTCTGCACTGCCGTCTATTTTATGTCCGCACCGCCTGCAAAGTAAATCCACACTGTTTGTGATTCGCTTAATGTTATTATTCTGGGAAATCATAAAAGTAACAATCATCTCCCACAAATCCTGCCTTAAAATGCGCACACCACTGCCATATGCATATGCCTCCTTCAGATGCGCGTCATCTCCGTCTGCTATAAGCTTTGCAATCCCCGCATAATCCGTATCCATATCCAGATAACTTTTCCATATATTGTTCCAGTCAGCCTCATCACAGTCCAGCTCAAACTCATTCCCGTCCTGCTTAATCCGAAGTGCCCTGTCAAATGCCACTACCGTGTATTCGTTTTCTCCTGTGTTCTTCCATCTGAAGCACTGACCACTGTCAGCAATCTGTTTTAAATCCAGATTATCTATTTTCGTCTTGTACATATCTGTTTGTCCATCCTCTTTTATTGTAGCTATACTCTAAAAAGAACATCCCACGCACATTCTAAAAAGCCGGTCTGTCTGTGGCTTATTGTACCACGGATAGACCGGTTTGTGTGAAATATATTTAGATTATTATACCAGCTCAGGAATTTTATATCCTGCTTTGCTCATCGCTTTTTCAAAGTTATTGTTTGATTTTATACATTCTCAATCTCTGTCTTATACTTTTCAAGAATCATATTCTGGATATTCTCGCGTGTGGCAGAGTTAATCGGATGGGCTATATCCCTGTACTCGCCATCGTTTGCCTTGCGGCTTGGCATGGCGATGAAAAGTCCCTTTTCTCCTTCGATTACCTTGATGTCATGTACCACGAATTCATCATCGATTGTGATTGACACAACCGCCTTCATCTTGCCCTCTTTTTCTACCTTACGAATTCTGATGTCTGTAATCTGCATATTTTTGTCCCCCTGGTCTGTTTTTAAATTACATATCTTACATTTTTTTCTTTTACTATCATGACTCCATCCTCACCACAATAGCAGGTGTTTGGACTGATGGTTCCACGGCTCTCTACGATGCAATTTTCGAGGTGCACATTGTCGCCTATGTAGACGTCATTGAGTATCACGCAGTTCTTCACTGTGGTGTTTTTGCCCACAAATACCTGCTTGAAAAGCACCGAATCCTCCACGCTTCCGTTTATGATACAGCCACTTGATACGAGGCTGTTTGAAATGTCTGAGCCCGGATTAAACTTGGCCGGTGGCAGGTCGTCCACCTTTGAACAGATTGTCGGCTCCTCCCTGAAGAAATAGCTTCTGATGTCAGGTCTTAAGAAATCCATATTGGTCTTGAAGTATGCATCAATATCGGCGATATTGTTCCAGTATGAATTTATCTTGTAGCCATATATTTTCTTTACATTTTTGTAGCGCACGAGGATATCATTTACGAAATCGAATCTGTTTTCCTCAGCTGCTGCCTCCAAAAGCTCTATGAGCTGTCGTCTCCTGATGACATAGATACCTGTGGAAATGGTGTTGGATGAGGCCTCGATTGGCTTTTCATCAAACTCTGTGATTCTTGACTCATCATCCATGCGTACCACACCAAAACGGCTGACATCGTCGTTGTACATCATGTCCTTGCATACCACTGTAATGTCTGATTTTTTCTCGATGTGAAAATCAAGCACTCTGTTGAAATCCAACTTGTATACACAGTCACCGCTGCTGATGATGACATATGGCTCATGGCGTCTCTTGAGAAAATCAATATTCTGATACATCGCATCTGCCGTGCCCCTGTACCAGTCACTGTTGTCCGCTGTGACTGTAGGTGTAAAGAGGAATAAGCCCCCCTGCTTTCTGCCAAAATTCCACCATTTTGATGAGCTTAAATGCTCATTCAGTGAGCGTGCATTGTACTGGGTCAGTACTGCGACAGTCTGTATATGTGAGTTTGACATGCTGCTGAGCGCAAAATCTATACTCCTGAAGCTGCCTGCTACCGGCAGGGCCGGTACTGCTCGTTTTGCTGTCAGTTCCTTCATCCTATTATTGTTGCCGCCGGCCAAAATTATTCCTATTGCCTTCATTTTCCGTCACCTGCCTTGATAATAACTTCTCCGCCCTCAAGCACACCATCTTTGTAATCCTCTTCGTATGTAACACCGGAGATTGCTGTATTTTTGCCTATCTTTACCCCGTCCGGTATCACAGAATCTTCTCCTATAGTGACAAGCCCAAATGAGTATATGCTCTCATTTAATACGTTCGGCTTCTCCTGTCCGAAGCCAAGTGTCACATTGTCGCCCACCTTGCAATTTTCGGCAATGATGGACTTGTCTATCGTGACATTGGAGCCTATCTCCGTGTCACGCATGATGATGGAATCACGTATTACTGCGCCTCTTCCAATCTTGACGTTGGCACCTATAACAGAATGTTCCACATGACCATAGCATTCACAGCCCTCACCCATGATGCTTCGCTCCACATGACCTCCTTTGGCTATATAAAGTGGCTCGATTGCATCATTCTTTGTGTAAATCTTCCAATACTCCTCGTACAGATTAAACTCCGGAATGAGGTCCACAAGCTCCATATTGGCCTCCCAGTATGAGCCCAGTGTACCTACGTCCTTCCAGTATCCGTTGAACTCGTATGCAAACATACGTCTGTCGTTTTCAAAGCAGTATGGTATGACATGCTTGCCAAAATCACAGTTTTCCTGATCCTTTAGTGCAAGTAATGCTTCCTTTAGCACCGGCCATGAGAATATGTAAATGCCCATTGATGCGAGATTACTGCGCGGATGAACCGGCTTTTCCTCAAATGCATTGATGCGCTTATCATCATCGGCTATGACGATACCAAATCGGCTGGCCTCCTCGATAGGCACCGGCATGGTTGCTATGGTCACATCGGCATTGTTTTCCTTGTGGAAATCAAGCATCACCTCATAGTCCATCTTGTAAATATGGTCTCCTGACAGTATCAACACATAGTCCGGGTTGTAACTGTCTATATACCTCATATTCTGGTAGATTGCATTGGCTGTACCTGTGTACCACTCGCTGTTGCCGCTCTTCTCATAAGGAGGCAGTATTGCCACTCCTCCATTATTCCTGTCGAGATCCCACGGAATACCTATTCCGATGTGGCTGTTAAGTCTGAGTGGCTGATACTGTGTAAGTACACCCACTGTATCAATGCCTGAATTGATGCAGTTGCTAAGCGGAAAATCTATGATTCTGTACTTTCCACCAAACGAAACTGCCGGTTTTGCTACGTCCGCTGTCAGAACACCAAGTCTGCTGCCTTGACCGCCTGCTAAAAGCATGGCTATCATTTCTTTCTTAATCACGTTATCACTCCTCGTCTGTCCTAATTTTTGTTGTGCCATCCGGTACCCACCACTTGTTTCTGTAATAACCGTATCTGTAATGCTTCCATAATAAATCACAATTGTTTCCATATAAATTATAGTTGCTGCTGCATAAATTGCAGTTACTGCCATATACTTTAAAACCATCAAATTCATATGGTCCGGATGAATTATTTTTATAAAAAAAATTATACCACAGCCGCATTATCACTTCAACATTTTTCACAAAATCAAATAATATTTTTCTTTTTTTTTGACATTTTGCACAAGTGTCATTTATCGTATATCTGTTTAACCTGCTATGGTTCTTATCATTTGAAAGTCATGCCTGCTTTCACCTTATTTTTCCTTTGCAAATACTGTATTTAGTTGTATAATTAATATAAAGTAACTATTCAGAACAAGAAAATCAGTCGCTTACATGCAATCATGACGCATCGGCTTTTTGTTCTCAGCGATTCTTAATAGTTACAATATAAATTATAATAAATCAGGCAGGTAAAATAAATGTATAAAATAGATTTCAGCAAACCAATACACATCCATTTCATAGGCATCGGCGGTATCAGCATGAGCGGTCTCGCAGAGATTCTGCATGAGGAGGGCTTTACAATTTCCGGCTCCGATTCAAAGGAATCAGACCTCACAAAGACTCTTGCTGCCAATGGCATAAAAGTCATATATGGTCAGAGCGCAGACAATATCACCTCAGATATCGACCTGGTGGTTTACACTGCTGCTATCCACGAAAGCAATCCTGAGTTTGCCGCAGCAAAAGCAGCCGGTATTCCAATGCTTACCAGAGCCGAGCTTCTCGGACAGATTATGGACAATTACGATTATTCTATCGCTGTAGCCGGCACACACGGCAAGACTACCACCACATCCATGATCAGTGAGATTCTTCTCGCCGCTCAGACAGATCCTACCATTTCCGTAGGAGGTATTTTGTCATCTATCCACGGCAATCTGCGTGTGGGCGATTCAGAGTACTTCATCTCTGAGGCGTGTGAGTACACAAACAGCTTTTTGAATTTCAGACCACGCTACAGCATTATTTTAAATATTGAGGCTGAGCATCTGGATTTCTTCAAGGATATCAACGACATCAGGCATTCCTTCCGCGAGTATGCATCAAACACTCTCGCAGGCGGTGCTACCATCATCAATGGTGAAATTGACCGCTATGAAGAGATTGTCGCAGGTCTTCCTCAAAAGATTATCACCTATGGCTTTGATTCAAAATATGATTTCTATCCGGAAAATATAACCTATGACGATAAAGCTTGTGCATCTTTTACAGCTATGAGACAGGGTAGTCCACTTTTCGACGTAAAACTCTCTGTTCCGGGCGCTCACAATGTAAGCAATGCGCTCGCAGCCATAGCTTTATCCACCACACTTGGTCTCGATACGGAGTCTATCCTCACAGGCCTTGACAAATTTGGCGGTGCTGACAGACGTTTCCAGTACAAGGGCAAGGTAAACGGCGTCACAATCATTGATGACTACGCTCACCATCCAACCGAGATCCGCGCAACACTGACAGCCGCACAAAAATATCCACATGACAGGCTTGTCCTTTGCTTCCAGCCACACACCTATTCCAGAACCAAGGCATTCTTAAATGATTTTGCCGATGTTCTTTCAATGGCAGATGTTGTGGTGCTTGCTGATATCTATGCTGCGCGTGAGCAGAACACATATGGTATCTCATCTAAGGATATCCTGGATTTATTGCTCGAAAAAGGTGTGAATGCGCACTATTTCCCATCATTTGAGGAAATCGAGAAATTTTTATCAGAAAATTGTGTAAACGGTGACCTGTTGATAACAATGGGTGCCGGAAATGTAGTAGAAATCGGCGAAGACCTGCTTAAGAAATAAGTTATCCACGTTATCCACATACAAAATGTTAACAACTCTCATTTTGTGTGTGGATTTTTTAAATAATTTTCAACAGCTTATATACCCTGTGATACATTGATTTTTCAATTATTTTACACAGTTATCCACGTTATCCACATTTTTTTGTGGACTCAGAAAGCCCGAGTTTACAAGGCTTGTAGCACTTTTACCATCTTCACACGGTTAAAATATTGTGCTATAATTGCTCACAGGTTAAGCGAAAGAGAGTTTTTTATATGACAGCGATAAACATTAGCAGTGACATAGCAACATCATTCACTACTGTGTCAGATATTTTTATAGATCAATACATGCCAAAGGCAAACGGTGAGTTTGTCAAGGTTTACCTTTATCTGCTCCGTGCGACAGGCTCCGGGGCAGGCATAGCAACTATTTCAGAGATTGCCGATCATTTCAGCAATACCGAGGCCGACATCATACGTGCTCTCAATTACTGGGCCTCTGAGGGTATTTTGCAGGTGCAAACCGGCGCTGATGGCCAGATTATGGGAATCAACCTCTGCAGTCTTTCTGTATCCGGTATGCAGGCTGCTCAGAGTAATATACAAAGCGCTGTGGCTGATAATGCCGCGCAGAATAATTTGCAAAACAGCGTAGTTAATAATGCTGCACAGAATATTTTGCAAAACAGCGTGGTTAATAATGCTGCACAGAATATTTCTACCGTGAATACTCGGATGCATGATTCTGTTGTGGAAAAGCTTAAGAGCCAGACTCCTGACAAAGCTGCTTCTTCACAGAAGGAATACACACTTGATGAGATTAAGGAGTTTAGAAAGAATCCTGACATTTCAGAGCTTTTCTTTATTATAGAGACATATCTGAAGCATACGCTTTCATCCACAGACACCAATATGGTGCTCTACTGGCTGGACGAGCTTCATTTTTCTACCGACCTGGTAGAATATCTCGTAGAGTACTGCATTACCAAAGGACATTCAAGCCTTCGTTACATGAACAAGGTCGCTCTCGGCTGGGCCGATGCCGGCATAAAGACCGTAGACCAGGCAAAGGACGATGCAGCCGCTCACTCACAGATTTACTATTCTGTAATGAAGGCTCTAGGCATCACAGGCCGCAATCTGGTTGACTCTGAGGTGTCACTAATAAACAAATGGGTCGGCGAATACGGTTTCGATATAGAGCTTGTAAAGGCCGCCTGCAGTAAAACCATTTCAGCTATCCAGAAGCCAAGCTTCGAGTACACAGACTCGATACTCGCGAACTGGAGGAAAAAGGATGTACATACATTAAAGGATGTTGAAGTGCTTGATGCCAACTTTGCCAAGGCCAATAAAGCCTCTGCTACCGGCTCATCACAGAGTACAAATGCTGCAAACGGTTCCTCAAAACCAAAAAGCAATAATTCAAGTTCCAAGAATAAATTTAACAACTTCAATCAGCGAAACAATGATTACGACAAGCTGGAGAAGCTGTTTCTGAATTCTACGGTATGATTTTTCAAGTTAGATTTACACATCCCAAGGAGGGTATATGGCACTTACCAATGCTCAATATGATGAGATAATGCGAGGCTACGATAAACGCCAGCTTCAGAACAAATACATACATGACAAGCGTATTGAGGAAGCCTATCGCAAGGCGCCCCGCCTCAGGGAAATTGACTCAGAGATTGCATCCGCATCTGTCAGGCAGGCGTACAGGCTCATGGATGGTGATGAGAATGCTCTCGCCGCTTTACGCCTTGCAATCGAGGACTATAAGGAGGAGCGTGCTGCACTGCTATCCACACTCGGATATCCGCTTGATTATTTTGAGCCTATTTACACCTGTCCAGATTGCCACGATACAGGATACATAGACGGTCAGAAATGTCATTGTTTCAAGCAGGCTATTATCAATACCGTTTATTCGCAGTCCAATATCAGGGAGATTTTGTCTCGTGAGAATTTTTCCACGCTCTCATTTGATTATTACTCAGATGAGCAGAAGAATCCTGCGACAGGACTGTCTGCTCTTGCCACAGCAAAGCTTGCAGTGACGAACTGTCATGAATTTATAGACAATTTTGAAAACAAACCTAAAAACATATTTTTCTACGGTAATACCGGTGTCGGAAAGACTTTTTTATCTAATTGCATTGCAAAAGAGCTTTTAGATGCAGGTTACTCCGTAATTTACTTTACAGCATTCCAATTATTTGATATATTAAGCAAAGGTGTGTTTGAAAAGGATGCAGATGCCATCGCAGCGCACCAGAATATATTCGACTGTGATTTACTTATCATAGACGATCTCGGAACCGAGCTTTCCAACTCATTTACCACATCACAGCTTTTCCTTTGTGTAAATGAGCGTATACTGCGACAGAAATCTACTATTATTTCCACTAATCTGAATCTGGAGCAGATAGCAGAGATTTACTCCGAGAGAACACTTTCAAGAATTTCAAGCAATTATAGTTTTATCAAGCTCTTTGGAGATGACATACGAATTAAAAAGCGTCTTTCCAAATAACGCTTTTTATATTATATATTTAGTTTATTTATTATATGGTTATATGGAGGAATAACAATGCCAAACGATGAGAGAATTTTGGAGACTATGCCAACCGGTACACTTGGACTTGTTGCAACCGACAGTTGTATAGGTCTTGCCCAGAAGGTAGATGCATACTTACAGGGCTGGAGAGAGCACAGAGAGCACCAGCATGCTAACGAGAGTGCTTTCAAGGACTACTACAAAAACAGTTACATTATCAAGCCTTCTACACCTAGATTCGGTTCCGGCGAGGCTAAATGTGTTATCAACCAGTCAGTTCGTGGTTATGATCTGTACATCATGGTAGATGTAACAAACTACAGTCTTACCTATACAGTATGCGGTCAGACAAACCACATGTCACCTGATGACCACTATGCTGACTTAAAGCGTGTTATCGCTGCAGCCGGCGGAAAAGCAAGAAGAATAACAGTTATCATGCCTTTCCTTTATGAGAGCCGTCAGCACAGACGTACAGGCCGTGAGTCTCTTGACTGTCCATTGGCTCTTCAGGAACTTATCAACATGGGTGTAGACAATATCATCACCTTCGATGCTCATGACCCTCGTGTGGTAAATGCTATTCCTCTGAATGGCTTTGAGAATGTAATGCCTTCTTACCAGTTCATCAAGGGTATCTTAAAGAACGTAAAGGATATCACTATTGATGCTGACCATCTTATGATTATCTCTCCTGATGAGGGCGCTACAAACCGTGCTATCTACCTTGCAAACGTACTCGGAGTAGACATGGGTATGTTCTACAAACGTCGTGATTACAGCCGTATCGTTGACGGACGTAACCCTATCGTAGCTCATGAGTTCCTTGGAACAAATGTGGAGGGTAAGGATGTTCTTATCATCGATGATATGATTTCTTCCGGCGAGAGTATGATAGATACAGCAAGAGAGCTCAAGAAGCGTAAAGCTAACAGAATCTTTGTTGTTTCTACATTTGGTCTCTTTACAAACGGCTTTGCTTCATTTGACAAAGCATACGAGGAGGGTCTCATCTACAGAGTAGTTACAACAAACCTTATCTACCAGTCACCTGAGCTTCTCTCTAAGGAGTACTATATCAGCTGTGACATGAGCAAATACATCGCATACCTCATTGATACATTAAACCACGACTGTTCTATCAGTGATCTTCTCTCACCATATGACAGAATCAAGAAGTGTGTTCAGAAGTACAATGACGAGCAGGCTGCAGCAAAGAATAAATAATTAATCGCATTTAAAAAAGCCGTGTGAAATTAATATGTACCCCTTTTACTGGATATCCAGTGAAAGGGGTATTTTTATGCGTTACAGTTACGAATTCAAACCAAAGGCAGTCGAACTATACATGCAAGTAAAACGCATCAGTTTTTCTCAAAGTTTAGAATAATTATCTTAGTAATATAAAAAACCAGAGAAGTGAGTGTCATCCACTCAAATCTCTGGTTTTATTTAGTCTAAGATTTATACCGATTAAATATTAAACTAACTCAAGAAGAACCTCTAAAGCTCCGTCACCTTTACGCTGTCCAATCTTAACGATTCTTGTGTAACCACCGTTACGATCAGCATACTTAGGAGCGATCTCATCGAATAACTTGTTTGTTACATCGATAGTTTTTGTTCCCTTCTTTGTGCCGTCAGACTCTTTAGCTGTGTAAAGAACCTTAAGCATCTGTCTTCTGGCATGAAGACGTGAAGCAGAATCCTTCTTGATCTTCTTCTCTACTTCGTCATAAACAGTAACTTTCTTTCCGTCTACAACCTCTTTTACTCTCTTGCCATCTTTGTCCTTGCGGGCAACCTTAGCTGTTACAGTAACCTCTTCGAAGTTGTCTTTCTCTTTTACTGCTAATGCGATAAGACCCTCAGCGATCTTACGAACCTCTTTAGCCTTAGCCTCTGTAGTTACGATCTTTCCGTTAACAAGAAGCTGTGTAACCTGACCTCTGAGTAAAGCCTTTCTCTGGCTTGATGTTCTGCTTAACTTACGATATTTTGCCATTTTAATTTCCTCCATTTGTGGGACATCCGGTCACGCTCTTCGGTCTTACTGCCAGACATCGTATCTTGTTGTGATAAAGCTTTGCCTTATTTCAAAAAGCAAATGCTCAAATCAGTTGCCACTCATGTATCAGACACGGTCACGCTCTTTGGTCTTACTGGCCCTGCCGCTATGAGTTTTGTCACACATAAACATAAATATGATATTTAAAATTTATATATGACCAATTTATTTAGAAGAATCAGTGCAAGGATTATTCGAATTAATTATTCCTCAGTCTGATTTAACTCTAAACCTAATTCTTTTAATTTTGCTAAAACTTCCTCTAAAGACTTGCGACCAAGGTTACGAACCTTCATCATGTCCTCAGGTGTTCTATTGATAAGCTCTGCAACAGTGTTGATTCCTGCACGCTTTAAGCAGTTGTATGAACGAACTGAAAACTCAAGCTCATCGATGTTCATCTCAAGAACCTTCTCCTGAGCATCGTTTTCCTTCTCGACCATAACGTCAACCTGCTGTGCTGCCTCTGAAAGATCGATGAACAGATTTAAGTGCTCACTTAACACCTTAGCTGCAAGGCTGACTGCCTCGTCCGGCTCCAATGCACCATTTGTAAATACCTCTAATGTAAGCTTATCATAATCTGTAACCTGACCTACACGGGTATTCTCTACAGTAAGGTTAACACGCTCAACAGGAGTGTAGATTGAATCTACAGCAAGAACTCCGATTGGTGTATCCTCGTTCTTGTTCTTCTCTGCTCCGACATAACCTCTGCCGTTAGTGATTGTAAGCTCCATGTAAAGCTTAGAATCTGCTCCACCATTCAAGTGTGCAATCTCTAACTCAGGATTCAAAATCTCGATATCTGAATCAACCTGAATATCGGCTGCTGTAACAACGCCTTCACCTTCGAATTCGATATATGCAACCTTTGGTTCATTTGTAGAACTATTATTGCGAATTGCAAGGTTCTTGATATTCATGATGATTTCTGTAACATCTTCCTTAACACCAGGAATAGAGCTGAATTCATGTAAAACACCATCAATCTTGACCTGGCTTACTGCAGCGCCCGGTAAAGAAGAAAGCATGATACGTCTTAAAGAGTTTCCAAGTGTAGTACCATAACCTCTCTCTAATGGCTCTACAACAAATCTGCCATATGTCTTGTCTTCTGAAATTTCTGCGATTTCAATTTTTGGTTTTTCAAAATCGAACACTTCAAATTCCCTCCTTCTCGGGTATCGTTGTTATATGTTATCAAAGAGTGGATAAGCCGGGAAATAAATCCCCGGCAAATCAACCTAATTTTACTTAGAATATAACTCGACGATGAGCATCTCATCTACAGGAACATCAATCTGCTCACGTGTAGGTAAGTCTTTTACAGTTCCCTGTAATTTCTCAGCATCTACGTCTAACCACTCAGGAACGATTCTTCCGCCAGCTACCTCGACGATATCTTTCATTCTCTGAGTATTCTTTTTGCTCTCTTTAATTTCGATAACATCGCCAGCCTTTACAAGGTATGAAGGGATGTTAACAACTTTTCCGTTTACTGTAACGAACTTGTGATCAACGATCTGTCTAGCTTCTTTTCTTGTTCTTGCGAAACCAAGACGGAAGATTACGTTGTCAAGTCTTGACTCAAGGATTGTCATAAGGTTGAAACCTGTTAATCCTTTCATCTGATCTGCTTTCTTGTAGTAGTTACGGAAAGGCTTCTCTAAAACACCATAGATGAATTTAGCTTTCTGCTTTTCTCTTAACTGAAGTCCGTACTCAGACACCTTTCTGTTTGCTCTTGTAAGGTTTCTTCTAGACTTCTTATCATATCCTAAATAACTTGGCTCTAAACCAAGTGATCTGCATCTCTTAAGTACAGGTACTTTATTAACTGCCATTTTAATCTATACCTCCTGATTAGACTCTTCTACGTTTTGGTGGACGACATCCATTGTGAGGTACCGGAGTAACGTCTCTGATTGATGTAACCTCAAGACCACATGCTGAAAGGGCACGAATAGCTGCCTCTCTTCCTGAACCTGGTCCCTTAACGAATACGTCAACTGTCTTTAATCCATGGATTAAAGCTGCCTTTGTAGCTGTTTCTGCTGCCATCTGTGCAGCATATGGAGTAGATTTCTTTGAACCTCTAAATCCAAGACCACCGGCACTTGCCCATGATAAAGCATTTCCTTCAGCATCTGTTAAAGTAACGATTGTGTTATTGAAAGATGCCTGAATATGTGCCTGTCCGCGTTCAACGTTTTTCTTTACACGCTTTTTAGTTGTTTTCTTTGCAACATTCTTAGCCATATTTAAACTAACCTACTTTCTACTTTCTAAACTTTATTTAAGTTATAATGAAGCTCTGCTTCTTCGTCCGCAGAACTAAACGCGCACTACGTTCAAGTGGCGTTTTCACTTATTTTATAAGTGATTATTTCTTCTTGTTTGCTACTGTTCTCTTAGGACCCTTGCGAGTTCTTGCGTTAGTCTTTGTCTTCTGACCACGAACCGGAAGTCCCTTTCTATGACGGATACCACGATAGCATCCAATTTCCTGAAGTCTCTTGATATTTAAAGCGATTTCTCTTCTTAAATCACCTTCAACTGTCATTGTCTCGTCGATAACAGCGCTGATTCTCTTAACCTCGTCATCTGTAAGATCTCTAACACGAGTGCTTGGATCAACATTAGCTGCTTCAAGGATACGGTCTGCACTTACTCTTCCGATTCCGTAGATGTAAGTTAAGCCGATTTCTACACGTTTTTCTCTTGGTAAATCTACACCTGCAATACGAGCCATGTGTGTTTACACCTCCATAATTTTTAGTTATTTACTATAGTAACGATACATCTGCAACTTGACGTATACTCTCCGAAACACATATGTATCTACAGCTACGGTTGCACGTCCTGAAATGTGTGTAGCCATATGCGCTCCCATATTTGCATTTTGTTCCATATCACTCGGTATTATAATATGAAACCAGAATGCCTCTGTTTATTATGAACAGCGATGATAAATATCTCGCTGCAGCCGCACATAATGATGTGAAAAAAGGTTTAATAAACCAAACGCACAAATAACAGGGTCAAATATTTGTACTAATTAACCCTGTCTCTGCTTATGCTTTGGATTCTCACAGATAATTCTGATGCTTCCTTTTCTCTTGATAACTTTGCACTTTTCGCAAATAGGTTTAACTGATGATCTTACCTTCACAGCAAATCCTCCTTTCTCTATAAAAGTCCTTTTCAGGTACTTTTCCAAAAGTGTCCAAATAGCATTATACACGGACACTTAAGGGAAGTCAATATATTTTTTTAAAAAATTATCTGTAAAAATTACTTATCTCTCCAGATAATTCTGCCCTTTGTCAGATCGTATGGTGACATCTCAATTGTTACCTTATCTCCCGGTAAAATTCTGATGAAATTCATACGAAGCTTTCCACTGATTGTAGCTAAAATCTGGTGTCCGTTCTCAAGCTCTACCTTAAAAAACGCATTTGGTAACTTCTCAACTACAACACCTTCAACTTCGATAACGTCTGCTTTTGACATTTTGATTCCTCCTGTAAATAAATCCTTGGGTTTCGTTATGATTATTATTAGATTAGCTCCAGAAATCCGGCTGCTTTTTCATCCTCTGTCAGAGAAAGTATCTCCGGCTTTCCTTTTGTAATAAGTATGGTATTTTCATAGTGTGCCGACAACGATAAATCCTCAGTCACAACTGTCCATTCGTCATCCATCCACACAACATGCGGTGAACCTGCATTAATCATTGGCTCAACCGCCAGTGTCATGCCTGGCTTAAGTCTGAGCCCTTTTCTAAAGCCCTGTGGTCTGAAGTTCGGCACCTCAGGATCCTCATGTAAATGGCTTCCTATGCCATGACCAACAAGGTCATATACAACTCCGTATCCAAACGACTCGGCAAGCTGCTGTATGGCTCCTGAAATATCATACAGTCTGTTTCCCGCAACTGCATTCTTTATTCCTGCAAAAAAACTGAGACGTGTTCTTTCTATAAGAAGTCTTGCTTCCTCTGAAATCTCTCCTACGCCTACTGTTCTGGCTGCGTCTGAGTGGTATCCTTTGTAGATAACACCAGCATCAAGGCTCACGATATCGCCCTCCTGTAAGATACGCTCATCAGTCGGGATACCATGCACAACCTCCTCATTTACTGAAACACATATGGAGGCCGGATATCCGCAATATCCTAAGAAAGACGGCTCGCATCCATAACTACGAATCATTTCTTCGCCCAGCCGGTCCACATCCTTAGTGGACATTCCCGGTTTGATTTCTTTACCGAGCTGCTGATGAACGGCCGCCAGAATCCTGCCGGCCTCCCTCATCAGCTCTATCTCATGCTCTGATTTGATAGTTACAGACATTATTATTCACCTAAAATACCTACAATGGCTGAAAAAACTTCATCCATAGGCTTTGTTCCGTCTACAGACTTTAAAATGCCCTGCTTGTCATAATACTCGATAAGCGGCTGTGTCTGCTCATGATATACAGCTAAGCGCTTCTGAACTGTCTCAGGCTTATCGTCATCTCTGAGTACTGTGTCAGCGCCACATGCATCACATTTACCCTCAACCTTTGTTGGATTGAAAACGATATGATATGTTGCACCACAATTGAGGCAGGCTCTTCTTCCACCCATACGGTTAACAATGTTCTCATCAGGAACATCTACATCGATGGCATAATCCATCTTCTCCCCAATCTTTGTGAGAGCATCATCAAGCGCCTTTGCCTGTGGAATTGTTCTTGGGAAACCGTCTAATACAAATCCGTTTTTGCAATCATCCTGCTGTATTCTATCCATAACAAGGTCACAGGTAAGCTCATCCGGAACAAGTGCTCCCTGATCCATGTAAGTCTTTGCCTTCTTACCAAGCTCTGTTCCGTTCTTGATGTTTGCACGGAATATATCTCCTGTAGAGATATGTGGTATAGAATATTTTGCAGCTATCTGTTTTGCCTGTGTACCTTTGCCGGCACCAGGTGCCCCTAACATGATGATCTTCATAAAAATTTTCTCCTTTTATACAAAACTTGTTGATAGCACGAATGGAGATACTGAATTCAGTATCTCCAATGTACAATTAATCATCTAAAAATCCTTTATAGTATCGAACTCTCATCTGTGATTCAATTTGCTTCAATGTCTCAATAACAACTCCGACAATGATGATGATTGAAGTTCCACCAAAGGATACATCTGCGTTGAATACTCCATTGAAGAATATCGGAACAAATGCGATAAACGCAAGTCCTATAGCTCCAATAAATACAATGTAGTTTAATATCTGATTTAAGTAATCGCTGGTTGGCTTTCCAGGTCTGATACCGGGTATAAAGCCACCTGAACGCTTCATATTGTTTGCAATCTCAAGCGGATTGAATGTAATGTTTGTGTAGAAATAAGCAAATGCTATAATCAACACAATGTAAACAATAAGTCCGATTGAATATACCGGCTCCTTTGGATCACACCAGTTAGACTGTGATAATCCTTTTAATATCTTAGAGCCTATTCCATTTCCATTGCCTTTTCCAAGGAAGCTGGCAATGATAACAGGTGTCTGCATAAGAGACTGTGCAAAGATCACCGGGATAACTCCACTGGTATTTACCTTTAGTGGAATGCATGTCTGCTGACCGCCCATCTGCTTGTTGCCTCTTATTTTGCTTGAGTACTGTACAGGAATCTTGCGCTGTGCATCCTGAAGCAATACTACAAATACTACCATTGCAGCAATTATTGCTACTACGATAAGGCCTGCAACAATCGCCTTTGGTACGTTCGCTGCTGAAGCAATGAACTGTGACCAAAGTGTACTTAAATCCTCTGGAATACGTGAAATAATATTGATTGTCAATACTATTGATATTCCGTTTCCAACACCCTTTTCTGTAATACGCTCTCCAATCCACATAAGTACAGCTGAACCTGCTGTAAGTGAAGTAACGACCATAATAACAGTCAATGGTGTCTTTTCTGTAAGGTAATTTTGTCTGTAAAAACCAATTACCATCATGACTGACTCAAGAAGGCCTAATGCTATTGTAAGATAACGTGTTATCTCAACAATTTTCTTTCTGCCATCCTCGCCATCGCGTTGCATCTCTTCAAGCTTAGGTATAGCAATTGTAAGCAACTGCATAATGATTGAAGATGTAATGTATGGTGTAATATTCAGCGCAAATACTGACATCTGTGAGAATGATCCACCTGTTATAGCATCAACAAAGCCTAAACCATCTGCTGATTTACTGTTTAACCAACTCTGAAATACGGAGCCCTTGACACCAGGAATCGGAAGCTCGCTTCCGATTCTGATGACAATAAGCATCATGAATGTAAAAAGGATTCTATTACGGACATCCTTTATTTTAAACGCATTACGGAGTGTTTTAAGCATTAGATCACCTCTGCTTTTCCACCAAGAGCTTCGATTTTCTCTTTTGCACTAGCACTGAAAGCGTTAGCCTGAACTGTAAGCTTCTTAGTAAGTTCTCCATTTCCAAGAATCTTTACGCCATCTCTAGGATTCTTAACGATTCCAGCCTCGATTAATGTCTCAACTGAAACTACTGCATCGTTATCGAATCTCTCAAGAGCTGAAAGATTTATAGGTACGATTGTAAGAGTGTTTCTATTCTTGAAACCTCTCTTAGGCAATCTTCTATATAATGGCATCTGTCCACCTTCGAAACCTGGTCTTGGTGCTCCTGAACGAGCTTTCTGTCCCTTATGACCCTTACCAGCAGTCTTGCCGTTACCTGAGCCATGTCCACGACCTCTTCTGAAATTATCACTATGAACTGAACCCTCAGCCGCTTTTAAATTAGATAAATCCATCACGGTACCTCCTTATTTTATTCTTAAACTTCTTCTACTTTTACGTATGGTGCTACTTTGCGAACAGCTCCCTGTGTAGCTGCATTGTTTGGTAACTCTACAGTTTTGCCTAACTTAGTAAGACCAAGAGCCTCAATAGTCTTCTTGTTCTTAGGAACAGCACCGATTGTAGATTTGATTAATGTAACTTTAACTCTATCTGCCATTTTAGCGTTCCTCCTAACCTAAGATTTCTTCTACAGATTTACCACGAAGCTTTGCAACATCCTCAGGGCTTCTTAACTGCTTAAGAGCCTCGATAGTAGCAAGTACTACGTTCTGCTTGTTGTTTGATCCTAAAGACTTTGTACGGATATTCTGGATACCAGCGATCTCGCATACTGAACGTGCAGGACCACCAGCGATGATACCAGTACCTTCAGGAGACTTCTTTAATAATACGGAAGCACCTGTATATTTTCCTGTTACATCATGTGTAATAGAATTGTTCTCGTCTAACTTAACATTTACCATGCTCTTGATGGCGTCCTCTTTACCCTTACGGATAGCTTCAGGAATTTCTGCTGCTTTTCCAAGACCTGCACCTACATGGCCGTTCTTGTCACCAACAACAACGAGAGCTGTGAATCGCATGTTACGTCCACCCTTAACAACCTTTGTTACACGCTTGATGTCAACTACCTGGTCAACTAATTCTAATTGACTCGCATCAATGATTTCACGTTTCATGTTTGTCTCCTCCTAAAAATCTAAACCAGCTTCTCTTGCTGCTTCAGCTAATGCTTTAACTTTTCCTGCGTAAATAAAACCGCCTCTATCGAAGACAACAGTTGAAATACCTTTATCTAATGCTTTCTTTGCGATTACAGTACCAAGCTTTGCTGCTGCATCTACGTTATTAGTCTTCTCGAGCTCTGCCTTGATATCCTTGTCAAGTGTTGATGCAGAAACGAGTGTATTTCCAACTGTATCATCAATAATCTGAGCATACATATGGTTATTACTTCTGAATACAGCTAAACGAGGACGCTGTGCTGTACCAGCAAGATGATTACGCATTCTGTTATGTTTCTTTACACGAACTTCTGTTCTTGATTTCTTACTAACCATTACTTGTCCACTCCTTTAATTATTTTTTACCAGTCTTACCAACTTTACGTCTAATAACCTCATCAGCATATTTGATTCCCTTGCCCTTATATGGCTCAGGTCTTCTCTTATCTCTGATCTCAGCTGCGTACTGGCCAACTTTTTCTTTATCGATACCCTTAATGATGATCTTGTTATCCTGAACCTCTGACTCAAGTCCTTCCGGATCCTCCATCTCAACCGGATGAGAATATCCTAAGTTAAGAGTAAGTTTCTTTCCAGCCTTAGAAGCTCTGTAACCAACACCGTTAACCTCAAGAGTCTTTGTATAACCCTCAGTTACACCAACAACCATGTTGTGGATAAGTGTTCTTGTTAATCCATGTAAGGATTTCATTTTCTTCAAATCATTAGGTCTTGTAACTACTACTTCTTCACCCTCTAATTTGATATCCATCTCTGATGGAAGAGTTCTCTCAAGAGTACCCTTTGGACCTTTTACAGTCACATGATTATTTTCTGCAATCTCAACTGTTACTCCAGCTGGAATTGCGATTGGCATTCTTCCTATACGTGACATGCCCGTACCTCCTATATTTTGATATTAGGTTAATAGTTATTTAGTATTTCTGACCTTGTGGTCAGGTTATACTTTAAGATGTTACTTGCTGTATCCCTACTATACATCATGGATGCATCGAATATGGATACGTGATGAATTATACTTAATATAAATTAAGATCTTTAGGGGCTACCAAACGAATGCTAAAACTTCGCCACCAACCTGAAGCTTTCTAGCCTCTTTATCAGTTACGATACCCTGGTTAGTTGAAAGAATAGCGATTCCAAGTCCACCAAGTACTGAAGGAATCTCATCCTTGCCTGCGTATACACGAAGACCTGGCTTAGAAATTCTCTTGATGCCTGTAATAACCTTCTCGTTCTTATCAGCACCATATTTTAATGTAACATGGATTGTCTTGATTTTTCCATCCTCAACGATGTCGTATTTCTCGATGAATCCCTCATCTACAAGGATTCCAGCGATTGCTACTTTAATCTTAGAAGCTGGGATGTCTACTGTATCATGTTTTGCAGTATTTGCGTTACGAATTCTTGTAAGCATATCTGCGATTGGATCACTTGTCATCATCATAATGAACGATATCCTCCTTAAATATGTTTGTTAATATAGTTATTTATAAAAACAGCTGTTGCTGAAAGGAAGTTCTCTTCGCACTAAGCTCACACAGCGCATATGCGCTTGTGTTCACTAAGTTGCTTTCAGGCTTACCAGCTAGCTTTTTTAACGCCTGGGATCTGTCCCTTGTATGCTAACTCACGGAAGCATACTCTGCAGATTCCGTATTTCTTTAAAACTGAATGTGGACGTCCACAAATTCTACAACGTGTATAAGCTCTTGTAGAGAACTTTGGTGCACGCTGCTGTTTGATTTTCATACTTGTCTTAGCCATTAGAATTCCTCCGATTATTTAGCGAATGGCATATTGAACTGTGCCAGTAACTCACGTGCCTCTTCGTCTGTCTTAGCAGTAGTAACGAAGATAATGTCCATACCACGAACCTTATCAACCTTATCATACTCGATCTCAGGGAAGATGATCTGCTCTTTAATTCCAAGGGCATAGTTTCCACGGCCATCAAATGCGTTAGGGTTAACACCTCTGAAGTCACGTACACGAGGTAATGCTAAGTTGATGAGACGATCTGCAAACTCGTACATCTTCTCACCACGTAATGTAACCTTACATCCGATTGGCATTCCTTCTCTGATTTTAAAGTTAGCTATAGCATTCTTTGCTTTAGTTGTAACTGCTTTCTGTCCTGTGATGGCTTCCATATCCTTAACGGCTGCCTCAAGAACCTTAGCGTTTTCCTTAGCTTCACCAACACCCATGTTAACTACGATCTTGTCAAGCTTTGGAACCTCCATTGTATTCTTGTATCCGAACTTTTTGATCATTGCGTCTTTGATCTCATTTTCGTACTGCTCTTTAAGTCTACTCAATGTTTTAATCCTCCTCTCTCCAATTAGTCGATAACCTTGCCTGTTGATTTAGCAAAGCGAACTTTCTTGTCTCCATCCATCTTGAATCCTACACGAGTAGGCTTTCCGTCATGGATGAGCATTACGTTGGAAGCATCAATTGGAGCCTCCTGATGAACGATACCGCCCTGCTGATTTGACATACTTGGTTTTGTATGCTTAGTAACCATGTTGATTCCCTCAACAAGAAGTGTATTGTTCTTTGCGTTTACGGCAATTACCTTGCCCTCATTGTTGATATCTTTTCCAGCGATAACCTTAACAAGGTCGCCTTTTTTGATTTTCATAGTTGCCATTGACGTTCCTCCTATAATACTTCCGGAGCCAGAGAAACAATCTTCATGAACTGTTTCTCACGAAGCTCACGAGCTACTGGTCCAAATATACGTGTTCCTTTTGGAGTTTTGTCATCTTTGATGATTACTGCTGCGTTCTCATCAAACTTTATATAAGATCCGTCTTTACGACGAGCACCTTTTACTGAACGAACTACTACGGCTTTAACTACATCGCCTTTTTTAACAACACCGCCTGGTGTTGCATCTTTAACAGTAGCAACGATTACATCACCGATGTTCGCATATCTTCTGGTAGATCCACCCATAACGCGGATAACAAGTAACTCTTTAGCGCCAGTGTTATCAGCAACCTTGAGTCTGCTTTCCTGCTGTACCATGCTTGTAGCCTCCTTTTATTATTTTGCTCTTTCCATGATTTCTACAAGTCTCCATCTCTTATCTTTAGATAAAGGTCTTGTTTCCATAACTCTGACTGTATCACCGATCTTTGCATCGTTTTTCTCGTCATGAGCTTTTAATTTATAAGTCTTCTTAACGATCTTGTTGTAAAGAGGATGTCTTACGTTATCTCTTACAGCTACAACGATTGTCTTATCCATCTTATCGCTTACAACAACACCAACACGTGTTTTTCTAAGATTTCTTTCTTCCACGGTCTAAAATCTCCTTTCTGATAGGATAAACTATTCTGCAGCCTTTGCAGTGATAACAGTCTGAATTCTAGCTATGTTCTTACGAACCTCTTTGATTCTTGCTGTGTTATCTAACTGGTTAGTTGCATTCTGGAATCTTAAATTGAAAAGTTCTTTTTTAGCATCAACGAGCTGTGCCTGTAACTGCTCTACGCTCTGTGCCTGTAACTCTTTAACGTATGCACTAGTTTTCATTTGACTCACCGCCTTCTAAATCTGCACGAGAAACTACTTTACACTTGCAAGGTAATTTGTGTGTAGCAAGACGTAAAGCTTCTTTAGCTACGTCTTCCGGTACTCCGGAGATTTCAAATAATACTCTACCTGGTTTTACTACAGCTACCCAATACTCAAGGGCACCCTTTCCTTTACCCATTCGAACACCCATAGGCTTATGTGTTACAGGTTTCTCTGGGAAAATCTTTATCCAAACTTTACCACCACGCTTGATGTAACGAGTCATAGCTACACGGGCAGCCTCAATCTGATTTGCTTTGATCCAGCATGGCTCAAGTGCTACAATACCGTACTCACCATTTGTGATCTTGTTTCCTCTTGTAGCTTTTCCTGCCATGGAACCACGGAACTGTTTACGATGTTTTACTCTCTTAGGCATTAACATAATTACTTAGCTCCTCCTTCCTTGTTTGCTTTTGTAGGAAGTACCTCGCCTTTGTAGATCCAAACCTTAACGCCAACCTTGCCGTAAGTTGTATCTGCCTCAGCGAATCCATAATCGATATCTGCTCTGATTGTCTGGAGTGGAGTAGTTCCATCATTGTATGTCTCTGTACGAGCCATATCTGCTCCGCCAAGACGACCTGAACATGTTGTCTTAATTCCTTTAACGCCGGCCTTCATAGCTCTTCCCATGCAAGACTTCATTGCTCTACGGAATGAAACACGGTTCTCAAGCTGTAAAGCGATGTTCTCAGCAACAAGCTGTGCATCCTTGTCCGGTCTCTTTACTTCTTTGATATCAACAACTAATTTCTTGTCTGTAAGCTTCTGAACCTCAGCCTTGATCTTCTCGATCTCAGCTCCGCCCTTACCGATTACAACACCTGGCTTAGCTGTATAAATGATAACCTTAACGCGATCTGAAGCTCTCTCGATCTCAATCTTTGAAACACCAGCTGCGTATAATTTTTTCTTCAGAAATGTTCTGATATTGTAATCTTCTACTAAGTAATCAGCGAAATCTCCATCTGCATACCATTTAGAATCCCAATCTTTGATAACGCCGACTCTTAAGCCATGAGGATTAACCTTCTGTCCCATGATTGCCTCCTATCTTTCATCGAGCACGATTGTAATGTGGCTCATTCTCTTCTCGATTCTGTAAGCTCTACCCTGTGCTCTAGGATGAATTCTCTTCATTGTTGGTCCTTTATTTGCAAAACACTCTGCAACGTAAAGGTTCTCTGCCTTATAGTTCTTTTCCGGATAATTATTTTCTGCGTTAGCGATTGCTGACTCTAATAATTTCTTTACTAAGCTTGAAGCATATCTAGGATTGTATGTTACGATTGCAAGTGCTTCGTTAACACTCTTTCCACGAATAGCATCTAAAACGAAACAAGCTTTCTGTACAGACACTCTAGCATAAGATAACTTTGCTGAAGGTCTTGTATCTCTAACTTCATTTCTCTCTCTCTTGATTTTGGATCTATGTCCCTTTGCCATGGATGAAACCTCCTTTCAATAAATCTTATCTTACGCCTGATTTCTTCTCGTCTTTTCCATGTCCTCTGTAAGTTCTTGTTGCAACGAACTCACCAAGTTTATGTCCAACCATATCCTCTGTAACATATACAGGAACATGCTTTCTTCCATCATGAACAGCGATTGTGTGTCCAACGAATGAAGGGAAGATTGTTGAACGACGTGACCATGTCTTGATTACAGACTTGTCACCAGAAGCGTTCATAGCATCTACTTTTTTAAGTAAGCTTTCATCAGCAAATGGTCCTTTTTTTAATGAACGTGCCATTTATTCAACCTCCTAATTATTTGATTGCACGACCGTCTCTTCTACGAACGATCATCTTGTTAGACTGTTTGTTCTTCTTTCTGGTCTTTAAGCCAAGTGCAGGTTTGCCCCATGGAGTACATGGTCCTGGACGTCCTACAGGTGCCTTACCTTCTCCACCACCGTGTGGATGGTCGTTAGGGTTCATAACAGATCCACGAACTGTTGGACGAACACCCATGTGACGCTTACGTCCGGCTTTACCAATATTTACGAGGTTGTGATCTCCGTTTCCAATTACACCGATTGTAGCACTGCACTGAATTGGAACCATTCTCATCTCTCCTGAAGGAAGACGAAGTGTTGCATATTTGCCTTCTTTAGCCATAAGCTGTGCGCTAAGTCCTGCTGAACGAACAAGCTGTCCGCCCTTTCCAGGAAGAAGCTCGATGTTGTGAATCTGTGTACCAACTGGGATATTCTCAAGTGGTAAGCAGTTTCCAACTCTGACCTCAGCCTGAGCACCGCTCATAACCTTCATTCCGTCTGTAAGTCCTGCTGGAGCAAGAATATATGATTTCTCACCATCTGCATAGCAGATAAGTGCGATGTTTGCTGTTCTGTTTGGATCGTACTCGATACCAATTACAGTTGCTGGAATACCGTCTTTCTTATTTCTCTTGAAATCGATAAGTCTGTATTTTCTTCTATTTCCACCACCCTGGTGTCTAACTGTGATTTTACCCTGATTGTTACGACCAGCGTTCTTCTTTAAAGAAGTAACAAGTGACTTCTCAGGAGTTGTCTTTGTAATCTCTGAGAAATCTGAACCAGTCATATTTCTTCTGGAAGGTGTATATGGGTTATATGTCTTAATTCCCATTTTGTTTCTCCTTTCGATATGTTTTCATTATCGCGTCTTTTCTGACGCATATCATTTTGAAGTTGCTTTCGACCTCGGTCTACAGTCCTGCGAAGATCTCGATATCTTTGCTGTCTGCTGTAAGCTGTACGATAGCCTTCTTTGTCTTAGCAGTCTTTCCTGTTACCATTCCACGACGCTTGTTCTTGCCTTCGCAGTTCATTGTGTTAACTTTGGCAACCTTTGTTCCTTCGAACATTCTCTCTACTGCTTCTTTGATCATAGTCTTGTTTGCATCCGGGTGAACAAGGAATGTGTATTTCTTCTCAGCCATAGCATTCATACTCTTCTCAGTTACAACCGGTTTGAGGATTACGTCATAGTACTGTACGTTTGCCATTATGCATATACCTCCTCGATTGTTGCTACAGCAGCCTTTGTAACTACTACTGTGTCATATTTTAATACATCGAATACGTTAAGCTCATTTGTCTGAGTTGTCTTAACTGTTGGGATGTTTGCTGCAGAAGCGATAACCTTCTCGTCCATATCATTTAATACAACGAGTGCCTTCTCAACATTGAGGTTCTTTAATACTTCTACGAATTTCTTTGTCTTAATCTCATCAAGCTTAAGCTCATCTACTACAACGAACTTGTTCTCAACAACTCTTGATGTAAGTGCAGACTTAAGAGCTGCTCTCTTCTCTTTCTTGTTGAGCTTGAATGAGTAATCTCTAGGAGTAGGAGCGAATACAACTCCACCACCTGTCCACTGTGGAGATCTTGTAGAACCCTGTCTTGCATGTCCTGTTCCCTTCTGTCTCCATGGTTTTCTTCCGCCACCGCGAACTTCAGAACGTGTCTTAGCCTTCTGAGTTCCCTGACGTTTATTTGCAAGCTGCTGAAGAACAGCCATATGAACTAAATGCTCATTAATTTCTACGCCGAAAATGGAATCGTTTAATTCGATAGAATCAACTTCTTTACCTTCCATATTATAAACAGCTACTTTAGCCATCGTAAAGTTCCTCCTTTCTTACTTTGCACTATTTACCAGACTTTGTGGTCTCTTTTACTGTAATGAGAGCTTTCTTAGCTCCTGGAACTGCGCCCTTGATTAACAGTAAGTTCTTGTCTGCGTCAACTCTTACAACCTCAAGATTCTGAGTTGTAACCTTTACGCTACCCATGTGTCCAGGCATTCCTTTTCCCTTGAATACCTTACTTGGTGAAGAACAAGCACCGTTAGAACCCTGATGACGATGGAATTTAGAACCATGAGCCATTGGTCCTCTGTGCTGACCTAATCTCTTGATAGCACCCTGGAAACCTTTACCTTTTGAAATAGCAGTAACATCAACCTTGTCACCCTCTGCGAAGATGTCAGCCTTGATCTCATCTGCTAAATTGTACTCATCTGCGTTTTCGAATTTGAACTCGCGAACGAATCTCTTTCCTGAAACACCTGCTTTTTTGAAGTGTCCCATCTGAGCCTTGTTAACACCATGTCTGTGTGCTACGCTCTTTTTACCGTTGGCATCCTTCTCAACGACTTTCTCTTTCTTGTCGCCGAAACCAACCTGAACTGCGCTGTAACCGTCATTCTCAACAGTTTTGATCTGTGTTACAACACATGGACCAGCCTCTAATACAGTTACAGGTACTAATACACCATCTGCATTGAAGATCTGTGTCATACCGATTTTTGTTGCTAAAATCGCTTTCTTCATTTCTTTACCTCCTGTTTTCTACAGCGGAACGCCTCTTGCCTGTCAACCCAGCCCGCGAAGAATTAGCCGGAACAAGTAGCGGAACCGTTCATCCTAGAGCAGCCTACTAGATCGTTATGCTTTCGCACTGTATCTTCTATATAAACCATTCGGGGATATACTAATTAATTGTTGAAGCTTATTTCTGCTTCATTTTGATATCAATGTAAACACCAGCTGGCATTTCAATCCTTGATAAAGACTCTGTTGTCTTCTGTGTTGGATTGATGATATCGATAAGTCTCTTATGAGTTCTCTGCTCGAACTGTTCACGGGAATCTTTGTACTTGTGAGTAGCTCTTAAGATTGTAACTACTTCCTTCTTTGTAGGAAGAGGTACCGGTCCGCTCACCTGTGATCCGTTCTTCTTTACAGTCTCGATGATTTTCTTTGCGCTTGAATCTACTAACTCGTGATCATACGCCTTGAGAGTAATTCTCATTACTTGACTTGCCATAAAAAAAGTCGCCTCCTTTTCGCACTTTTAACTTCAGTACGACAAGCGGTGACTGTACACATCTCCGTGTGTGTCCTGTGGACTTTCACACGTTGTTTCTACATTTTGTAGACCATATCTGTTCTGTACAGTGACTTGCCGTCAGTTTCCTAACTTGACATTCGCTCCGCCGAATTCTCTGTCTCATGGACAGTAACTTCAAACTTCATAGCTATCATGCCACAGCAAGTGATATTATACATGACGTTTCCAATAATTGCAATACTTTTTTCAAAAAAAATTTATTTTTTTATTTCGGGTAATATTCCATTGAAAAATTACACTTTTGCACGTATATTATTATAGAAGAAACACGATTAACTGCAAGCAACGTGTAGTTTATTTTTTACACGCAGATAAGAAAGGAATATAAACATATGTGGTTAGCAGATAGATGGAAAGATTACGAGGTTATTGACTGCTCATGCGGTGAAAAGCTTGAGCGTTGGTCTAAATATATTTTGCTGCGTCCCGATCCTCAGGTAATTTGGGACACTCCAAAGACTAATAATAACTGGAAAAAGCTTAACGGTCACTATCATAGAAGCAAGAAAGGCGGTGGTGAATGGGAGTTTTTTGATCTGCCGCAGGAGTGGACCATAAACTACTCTCTTCCTATTAATAAAGAGCTCACATTTCACTTAAAACCATTCAGCTTCAAGCACACCGGTCTGTTTCCTGAGCAGGCTACTAATTGGGACTGGTTTTCAAAGAAGATTTATGATGCAAAAAAAAGCGGTCGTGATGTAAAGGTATTAAATCTCTTTGCATACACCGGAGGTGCCACTCTTGCTGCCGCTGCCGCAGGCGCCGCTGTCACACATGTGGATGCTTCAAAGGGCATGGTCACATGGGCTAAGGAAAACGCTGTAAGCAGCGGTCTTGGTGACGCACCTATCAGATGGCTTGTGGATGACTGTGTGAAGTTTGTTGAGCGTGAAATCCGCCGTGGCAATCATTACGATGCCATCATAATGGATCCGCCGTCATACGGCAGAGGTCCTAAGGGTGAAATTTGGAAAATTGAGGAAAGCGTATATCCGCTTGTGCAGCTTTGTGCAAAGCTCCTTACCGACAAGCCGCTTTTCTTCCTTATTAATTCCTATACGACAGGCTTGCAGCCTGCAGTGCTCACCTATATGATAAGCACTGCGCTTAAAAAGTTTGATGGTAAAGTAACCGCAAGCGAAATTGGTCTTCCGGTTTCTTCAAACGGACTCGTGCTGCCTTGTGGTGCAAGTGGACGCTTTGAAAGCATCTGCTAATCAGTTCTAAAATAAAATCAGCCGCAGTATTTCATTATTTTCTATGAAATACTGCGGCCTTTTAATGAATACGCAATATATTACAATATTCTTTTTTTCTTCAGTAAAATCAGTATCAGCACACATATGACAACCATAACACCTATTATAATCATAAATCCATGTGCTGTCGTCGCAAGCGGTACCCACTTTGAGCTGACATTCATACCATAGATTCCTGAGATAACCGTCGGGATAGCCATGATAAGTGTGATGATTGTGAGCGACTTCATGACATTGTTAAGTCTGTTGTCAATGACCGTGCTCATAAGCTCTCTGGTACCATTTATGATGTCCCTGTAAATTCCCGTCATCTCAATAGCCTGCTTATTTTCGACAATCACGTCTCCGAGAAGCTCCTTATCCTCCGGATACTGCTCAAGGCGCTTGTATCTGGTCAGTCTCTCTAACACAACTCCATTGGCACGAAGCGATGTGGCAAAGTATACGAGTGTAGATTCCAGCTCGTGAAGCGCGATCAAATCGTCCTCCTCTGTATCCTCTCCGACTCTCTCCTCAATCTCAGTACGCATCTTGTCGATGATGCGCAGATCATTCTGATACAGTACAGATATCCTGTAAAGTATCTGATATACAAAGCGCATCTTTTTCTTGGTAGAAAATTCCTTTACACGGTTATTTAAAAATACCTGAAGCACCGGTGTATCCTCTGTACAGACTGTCACTATCTCATCATCTGTAAGTATGATGCCAAGTGGGATTGTGGTATATGACTCCTTGTCATGCCTAGTCTCTATCGAAGGTATATCCACAAGAATCAACGTATACCCATCCTGCAGCTCTATACGGGAGCTCTCCTCCTCATCGAGTGCTGCAAGTACGTCCTCAATATCAACATTCAGTTCATCCGCTACCATCTGTCCCTCTGCTACAGAAGGGTTGACCATCTGTATCCAGGTACCTCCCTGCAGCGTATCAAGCTCATGTATTAATTTGTCATCTGTCCTGTAAAACTTGAACATGGTGCCTCCCCGTGGCTTTTATGACACACATAATGCCACAAAATATTTTGACATCACTAACGTATTGTCTTTGAAATAAAAGATATTACTTCTCAGCGTATTTCTGACTCTGGCTCTTTATAAGCTCTGCATCCTCAAAGTAATTTATCCTCATGGCGCGCTTGACCTCTGCCATTGTCTGTGCTGCTGCCTCTCTTGCTGTCTCGCTGCCATTTTTAAGTATCTCGTATACAGCAGGAATATCCTTCTCATACTCTGCTCTTCTCGCACGGATAGGTGAAAGCTCCTCCTGCATGATGTTGTTGAGGAATTTCTTAATCTTCACATCGCCAAGGCCGCCCCTTGTATAGTGATCCTTAAGCTCCTGAAGATTAGCATACTCCGGCAGATACTCCTCAAAATGCTCAGGCTTTGAGAAAGCCTCAAGATATGTGAATACTGTATTGCCCTCCACGTGTCCCGGATCTGAAATCTGGATATGTGTCGGATCTGTATACATACTCATGATTTTCTTCTTGACATCTGCCTCTGTATCAGCCAGATAGATACAGTTGCCCAATGATTTGCTCATCTTCTGTCCGCCATCTGTACCAGGAAGCCTGCAGCATGCCTCATTCTCAGGTAAAAGCACATCCGGCTCAACGAGCACCTCGTCGTAGATAGAATTGAACTTTCTGACAATCTCTCTGGTCTGCTCTATCATAGGAAGCTGATCCTCTCCTACCGGAACGGTTGTAGCCTTAAATGCTGTGATGTCTGCCGCCTGACTGATTGGATAATTAAAAAAGCCAACCGGTATACTTGCCTCAAAGTTTCTGAGCTTGATCTCATTCTTTACTGTAGGGTTTCTCTGAAGTCTCGATACTGTAACGAGATTTGAGTAGAAAAATGTAAGCTCAGTAAGCTCCGGTATCTGTGACTGCACAAACAGTGTAGACTTGGCCGGATCGAGTCCTGCTGAGAGGTAATCAAGTGCTACCTCTATGATATTCTGTCTGATTTTCTCAGGGTTGTCAAAATTGTCTGTGAGTGCCTGCGCATCGGCAATCATGATAAATATTTTGTCATACTCTCCTGAATTCTGAAGCTCAACTCTTCTGCGAAGTGAGCCCACGTAATGTCCTATATGGAGTCTTCCTGTTGGTCTGTCTCCTGTTAAAATAATTTTTTCCATCTCTATTATTCCTCTGCTTTAGTTCTATTATTACGATTGCAATGTAGGTTTATTCGCCAAACCGTCTGTCTTAGCAATCGCCAGCTTTCTTTATTATAACACACTGACGTGTAAAAGCCTAGGAAAAAGAACTCTCATTTTAATTATTTTATAATATCTGCATACTCTGCCTTTGCCGCCCTGCACAAATCATCCGGTGACAGCGTAATCTGAAGTCCAAGCCTGCCTCCGCTGACCGTGATTTTGTCCTGTTCCTTAGCTGCCTCATGAATAAATGTAGGATACTGCTTTTTCATGCCGATTGATGTACAGCCGCCCCTTATATAGCCTGTAATCTTTGTCAAATCCTTGAGATGCAGCATCTCTATGGACTTCTCACCTGCTGCCTTTGCGGCTTTTTTGAAATCAATTTCGTCATCTATCGGTACCACAAACACATAGTATCCGCCGCTTTTGCCGACTGTCGTGATAGTCTTGTACATGCCTGCGTGGTCAAGCCCCAGCTTGTCTGCTATCTGAGCTGCATCCACAAAGTCATCGCACTCGTATGTGCGTGCCTCATATGGAATCTTCATTGTTTCCAGTATTCTTATTGCATTTGTCTTTGCTTCTTTTTTTCCCATTATACTATCTTTCCTCCAATAAGAAACTTAAGATATATTCCATATCCAAGCTTCGACTCTTTTATATTTTTTTATTCGACAACTATAGCTATTCACAAACACCTGCAATTAGAGAAACTAATATGTCATATCTTTATGCAATTCCTCATTTTACTGATTGTCCGCACTCTTATCGGCATTTTTGTATGCTTCCTCAAAGAACTGCTCCTGCGAATCTATCGGTGTGCTGTTTATCTTTCTGTCCACATACTCACCATCAGCGCAAAGCTCCTTGCCCTTCTCGTCATCTGTCATGATTGTATCGAAGATATGGCGGATCTTGTCCTTAGCATGTGCATCGTATACCGGTGTTGCAACCTCCACACGTCTTACGGTATTTCTGGTCATAAAATCTGCTGACGCAATGTAAATCTTCTCATCATCGCCCACACCAAATCTGTATATACGTGAATGCTCAAGATATCTTCCTACAACGCTTATTACAGTGATGTTTTCTGTGGCACCCTCAACCTGCGGCTTCACACAGCATATTCCTCTGACAATAAGCTCAACCTTCACGCCTGCCTGTGATGCATCGATAAGCTTGTCTATAAGCACTTTATCAGTGAGAGAGTTAATCTTAACTCCGATGTATGCCGGTTTTCCTGCATTCTTATTGGCAATCTGCTCATCAATCATGTCAACAATTTTATTCTGCAGGCATTTTGGGGCAACAAGCAGATGTTTTACATCTCCGTCCGAAACAGTCTCACCTCTCTGAAGTGCCATAAACACCCTTGATGCATCTGCTCCAATCTCCTGGTTTGCAGTGATGAGGGATAAATCTGTATAAAGACGCGAGGTCTTCTCGTTGTAGTTTCCTGTACCAATCTGAGTGATGTACTCAAAGCCATCGCCCTTTTTCTTTGTGATGAGGCAGAGCTTTGAGTGGACCTTGTAATCACCGAGTCCGTAAAGTATCTGACAGCCTGCGTCCTCAAGGCGGTGTGACATCTCTATGTTGTTAGCCTCATCAAACCTCGCTCTGAGCTCGACAAGCACGATAACCTCCTTGCCGTTTTCTGCGGCCTCTATAAGTGCATCGATAATCTGGCTCTTGTCTGCCACTCTGTATAGTGTCATCTTGATAGAAACTACATCTGGATCCTCTGCTGCATCGTTAAGCATCTTGATAAACGGTTTCATGCTCTCAAACGGATATGAAAGAAGCACATCCTTTTTCTCAACCTGACCGAGTATGCTCTCCTTAAGCGAAAGCTCAGGTGTGTCACGCGGTGTACGCTTCTCAAAGAAAAGCTCCTGCTTGTCTCGCAGATAGTGCTGAAGCTGGAATACGAATGACATATCAAGCGGTGTTTTTACACTGATAAAATGCTTTTTGCCAATCTCAAGGAAGCTCGAGAGCTCATCAATCGCCTTGCGGTTGATTTTTCTTGATAGCTCAACTCTTACAGGGTCAAGACGCACTCTCTTCTTGATGAGCTCCTCCATCATGTTACGGTAATCCATATCCTCATCATACATGCTCTGCGCATCGATATCCGCATTACGTGTCACACGCATGATTGATTTCTCACGGATTACATACTTTGGATAGAGCTTGGATACAAAGTGTAAAATAAGCTCCTCTGACAGCATAAATGTGCCCGGTCTTGTAGGTATCTCAATCAGACGCTTGAATACGCTGTTTGAGCATGGCACGATACCTGTCTTTTTCTTCCCCTTCTGTGTAGTTAAAAGCACTACCGCATAGAGCTGTTTATTGGCAAGGAATGGGAACGGCTGCTGCTTTCCTATAATCATCGGAGAGAGGAAAGGTGCAATGTGTGCATCAAAATATGCCTCCAGTAAATCACCCTCATCCTTTGACAGCTTGTTGAAATTGATTATGCGCACGCCCTTTGGCTCAAGCTCACCCATGAGCTGCTCGTAAATCCTTGCTTTCTTCTTCTCAAGCTCACATACTCTGTCAAGGATTGCCGATACCTGCTCCTCACTCGACATCTTTGTCTTGTTCTCGAAAATCTTTTCCTTTGAATTCATCTGCATCATGAGTGATCCTACTCTTACCATGAAAAACTCATCCAGATTTGTCTGGTAGATTGATGCAAAGGTCAGTCTCTCTGCAAGCGGTACTCTTGGATTGCCCGCCTCATTTAATACTCGCTCGTTGAACTGTAACCATGACAGCTCCCTGTTTGTGTAAACTTCTTCCAGTTTTTTCATCTGCATATATGCTCCTATTCTATATGATATTTTTCCATTCGCATCCGCGTCTTTTAAGTTCGTTTTATTTTGTGCCCGCTGTATTTCAAGCAGCCTTGCCCGCTCTATCAGTTTATCCTCACGGCGTCTCCTTCTGTCTGCCAGATGAAGCTTTTTTTCCACCCCGACAAGCAGCCCCGCAAGTGCCTTCAAAACTCTTTCCCTATGCAATATTTACCTCTCCGTTGATATCATCTGATAATATTCCAATTCTCGCTATACCGCACAGCACATAATGCTTCTGCAATGTCCGTGCACTCTTAAGTTCATTTTCGATATTTTTGTCTTTTTTGTCAATACATTCATGCAAATTTACAAACATTTCTTCAACAATATCAGCACATCTGAGAGTTTCCTTTGCAGCAAGCTGCATTACCACCTCTTTGACGCATTTTTATATGAATTAAGGCCGTCCACATTGGTAGTTTGTACCTCTTGTGAACAGCCTGTTATCATCGTTGCCATCATTCCTATGACGACCGCTTTCTTTAGTAATTTCTTTTTCAACATAATTAATCTCTCCATTAGCATGATAAATTATTAAAATTAATCAATAACTATTCAACAAGTTAATAGTATCAAGCTAATGTAAAGTCCAAAACGCAGTTATGTAAAATCATGGTAAAAACTTTACATTTCTTTACTCAGCTTTACATAAATTAATTTTGTGTGCATTTTATATATCTTTTAGGCATTTTTAACTATTTCAACAGCAATATCCGGATAATTTGTGATAATTGCATCTGCTTCTGCCTTGACAAGTGCCTTCATCTCATGCTTTTCGTTTACAGTCCATACATGAGCTCTAAGTCCTCTTCCGTGCGCCTTGTCAATGTAGTTTTCATCCTGCATATGGTAGGTTGCCGGATGAAGCGCATCCACATGAAGCTCGCTTGCATACTCTGCCGGATTTACTATAATATCAGAAAAAAGCAGACCGCACCTCATATCAGGGCAAAGCTTTTTCATGCGCACAATCGACTCGTGATTGAATGACGAGCACCAGACTCGGTCAAGCATATCATACTCTTCCACGAGCGCCAGTACCTTTTTCTCCAGATTTTTGTACTGTACGATACCGTTTTTGAGCTCGATATTTATGGTCATCTCTGTGTTTTTGAGCAGGTCAAACACCTCATCGAGTGTTGGAATGCGAGTCTTCTTGTCATAGGACGGCATGTGCTTTGACACATTGAGGCGCTTTAACTCCTTGAGTGTATAGTCCTTTACAAAGCCTTTCTCACCACTCACTCTGTCCACGGTCTCATCGTGTATAACCACAAGCTCTCCATCCTTTGTGAGCTGCACATCAAGCTCCACGCCGTCAGCCTTCATCTTTTCTGCCTTCTTGAATGCCTCAAGTGTGTTCTCCGGTGCATATCCGGATGCTCCTCTGTGTGCCCAGACCTTTGTTCCCTCTGTGTTTATCATGCTTTAAGCCTTCTTTCGTTACTTTTTATTTTAGTTATTTTCATGCCTCGGTGCATCATATCTGTCTGCAAGCCTTAAAAATACAAATCCCACTGCAAAGAATATTGCCATAGTTGCAACCGCCACATTTATCGTGCCGCCTGCAAGCTTTACTGACGCGATGACAAGCGAGCCTAAAAATGAAGCTCCCTTTGCAAAAATATCATAGATTCCGAAATACTCTCCCGAGTTCTCAGGAGGAATAATCTTTGAAAAATATGAGCGTGACAGCGCCTGCAATGAGCCCTGGAAGCATCCCACACCAAATGCCATGATTCCAAAGCCAATCAGATCATGCAGTGTAAGTGCATATAGACAAACTGCAAAATATCCCGCAATGCAGACATACAAAAGCGTTGTAGTTTTGTACGTCTGTGACAGTCTTCCAAAAACAAGCGAACCGATGCATGCCACTATCTGTGTAAAAAGTAAAAACACTACCTGTCCCACTGAATCAAGCTTTAAATCAGTTCCTATGTTTATACAATTATCTATTATAGTTCCTACACCATCTATGTAAAGAAAAAAGCAACCAAAAACAATCCTACTTTTTTATCTTTTGTAGCTATTTTTTTGATTGTTCCAAAAATCTGTGCAAATGCGTCAGCTATAAGTCTTAGGACTCCCGGATTTTTGTTTGTTTTGTTTTTCTCTTTGATATTGTCTCTTATAAATGCATCATTTTCAAAATTCTTATGAATATCTTTGTCTGCTGCATCCGATACATAATTCACCTGTTTATAGCTCTTAAACAATGGAATTGTAACAACAAACCACCAGATTCCTGTAACCGCAAAGCCTATTATCATCGACAGGCGGTTTGATATGTATCCAAGCATATCCGGTCCACAGATGTACGCTGCAAGTGAAACAAGAAACGGCACACACGAGCCCAGATATCCCCAGGCATAGCCGTAGGAAGACACCTCGTCCATTCTATCCTTTGTCGTCACATCGACAAGCATCGAGTCATAAAACACCAGCGATGCATTGTAAAATATCTTTGTAAGCACATAGATAACAAGAAACAGCACCCATGTAGGTGTAAAACCGTTAAGTATGCATGCCGACACTCCAACAACTACGGTCGTTGAAAAAATAGCCTTTTTGATGCGCATATGGTCTGCTATCGCACCACAGACAGGCCCGATAAGTGCTGATACAACTGTCATCACAGCTATTGCCACCGCATAATACGCGGTTGCCCTGTCAGATGAAATCTGCCCTGCACCATCTCCAACGGCAAGGCTTTTGTACCATATCGGTATGAGCGCACACGCAAGCAGTGTGTATGCGGAATTTCCCACATCATATAATACCCATGAGAGCTCCTTTGATGAGAGCTTTTTGCTTTTCTTTTGTGTATTGTCTTCTTTTGATTTCATAAATTATACCTTCCCTGTTTTGTATTCCTCAGACTACGATTTTATTTTTTTTATGTAAAAACCGCTACCACCCATTTGCAAAGTTTATGTAAATAATCCGTCCAATATTAAATCAGCGACTCCCTCGCAATCTCCACATAATGCATGGCATTGCGATGATTCTCCTCTATCTCATCAGCGGTCAGTGCCCTGACTACCTTTGCCGGAGAACCAAATGCAAGGCTTCCGTCAGGAATATCGGTGCCCTGGGTGACAAGGGCGCCCGCACCTATTATGCAGTTTTTACCAATCCTTGCTCCATTTAACACGATGGCCCCCATGCCGATGAGTGTATTATCACCTATAGTACACCCGTGAACAATTGCGCTGTGTCCTATTGTCACATTGTCACCTATTCTGACACTGTGGCTTAAGTCCACATGTACCACCGCATTGTCCTGTATATTCGAATTTCTGCCTATTTCTATCGGTTCTGAATCGCCTCTTACAGTTGCATTATACCATACGCTTGCTCCGTCAGCCATTGTCACCTGACCCTTAACAACGGCACCTTCTGCTATATAATATGCCATATCTATCCCTCCATCAATTTCAGATAATCGCCCTTGTCTATATGCATCATAGAAATCTGATTATTATGCCGCCTGAAGCCATAGACACAGTCCACATTTCGGATAAGCGACTGCAGACGTTCATCCGGTACACAGACAATCAGCTGCAAGTCCATCTTCCTTGCATACTTGAGACACACCGCACTTCGCTCCTGATCCATCTTGGAAAATGCCTCATCCAAAAGCACCAGCTTAATCTTTGAATCACGATTGCTCTGCTGCATATAAAGCATCGCAAAGCCCGCAAGAAGCGCGACATACTTAGGGTTCTGTCCCTCGCCGCCCGAATCACGTCCTGCCATGTCATCTACAAAGTTTTCCCTGATGACACGGCCGTTTTCGTCCGTAACCTGCTCATACATGCTGAATGACAGATAATTGCGGTAATCCGCATACTGCTCCATCTCCTTGCGCTTCTGCATTCGCAGATGCTCATCCTCATCCCTTGGTGGCATGAACTTGTCTGTCAAAAGTTTAATTTTCTGCTCATATTTCTTATAAAAATCATCCTCACCAAAGCTTATCTGTCCAGCTATTCCGCCATTATCCGGATTTTTACTGTCCAGTTCTTCCGCCATAAGCATTTCATAGAACTGACCGTTTTCGTTCTTTGCCGGCTCTATCTTAATCTGATAGGTACTGTCTGAGAAATTAGTCTCCCTGAGAAGCCTGTTTATCTCATAGGCATGGCGCTTTGCAGCCTTGATATCACCGTGGATTGTACCGATGACATTCTCTCTGAGACTTTTGTAGATCACCTTGCACTGCTCCTCAAACTCACTCTCATATTCCGGCTCATAATCCTTCTCGTACTTCTCCAGCAGCTCCTCATATGCCTTATTTGACTTCTCGGCTCCGCTGAACTGACCTGACGGAAACTCCTTTATATACCTGTAGCGGGCAGTCTGCAACGTCTCCACACACGACTGCTGCCTGCCACCATTTCCGTCTGCGCCTTGCAGCTCAATAAGTTTCTCACGCTGTTTGCTCTTGACCGATGCTCCTGAGCTATGCTGCAGCATATCCTGCACCTGCTTCTCAAGCTCCTCTCCGGCAACATAGCCCTGTAACATATCTTCCAGCTGTGCTCTTCGCTGTTCGTTTGCACCTATGATTTTCTCATGCTGGCTTATCTTTTCATTTATCTGCTGCTGATTCAGTGAAAAAGCACTCTTAAGTGCATCGATGTTTTTCTCAAGAAGCCTCTTTTTCTCCTTTAGCTCCTTGTACTGCCCATTCTCCATCGTCCTAATAATCTCTTCGAGCTCATTTTTCTGCGAATTAACTGCTTTAAGCTCATCTGACGCCTCAGAAAGGCCCACAAAATACTCCGGCTCCCCCTTTAAACACTCAAAATCTCTCTGTGCCTTGAGACTTGAAATAATACCCATAAGCTGTATCTGGTCCTTCTCAAGCCTCTCCACATCTGCCTCATACTCAGCAAGTCTTGCCTTGGATACCCTGCCTCCGATGCAGGCATTTGTAGTATAATCGCGCTTCTTCAGATGTCTGAAAATAAAGTTGCTGTATGAGTAGCAGTCCGGTGTAACTCCATCTCGTACCTGCTCAAGCTCGTCAACACTACGGCACTTTATAATATGTCCCAGATATCTTTTCAGGCAGACATCTACATACTTTTCCTTTGTATCCACTGCCTCATAAAGCGAACCATCCATGGCCTTTGGTTCGCTGTCCATGATAGCCTTGGAATTGATGAGGTCAACATCCTCAAACTGCTTCATGTCCCTGAAAATAACAGCAGCAGTATGCGCATAACGCGGCTCTGTGATAAGTGAGAACTTGAGCCTGCCCATACGTCCTTCTATGGCATTCTTCCATTCCTCGTCCTGTACGTCAAACATATCCGCAAATACCTGTACCTTCACAGGCTCGCCAAATCTATCGCTTAAGTCTCTCTGCAGCGCAGCTCTTGCCGAACGCAGGCTCTCACTGTACGACTTGCGGTTGTTCTTCATATCATCGACCAGACGTTTTTTCTCTTTAAGCTCTTTTGTTATCTCATTTTTCTGCGAAGTATTGTCCTCGAGCTCATCCTCGATATCCTTCTTTATAGACTCAAGCTTTAGATGAAGCTCCTGACATTTTGCCTTAGTGACATCGCCATCCACAATCTCTTCAATGAGGTTTAAAACTGCATTGCTCACATAATCTGTGATGACCTCATCCTCATCCCAGGCCTTTAGTCCGTTTGTGATTTTAATCCACTGACGGCTGTTGTCGGTAAGCATGAGACTTCTCTTCTCAAGCTCCCTAAGCTGATCCTTTTTGCTTCCTAAGTCGCTCGATTTCAAATCTGCACATACCTGAATATACTCCTGCTGTAGATCTGCCTGCTGCCCGGCTATATCATCTGCCTTTTCTGAAAGTCTGTCCTGTTCTTCTTCGATACGCTTTTTATCATCCTCAGCTGCCTGAATCCTTGCACGCATATCCTCGATATCTATGCACCTGATCATTGTCTCTGCCATGACAATATCGCTTTGGATATTTACCAGTTCCTGCCCTGACTCCTTTATTTCCTTAAGAAGCTCAATACGCTTGCGCATATCCTCTATTTTTTCCCGGATTTGTCTGTATGCATCGAGCTGCTCACTGATAGTCTCTATCGTGCCTGAGTCACTCTTCGGAAACATATAATCACGTATAAACTGGCCTGTTCCATTTGTCATTCTGAGTGCAATAGCACTTTTTTCCATTGTGATAAAACGATTCGGATCAATATATCCTAAAATCACATCATATAATGTGCCAAGGTATGCCTCCTTCGATGCGTAAATACGGTTTACATCCCCTCTGGCGCGTCTGTCAGCTGACTGTGAGCGAGTATTTACAAGCTTTTTAATATCATTATTTGAATAGCAAAAGCCATCCGCTGTCACATATGAAGGCTCCGGCATCCTGCCCGAATGACTGAAGTACACAAATCTCTTAATCTCAGAATCGGTTTTTCGTACCTCAAATGCTATTCCTATACATGTAAATGTATGACTGCCTGTATCCTCTATCTCAAGCGCTATGACCGAACAAAAATCACAGTCGCCACGATTTGCGGAGCCATCCTTCTGCTCACCCCTCAAATAGCTCAGAACACTTCTCCTGTTTTTTGCATCATCTGCAGCCTTGTTCAAGAATGTGGGGCTGAAGCTGCCGTAGAGGATTACCTGAATCGCATCCATGACGGTTGATTTTCCCGAGCCACTCTTACCACTGAACAAATTGACATACTCATTAAATTGCAAAACCTTGTGATTTATTCCGCCCCAGTTGTTTAGACACATTCTGGTAAATATCTTCTTAGACTGACTCAATTGGTAACTCCTCCATTTCACTGTTCTTGGCAAATTCATGGGTATGGTTTACAGAACTGCCTTCTGTATTCAATCCGTCAGCTTCAAGTGTTGCAGCCGACTCGTTATCATACTTAATCAGCTCCACCTCATCACTGTACATGCGCACAAGCTCATTTATATCCATGGCTGAGCAGAATATATTTACTGTGCCATAAATATAGATTGGTGTGTTGTCCTCCAGGTTTGCAATAGCCCCCGGCAGTTCAATCATCTGATGTGTTTTCATAAGCAAAAGAGCGTCTGACCATTCCTGATTAGTGAGCTTTCTGGTAATCAGATTGGTATTTCTGCCATACTCACGAATCTCTGCCAGATTCGTTGTTGTCGCATTAAGCCCCTCGCCCATAATTTTATCCCTGTATATCATCTTCATTATAATGACAATCCTTGCAGTAAGAAGAGTCATCTTCTCGAGCATGACACCATCACCCGTTATCCTGAAAAGATGCTCCTGCTGGTCATGAACCAGCTCACAGTCAAGCACAGCCAGATAATCAGAGATAAACTCTCTGTTTCTAAGACACACCTGATACCTTGGATTGTCTCTTTGAATCAATGTAACGGGGTCACACTTCATTTGCAAAATACAGGTCTGCCTCAACAGATCCTGGATAGTTTTTCTAATATTTTCTGCCTCATTTGGCGAAACATTCTCCATATATTCAAACATACATTGCTCTCTTTTCTATGCTTCTCGTTTAGAGTCCGATTTGGATATTACAAGCCTTGAGTAGCTTACACCATCATTCTTTGTTATCTCTCCATCCAGACTCACCGTATCCTCACCCATGCGCTCATTGGTCTCCTCCTGCCATAAAAACAGAAGCTTTTCCAGATCCTCCATGGATTCTACAGTCTGTTCATCCGTCACAAACATGCCATCACGCATATTTTTATCTCTGAAGCTTTGAAGCTCCTTTTTGGTATACAATGGCTTTGGCACAAAATCTGCCATATCATCTTCGCCTGCCGAAGCATCGTCAATAACAAACGGAACAAACTCACTTCTTCCTCTCTCTCTTCTTCCCGGAAAACTGTCATCCGTTACATTGTAAAACTGTCTGGTGAACTTCATTCTGTTTCGAAGAGCCCCAAGTATCTCATCTGTTTTATCACTCTTATCTATCAGGTTAATGAGCTTTACTATATTATCCTCGTCATCTGCGCCTTCCTGCAGGATATAGTGTATCCTTGCAAGCGCCCTCTTTGCAAAAATCGTCTTCTGCTCAATAAGCTTGTTGTACTTTCTCTCAATCAGGTCAAACTCATGCTCCACCTTATAAACAAGCTCACCTGCCTTATCACAGTACTCCACGCTGTACTCATAGCGTTTTCTCTCAAACGTACCGGGTGTAGTCTGCGAAAGAATTCCCTCAAGCTCAGCCCTTCTGTCATCGTTCTGATTAAGGATTTTGCTTATAAGCTCCTTTACAGCCTCCTTGTAACGATAAAAGCTATCCGTGGTTGTAAGGATGGCATAACGTCTGCTATCACTGTTATTAATTTCCTTAATCAGTACCTTCTGTATACCTATAAAATCCTTCATACGTGACAGCTCATCAAAATATGCCCTCATACCATCCTGCATATTTGATAAAAGCTGACCAAGATTTTTTGACGTGTACAACGCATTTTTCAGAATATCATTATTTTTTTCCGGATCTGAAAAATATGTAAAAAGCGCACTGTAAACAGCCAATATGCTCTCGCGCTCCCTGCTGTCATCATCCACAAGCAGCTTTTTAAACAGCTCAGCATACATCTGGCTGTACTGAGGAAATGCAATCACATATGTGTTGAGCTTTTCATCAAAATCACTCCTGATCCAGCCCCAGTTTATAAGCCTGCCCAATATAGCTGATGGTGTCAAAGTGTATGCGAAACTGGCCTGGTCATATATAACATCAATTTCGGAATCAGGATTATCATCATGATTATCCATGCTGCCACTATCTTTATCACTCTCATCTTCATTATAATCAGTCTGCCATACAATGCCTGTTTTTGATATGGTATCCGCTATGATTATCTGACACTCCTCACGTGTCAGTCCCAGTGATGCATAGACCTCGTTATTCTCCTCATATAACGCAACAACTATCTGCATGTATGCATCCATATTTTTCGTGCGAAATAAGCTATAAAATTCTTTTGGTATTCTATCTTTCAATGTCATACTCATATAATAACATATCCCCACGTTTTTCGCCATATACATGGAAATAAACGTGGGGATATTAATATTGCTGCTTCACACCTCAGTCTTAACAGTAACATCCGGTTACCGTCAAATCACTGCTGATTGTGACCATCAATAATTCTATTCAATATAATATTCTTACTGCTCAGCAACTCTCAGATGACGTATAAGATCATTTAAGCTCTCTGCCTCACTGCTCATCTCCTGACTTGCAGCTGCACACTCCTGTGAAGAAGCTGAGTTGGTCTGAACTACATCGTTAATCTGCTCTACACCATTATTAATCTGCTTGATAGCATCTGTCTGTGTCTCAAGTGTCTCTGCAATTCCATTAACCTCATCTGTGATAGTCTTGGAATTGCCTGCAACCTCCTCAAGCTGTGATGCTGTCTTGCCTGCAATAACCATTCCTTTTTCAACAGCCTTGACCGAAGACTCGATAAGAGCAGCCGACTCCTTAGCAGCATTTGCACTCTGCTCAGCAAGCACAGTAACCTGGTCTGCTACAACTGCAAAGCCTTTTCCTGCCTCTCCTGCTCTGGCTGCCTCGATTGAAGCATTGAGTGCAAGAAGATTTGTCTGTGATGCAATCTCATTGATTGTTGCGATGATTTTACCAATCTCCTGAGATGCCTCATTGATTTCATTCATGGATGTAACCATCTCATGCATCTGTCCGTTGCTATCCATAATCTCAGTTCCGAGTCCATCAACCTTCTGGCTGATTTCCTTTGCATGCTCGGCATTCTCAGCTACCTGATCCGCTACAGAAGCAAGTGTGGCTGTAAGCTCCTCAACAACAGCGGCCTGGTCTGTTGCGCCCTGCGCCAGATCACTTGAGCTGGCAGCTACCTGCTCAGCACCATTTGAAACCTCATTTGCCGCTCTTTGGATACCACTTACTGTATCTGACATGCTCTCCTCGAAAGCAACAATTGATTCTTTAATTCCTACAAAATCGCCTTTCCACTCCACCTGTGGCTTAAAGTTGAAATTGCCATCTGCAAACTGTCTCATAGTCTGATCGATATCATCAATATATGTGCCAAGTGTCCTGATAGACTTTCTAAGGTCATGTGCAAGTTTGCCAACCTCATCATCTGAATGATACTCCAGATTGCTGTGAAGATTTCCATTAACAAGCTCTCCTGCCACTACCTCAATCTGCTGTAATGGCTCAAGCACAGAATCAATAACCTGATCACTGATTTTTTTCGCAATCATTGTAGCTACAATTCCAACTATTATTACATTGGCCAGTCCTATAACCAGGAAAAATGTAGCAACTGTTCCCGACTCGGCACCAAAGATATTAGCCTTTGCACCAAAATAAACCAATAAAACTGCAACAATTGATATGCCTCCCGATACAAGCAGCATATCCAATACTTTCTTATAGCCATATTTCAATCTCTGCTGAAGTGGCATTTCCATTATTTTGCTTTTAGCTTCCTCACCCATATGTAATTCTCCCTTTCTCATTTAGGTTTCGTTCTATACAGTAAGATTATTATATCATTACCATAGTACTATTTCAATGATAATTTGGCAATATTCGTCATTTTTGACATATCGCCTAATTTCGGAAATGATTTATAGTCAAATACACTAATTTCCCGCTTATTACACCTCGAAATCCATACATGCCCTATTTGCAGTAAATGGTCTCACCCTGGTATCCGCCACTGCAACATGCTTAGGATTCTTTGCATACGCTGCAAGTGCATCAGCATCCTCAAATGTAGTATCAAGCATCACATCTACTGTAGATGTCGGAAGATAATCTGTGCGTACTGAAATGTCGATCATTCCCGGAATCTGCCCTTTAAGTCCCTCTAAGCCTTCCTTTATGCCGGCACGTATTTCCTTCTTCTGTGCCTGCGTGTACTCATCCTTGAGTGTCCATAAAATAATGTGTTTAACCATTGTGTTCCTCCTGAGTTTTTCAGGTCTTTCGACCAGTCCAAACTATAACATAATAATTTCTTTAATGTTCATCTCTTCTATAGTTCAAAACCATAAGGTGAATGGAGACCTTTGTATGAATAATATGCCATTCAGACCGCTATGTCAATTACATATTCTACCCCATCACTTCATTTCCTACCCCATTTTGCACCTTTTGTGGCAGAAAACATATTAGGTACAGTTTAGAATACATTTATTATTCAAATCATTTAATTTACATTTCTCTTTTAGCTTCTACCTTTGTTGCATATTTCCACGTCTTTCCACAATCTTTTGAATAGATACTTTCCCAACTAAATGTATCCTTCTCAATATTTTTGAAATTCCATTGCCATATAGTTGTATCATTCGCATCTTTATTAATCCCTGTTTGTATAATATCATTCTCCAATTCTTCGGCGATTAACCTATCAACACTCCATTTGGAAACGTACACTATATTCCACTTTTTTGAATTATCTATCATTGGAACTCGTATTGTTGTTCCATAATCTCCGTATAAAGTATCTTCCTCCGTCCATTCTCCTCTTTTGGGACAAATGAAGACATCTTGAATTCCATACCCATCCATGACATATGAAAAAAGCCACTCACCTTCTTTTGTATCTTCAATCTTCCCCTCTTCATCATATGTAGTCATTGTAAACGACCAATTTCCAACAAATCTACTATACAATGATAAATCTGTGTTATTATTCGCATTATTGCTTCCTAATGCTTCTAAAAATTCATTTTTCATTAGCGTACACTCTCCTCCCGATAAACATGTTGCTTATTTATCATTTGTAGTAATTGAATAAACAACCAAATCCCTATATTCCCCTGTGTTTTTATCAATTCTTCTTTTTCTTAAAACCCCATCCTTAATAAAACCTACCTTTTCAAGCAGATTAAGCGAAGGTTTATTATCTATATTACATTTTGCCTCAATGAGATACAGTCTATCTTTTGACAAGTATTCTGAAATCATCTTTTTTACAGCTTCAGTGCCATAACCTTTACCATGCCACTTTTCACCAATAACATAACCAATTTCACCAATCCTTAATTCTTGATATGGTATATCAAAAGATATATATCCTATACATGCACCACTTTCTTTTTCAACAATTACCCATGCATTCGTATTTTTCACCATAGCATTTACAAAAGAATTCATCTGATCCATATTCATTGGATATCCCATTATAAAATCACCCAAATGCTCATCTGTCCCCCATCCCTCGAAGCATATTGAAGCATCTTCATTCACAAAATGGCGGATGTATAATCGCTCTGTTTCTATTTTCATCATAAAAATCCTTTTCCATCTACATTATGACTTGGCACCACTACATCAATTAATCCTACTATAACATACTTTTAAACTGTAAAAAAGGGTTTCCGAGAAATCTCGGAAACCCTTGAATTTACTAGATATTTACACTACTAACAAGTAATTACTCGATAACTGTAGCAACACGTCCAGATCCTACTGTACGTCCACCCTCACGATACTTTAATATCATTTTACCTCATATTTTTTATGGTTTTCTCTCCAAAATACAGTGAAAAACGACTGATTTGTACTATTTATTTTTATTTGCCTGATTTCTTGGCACCGTTTTGGCACCGGAAGCCTCAGTCAAAAAGCTTCTCTTCTGCTGTTTATACTCTTCTCTATCAGCTTTAATTTATAGCCAAAAAGCAGCCAGTTTTTCATATAAATAATTTCTAATAACTTTTATCGCCTTTCTTCAAAGGAGAAAACGTAATCTTATTTGCCAAAAGAAAAAGAATTATTATTACAATACCAAATCCCACAAAAAGTGAACTTGTATCAACAACAGTAACTTTGTATATAATACTAATCACAAAAGATACCACTGGCGCGCATGCGTATGTAAGTGAAAATCGAATTGCAGAAACACGTCCTATATATTCTTTAGTAACTTCTTTTACAAATTTCACTTGTACATAAGTAATCATTAATCCCAATGCTGCACCAATTATTATCGAACCGATTAGCAACAGTAATTTTTGAGTTATAGGATTTGCAATATATTTTGAAACAAATGCAATAAAAACATAGTATACACCTAAAACAATTCCACAAAATGTAACAAGTGTATTATTTTTTTTCTCCTCTTTCATTTTTGCAAAAGTCAATGATCCCAAAATAGTACCAATAGTTACGCTTACACTTAGTAATGAAACAATTTTGGCATCTCCACTAAACATTTCTCTTGCAATCGGGGCGAGCAGTGCATCAAATGGAACCACTGCTGAATTAATTAGAATACATAAAAAACATAGTTTTAATAGCTTCTTATGGTCAAATACATAACTAAATCCATCTCTAAGCGAAATTAAATATTCTCTGCCAATTATTCGGTTTGTCTTCTTTTCTTCTTGAACAGAAAATTCTATTTTTACTATAAGCAACGCTGATATTAAAAATATCAAAGCATCTATCGCTAAAGAAATACCTATTCCAAATGAACTAATCACTATGCCTGACAAGCCAGTTCCAACTAATACTGCTATTTTGGTACAAGACACATTGACACTTACACCTTTATCATAATGTTCATTAGGAAGTACATGCTGAATAACTGCTACCCCTGCTGGCATATGAAATGCTTCTATTAATGAAATGGATATTGTCATAAAAACCAATATTAATGGTGAAAGCATGTTTTGTGTATATACATATAATATATACAAAACTAACAGAACTCGAGCTATATCTGAAAGTACTAACACTTTCTTTTTATTCATATTCTCGACTAATGGACCTATAAATGGTTGAATAATTACAGAAGTAGCTTGATTAATACCAAAAATAATCGCAGACCACCCTGCACTATTTGTAAGTAAATATACCAACCATGTAAAAAGTATTGTATCTAATGAATCACCACAGCGGTTAATAATATTAGAAGTCAGCAGATAAACATAATTGTGGTTATGATATAACTCATGTTTATTCATATTTGTTACCTCTCTAATCATAATTTAGATTGTTTAATTTCGCAAGCTATCTTATAAAGATCCTGATGTTTTAAAGCCGCTGCTTTTTCTATAACATTATCAATTTCTGATATATCATTAAGTGATTCCAAATATTTTTTCCATTTTTTCATTTCAACATTATATGCACAGTATCTATTTTCACTTTCAAATGAGCCGTTAATGCAATAACGACTATTACTACATCCTCCTAAGCATCGTTCTGTATAACGACATTCTCTGCAAAATCCTTTTAACTTACTACTATCAAAATTTCTATTCCACTTAAAAGAGTCCGGACTTTCCCAAATCGACTTTAAAGATTTTTCACGAATATTTCCCGCTACTAATGTTTTATCTCTAATAGAAGTACAAGCAACAATATCTCCATTATGCAGAATACCAATTACATGCTTTCCTGCTCCACAACCTGTCCAAGACCAATTATCATTAAGAAAATTCTCATTTACTTTTATATCTTTATTGCTATAATAACCTATGGAATCTGCCAAAACAATTAATAATTGATATAGTTCTTCCAATTCACATATATTTTCTTTATTTATTGAAGTTATTACTGATGTCGAAATATTATTTTTTCTTAATTCTTTCAATGCTTTAATACTTTTATTGAATGATCCCGATCTCCGTATAAAATCGTGAGTTTTTTCAAGACCATCAATACTTAAACAGACACTTCTAATTCCTGATGTTATCGCATTATGAATAAAGTTTTCATCAATCAACCAACCATTTGTAATAATACTTGTTATTATGCCATTATCTACTAATCTTTTCGCAATAATATGCCAGTCACTACGTGTCGTAGGTTCCCCTCCAGATAATGTAATAACTTTTAATCCCAAATCTTTTAATTGGTCACACACCTCAAGAGCTTCTGATGTATTCAACTCATCGGGTAGCGCTTCTGCACAACTTGAACCGCAATGTTTACAACGCATATTACAACCCATTGTTATTTCCCATACAGCTGTAGTTAATTTATTCATATATTCTCTCCTATAATCCTTTTTAAATAAAAAAGACCTACTCTATATTTCTTTTTACATAGAGCAAGTCTTTTCTACAAACTACATTCTCACACCTGTTCCGTACATAACTGGTCCAAATAAGTTCTTAGAGGTTTTTAATTCAGAAATCTCTACAAACTCCAAGCTCAATTCTTCAAGATTAAACATTTTTATCCACCTCCCGTTTATTGAATTTATCTTAAGAATACATCTCTTATTTTCAAATGTCAAGTTATTTTCATTATTTTTCCCAAATTTCGAGTTCAAATTCTCGTTTTATTTGTAACATATTTTCCATTTTCTACGCATACATCAGATCTCTTAACCACTTATAAATGTCCGTAAAATTGCAAAAGCAACTGGAATCAGTGCTACAACCTTATATTCAATTATTCAAAAAGATTCCAATATTCGATTTGATTTTGCTTTAAGACTTGCAAATGAATTGCAAATTGATGTGAATGAGATATGTTCTGCCAGTCCATTTTCTGACACAATTAAGGAAGAAGAGATTTATCCTACACTTCCAGACGGTTTGAACGGAGCATTAGACGCAAGTCGTGTAAAGACTTACTTAAAAAATTCTATGTATCCGCTGATGTACCTTTTTGGCAAAAATAGTATGCCTGATGTAGATAATCTGCTTACATCATTCTATCAGCTTGATGATGAATCCAGACAGGAAGTTGTGGAAACTATCCGTCTGAAATTACAATATCATCGTGATCCAGAACGTGCTGAACAAATCAAACAGATCAAAGGCTGGTAAAAAAATACTCCTGTGAATAGCAAACATTCGCAGGAGTTTCTTTTTGGCACCGTTTTGGCACCGCTGGTCTTATTTTTTAATTATAAATTTATCTGTATTTCATCTTGCTGATAAATGTTTCACTATTTCTCTACTTATAATTTTTCAAATCATTCTCTCTTTAAGATACAGAAAAACCCGTAGAACCGAAGTTCTACGGGTATCTTACGTTTAGACACAACGTTATCTTACGATAACAAATCCATATTAAGATTGTATTACTCGATAACTGTAGCAACACGTCCAGATCCTACTGTACGTCCACCCTCACGGATAGCGAATGTAAGACCCTGCTCCATAGCTACTGGATGGATGAGCTCGATTGTCATCTCTACGTTATCACCAGGCATGCACATCTCTGTTCCTGCTGGAAGCTCGCAAACACCTGTTACGTCTGTTGTTCTGAAGTAGAACTGTGGACGATAGTTGTTGAAGAATGGAGTATGACGTCCACCCTCGTCCTTTGTAAGAACGTAAACCTGAGCTGTGAACTTATGGTGACATGTTACTGTACCAGGCTTAGCAAGAACCTGTCCACGAACGATCTGGTCACGGTTAATACCACGGAGAAGTGCTCCGATGTTATCACCAGCCTGAGCCTCGTCTAACTGCTTACGGAACATCTCGATTCCAGTAACAACAGTCTTCTGAACGTCCTCTTTAACACCAAGGATCTCTAACTCGTCGTTGAGGTGAAGTGTACCACGCTCTACTCTACCAGTTGCAACAGTACCACGACCTGTGATTGTGAATACGTCCTCTACTGGCATAAGGAATGGCTTATCTGTATCACGCTGTGGATCTGGGATATAAGAATCAACAGTATCCATAAGCTCCATGATCTTGTCTCCCCAAGGTCCCATTGGATCCTCAAGAGCCTTAAGAGCTGATCCCTGGATGATTGGGCAATCATTGAATCCGTACTCCTCAAGCTGCTCTGTAACTTCCATCTCTACGAGCTCGATAAGCTCTGGGTCGTCAACCATATCACACTTGTTAAGGAATACGATGATGTAAGGAACACCTACCTGACGAGAAAGGAGGATGTGCTCCTTTGTCTGAGCCATAACACCATCAGTAGCAGCAACAACGAGGATAGCACCATCCATCTGAGCTGCACCAGTGATCATGTTCTTTACGTAGTCAGCATGTCCAGGACAGTCAACGTGTGCGTAATGTCTCTTTTCTGTCTCATACTCAACGTGAGCTGTAGAAATTGTGATTCCACGCTCTCTCTCCTCTGGAGCTTTATCAATGTTAGCGAAATCTGTAGCTGTGTTACCAGCGACACGAGCTGCTAATACTGCTGTAATAGCTGCTGTTAAAGTTGTTTTACCATGATCTACGTGACCGATGGTACCAATATTACAATGTGGTTTTGTTCTTTCAAATTTAGCCTTTGCCATTTTGAAACGTCCTCCTTAAACTTTTATGCCCCATGGGCTATTTTTATAATCTACCGACTGCTTTGATTATACGAAATAATCAAAGTTTTTTCAAGTAAATTTTATGGCAAATCCCCCTTTTTCAAGGGGAAATGCCTTTATTTTTGATTTTTATACCATATATAGTATATATTTCATCATTTGTACTATAAATTGTTTGCTAATTCGCAATTATTTTGCGTGGTTAGCAAGAACCTTGTCCTGTACATTCTTTGGAACCGGCTCATATCTGTCGAAGAACATTGAGTAGTTTCCACGTCCCTGTGTCTTAGAACGAAGGTCTGTAGAGTAACCGAACATCTCTGCAAGTGGTACATATGCATGTACAATCTTTCCACCGCCGAGATCGTCCATACCCTCGATACGTCCACGACGAGAGTTAACATCACCGATAACGTCTCCCATGTACTCCTCAGGCATTGTAACCTCTACCTTCATGATAGGCTCAAGTAATACAGGTGCGGCCTTTGCCATAGCCTCTTTGAAACACATAGATCCGGCAATGTGGAATGCCATCTCTGATGAATCGACCTCATGGTAAGATCCATCGTATACTGTTGCATGGATACCAACTACTGGGAATCCACCAAGAGAGCCGGCCTTTGTAGCCTCCTCGATACCTTCGCCGATTGATGGGATGTACTCCTTTGGAATAGCACCACCGACAACCTCTGAATCGAACTTGAAAAGTTCTTCTCCATTGGCATCCATTGGCTCGAAGCGAACCTTACAGTGTCCGTACTGTCCACGTCCACCTGACTGCTTAGCATATTTGTATTCCTGATCAACAGCCTTTGTAAATGTCTCCTTGTAAGCAACCTGAGGTGCACCAACGTTTGCCTCAACCTTGAACTCACGGAGAAGACGGTCAACGATGATCTCAAGGTGAAGCTCACCCATACCAGCGATGATTGTCTGACCTGTTTCCTGATCAGTATGAGCACGGAATGTAGGATCCTCCTCTGCAAGCTTTGCAAGAGCCTCACCTAACTTACCCTGTCCAGCTTTTGTCTTTGGCTCGATAGCGAGCTCGATAACTGGCTCTGGGAACTCCATAGACTCAAGGATAACCGGATGCTGCTCATCACAGATTGTATCACCTGTTGTTGTGAATTTAAATCCAACAGCAGCAGCGATATCACCTGAGTAAACCTCATCCAATTCCTGTCTCTTATTAGCATGCATCTGAAGAATACGTCCGATACGCTCTTTCTTATCCTTTGTTGCATTTAATACATAAGAACCTGCCTTACATTTTCCTGAGTAAACACGGAAGAATGCAAGCTTTCCTACGAATGGATCTGCCATGATCTTGAATGCAAGTGCTGAGAATGGCTCATCATCTGATGAATGTCTCTCAACCTCATTTCCCTCAAGATCTGTTCCCTTGATTGAAGGGATATCTGTAGGAGCCGGCATGTACTCAACAATAGCGTCAAGTAACTTCTGTACACCCTTGTTACGGTATGCAGAACCACAACATACAGGTACTGCTGTACACTCACATGTTGCTTTACGAAGAACCTTCTTCATATCCTCTACAGATGGCTCCTCACCCTCAAGATACTGCATCATGAGATCGTCATCTAACTCACAGATTTTCTCAATAAGCTCTGTACGGTACTCTGCAGCCTGATCAGCCATATCTCCAAGATCATCAGTAACTGTGATATCGTCACCCTTCTCATCATTGTAGATATAAGCCTTCATCTCGAAAAGGTCGATAATTCCTTTGAAATCGTCCTCTTTACCGATTGGTAACTGAAGCACGATAGCATTTTTTCCTAATCTTGTACGGATCTGATCAACAGCTCCGTAGAAGTTTGCACCTAAGATATCCATCTTATTGATGAATGCCATACGAGGTACATTGTATGTGTCAGCCTGACGCCAAACGTTCTCTGACTGAGGCTCAACACCACCCTTTGCACAGAACACACCAACTGCGCCATCAAGTACACGGAGTGAACGCTCAACTTCTACTGTGAAGTCAACGTGGCCCGGTGTATCGATGATGTTGATACGATGCTCAAGTGCTCCTGGCTTTGGTTTAGTGAACTCTTCAAGTGTCCAATGACATGTTGTAGCGGCAGAAGTAATTGTAATACCTCTTTCCTGCTCCTGCTCCATCCAGTCCATGGTAGCAGTACCTTCATGAGTATCACCGATTTTATAGTTAATACCAGTATAATAAAGAATACGCTCTGTCAGTGTTGTTTTACCAGCATCGATATGAGCCATGATTCCAATATTTCTGGTTCTCTCAAGTGGATATTCTCTTCCAGCCAAGGTTTTTTCCTCCTATATTTAGTGTCCTATGCACAACCGGACTCTGTTACAAATCCGGTCCGCTGCATGAATCAAAAGCAAAGCTGTAAGCTTCTTACAGAAACTAGAATCTGTAATGTGCGAATGCCTTGTTTGCCTCTGCCATCTTGTGCATATCTTCTTTTCTCTTAACAGATGCGCCTGTGTTGTTAGCTGCATCCATGATCTCGTTAGCTAATCTCTCAGCCTGAGTTTTCTCTCCTCTGGCACGTGAGAATGCTGTTAACCAACGAAGGCCTAAAGCCTGACGACGATCAGGGCGAACCTCGATTGGTACCTGATATGTGGCACCACCGATACGTCTTGCTTTTACTTCGAGAGCTGGCATTACATTGTTCATAGCCTCTTCGAATACTTCAAGAGCTGGTCTTCCTGTCTTCTCTTCTACTGTAGCAAATGCTCCGTATACAATCTTCTGAGCTACGCCTTTCTTACCGTCTAACATAATGCTGTTAACAAGCTTTGTAACTACTTTGCTGTTGTACATTGGATCTGCTAATACGTCTCTTTTCTGAGTATGTCCTTTACGTGGCACGTTACTTCCCTCCTTAATCATGATATTTGTGGATTAATTCATCGGTACTCACATGTGTCTCTCTAATGTGTTCGTGCGGAATTGTATTCATAAAGTGAAATCCTGCATCTGCAGGTCTAATCCCAACACTAACCTACTTTAGTTCTGTTTGTGATACACAATGTTGCTAAATTATTTAGCAGCTTTTGGTCTCTTTGCGCCGTACTTAGAGCGGGCCTGTTTTCTGTTTGCAACACCTGCAGTATCTAATGTACCACGGATGATATGGTAACGTGTACCTGGTAAATCCTTAACACGGCCACCACGAATCAGAACAACGCTATGCTCCTGTAAGTTGTGTCCCTCACCTGGAATGTATGAAGTTACTTCGATTCCGTTTGAAAGACGAACTCTGGCGATCTTTCTAAGAGCTGAGTTAGGCTTCTTAGGAGTAGCTGTCTTAACAGCTGTACATACACCACGCTTCTGTGGAGAAGAAGTGTTGATTGGCTTCTTCTGGAGAGAGTTAAAGCTTCTCTGAAGAGCTGGTGCTGTAGACTCTTTATGATACATCAAGTGCTGGACTTGTGATGAAAACTTGTTCTAAACTGCCAGACCAAGTATTGTATCTGTATTACCCCTGCTTGCACTAAGCAGTTTATTAAGACTGAAAGCACCAAAAGGGACACCCTTATCATGATGAGGACGCAGCACTTTGTTAAAGCGCTACGTCCTCAATTTAATTTTTATACTTTAAATCTAGTATCCCACGCCAGATTGTCTCAATGTACTGTGTGATGTGTCTACTTACTTTTTCGCGTTTAATCTTTTTGATATGAACAGTCACAGTCGCAATATCTCCGATCGATTCCATATCCCAGATTTCCCGAAACAGCTCTTCTTTATATACGTGATTCGGGTGGCTTGCAAGGAATGTGAGTAAATCAAATTCTTTGTTGTAAATGTCTTTCTCTTATACCGTTAAATCATACGCGTCTTGGTAGTTTTGTCGATTTTCAGGCCACGGATTTCTATAATATCGTTTGTTTTCTGATGGCTGCTCGTCAGCCTTTCATACCGCGCCATATGCGCCTTGACGCGCGCTACCAGCTCGCTCGGAGAAAACGGTTTCGTCATATAGTCGTCTGCGCCCAGACCCAGGCCCCGAATTTTGTCGATGTCATCCTTTTCACTTTCACCATCAGGATCGGACATTTTTCTCCTCCCGGATCTTCGGCAGATTTCAAACCCATCAATGCCGGAGCATCAGATCCAGTATGAACAAGTTGTATTCATCTTTCAGTGCGCTTTTTTCTGTCCTGTCTCTCCGTCATTTCGTAACTGTCCACCAAATCCGCTCAGTTCCAGATAATCTTTTCCCAGATCTGCAATTGTCTCTTCATCTTCTACGATTAAAATTTTACTCATTTACTGGTACCTCCTGATACTTTCCTAATCACAAAATACGGTCGTCCTGGTATGTTCCCGGCCTGTTGCCCAGATTTTTTCCAATTGCAGTTCTTCTATAATCTTCTTTTACAATAGAAAGACCATTCACTGCTTCCTCCTTTTGAGGAATTTCTTGATGCGTCCGTCCGATAAAAACCTCCGAACACATTTGGCAGATCTTTGACGCAATTCCCTTTTCCGTTATCTTCGATTTCGACCTGAACAAAATCCCCCTACATCTTTGACGCGCAAATTAATCTTTGGCTTTCTCTTTATCCATATTTTACAGAGTTATTCACAATGTTGGTACCTTTTTTAAGCTGCTCGGTCTGCGATAATCCTTGACCTCAGGTTCTACATAATTAAAATAATTCAAATTCCATTTTTTCGATTCCAGATCCAAACCCTCTTGAACAATCATTAAAAAAATTATTCACAGATAAAATTGTGAAATTGTACGGAATACGGTTCATCAATTTTTTGAATAAAGAGTCAGCTCATTGATCAGTACGTCCATCTCACTCGCTTTATTGTAAATGGTCCGTACATATTTGTCCCTTTGTCCGGAGTATCTGCCACACCGTCCATGATTCCTTCTGCATAACCTTTGATGGTCGCTCACAGGTGTCTTTAGATCATGGAAATGTTACTGATCAATTCTTTATTTTCTTTTGTCAAATTTCAGTTTCTCTTCTGCCGTATTCTTCAGACGTTTGCGCATGTCTTCCAGATCCCCACAGAGCTGTCCGAGCTCGTCATCTGTCTCAACCGGCAGTTCAAAGTCAAGATTTCCTTCTTTTTATACTTTTGTTGCCTCCCGCATCTTCCCGACCGGTCCCATGACACTTCTGTAAATCCAGATGATCAGCACACATGCGGTAAATACCAGGAAAATGCATAGCGATAATCTCCACGAACAGTTTTTCACTTCGGAATCAGGCTTCCTACATTTGTCACAATAAATGCACTGCCTTCACTTCCATCCGAATACTGAAAATCAATCTGTTTTAGAAGGACTTTATGCTTTTCCTCCAAGATACATGCCATTTTCTGATGTCGTCTCGAGCCGCTCCATACTCCGAGCTGGCTGATGACTTTCTCAGCTTTAGAAGCCTCCCGTACCAATATAGGCAATCGTATCATTCTTTCTCACAAGAAGATAAGATTTTTTATCTTGCAGTTCACCATTCAGACTTTCCAGTTGTGCTGCATCTTCCATTTCTTCCGGATTTTCCCGTATCAATGCCTCCAGCTCACGATATGGCTGTTCTGTCAGCCGTGTAAGAACGATTTACAGAACTAGCCAGACTCTCGACTGTCGTATTCTTGATCCCATAATTTTTTCTCAATAGAACTAAGTTGATATTTTCCAACCATACACACAAGCGCCGAAGATAATACAAGTGGATTAATATAATTGTAAAAAAACTACTACCAGCCTGGTCTTAAATTTCATAAAATAAATCTCCTTTTAGTTCAGGTCTCACTAAAATGCACTTTTGCATCTAAAATCAAGTAAAGGACGCTTCACACGAATCAAAACATTTCTAAAAAATTTTATAAATCAATCTTTGCCAGATAACTTTTCAGTAACTCTGCTTTGTCTTGTCTTCTCCCATGAAGATTCACATCTGTACGTCCAAAG